>JAABUP010000472.1_pt1 | contig 89038 bp, 86 predicted proteins | sample 5559201 | NCBI WGS metagenome assembly JAABUP01 (sample SAMN10711887, study PRJNA513373) | rock metagenome | isolation source: Antarctica rocks | place: Antarctica | reverse complement strand
ACGGCTTCAAGGGCCTGCTTGTTAGGTACGAAACCCTGGCTAGGAACTGGATGTCCATGCACTGGATGGCTTTTTCAGTGTTTTTCCTAAAAAGGATCAACAAACAAGAAAAAGTTTAAACAACTTCCTTGATAGTTTTCAACAATTTATAAATAAAAAACTGCAGGTAGATTTTTACCCCATAAAAGAAACATTGCAGTTTTGGAAAAAGTAACCAGGTTACAAGTTATTCGGCTGCTATTTTACCAAAAGCATCCAGGCCGCTTTGCAAAAACTTTTTGTAGTTATCCGGATTGTAGTCTGCCCCCTGCGGCGCAACCAACAAATTGCCTTCATCATCCAGCAAAACATAAAATGGCTGTGCGTTGGCTTTGAACTTGGAAATTTGCAGTTCACTCCATTTCTTGCCTATCGTCTTGATCTTTTTTCCTTGAGAAGTAACCGTTTGTTCGCTTGGCTGCAAATCTGTTTTATCATCCACATAAAGTTGAAGCAACACAAAATCATTACTGATCAAACTGTAAACTGCTTTATCTGTCCAAACGCTGGCTTCCATTTTACGGCAATTTACACAAGCATGGCCTGTAAAATCGATCATTACAGGCTTATGGTTTTTCTTAGCATAAGCCAAACCTTCGTCATAATCAAAAAAAGCATTTAAACCCAAAGGAGCTTTAAATATAGCAGCATATTTATGCGGTGCTTCGTTGTTGTTCTGTGTTGATGAATTAGAAGCCCTGTTGCCTGCAGTGATGCTTGGCGTGTACAAATCAAAATCCTGCGTTTGCAGCGGAGGCAAAAATGCAGAAATTGATTTTAACGGCGCGCCCCATAATCCCGGAACCATATAAACGGTAAAAGCAAGCACGATAATGGCTAAAAACAGCCTCGGAATCGAAATAGAATCAATAGGCGAATCATGAGAAAATTTTAGTTTTCCTAAGAGATATAAGCCCATCAACCCAAAAATAACGATCCATAATACAAGGAAGATCTCACGGTCAAACCATTCCCAATGATAGGCCAGATCAACATTGGACAGAAACTTCAGGGCTAAAGCAAGCTCCAGAAATCCTAATACTACTTTTACACTGTTTAACCAGCCGCCTGATTTTGGCAATGAGTTTAACCAGGATGGAAACATGGCAAACAGTGCAAAAGGGACGGCCAACGCCAGCGAAAAGCCAAACATGCCTACAGTGGGGCCAAGCAAAGCACCGGAAGTTGCCGCCTGTACCAACAAAGTACCAATAATTGGCCCGGTACAGGAAAATGATACCAAAGCCAATGTTGCGGCCATGAAAAACAACCCAAGAAAACCGCCCTTGTCTGATTGTTCGTCCATTTTATTTGCCCAGGATGAAGGCAACGTGATCTCAAAAGCACCAAAAAACGATATGGCAAATACGATCAGCAACAGGAAAAAAACCATGTTAAAAACACCATTGGTGGCCAAATCATTTAAGGCATCTGCACCAAATATTACGGTGATGATCAATCCTAACGCTACATAGATCACAATAATAGAAAGCCCATAAAGGAGAGCTTTGCTAATCGCGCTGCCCCTGGACTGCGCGGTTTTGGTAAAATAACTTACCGTTAAAGGAAGCAGCGGGAAAATACAAGGCATAATCAGCGCAGCAAAACCACCCAGTAATCCGGCTAAAAATATGGCCCACAAAGATTGCTGCGCTTGCTTAGCTTCTATTTTGTGCGATGCTTCTTTTACAACCTCTTTTTTAACCGGCACTGCTTTGGTTACTTTTTCCGTATCGGCAGGCAAATCAGAAAACTGTACGCCGCTGGTTGAAATGGTGTCAGTTGCAGTTTGCATGGCCTGACTTTTTCCACTAAACCCAAATTGAAGGCATAAAAACAGCAGTAAGGAAAAAGTATATTTTTGCTTGAGTAATGCTTGCATTTGATTGATTATTTTTTTTGAACGCTAAAAGTAGCAAAAATCAAGTTTGGCATTTGTCATATTACTTTTGAGAAAAGGCGTAATCAAAATTTAGGTTGATAAAAGAAGCATGGCCACAAAAAAAGCCCTGTAAAATTTACAGGGCTTTCGGAGTATTTATTCAGCTTTTTTTATGCGTGCGCTTCTTCGGATTTAAAGAATTTTGCAGTAAAAAAATCTCCGTTCATCCTGGCGATATTGGTCAGTTTGATTTCTTTAGGGCATTCCGCTTCGCAAGCTGCCGTGTTGGTGCAATTTCCAAAACCTTCTTCGTCCATTTGCGCCACCATAGATTGTACCCGCTGATAACGTTCTGGCTGGCCTTGCGGCAATAAAGCCAATTGCGATATTTTCGCCGATACAAACAGCATAGCAGAAGCATTTTTACAGGCTGCCACGCAAGCACCGCACTGGATACAGGTTGCAGAGTTAAAAGCTTCATCTGCAATAGGTTTTGGGATCGGGATTTCATTGGCATCCGGTACGCCGCCGGTATTGATGGAAACAAAACCACCGGCATGTTGGATACGGTCAAACGCAGAACGGTCTGTTGCCAGGTCTTTAACTACCGGAAAAGCCGCAGCTCTCCAAGGCTCAATCGTAATGGTTTGCCCATCGTAAAAGCTGCGCATATGCAATTGACAAGAAGTGATGCCTTGTTTCGGGCCGTGAGGACGGCCGTTGATGTATAAGGAACACATCCCACAAATCCCTTCGCGGCAATCATGGTCAAAATAAATCGGGTCTTCTCCTGTATGGATCAACCCTTCATTCACCACATCCAGCATCTCCAGAAAAGACATATCCGGAGAAATATCTTTTGCGGGATAAGTTACGATCCTGCCAGGTGTTTTTGCATCTTTCTGACGCCATACCTTCAGCGTCAGGTTCATATTTCCATTACTCATATTAATCGGTTGTGAGTTGTGAGTTGACTGTTGCGAGTTGAAACAGACAACTTGCAACCGAAAACAGGCAACTTTTATTTATAACTTCTTTGTGTTAATTTAACGTTTTCAAAAATCAATTCTTCCTTGTTCAATATTTCAGGCTGATTTTCTCCTGTGTATTCCCAGGCAGCCACAAAAGAGAAATTTTCGTCATCCCGTTTGGCTTCCCCTTCTTCTGTTTGGGATTCTTCACGGAAATGTCCTCCGCAGGATTCTCGGCGCATTAAAGCATCATCCACCATTAATTCCCCTAATTCGATGAAATCAGCAACACGGCCGGCACGCTCCAAAGAAAAATTAATTTCTTCGTTTTCTCCGGGGACAATAGCATTGATCCAAAAATCTGCTTTTAAAGCCTGGATCAACCCTTTCGCTTTGATCAAACCTGCTTCGTTACGTGCCATTCCGCAATATTCCCACATAATCAGGCCCAGTTCCCTATGATATTCGTTCACAGTTTTGATCCCTTTTTTCATGGAAAGGAATTTGCTGATCCGCACTTCTACATCTTTTTTTGTTTGGGCAAAAGCCGGATGGTTTGGGTCGATAGGTTTTGGGCCGATTGTAGCCAGATAATCACCCAAAGTATAAGGTATTACGAAATAACCGTCCGCCAAACCTTGCATCAATGCAGAAGCACCTAAACGATTGGCACCATGGTCAGAAAAATTGGCCTCACCTAAAGCATAGCAGCCCGGAATGGTCGTCATTAAATTATAATCTACCCAAAGACCACCCATGGTATAATGCACTGCCGGATAAATACGCATCGGCTGTTTGTACGGGTTTTCATCTGTGATTTGGTAATACATATCAAATAAGTTACCGTATTTAGCAGCAACCGTTTCTTCGCTCAAACGCTTGATCGCATCTGCAAAATCCAGGAAAACTGCTTTTCCGGATGCACCAACACCTCGGCCTTCGTCAGATACTTCTTTAGCGTTCCTGGAAGCTACATCACGCGGAACCAAGTTACCATAAGACGGATATTTACGTTCTAAGAAATAATCCCGGTCTTCTTCTTTAATATCAATTACCTTGATTTCCCCTTTGCGCAGCTTCTCGGCAGTTGCTACCGTTTTTGGTGCCCAAACCCGGCCGTCATTCCGCAGGGATTCCGACATCAACGTTAGTTTAGACTGATGATCGCCGGAAACAGGGATACAAGTTGGGTGGATTTGCGTAAAACACGGATTGGCAAAATAAGCACCGCGTTTGTGCGCCCGCCAGGCAGCCGTTACGTTAGAACCGATAGCATTGGTGGACAGGTAAAATACATTACTGTAACCGCCAGTGCATAGTAAAACTGCATGTCCGGCATGGGTTTCGATAGCACCGGTCCTCAAATTACGGGTAACAATGCCTTGCGCTTTTCCATCTGCTACAACCACATCCAGCATTTCTGTACGCGTGTACATTTTTACTTTGCCTAAATTGATCTGACGGTTTAACGCAGAATATGCCCCTAAAAGAAGCTGTTGCCCGGTTTGGCCACGTGCATAAAACGTTCTGGAAACCTGTGCACCACCAAAAGAACGGTTATCCAGCAAACCACCATATTCCCGGGCAAAAGGAACGCCTTGCGCCACGCATTGATCAATAATATTAACCGAAACCTCAGCCAGACGATAAACATTGGCTTCACGGGCACGGTAATCTCCGCCTTTTATCGTATCGTAAAACAAACGATAAACGCTATCGCCATCGTTCTGATAATTCTTGGCAGCATTAATCCCGCCTTGTGCTGCAATAGAGTGTGCCCGGCGAGGAGAATCCTGAAAGCAAAAAGCGGTAACATTATAACCGAGTTCGGCCAAAGATGCTGCAGCAGAAGCGCCAGCTAAACCTGTGCCTACAATAATGACATTGTATTTTCGCTTGTTGGATGGGTTAACCAGTTTTAAGTTAAACTTTTGCTTGTTCCACTTTTCTGCTAATGGCCCTTCCGGCAGTTTTGCATTTAATTCCATCTTACAAATTTTTATCTTATAAAAGAAGCATCAGCTTTTAAACCAATACTGATTTATCTTTTGGTGAAATAATAAACAATTGGCATTGCAGCAAACCCGATTGGGATAATCACGGCAAAAAGCCAGATCCCAATTTGGTTGACAATTGGTTTATACTTGCGATGGTTCATACCCATCGTTTGAAAACTACTTTGAAAACCATGCAATAAATGGAAAGATAAAGCAGCCATGGCAATCACATAAAAAACCACATATAAAGGCGAAGCAAAAGAGAAAATTACCTGCGCCTGTAAATCTTTGGCAATCGTAATTTCCTGCTGCTTGTTCACATCTACATATTTAGCATATTCGTATTCTCCCTGAGGCAATTGCTTAGCAGAAACTAATTTACCGGTTTTAAGGTCTGTCCGGTATTCTTTAAACGGCATTTTTGGCCCTTCATGGTTTTTGAACCATTCATCTTTATGGTAACTGAACCAAAAATTTCCCATGTGGATCACAATAAAAAGTAGTAGGACCGAACCTAAAATCCCCATATTCCGAGATGACCAGATGCTGGGCGATTTTGGTGCCAATACATAATTGACCGGACGCGCTTTCCGGTTGTTGATGGTCAAAATCAAAGCATAAATGGAGTGGACGATGATCGAAAGATAAAGCAGATAGGATATAACTTTTATCGGTGGAAAATGCGTCATGAAATGAGAATAATCATTAAAAGCCAAACCGCTGTCATCTTTAAACAATTGAAAATTTCCGCTTAAATGAACGATCAGGAACAAGGCCAGAAACAAACCCGTTAATGACATGATCAGTTTTTTGCCTATGGAAGTAGAAAGAGTTTGCGTAGAACCACTCATCGATGATTTTTTTTAGGATTATTGTTATTGCAAAAGTATTTATTAAAGCCGAAAAGATATTAAAGCTTTAAGGTAATATCAGCTTCAATATTTATTTAGAAACGATCTAAAGAATCAGGTTTGCCCGGATCAGAAAGCAATTACCTTGTCCTCCAAAATTCCAAAAACACGGTCAGTTTCCTGGTGCTGGATGGCAACCCGGCCGGTAAATTTTCCGAAAGAAGGCAAAATCGCCTGGTAAGGACCAAACGCAAAACAGGATAAAGTTATGGCATCCCGGCCACGGCCGCGCAAATACACGCCCGGATGAATATGGCCGCATAAAGTATAAGTATCTTTTTCCGGGAATTCTTCTTTTTTTAATGGGTGATGCGCCATCCGGAACGGCTTGATCAGCATTTCTTCCTGAACAAGGATATTTAGGTTGATGAAATTTTGTTCCTTAATAATATCATGGTTCCCTTTTATCAAGACCATGCTTACTTCGGCAAATTTTTTCCGCCACAAAGCAAACCAATGCCAGTCGCTGTTTTTATCGCTGTGAAATAAATCTCCCAAAAAAATAATCTTTGCAGGCCGGTATTCCTCGATCAAAGCAGAAAGCACTTCCAAATCTTTTTGGGCAAGTTCCTGCGGGATAGCGATTCCGGCTTTACGGAAATGGCCGGTCTTGCCGAGATGCACATCAGCTAAAATCAATGTTTGCTGATCTTTCCAGTAAATCGCTTTTTGGGGCAGTAAAAGAAGCGTTTGTTGTTTAAAAAAGAATTCTATTCCGTCGCACGTCGTCATCACTGCAAAATAAGGCCAAAACAAAAAAACCTGCAAGTTTTACTTTGCAGGTTTTTTGTTGATGCTTCTTTTAGCACTATATTATTTGTCCATTTTGTAACGGTTGGTAAATACACTGCCATCAGGACTAACGCCTGCAATAATCAAAATACCATCTTTAGCATTAGAGATGGCCTGGTCAATTGCTTCCGGAGAGTTTACAGCAACTTTATTGATTGCAGTAATTACAGATCCTTCTTCAATCCCCAACTGGTCAAACATGCGGCCCGGACGGACTTGCGTTACCAAAACACCGCTTTTCATGTTGTATTTTTGCTTTTGTGCGCTGCTTAATGGTGCAAAGCTGGCACCTAAATTATTATAAATCTCTTCAGTAGATTTACTTTTAGTGTTGGCAACCAAAGCGGTACTGTTATCTGCTTTTAAAGTAACGGCAAAAGTTTGCTCTTTTCCATCACGCAAAACAGTCAATTTAACTTTATCGCCTGGTTGTAAACGGCCAACTTTCTCCTGCAAATCAGATGATTCAAAAATTGTAGTTCCATCTACTTTAGTGATAATATCTCCTTTATGGATACCAGCTTGTTCAGCACCACCACCTTTAACCAATTGATCTACAAACAAACCATTGGTTGTTTTAATGTTTAATTTTTCTGCTGCGTCAGGATCAAGCGGTGTAAAACTCACACCTACATAACCACGTTTTACCTTGCCAAATTTCTCAATATCGTTTAGCACTTTTTTGGCTAAATTGATCGGAATCGCAAAACCATAACCTTCATAAGATCCGGTATGTGATAAAATTGCTGAGTTGATCCCAATCAGTTCTCCTTTGGTATTTACCAAGGCACCGCCGCTGTTTCCCGGGTTGATAACGGCATCAGTTTGAATAAAAGATTCGATTCCCTTACGTAAAACAGGCGTTTGTGCTTGGGAAGGGTCTATATTAGACATTGGATTATTGTCATCACCTTCATCTCCTCTTCCGATAATACCTACAGAACGGCCTTTTGCACTTACAATACCAGCCGTAACGGTAGAAGCTAAATTAAACGGATTGCCAACGGCCAAAACCCATTCGCCAACTTTGGCATCATCAGAATTACCAAATTTAATAATCGGCAAATCGGTTGCATTGATTTTGATCAAAGCTAAATCTGTGTTCGGGTCTGTACCGATTACTTTTGCACTGAATTGACGGTGGTCATTCGTCGTGATCTCAATTTTGTCTGCTTTTTCTACCACGTGGTTATTGGTTACGATATAACCATCGGTAGAAATAATTACGCCAGAACCGGAAGCACGCTGCGGGCCGGAAGGCTGCCGGCGGCGCATACCAAACATATCGCCAAACATTTGCTCCATTTGATCCTGCCCGCCGTTGCCACTTTGTGAAGCAGAATAAGTAGTGCGGATGTAAACTACGGCTGGTGTAACGGCTGCTGCTGCCTGTGTAAAATCTACCGTTCCGGCAGATGACAATAGTGGTGCAATATGGTTACTTGCGAAATAAACCTTTTGCCGGTCTTCAAAAGTTGAAGCATCTGTGTTTTTAGTTTCAACCGCTTTGTAGGCACCTACGGCAATCGCGCCGCCCAAAATGGCTGTCATTAATGATAAACCTATCTTTTTCATATTTTAATTTTTGTCTCTTACTGATTTTGTTTTGCTTATTCAAATTTAATGCCTTATTGACTTTATAATCAACCTTTCGTTGCCTAAAACAGTGTTAAATAATGTTAAACTGTTATTAGTTGATCATAAGCCGCAATAGGTGTTGGTTATAAAACTAAAGAAAGCCAAATTTGTGCTAATAAAAAAACTGTAAACGTGAAGCAAACTTTCTATAAATACCAGGGTGCCGGAAATGATTTTATATTGATAGACAACCGGTTACAGCAATTTGACCATCACCAGCCTGAACTGATTGCACGATTATGCGACAGAAGATTTGGGATCGGCGGCGATGGCATCATGTTTTTGCAGGTAAAAGAAGCATTTGATTTTGAAATGGTTTATTACAATGCCGATGGAAAACCCAGCAGCATGTGCGGCAACGGAGGCCGTTGTATTGTAGCTTTTGCCAAGTTTTTAGGTTTAATTGAAAAAGAAACTAACTTTCTGGCAGTTGATGGCCCGCATTATGCCACAATTTCCGATTCTGGTGATTGGGTGAGTTTGCAAATGATCAATGTAGATACCATCAATCGGGACGGAGATGCGTTTGTGCTTAATACTGGATCGCCGCATTATGTAGCTTTGGCAGAAAACCTCGAACATAAAAACGTTTATCAAGATGGTTTTGTCATTCGCAACAACCCTGTTTATCAGCAGGACGGCATCAACATAAATTTTGTTGAACCTGTTAAGGACGGTTATTTTGTCCGCACTTTTGAGCGTGGCGTAGAAGATGAAACGTATGCCTGCGGAACCGGCGTTACGGCTGTTGCCTTAGCGATGGCAAAACATAAAAACCAAACTGGTACTGTTTTTACCCCTATAAAAGTTTTGGGCGGAGATCTAAGCGTGAAATTTAATTACGACGGTACTGTTTTTACCGATATATTTTTGGAAGGGCCGGCAAAACAGGTTTTCTCCGGAGAAATCGAGATTTAAACGCCTTGCGGTTCCGCTCTTCGATCTTGACTCTTCGCATTTTTACCCATGCTTCTTTTATCACCTAAATTTCTGCAAAAAGTATTTTTCTTTCAAAGTAATTCTGCTTACGTTTGAAACTTTGCCTGATCATAAAAGCCTTTAGGCAGCTATCCTACAAGCAATGTTAAGAGTTGACAGCAGCAAACCATGCAAAATTATTTATGCCATTTGCAAGCATGAATACTTGTCGTACCTGATTGAGCCGCACGTTGTCCAACTCAACCCAAACGGCGAATATTCGCTTACGCACCAACGCCTTTTTGTAAATACGGCAGAGGAATTTGCTGATTGCCTGGACGATACCGACCGGAAACTGATCCGTATTTTGCAGGAAACCGAGCAAAGCCATCTCATTCTAAAATATTATAAAAAGCCAATCCGGCCGACGGAATTCTTTTCTAAAATTTATACGGAAGACCTCTTTGAGACCTTTCGGCCGGAGATAGAAAAAAAGCTGGCCGAAGCACTCGTTTTGCTTCCGGAAAAAGAACTCTGCGTGATGAGCCGGGAAGGTTATCCGGCAGAAAGGATCGTTAAAATTGCCGCAGAACCAGCCTCGGTGCTGTTCCACTTCCGCAGAAACGAAAAAGAGACGCGCTATTATCCAACCATCAAGTTTCAGGGCAACAAGGTTGAATTTATGTTTAAAGAGGCTGAGGTCATCTGCAACCATCCTGCTTATTTGCTGCTGGAAGATGTATTGTATTATTTTGAAAAAGATATTGAAGGCAAAAAGCTGCTTCCGTTTTTGGATAAACGCTATATCTCCATTCCAAAATCCTCCGAAAAAACTTATTACGAAAAGTTTGTTGCGCCGCTGATTGAAAAGTATCCGGTGTATGCGCAAGGTTTTGAAATCATCAGCGAAAAATACCAGGCAGAGCCTGTTTTAAAACCGGTTTATGCTGAAGGCGGCGTTTCTCAGGTCCAACTGTTTTTCCGTTATGGAGAAGCTGTTTTTCCTTACGGAGATGGCCGGCAGGTTTCTGTCCGGATAGAAAACAAGGACGATCAATACTTCTTTTACCGCATTAAAAGAAGCATCGCCTGGGAAAAAAAGAAGTTCCTGGAACTGGAAAATTTAGGGCTAAAAACAGCATCACACCTTTTTCAAAACCTGGAAGTTGCCGTAATGGAAGAGGAAGAAGATGCTTCGTTATCAATATTTAATTGGCTGAACGAGCATCATGATGTGTTGATCGCAAGTGGTTTTGAAATTGAGCAGCCTGAAGGCGATAAACGCTTTTTGTTTGCCAATCCCCAAATTAACCTGGAAATCAGGGAAGGCAATGATTGGTTTGATATTTATGCCATTGTTTATTTTGGCAATTATCAAATCCCGTTCATCGAACTAAAACAGCATATTTTGAACAAGCGGCGGGAGTTTGTTTTGCCTTCCGGCGAGATTGCTGTAATCCCGGAAAAGTGGTTTTCTCAGTACAGCAACCTGCTTTATTTCAGTAACCAAACGGATAAGCTGCAGCTTAAAAAGCACCATATCGGCTTGATCAACGAGCTTGCAGTAAGTGATTATGCAGAAGTAACAATGAACCGCAAACTGCAGCAGCTCAACAATTTTGAAAGTCTGGAAGAGGTTTCTTTGCCCTTGCATTTTAACGGTGAGCTGCGCCCTTACCAAAAAGCGGGTTATGACTGGTTCCACTTCTTAAAAAAATACCATTTTGGCGGCTGCCTGGCCGATGATATGGGTTTGGGGAAAACGATCCAAACGCTTGCTTTACTACAAAAAAACAAGGAAGACAATGCGGCATTTGGCCAGGTGGCTTCGTTGATCATCATGCCAACTTCCCTTGTTCATAACTGGATGAACGAAGCTAAAAAGTTTGCTCCCGAAATTCAGATTTTGATCCATACCGGCAGTTTTCGCCAGCGGGACGCAGCTATTTTTAGCAATTATGATTTGGTTATTACGACTTATGGCATTACACGGATTGATGTTAATTTGCTAAAAGATTTCTTTTTTGAATACATTATTTTGGATGAAAGCCAGAACATTAAAAACGCTTCTTCAAAATCCTTTCAGGCAGTAACCGAATTAAAATCTCGTTATAAATTGATTTTAAGCGGAACGCCTGTAGAAAATTCTGTGAACGATCTATGGACGCAAATGTCTTTTATCAATCCCGGATTATTAGGTAACCAGGCTTATTTTCAAAATAATTTTGTAGTCCCAATCGAAAAGAAAAAGGATGAAGACAAAGCACACCGGTTGCAGGTTCTGATTAAACCGTTTATTTTAAGACGGACAAAAGAGCAGGTTGCTACGGAACTGCCTTCTAAAACAGAAAATCTATTCTATTCGGAAATGTCGGAAGAACAGGCTGATGAATATGAAAAAGTAAAATCGGAATACCGCAACGAGCTTTTAAAAAGTATTGAAGAAGGCACGTTTGCACAAGCCAAACTGCATGTTTTGCAAGGCTTGATTAAGTTACGACAGATCGCTAATCATCCGCGTTTGATTAATCAAAGTTATGAAGGCAGCTCCGGCAAGTTTGATGATGTTTGGGAAATGCTGATCAACGCACTGGAAGGCGGCCACAAAGTATTGGTATTTTCTCAGTTTGTAAGACAACTTACGATTTTTAGAAACAAGTTGGACAAGCATGAGATCCCTTATGCTTACTTGGATGGAAAAACAAAAAACCGGGAAGAAATGATTGGTAAATTTCAGGAAAATGATGGGTTACGTGTTTTCTTGATTTCGATTAAAGCCGGAGGTGTCGGGCTGAATTTAACAGAAGCTGATTATGTTTTTATTTTAGACCCCTGGTGGAACCCGGCCGTAGAACAACAAGCCATTGACAGGACGCACCGTATCGGACAAACCAAAAAAGTAATTATTTATAAATTCATCACCAAAAATACCATTGAAGAAAAGATACTTCTTTTACAGCAGCAAAAAATGAATGTTGCCAAGGCTTTCATCACTACAGAAGGCAATTTTATAAAATCCCTGACATCGGAAGATATCAAAGACCTTTTAATGTAGCTAAGTTTTTTATTGAGGGTTTTTTGCGTTTTTGATAGAATCTTGTCTGCGTTTTTCCGCTTTCTTTTTCTTGTTAAAAAATCCCCGAAGCAAAATATTACTTTTTGCAGCTTCCATATTATCACTAAAACCTTGCGTTCCTTGTTTAACAGTTTTTAAAGTGCTTCTGGCTTGCTTAACTGTTCCTTCCAGATCATTTGCCAATTTATCACTGGATAATAACTTGCCGATACTTCCTTTACCATGGTTTATTTTATATACAATCTGAGATAGATTAGTCATCATCACTTCGGCGTTATCTGCAACTTTAGTTACCCTTCCGATTATCTTATCAACATCTATCGGGTTCACCGTGCTTACTTTGTCGCCGTTGCTTATTTCTCCGGTTGCTTCTGTCCCCGGATTGATAACGATCAGCTTATCGCCCATCAAACCATCGCTGCCGATAGCGGCTTTAACATCTTTTCTTAAAAATTTCTGTACATCTCTGTTTAACGTTAAATCAACCCGGACAGCGGTATCGGAAACAATCCTGATGTTTTGGATCACCCCAATATTAATACCGGCGAACCGGACATTATTGCCCACTTGCAGGCCGTTTACGTTTTTAAAAACCCCATAAACATTAAAGGTAGTATTAAAGAGGCTTTTTGATTTTCCGATAAAAAAAATGGCCATTACTAATACTAATATCCCGACCAAGGTGAATATCCCTAATTTTAATTTTTGTCCGCTATTGGTTTTCATAATTCATTATTTAAAAAAAGACCTTACCAGTTCATTGTCCGATTTTTCAAGATCTTCATACGTACCTTCTGCTATATATTCTCCGTCGTTCATTACCACAACCCGGTCAGATGTGATCTGTGCACAAGGCATATCATGGGTAATGATGATGGAAGACGTTTTGTATTTTTTTTGCATTTCGAGGATCAGCTCGCTGATTTCCCTGGAAGTGATTGGGTCAAGTCCGGTTGTAGGTTCATCATAAAGCATAATTTCCGGCTGCATGATCAACGTTCTGGCTAACCCAATCCGTTTGCGCATCCCGCCGGAAAGGTCAGACGGCATTTTATCAATAGCATCTTTTAAACCCACGCCTTCCAAAACCTCTTCTACTTTTGAGGTAATTTCTGCCTGATCGGTTAGTTTTAAAACACGTGTCAGTGGAAATTCCAGGTTTTCCCGAACCGTCATAGAATCGTACAAAGCAGAATTTTGAAAAAGAAATCCAATTTTGGTACGCAACTGCTTTAGTTCTTCGTCATTCAGGTCTGCTACTTCTTCGTTAAAAACTTTTACAGTCCCTTCGTCTTTTTTCAGGAGGCCGACAATACATTTAATGGTAACAGATTTTCCCTGGCCTGATTTTCCTAAAACAACTAAATTTTCCCCTCTTTTTAAATCAAGATTGATATTTTTGAGGACTTCGTATCCGCTGAATGCTTTTTTTAGCCCTCTAATTTCGACAACGTTTTCATTATTTACAAAAGCTGCTGCGTTTGGTTGCGGTATAATTGCAGGAGTTTCCATATTAATGATAAGCAAATATATTAGTGAGCTGTACGGCAATTGCATCGATCACAAAAATCCATAACGATGAAGTAACCACTGCAGAGTTTGCAGCCAAACCAACACTTTCAGTTCCTTTGTTTGAATTGATGCCTTTATAACAGCCGATAAACCCAATCGCAAGTCCGAAAAATATTGTTTTGATAGTTGAAGGGAAAATGTCACTAAACCCCAAAACAGATATAGACTTAGTAAAATAAAGATAAAAACTCACTTTGCCATCAATATTTACAGCCAGGTATCCCCCTACCAAAGCCACAGCATCTGATATAAATGTTAGGATCGGGACCATAATTGTGGTTGCCAGAACACGTGTTACCACCAGATATTGCATTGGGTTTGCCCCTGATACTTCCATCGCGTCAATCTGCTCTGTCACGTTCATGCTGCCCAGTTCTGCCCCGATACTGGAAGCAACCCTTCCTGCACAAATAATTGCAGTAATAACCGGCCCAATCTCACGGATTATAGATAAGGAAACCATGCCCGGAAGCCAGCTTTCTGCCCCAAATTCTGATAGCGTTGGTTTGGATTGCAGGGTAAGTACCATACCCATAATAAAACCGGTAATAGCTACCAGCGTTAAAGATTTATACCCGATTTCGTAACATTGACGTATAAATTCCGACCATTCAAATCCCGATTTGAAGATATTCTTAAAAAAGTTCCCTAAAAACAGTATTTGAGAACCTGCTTCTTCAAAAGTTTTTTTCCAAGCAGGTAATGCCTGTTCTGCCATAAATTAAAATGATAAGGTGTAAATGGAATATTTGCTTTAACGAAAAAAATTTATAAAAGTTCATGAGTTTTTTAAATTTCTATTATAAAAATTGCGGTGCTTCTTTTATGCCTATAAATTCTGTACTTATATATAAACCCAATACAAAAAGGACAAGAGTTTAACGGCTTTTATATGGTAAAAGAAGCATAAAAAATATTTGAACAAGAATAAACCGGCTCTGTCTGTAAATATTTATTTTACGCCTTTGCTCTATATGCTAAGTTATCTTTCCAAATTCTTAATATGTATCTTTGTATTCTGTCAAATTTTATGGAGTATAAAGTAATTATTGCAGGCTCCAGTGGCCTGGTTGGTAGTTTGTTATTGGAACAATTGCTTCATCATCCTGATTTTTCTGAAGTGCTGATTCTTGTTAGAAATCAACTGCCTGTACAGCACAAAAAACTCAAGCAATTAGTAGTGGATTTTAATCGTTTGGAGGATTACGAAGCAGAAATCAATGGTCATGCTATTTTTTGCTGTTTAGGAACTACCCGCCAAAAAACACCAGATCTAAATTTATACAAAAAAATAGACCATGATTATCCGGTTGCTTTGGCAAAAATAGGTGCTAAAAACAGTATGCAGCAATTCCATGTTATTTCGTCCATGGGTGCCAATGTTAACTCGGCTTATTTTTATACCAAGCTTAAAGGCGAAACTGAGCGCGATTTGAAAAATGTATCTTTTCCATCTCTGTTTATTTATCAACCATCTCTTCTAACAGGTATTAGAAAAGAAAAGCCTTTTGCCGAGCGCATAGCTACACATATTATGAAATGGATTAATCCTTTTCTGATTGGCAGATTAAAAAAATACAGAAGCATCTCTGCCGCCAGTGTAGCTACAGCAATGCTTAATCAATCCTTAAAAAACAATGCTGGCGTATTTACTTATCCGTCAGATCAAATAAAACAATTAGCGTGGGCACTTTAATTTCAGCAGAAAACCTCGGCCATTCATTTCATGATAACTGGTTGTTCAGGCAACAAACTTTTGGCATTAATTCCGGCAGGCGTATTGCATTGGTTGGGGCAAATGGTGCCGGTAAATCAACTTTACTAAAGTTACTGGCAGAAAAACTGAAACCAACAGAGGGAAAAGTAGTTAAAAGCAAGTTTCTTTCAATGGGTTATTTAGAGCAAGACCCTTTGTTTAATCCTGAAGAAACCATTAACGATTTTATTTTTCAGTCTGATAACGAGCAGCAGCAATTAATAAAACAATACGAATCATTGCTGGAAAATGATCCGGAGAATTATGACCAGATTGAGGTAATCACCAATAAAATCACCGAACTGGAAGCATGGGAATACGAATACAAAATAAAAAATATTTTAGACCGGTTGGATGTCCACCATTTAGACCAACAGATCAAAACGCTTTCCGGTGGGCAAAAGAAGCGCTTGGCTTTAGCTGAATTATTGATCAGCGACCCGGAACTTTTTGTACTGGATGAGCCAACAAACCATTTGGACATAGAAACGATTGAATGGTTGGAAAGCTTCTTGACAACCGGAAACAAAACAATTTTATTAGTTACGCATGACCGGTATTTTTTGGATAATGTATGCAATGAGATTATAGAAATTGATCAGCAAAAAATCTTTTCTTATCAGGGGAACTATAGTTATTATCTTGAAAAACGATCAGAACGAGAAGCAGCAGATCAGGCACGTTATCAGAAAAACTCTAATCTATTGAAGAAAGAACTGGAGTGGATGAGAAGGATGCCGCAAGCACGCAGCACCAAATCAAAATCCAGGATTGATGCTTTTTATGACCTTCAAAGCAAAACACAAAATAATGGCCTAAAGGAACAGTTGGAGCTCAGCATTAAATCTGCACGGCAAGGAAATAAGATTATAGAAATTAGCCACCTCAAAAAGTCTTTTAATAACCATTTGATTATAAATGATTTTAATTATATATTCAAAAAAGGTGACCGTATTGGCTTAGCCGGAAAAAACGGCAGCGGAAAAACTACTTTATTAAACATGTTGACTAATGAACTTCAGCCTGATTCCGGTTCTATAATTGTTGGAGAAACAACTTCTATCGGTTATTACCGTCAGTCGGGTTTGAAATTTAATGATGCAGAAAGAGTAATTGACACGATCAAAAATGTAGCTGAATTTATTACAATGGCTGATGGGAAACTACTTTCTGCTTCACAGCTTCTGACCCAGTTTTTATTTCCTCCAAAAAAACAGCATGGCTTTATCAGTAATTTGAGCGGCGGGGAAAAGAAGCGGTTACAGCTTTTGATGATCCTGATTAAAAACCCTAATTTTTTGATTCTGGATGAGCCTACAAATGATCTGGATACGGATACCTTAAATGTTTTAGAAGATTTTCTTACTAACTTTTCCGGAGTTATTATACTAGTTTCCCACGACAGGTATTTAATTGATAAACTTACGGAGCAGCTTTTTATTTTTACAGAAAACGGTCATCTTCAAATTTATAATGGTAATTATACAGATTTCCGTTTGGAAGAAGCGTTAAGTAGGCAAAATATAAAGAATAACATCAAACCGGAAAAAACAATTAACACTGATACAAAAAAAGCTTCTTTTCAGTTTAAGCAGGAAAAAGAACTTCAGGAAATTGAATCTTCTATTACTTTTTTAGAAAAATCAATTGGTGATTTAAATACCGTTCTTAATAACCCTTCTACCAATTCGGACGAATTAATTACAACTTCAAATACTATTCAAATTCAGCAAAAAGAATTAAATATTATTATGGAAAGATGGTTGGTATTAACAGATTTGAAAGAAGGATAACCAGGCAAAAATTGTTTCACGTGAAACTTAGCAAATATAATGTTTAAAAGATATGATGTAATCGTTGTAGGTGGCGGACATGCAGGATGTGAAGCAGCAGCAGCGGCAGGAAACCTTGGATCGTCTGTCTTATTGATTACCATGAATATGGCAACTATTGCACAAATGAGTTGTAACCCTGCAATGGGCGGTGTAGCAAAAGGACAAATTGTACGGGAAATAGATGCCATGGGTGGTGGTTCCGGAATCATGACCGATAAAACAACTATACAATTTCGGATGCTGAACAGATCAAAAGGACCCGCTATGTGGAGCCCTCGGGCGCAGGTGGACCGTATGCGTTTTGCAGAGGAATGGCGGTTGATGCTGGAAAAAATCCCGCCAGTAGATTTTTGGCAAGATACCGTTAACAGCTTAATTGTAAAGAATGGTAAAGTTTGCGGTGTGAAAACTTCCTTAGGAGTTGAAATTGAAGCCGAAGCTGTTGTTCTGACCAATGGTACTTTTTTAAATGGCCTGATCCATATTGGGGAGAAGAAATTTGGCGGTGGACGGACGGCTGAAAAAGCGGCGCATGGTATCACAGAACAATTAGTAGGATTAGGTTTTGAATCAGGCAGGATGAAAACTGGCACACCTCCGCGTGTGGATGGCCGAAGCCTTGATTATTCTAAAATGGAAGAGCAATGGGGCGATGAGGAAAGAGGCGGATTCTCCTACACTAAAATAAAAAAGCCGAAAGAACAACGGTGCTGCTGGATCACTTATACTAATAACAAAGTACACGATACCCTAAAAGAAGGGTTTGAAAAATCGCCCATGTTTTCCGGCAGGATAAAAGGGTTAGGCCCGCGCTACTGCCCTTCAATAGAAGATAAGATCAATCGATTTGCAGAGCGCGACCGGCACCAGATATTTGTAGAACCGGAAGGTTGGAACACGGTAGAAATCTATGTAAATGGTTTCTCTACTTCATTGCCTGAAGATGTACAATACAAAGCACTAAAACAGATTGCAGGATTTGAAAACGTCAAAATGTTTCGGCCTGGATACGCTATCGAATACGATTATTTTCCTCCAACCCAACTTAAACTAACCTTAGAGACTAAAATAATTAGTAACTTATTTTTTGCCGGGCAGATAAACGGAACTACTGGCTATGAAGAAGCGGCATGCCAAGGTTTCATCGCGGGCATCAATGCACATCAAAATGTAGTGGTAAAAGAAGCATTGATCCTGAAAAGATCAGAATCCTATATTGGTGTGCTGATCGATGACCTGGTGACCAAAGGGACCGAAGAACCTTACCGCATGTTTACTTCCCGGGCAGAGCATCGTTTATTATTACGCCAGGACAATGCAGATATCCGCCTCACCCCTATAGGTTATAAAATTGGTTTAATCAACGAAGAGAGGATGCAGGCAGTCGATCAAAAAATAAAAAATGCTGACGATATTGTAAAATTTGTAAAAGCAAACTCCATAAAACCAGAAGAAGTAAATGTTTTGTTGGAAGAAGCCGGAACAAGCAGCATCAGCCAAAATGTAAAACTGTCGGCAATACTGGGCCGGCCACAAATAGATTTTAACAAGTTAAAAGAAGCAAGCCCAGTTTTGAAAGATTTTCTTTCTGCTTACGATAAAGAAACCATTGAGCAATCAGAGATCAAAATCAAATATGAATCCTATTTTGAAAAAGAACTGGAGATTGTGAATAAGATGAAAAAAATGGAGGACAAAGAAATTAACCCTGCTTTCAATTATAATGAAATTGTTTCCTTATCAAAAGAAGCAAGAGAAAAACTGATCAAAATCAAACCAAGAACTTTAGGCCAGGCTTCCAGGATTTCCGGTGTTTCACCTTCAGATGTTTTTGTTTTAATGGTTCATATCAGCAGATAAAGAAATTTAGGTATTTTTAACTGCTTTTTCTTCAAAAAACAAATCTTCTATAAAAGAGGATTTGTTTTTTTTAATGATAATCTTCATCCCAAAAAAATATTTGAACACAGCGCATCTAAATGGCCTTTATAAAGCTCACCTCTTTTAAGCTACAGCAAATAGCTGTTTTTACCACTATAATTTCTGTTTTTGGTTGTGCAAGTGTCCAAAAGCCCCAAGGCGGGCCGAGAGACAAGGTTCCACCGAAATTATTAAAGGCAACACCGGCCAACAAAACAAAAAATTTTGATGTGAAAGAAATTGTGCTGGAATTTGATGAATATTTTAAACTCAACAATCAGTACCAGGAAATCACCATTTCTCCGGCCCAGGAAAAACAGCCGCTTTACCGCATCAGGCAAAAAAGTTTAGTTATCGATTTAAAAGATTCCCTTAAAAAGAACACAACTTATGTTTTCAGTTTTGGAAAAGCAATCGGAGATGTAAATGAAAATAATATCCTGAAAAACTTCACTTACGTTTTTACTACCGGAAATGAAATTGATTCTTTGAACATTTCCGGACAAGTGATCAATTCTGAAACGCAGGAACCGGAAAAGGAGGCAACGGTTTTCATCTTCACAAGCAAACAAGACTCTGCCCTTTTCGGTAAAAAAAAACCATCCTATTATAGCATAACAGATACTGCCGGTAATTTTAAAATCAGCAACCTACATGCAAATACTTATAAAATTTATGCCTTAAAAGAAGCAACCCCAAACCGAATTTATGATAATGACAATGAATTGATTGCTATATTGCCCAAAGACATCCGCGTTAAAAAAGATACGTCCGGTATCAGGCTGGAATTATTCCGGCAGGTCCCGCAAAAATTTCGGGTGGTAGAACGAAAAATAGATCCGGACGGGAAACTGTTTTTTTCTTTTAATAAAGGAATTGCTCAACCTGGCTTGCGTATTTTACAGAACGAAACCTTGAACAATCAGAAGATTGTTGAGTTCAATAAGGCTGCGGATACGGCCAGGGTTTACTTGCGCTACATGAATTTTGATTCGGTAAAAGTAGCATTCCTGTCTGCTGATAAACCTTTGGACACGGTAGTTTTGCGAAGAGGAAAACGGGATACTTATAAAAGGAACCTCAGCATCAGCAATAATTTAACCGGAGGACTGCTGAAACCGAAAACAGCACTACAGCTTACTTCTAATTTCCCGATAGAATCTGCGAATGAAGCACAAATCGTTTTGAATGAAGATTCTGTTCCAAAGTATGGTTTTAGCTTGGAAAAAGATACTTCCGGTTTAAATAAATACACGCTGAAATATCCCTGGAGGGCAGAAAAGCATTATGATATTTTGATGAACGAAGGAACATTTATCGATATTTATGGCAATAAAAATAAAAAGTCGAACATTGCTTTTCAGGTGAATAAAGAGGAAAATTATGGCATTCTTAACTTTAACATCACCTTGCCCGAAACTTCAGGCTCTTACATTTTTGAGTTATTAAGTTCAGATAGAAAACTAATCGAAAGTGTTCCGTTCAACCGAAACCAGAAATTAACATTTAACACTTATCCTGTAGGTAAATATCGTGTAAGAGTGGTTTATGACCTAAACAAAAACAAAAAATGGGATACTGGAAACATAAAAAACAGGACTTTACCCGAACCAATTTTGTATTATGATAAAGAAATTTCTTTAAGGGCTAATTTTGATATGGAAGAGCGAATTACTGTTCCAAAATTAACTATAAATCCATAAACCAACCGGCGTATAAATTATAGTTTAAAGGAAGCTGTTTCAGCATTTGCATTTGCGCTTCGGAAACAGCTTTTACTTGTTTAGCGGGCGTTCCGGCATAAATAAACCCTGATTCGCAAACCGTATTTTCCAACACAACAGCACCCGCAGCAATGATGCAATAATCTTCTACGATGGCGTGGTCCATCACAATCGCACCCATTCCCACCAAAATATAGCTATTCAAAATACAGCCATGAACAATTGCATTATGCCCAATAGAAACATGATGGCCGATAACTGTTGCTGCTTTTTGATAAGTACAATGGATTACCACGCCATCCTGGATATTGGTTTGATCACCAATGACAATGGAATTGACATCGCCGCGGACTACAGCATTAAACCAAACCGAACATTGGTTTCCAATTGTAACATCGCCCACAATAGTAGCATTGTCAGCAATAAAACAACCGGTGCCAATGATTGGACTTTTATCTTTTACAGGAAGGATAAGCGGCATTATTGAAATATTTTTTAATTTAAAAGTGTTTAGCTTTTATACTTTGATTTATTTTGATACTTCTTTTATCAGATAAAAAAACAATAAAGTATTTTATAATCTTTGTAGAAACAAGATACAAACACTAAATTTATAGTGCTAAAAAAAGCATCTGTTTAAATAGTTCGCTGGTTTTTGATCTGCGGAAATAGCTCAGCTGGTAGAGCATCAGTTTCCCAAACTGAAGGCCGCGGGTTCGAATCCCGTTTTCCGCTCTTTTAATTGATGCTTCTTTTACCATATAAATTTAAAGAACAGTATTTTCCAGTTTCAATTGATGGTTTGGATAATCTGTGGTAAAATGCAAACCGCGGCTTTCCTTACGGATCATAGCTGATTTTACAACGAGATAAGCAACCTGGATTAGGTTCCGCAACTCGCAAAGCTTAACAGAAAGCTTGGTTTTTTTGTAGAAATCTTCCGTTTCTTCATACAGCAAACGCAACCTGCGCAACGCCCGTTCCGACCGAAAATCCGACCGCACAATCCCTACATAATCGTTCATGATTTTCTGCATTTCGCGGATATTATGCGTTACCAGAATATCTTCGTTTTGCTGGGCAACACCAAATTCGTTCCAATCCGGGATATTTGATGGCATAAAAGAAGTATTGGCTTTTGGTATGGCATCTTCAAAAATACGATGGGCAAAAACCAAAGCTTCCAAAAGCGAATTAGAAGCCAAACGATTGGCACCGTGCAAACCGGTTGATGAACATTCGCCGCAGGCATATAAATGTTGGATGGAAGATTGGCCGTGCTGATCAACCATTACACCGCCGCACATATAGTGGCTGGCAGGCGAAACAGGGATCATATCCTTTGTCATATCAATACCGATAGACAAGCAGCGGGCATAAATATTTGGAAAATGTGTCAGCAAATCTTCTTTACTCCGGTGCCGGATATCCAAATAAACAAAATCATCACCCGATTTTTTCATTTCTGCATCGATTGCACGGGCTACAATATCCCTTGGTGCCAAAGATTTCCGCGGATCATATTCCTGCATAAACTCCTCGCCATTCCGGCGCTTTAAAATCCCTCCAAAACCACGGACAGCTTCAGAGATCAGGAAAGAAGGATAATCGCCAGGATTGTACAAAGCCGTTGGATGGAATTGAATGAACTCCATGTCCCGGACTTTTCCTTTTGCGCGATAAACCATTGCCACGCCGTCGCCGGTTGCAATGGTTGGGTTAGTGGTGATGGAATAGATATGGCCGGCACCACCGGAAGCCATTACGGTTATTTTCGACAAAAATTTCTCGACTTTTTTGGTAATATTGTTCAGCGCATAAATTCCGAAACAGGTGATGTCTTTACTGGACCGATCTACAAATTCGCCCAAGTGATGCTGCGTAATCAGATCGATGGCAAAATAATGGGTCAAGATTTCTATGTTTTTATGCTGATGGATCTGCTCCAGCAAAACGCGTTCAATCTCAAAACCGGTGATATCTTTATAATGCAGCACGCGGCTTTCTGAATGTCCGCCTTCTTTTGCCAGGTCAAAAATGCCTTGTTTGGTTTTGTCAAAGTTGGTTCCGTAATCAATAATTTCCCTAATCCTTGATGGGCCTTCTTCCACCACAATTTTTACCACTTTTTCATCGCACAAACCATCACCTGCAATCAGTGTATCTTCAATGTGTTTTTCAAAAGAATCTTCCTCTTTATCCACAACCACCGCAACGCCGCCCTGGGCATATTTTGTGTTGGATTCATCTTCGTTTGATTTTGTAACAATCAACACCTGGCCGTATTGTGCAGCTTTCAGTGCAAAACTCAGCCCGGCAATCCCGGACCCAATAACTAAATAATCAACATTTCTACTCATACCAATCAGCAAAAAACAAGCGCAATTAACACATTGTTTATAACACCCGTAAAGATGTTGATTTAGCAGTGATAAAAAAGTAGCAAATAATTATTTGTGAGGATTGATGTTGATAACGTACAGGCCTTGGATTATTTTTATAGAATTGCCAACAAGTGAAGCGTAAGATGCTAACATGGTTTGGAAGCTAAACAATACACAGTAAAACTTTCTTGAAAATTTTTGGCAGATAAAAGAAGCAGTAAATCAGCAAGATAAAGTAAACATTTTGTTAAAAAGATGTTGGTAACCATACATCAACTACTTTTGCAAGTAATTTAGCAACAATTTACAAACGGAACCAACACACTAATAAATCATAGTTTTATTTATTTAAAGAATAAGTTATTTTTATTGAAATGTTAAAAATGGATACTTTTGAAGAAATACGGGTGAAAGGTTTTGCAGACGAATACATTGATCCGTCGCTCGATCTTTTCGCCGAAATAGAAAAATTAAAAAAAGAAAAAAATGCAATTATACTGGCGCATTATTACCAAGAAGCTGATATTCAGGATATTGCCGATTATATCGGCGACAGTTTGGGGCTTTCGCAGCAGGCGGCCAAAACCGATGCCGACGTAATCGTTTTTGCAGGAGTACATTTCATGGCCGAAACTGCCAAGATTTTGTCTCCGCAGAAAAAAGTTTTACTGCCGGACAGCAAAGCCGGATGTTCGCTGGCAGATAGTTGCCCGCCGCATTTGTTCAAGAAATTTAAAGAGCAATATCCGGATCACCTGGTCATTACTTACGTCAATTGTACAGCAGAATTAAAGGCAATGAGCGACATCGTTTGTACTTCCAGCAACGCCGTTCAAATTGTAGAAAGCCTGCCTCCGGAACAAGGAATCATCTTTGGGCCAGACCGAAACCTGGGCAAATATGTGGCTAAAAAAACTGGCCGTAATCTGGTTTTGTGGAACGGTGCCTGCATGGTGCACGAGATTTTTTCGAGAGAGAAAATTACAAAGTTAAAAGAGCGTTACCCGGCTGCAAAATTTATTGCCCACCCAGAATGTGAAGACAGTATTTTGGAGATGGCAGATTACATTGGCTCGACAACAGGTTTACTGAATTATTCAACTAAAAATCTGGCAAACGAGTTTATTGTGGCCACAGAATCGGGTATTTTGCACCAGATGCAGCGGGACAATCCGACTAAAACATTCATTCCCGCACCGCCAAACAACAGTTGTGCCTGCAACGATTGTCCGCACATGAAGCGCAACACTTTGGAAAAGCTTTATTTGTGTATGAAAAATGAGCAGCCGGAAATTTTTGTCCCGGAAAATATCATTGCAAAAGCAGTAAAACCGATTGAACGGATGCTGGAAATTTCTGCGCGTTTAGGTTTGTAAAGATGATTTCACAGATTAGAAAGGATTACACGGATTTTTGCATGATAAAAGAAGCATCAGGATTTGAAATAGAATCAGTGTAATCTTTTAAAAAATCTGTGAAATCATCCTCAAAAAATAAAAGAATGTTTGATAACAAAGAAAAAACAGAAGTAGCGGCTTTGGGTGAATTTGGCCTAATTAACCATCTCACAAAAAATATAGTTTTGCAGGATAAAACTTCTATAAAAGGCATTGGTGATGATGCCGCGGTAATGGATTTTGCAGGAAAAAAAACATTAATTTCTACAGACTTACTGCTGGAAGGCGTACATTTTGATTTGGCTTATGTTCCGCTTAAACATTTGGGATATAAGGCAGTACAGGTAAACTTAAGCGATATTTATGCGATGAACGGAACAGCCAGCCAGATCACTTTTTCGCTTGGGATTTCCAGTAAATTTCCGTTGGAAGCGGTGGAAGAATTGTACCAAGGCGTTTTGCTTGCTTGCGAACAGTATAAAGTGGATTTGATTGGCGGCGATACTTCTTCTTCAAAACAAGGTTTAGTGATCAGCGTCACCAGTATTGGCTATGCGGATGAAGTGGACATAGTTTACCGAAGCACCGCCGGAGAAGGCGATTTGATTTGTGTTTCAGGCGATTTGGGCGGTGCTTATGTGGGTTTGCAACTGTTGGAACGCGAAAAACAGGTTTATCTATCCAATCCAAACATTCAGCCGGATTTGGAAGGGAAAGATTACATTGTGGAGCGCCAATTAAAGCCGGAAGCACGCGGCGATATAATTTCCATTTTAAAAGAATTAAAAATTAAGCCCACTTCTATGATCGATGTTTCCGATGGTTTGGCTTCCGAAATCCTGCATATTTGTACGCAAAGCAACAAAGGATGTACACTTTACGAGGATAAAATCCCGATTGATCCGATGACTTATGAAACTGCCCGTGAGTTTGGCCTCGACCCTACCGTTTGTGCTTTGAGCGGAGGAGAAGATTACGAGTTGCTTTTTACCATCAAACAAGCCGATTTTGAGAAGATCAGGTACAATGCCGACATCAGCATCATCGGACACATTACAGAAACTTCTGCCGGCTGTAACCTGGTTTCTAAATCAGGCAATGTACACGAACTGAAAGCACAAGGCTGGAATGCTTTTTTAAAATAAGATTTATAATTTAAGCTTTGCTTCCGTATAAATTCAAAAAAACTTATGAAAAAAACATACACAAATATTTTATTAATCTTTTTAATAGCTGTTTTTTTAGTTTTTGGTTGCCGGAAAATTGACCGCAGCACTGCCAAAGATATCAACGCAAGGATTGACAGCACAGGAACTTGTGGATTTTTAGTTAAAGTTAATTCTACCGGAACGAGTTTTAACGCAGTTAATCTGCCGCAATTATATTATAAAGATAGTTTGAAAGTTGTAATGAGTTATCATTTGCTGGATACGAAATTTCAATGCGGAAGTAATATTTTAAACCCGCTCTCAGAAATTTATATTGATGCTATCCACAAGCAGTAATCAGAAAAACTACTGCTAAAAGAAGCATCAGCAAAAAATTAAATAAAGTTTGTAGCGTTTAAATTCGATTACACGTATTGTTTAAAAAAGCATTTATGAAAAAGCAATTTAGTATACTGATTTTACTTATTTGCATTATCGTTAGTTGTAAAAAGGCAGACCAAAGTACAGAAAAAAATATTTCGGCAACTATAATTTATACAGGAAATATTTCGGCAGATGGTTGTGGCTGGCTAATTCAAATTAATGCTTCTGGTACCAGTTATCATGCTGATAATCTGCCTGAAACCTATCAAAAAGATAAGCTGCCGGTTACGATCAGTTATCATTTGCTGGATACAAAATATAGCTGCGGGCTTCTCTCCAATAATTTATCTGTCATTAAAATTGATGTCATTCAAAAGAATTAAATAAATTACCGGTAAAAGAAGCATCGCTTATTCTTCATCAATCAACAATTTTGGATCTAAAGCTTTGCTGTTTTTAGCACCTAATTTTCGCAGTGTTTCCGCTCGTCCGGTTAAGTTTCCGCTGCCGGTAATCAGTTTGCTGTAGGCATCGTTATAAACCTCTTTGCTTTTATCGATATGTAGGCCGATCTTTTTCATATCTTCGGTAAAACCAACAAATTTATCGTATAGTAAGCCTGCTTTTGTGGCAATATCCAGCGCGTTTCGGGTTTGTTGTTCCTGTTTCCAAACGGAAGCAATGGTTTTTAAAGTAGCCAGCAACGTGGAAGGCGTAACCAGAACCACGCGTTTTTTCCAGGCAAAATCAAACAGTTCCAGATCATGCTGTATGGCGATGGAAAAAGATGATTCAATCGGAATAAAAAGCAGCACAAATTCCGGAGAAGTTAAACCGGAAAGATTCTGATAGCTTTTGGCACTCAAGCCAGTAATATGATTTTTAACTGATAAAATATGCTGACGGATATGCGTTTCTTTTTCTTCTTCGGAGATGGAATTAACCAAGCGTTCATAAGCTATTAAAGAGACTTTAGAGTCGATAATCAAATGTTTATTTTCCGGCAGATGAACAATTACATCCGGCTGAAAACGGTTGCCAGCTTCATCCATCAAATTCATGTTTTTGCCTTGTTTGGTATAACTGTCGCCTTCTGTCAAACCCGAAGCTTCTAGCACACGGTCCAGAATTACTTCGCCCCAATTTCCCTGCATTTTGGTATCGCCTTTTAATGCTTTGGTAAGGTTTGTGGCATCGTCCTGAATAATTTTGGTTTGTTTTATCAGCTCATCAATCGTACCCTTCAGCGTAAACCTTTCGTTGGATTCATCTTTGTAAACCTTATCTACTTTCGCTTCAAAAGCTTTGATGTTTTCTTTCAGCGGATGGAGCAGCAAATCCATATTGCTACGGTTGGATTCTGTAAATTTCTGTGTTTTTTCGTCGAGGATTTTATTGGCCACATTTTCAAATTCGCGCTGAAAATGCTGGCGTGTTTGCTCTACTTCTACTTTCTGCTGTTCCAATTGCTCTTTTTGTGCGGTAAAAAAAGCATTTGAGCGTTCTAAATGCTGTTTGGTTTCGTTGTGCAATTCCCGTTCTTCGGCCAGATCAGCAATTAAACGGTCCTGTTCTTCGCGCAGCATCATGCTGATGTTTTCTTTCTCTTGATGTAGGTTGGCAGCACGTTCTTCGGCTTTGCCCAAATTTATTTTCAGCTGTACATTTTCATCCTGCAAACGCTTAAAATCCTCCGCAGAAAAACTCGTTATGGGCGATGCTTTTTTTAGCAGGATAAAAACAGCAAGCAGTAAAATCAGGAGAACTGCAACGAGGAGAATGGTATTCATTTACTAAAAATTTTATCAAAAGTAAGTATTTGAAAGGTTAAGAAAAATTGTTGAAATTGAACGAGGGTAATATTTACCTTTCGCAAGATAACGAGAGTAAAAAAATGCTATTTTTACTCTTGAAATTTAAACGAGGGCGATTTTTACCTTCGTTTGTAAACACTTAAAATGGCTTATCATCCCGAAAAACCTTATAACGACTTGCCTCCTTTACCACCAAAAGTTGAAATAGAAACAGTTGAAATTCTTAAAAAAACGATTGCTGCAAGCAGGGCATTATCAGAACTTAAAGGCGCGATTACCAATTTGCCAAACCCAACTTTGTTTATTGATACGATTAACTTGCAGGAAGCGCAGGCAAGTTCGGCAATAGAAAATATCATTACTACTCAGGACGAACTTTTTAAAGCAACTATAACGGATAGAAATATCGAAAATAATGCGACAAAAGAAGTAATACATTATAAAGATGCGTTGTGGTTTGGTTTTGAACAATTGGAAAAACGACCAATATTGACCACTAATCTTTTTATTTCCATTATGCAGATCATTAAAGAGAACCAGTCAGGCATAAGGAATACGCCCGGAACAAAATTGACCAATCCTGCAAACGGCCAAATCGTTTATACACCACCGGAAGGAGAAGAAATCATCCGTGGGAAACTTAAAGATTTGGAAGATTTTATACATGCAGAAGATAACATTGATCCGCTGATTAAACTGGCCTTAATCCATTATCAGTTTGAAGCCATACACCCGTTTTCTGATGGAAATGGAAGAACAGGCAGGATTATTTTATTACTGTATTTAAAACAAGTTGGTTTGTTAGAACTACCTGCACTTTATTTAAGTAACTATATCATTGATCACAAAAGCGATTATTATCTGAAGCTAAGAATGGTAACGGAAAAAAGCGACTGGCAAAGTTGGATTATGTATATGTTGGATATGGTAGAAAATACAGCCATAAAAGGAAGGCAACAAATTGCAACAATCGAGATATTGATGGCTAAAATGGGTACAGAAATTCAACAGCAATTACCAAAAATCTATTCAAAAGATTTGATGGAAGTGCTTTTTAAATTGCCTTATACCAAACGTTCTTTTTTAGAAAAAGCAGGTTTGGGAAACTTAAAAACAGTTGGAAATTACCTGAATGATTTAGAAAAAGCTGGTTTTTTGAAAAGTGAATTAGTTGGAAAAGAGAAGTTGTATTTGAATTTTGAACTGATGAAAGTATTGAAAAATTAGGTGATAAAAAGATTATTTACTGTTGTAAATTTTTCGTTTAAAACAGTAAATTAAACTGTTATGAGATACAAAATTAAATGAAAATATTGGCGAAATACGGTTTGAAGTTTAAAGAAACTTCTAGTGGAAATTTATCTGCTACTTCTGAACTTTATCCAGGTTTAGGAGAAGCTTTATACGATTTTAGACACTCTATTTCCGAAATATTAAAAAATACCATTCAATACTATTCTATAACAAAATTTAATCCTCCGGAGAAAAACCAGCCAGGAATGACCAGTGAAGAAGAATATTATAAGTACTGGGGCTTAATAAATGACATAGATTATTATGGAGCAAACGCTTATTCCTTGAATCTTTACTTTAATAAAGCAACGCTTTCGTTTTTCGGTGATGAATTTTATGAACTACCTATTACTGATATGATTGATATTTTAAAAGAGTGGGAAGTATTCTTAAAAGGATTTAAAGAGTTTTAAGAATGCTTTACATTCTATTATGTTATGTGTAGAAAAAATGCTTAACTTTTTCAAAAATAATAATAAAAAAAGTCCAAGATTACTTCGCCTTTTCCACTCTTAATCCCACATCCGCAACCTCTTTCAAAGGATTATCACGCATATTCTGCTCAATTGTAAACACATAAGTTCCTTTAACCGGAAAACGATAATTTGTTTTTAAAGCTAAGCGATAATTGTACAAATTGCCGGAACCATTGCCCAGCCATTCGCCATCGGGATTGGCTAATTTGAATTCGTAGCGAATGGTTTTGGTTTGATGATCGGGACTGGTTTCATGAACCAGAACAAAGATATTGGAGTATCTGTAATCAGCAGAATGACGCAAGTTAAAATACAAATTATAAGGCACGGAAGTATCTGTAATTTTGACTTCCGTTTTTATTTTGTTGCTGTAAAACCAGTTATGATTGCTGATTTCTGTGCTTTGATCAAGCAAAGTTCCTGGCTCGTTGCAAGCCGGAAGCACAAAAAAAAGACTGATAAAAACAGTACTAAAAAAAAACTTCAACCGGATCATTCTGCTTTTGGATTGGGTTGGTCCGGATTATTTTGATTGTTCGGGTTGCGGTTTGGGCGGTTGCGGCGATGGTTCCGACGGTTCGGGCTTCCCTCACGAACGGTTCCTTCTGCCGGGAGGTCCGGGTTATTTGGCTGTACTGTTTTTAACTGAATGGTTTGCACAACTACTTTTGTAACCTGTATTATAGGTTTTTGTCCGGCTTCAGCAACAGGTTTTGGTTTGTTCCGATTGTTGTTGTTCTTTTTGTTGCGATTAGCAGAACGTTCGTCCAAACGCGTTAAACTATCTTGGCCAACAACATTTTCATAATCAAAAGCTTTAACAGCATTTGTATCTAACACTTTGCTTTCACCTAAATCAGGAACTACTTCACCGCTTTTATTGATCGCATGAATTTCCCGCACATGTTTTATCGGCACCGGAATCCAATTTTCTTCTTGTGGATAGCTAAACCACATCAGCCTTTTAAAAATATCCGTTTTCTGCAAACGGGCATCTCCTTTTTCTGTACGAAGGATGTGCACATCATCCGGAATATCTTTTAAAGCGTCCATATAACTGTCCAACTCGTAGTTAAGGCAGCATTTCAATTTACCGCACTGTCCGGCCAATTTTAATGTATTGAGAGAAAGGTTCTGGTAACGGGCTGCCGAAGTGGAAACCGTTTTAAAATCAGTCAGCCAGGTTGAGCAGCAAAGCTCTCTCCCACAGGAACCAATTCCGCCTAAACGACTGGCTTCCTGACGCATACCAATCTGCCGCATTTCGATACGGATGCGGAAAGCTTCGGCCATTTTTTTAATCAGTTCCCGAAAATCAACCCTACCTTCTGCCGTGTAATAAAAAGTAGCTTTGGTTTTATCGCCCTGATAATCTACATCGCTGATCTTCATAGAAAGATTGAGATCCAAAGCCAGTTTACGTGCGCTGTGCATCGTTTCCCACTCCTGCTCTTTGGCGGCTTTCCATTTATCTACATCTGATGGCGTTGCTTTCCGAAAGATTTTTTTCGTGACATCTGCTTCTTTTACATGCTTTTTTACAAGCTGCATCCGTACCAGTTCGCCGGTGATGGAAACGTGGCCAACATCAAAACCACCGGTCGTGGTTTCGGTAACCACCAGTTCGCCGTTTTCTAAATAAATATTATCTGTATTGAGGTAGAAATCTTTGCGTGAGCCTTTAAATTTTACTTCTACTACTTGAAAAGGTTTATAGCTGGAAGGCATATCCATGTTGGAAAGCCAATCGTAAACATCTAATTTGCTGCAACCATTTGTAAGGCAAGCGCCGTTACTTTTGCAGCCAGCAGGCGCACATCCGCCTGAGGAACAACTTCCACATCCCATAATTAATACAATATATGTTGAGTCCCTTGCGGGAACGTTTTAAATTTTAAAATTTTGACCAATTGCAAAGATACATCTAAAAATAAAATTCTTGGGTTGGCATTCCGCTCCACGTGATAGTGCGCTCTGTCCAGTTCATCTGCAATCACTTCCACCATCGCCATCGTTAAAACTTTACTGGCCATATTTTGCGCAACCACCAGTTCTTTTTCGGGCAGATGAACCAAGCTTCCGGCACCGGAAATCAGCATTCCGCATTCGCGGATAAAGCACATGCCGTATTGCAAAAAGTTCTTCTGGTTTTCGCGTCCGAGCTTGGCCAATTGTTCTGTAAAATCGATCAGCTTTAAACCGTCGTTTGTAAAACAAAGCCGCAGCCAGCGGGCAAAAAGTTCATGGTAACTGCTGTCATCATGACTGATTCTATGTAATGCCGCCGTTAAATTACCATTGCTTAAATAAGCAATCTGTGCCGCTACCTGTTCTGTTTGATGGTGGTGCTCCAGATAAGTTTGCACATCTGCATCTTTTAATGCCGGAATTTTCACGAGTTGCGTTCTGGAAAGGATCGTATTCAAAATATCGTCCTGCGATTCGGCAACCAGTAGAAAAAGTGTTTTCTGCGCCGGTTCTTCAATGATTTTCAGTAGCGTATTGCCTTCTTTTTCCAGATATTCCGGCAGCCACATAATCAAAACTTTGTATTCTGATTCAAACGGCTTAAAACTCAGTTTTCGGATAATCTGATGGCATTCGGCAATGTTGATGTTGGCCTGTTTATTTTCTGCTTCCAGATATGTGCGCCATTCATCCAGGTTTAGATATGGATTTTTGAGGAAAGCTTTTCGCCACTGATCCACAAAAGTAAGCGCGGTATTGTCTTTATGCTTTGCAAAAAACGGATAAGAAAAATGCAAGTCCGGATGCACCAATTTCTGGTATTTCCGGCAGGAAGCACATTCTCCGCAGGAATCATAATCTGATTTGTTCTCACAGGAAATATATTGTGCGTAAGCAACTGCCAGGGCCAAACTTCCGGAACCTTCCGGTCCCAAAAACAGTTGCGCATGGCTCACACGGTTTTCTTTTACGGTTGCAATCAGCTTTTGCTTGATGGTTTCCTGTCCGATAATTTCTTTAAACTGCATCGTTGCAAAATAATAATAAGAATTGAGATTGCAGTTTTTGAAACCCTTACAGATGATATATTTGATGCGAGCTTTACAATTCGGCTTAAAGCTGACACTAAAATTTACCTGATAAAAGAAGTATGCCCCGCATTATGGCTTTTGATTACGGCACCAAACGCATCGGTATTGCCGTAACCGATCCTTTGCAAATTATTGCAACCGGACTGGAAACCATCCATCCGAAAGATATTATGGAGTATCTCAAAAAATACCTGCTAAAAGAAGCGGTGGAGAAATTTATCGTGGGCGAACCCAAGCAAATGGACGGCTCGCCTTCGCAATCTGCACCGATGATCAAAGGTTTTGTAACGATTTTAAAAAAGAATTTCCCGTTGGTTCCGGTGGAAATGATGGACGAACGTTTCACTTCTAAAATGGCTTCGGCAGTGATTGCACAAAGCGGAATGAAAAAAGCTGACCGACAAGATAAATCACGGATTGATATAATTTCTGCCATTATTATTTTACAATCTTACCTCGAAAAAAATAGCCGGTAAAAGAAGCATCTGCACAGAAAAACCAGACGAAAGACCGTCTCTTAAAAAAGAATAACTTTGCCGGATGGAAATGCCATCCACTTTACTGCAAACTTATCTGGAAAACCATTGCGAACCCGAACCAGCAGTCCTGCAAAAAATAGCACATGAAACGCATTTGAAAGTGCTGAGGCCACACATGATTTCGGGGCATTATCAAGGCCGACTGTTAAGTTTTTTTAGCAAATTGCTTCAACCCAAATTAATTTTAGAGATAGGGGCTTTTACCGGTTATGCTACGATTTGTTTGGCAGAAGGACTGGCAGAAAACGGCGAAATCCATGCGATAGAAGTTAACCCTGAACTGGAAGAGATGCTAAAAAGTAACTTTTTGGATTCCGGTTTCGTAAATAAAATCAAGTTATATATTGGCGAAGCATTTGATATTTTTCCCTTATTATTGCCCAAAATATTTGATATTGCATTTATAGATGCTGATAAACGCAACAATTACAAATATTATGAGTTTATAATCGACAATATCAGGCCCGGAGGCTTAATTATAGTAGATAATATTTTACGAAAAGGAAAAATATTGGATGCTGCACATCAGGAAACTGATATGCAATTACTCCGGGAATTTAATAACAAAATAACTGCTGACCACCGGGTTGAGAATCTCATCCTTCCAATAAGGGACGGACTGATGATTATCCGAAAAAAACATTTATGAAGAAATTAATACTGCTTTTACTGCTTTTACTGCTATTATCTGCCGGCTTTTTTGCAAAAGCCCAAAACACTTCACAATCTTATATCGAGAAGTACAAAGATGCTGCCATTAGTATCATGCACGATTATGGCATCCCGGCCAGCATAACCTTGGCCATCGCTATGCATGAATCTGCCAGCGGCAACAGCCACCTCGCAAGAAAATCAAACAATCAGTTTGGCATGAAAGGCCGGCATTCCTATAAAAGCTACGATTCTGTTTTAGAATCTTTCGAAGATTTTGCCCGGATGATGAGCCAAAGAAAGCAATTTAGCCATCTGGCAGAAAAATTTGATTCCTTTGATTACAAAGGTTGGGCAAAAGGCATCCAGCGCGGCGGTTATGCCAGCAGCGGCAGATGGTCTTCCCAGGTGCTTTCGCTTATCAAGAAATTTAGTTTGAACGACCTGGATGAAAAACCCGATCCGGACGATCAGTAATTCCAAGCAGGTATATTTTCTATACCTGCCTTAATTTACGAAACCATTTATATTTGCCCTCGTAAATACTTCTTTTATGAACAAAAAATGGGCATTCTTTCTGGCGGTCATCGTATTTGCTTCCTGCCAAAGCCGAAAAAAAGGAATTAACAACCATCAGGCTTCCCGCAATAACGAATCTATACAAAAGCTTAATAAAGAGGCTATTTCCCATTACACCACTTTTGGTGATGTGAACCAATACATAGATCGTTTCCGTAACATTGCTGTTCAGGAAATGAATATTTACGGTATTCCGGCCAGCATTACGCTGGCGCAGGGCTTGCTCGAATCCGGCAACGGCAATGGGGAATTAGCTGTGGTGGCCAATAATCACTTCGGTATCAAATGCACTTCCGATTGGAAAGGAAAATCCTATTTTAAAAATGACGACAAGATCAATGATTGTTTCCGGGTTTACGATAATCCAGAAAGCTCTTTTCGGGATCATTCGGAATTCTTAAAAAGAAAACGTTATGCGCATTTATTCGAGTTGGAAAAAAACGATTACGAAGGCTGGGCCAATGGTTTAAAGGCTGCCGGTTATGCTACAAATCCTCGTTATCCGCAGTTGATTATCGGTTTGATCAAAAAATATAACCTGAACCAGTATGACATGAGCGAGACCGATTACCAGAAAATCAAGCGGGAAGACCGGGTTTTAACGCAGATCAACAAAAACATCGGTAAACAAACAAAAGATTCTTTGCAACATGCCGATGCGCCGGTAAAAATGCAATTTACGCCCGTTGGTAAAACTTATCAGGTAAAACAAGGCGATACCTTGTACAATGTTTCCAAACGTTTTGGTTTGCGCGTGGATGAATTGAAAGCGTTGAATACCATGGGCGAAGATAATATCAAGATTGGCCAGCAACTGATTATTGCCCATTAATTAGGTTAATTATTGTTAAGGTGTTACAAAATCTCATTTTTGTAAAGTAGTTTTGTGCTGTAATGCTAAAATATTTTCTCTTGTTTCTTTGCTTTTTTCTAACCTTGAGAAAGTTGTACGCACAGGAAAAGCAAGTCCAGGGAATCGTTTTTGATCAGGGCACAAAAGAACGGATCGCCCGTGTATTGGTAAGTAATATCCGCACAAAAGCCAATACTTTTAATAACCTGAAAGGCGAATTCACTATTACCGTCCTGCCGAATGACCGGCTTGTTTTTTCTAAAACCGGCTATTTTAACGATACTATAAAAGTTGCTGCTTTTCAGTCTGTTCCCGTTTATTTAAAACGTTCCAGCATTATTTTGCGCGAGGTTACGATTAAAGATTCTGCTCTAAGCGCGAAGAAACAATTGGAAGAAACCAAGAAAGAGTACAATCAGGTTTATGGTGCAATTGCCAATAAAGATTTGCTGACCGTAGGCAGCAACGGTGCCGGGATTGGTATTGATGCCATTTACAATTTGCTGAGCCGCCGCGGCCGGAATGCGTCAAAACTTCGGGAAATTATAGATCGGGACTATCGGGCCAATTTGGTTGATGCGCGTTTTAACACGTTTATTGTCAGTACCATTACCGGGTTAAAAAATGACCAGCTCAGCAACTTTATGTACCGCTACCGGCCAGATTACAATATGGTGATCATGATGAGCGACTACGATTTTATTTCCTACATCAAATCCTGCTACAACCGGTTCCGGCGAAACCCTACAGCTTACTTTTTGCCTCCTTTGCCAACCTCGAAATGAAGTGGAAATATCCCGTTTTCGTTGTTCCTTCACTCCCGGCAAACGGCATGGCGCTGTTTCCTTTCATCCTGGTACAAAAAGAAAAATCCAGGTTTGACGAGGTAATGATCCGCCACGAAATCATTCATCTGCGCCAGCAACTGGAGCTATTGGTTTTGCCGTTTTACTTCTTTTACCTGGCAAATTATTTATACAACAGAACAATTTACAGCGATCATCATGAAGCGTACCTGAACATTGTTTTTGAGCGGGAAGCTTATGCCAATGATGCTTTTCCGGATTATTTACAGCGGAGAAAATTATTTTCCTGGATCAGGTATTTTAAAGATCAATAGTAGTTTTCTTCATAAAAAGTGAATAGTTCTTCTAAAAAAAATCATTTTTGCTTTTCTTTGCCATCTATGCGCAAGCTTCCGGCTTTTTTGTTGATACTTCTTTTAGCAATAGTTTTTCAGGTTGCCGCCCAAAAAAGAGATTCTGTCAAAGTCGATTCTATTAAAACCGATACGATTAGAATTGATACCGTCAGAATTGATACGGTAAAGATCGATACTAACCTTTTAAACCGTTTCCGGATAGAACCCGGCCGCAATATTTTGCCTGTGCGGCTGCAGCCATTCAGTCTCCGGCCCGAATATATTCCGGTTCCGGGCTTGGATTATAAAGTGAGCTATTGGCGCAACAACGTCATTTTCGGGCTGAACCTCAATCAATCTGCCTTCAGCAATAACTGGAGTGCCGGCGGAATTAGTTCTGTCGCAATCGGCTCTAATTTCGACTATAAAACCGAGTACAACCGGGATGGGAAAGATTTTACTTCGGAACTGATCCTGCTTTATGGCAAAGTAAAAAACCGCGGCCAGGTGGAGCGAAAAACCAACGACCGGATTTTTTGGGACAACAAGGTTTCCATTGCTTTTTCAAAACATTGGGATTTTTACGGCTCGCTCAGTTTTGAATCGCAGTTTGATGAAGGTTTCACCTATTCCAGCGATGTAACCGTTGCCCCAGTGCTTATTTCCAGGTTTATGTCGCCCGGTTATCTTACAGAATCTATTGGTTTTGAGTATAAGCCGGTCACTTATTTTAGTATGCGTTTCGGTACAGGAACAGCGCGGCAAACTTTTGTGCTAGACCCAGCACTCACGGGCAATTATGGTGTGCCAGTTGGCCGCAAGGTTTTAAATCAGTTGGCTTTCCAGATCGTTTCCAATATCGATAAAGACATCGCCAAAAACGTCAATTTGAAAGCCCGTTACCTGATTTTTGTCCCGTACAACAGCTTTTTCAACATGACACACCGGCTCGACGGTACGCTGACTGCGAAAGTAAACCGGCTGGTCAACGTCAGCATTATCGGTACTTTGCTTTACGATCCAAATACTTCGCACCGGCTGCAGGCTTACCAGAGCCTGGCTTTGGGCGTCACTTATAAATTTCCGTACTTCCGATAAAATACAGATACCAATTTTTGCATGATAAAAGAAGCATTACAATTCTCGCGGGAATATATTTTGTAGCTTCAAAATCATAACTTTGTATTGCTAATTTAAATGATTTTAAAAGATGTTTGATAATCTTTCTGATAAACTAGACCGCGCATTCAAGGTTTTAAAAGGACAAGGTTCGATCACGGAAATCAACGTGGCCGAAACCATGAAAGAAATCCGTAAAGCTTTGCTGGATGCCGACGTTAACTACAAAACGGCCAAAGCTTTTACAGATGAAGTAAGGCAAAAAGCGATGGGTGAAAACGTGTTGACTTCTATTTCCCCCGGCCAGTTGCTCACCAAAATCATGGGTGATGAACTCACAAAGCTGATGGGCGGAACTACTGTAGAACTTGCTTTTCCGGCAACACCAACCATTATTTTAATTGCCGGGTTAAACGGTGCCGGTAAAACTACATTTTCAGGTAAGCTGGCCAATTTCCTTAAAACCCAAAAAAATAAAAAACCATTGTTGGTTGCCGACGACGTTTATCGTCCGGCTGCTGTGGAGCAGCTCAAGGTTTTGGGCGGGCAGATTGGTGTTCCGGTTTATGCAAATTTAGAATCCAAAGATCCGATTGCGATTGCCTTGGAAGGTTTGGCGCAGGCAAAACAGAACGGAAATAACGTGCTGATTGTAGATACCGCCGGCCGTTTAGCCATTGATGAAGCCATGATGGTGGAAATTGAGCAGGTAAAAAAAGCATTAAACCCGCACGAAATTTTGTTTGTGGTGGATGCGATGACTGGTCAAGATGCGGTAAACACAGCGAAAGTTTTTAACGATCGCCTGGATTTTACCGGAGCCGTTTTAACAAAATTAGATGGCGATACCCGCGGTGGTGCAGCTCTGTCCATTAAATCCGTAGTCAATAAACCGATCAAATTTATCGGGACCGGCGAAAAAATGGAAGCGATAGACGTTTTCCACCCGGACCGGATGTCATCCCGGATTTTGGGAATGGGCGACGTGATTTCTTTGGTAGAACGCGCGCAGCAGCAGTTTGACGAAAAGGAATCAGCAGAGCTGCAAAAGAAGATCCGCAAAAACAAATTCGACTTCAACGACTTTTTTGGCCAGATCCAGCAGATCAAAAAAATGGGTAACATGAAAGACCTGATGGGCATGATCCCCGGCGTTGGTAAAGCTATGAAAGACATTGATATTCAGGATGATGCCTTTAAATCAATTGAAGCCATTATTCAATCCATGACACCAAAAGAAAAAGAAAACCCGGATATCATCAACCAAAGCCGCCGTGTGCGTATTGCAAAAGGTTCTGGTAATGAACTGGCCGAAGTAAACCGGCTTATTAAACAGTTTGATGATATGAAGAAGATGATGAAACAATTTAGCAACCCGGCACAAATGGCCAAAATGATGCGGAACATGCCAAAAATGTAAGATAATCAAATTTGAAAGCCGGAACTGAATTCCGGTTTTTTTATGTTGTAAAAGAAGCATTAACCGTTGCAAGATAAAAAGCACGCTTCCTTGGCATACTTCTTTTAGCATATTTTTTTTGATAAATACTTTTATTCCAGATATAATTCTTCCAAAACAAACTATTATTTAATTTTTAGTTAATTTTAGGAAATTTATCAAATATTTTCTGTGCTTGTAAAAACTTTTGGCAGTGCTGTTTACGGTATCGAAGCCACCACGATTACTGTTGAAGTAAATATTACCGGCGGCACCAAATATTACGTGGTCGGCCTGCCCGACAATGCGATTAAAGAAAGCTATTTTCGCGTAAAGTCAGCGTTAAAAAACTGCAATTACCACATGCCCAAACAGCAGGTGGTGGTCAACATGGCTCCTGCCGATGTCCGCAAAGAAGGTTCTTCCTATGATTTAACCATTGCTATTGGCGTTTTGGCTGCTTCCGGACAGATTGTTCCGGAAGAATTGGACAAATACCTCATCATGGGCGAACTTTCTTTAGACGGCGGTTTGCAGCCCATTCGCGGAGCGTTGCCCATTGCCATTCAGGCACGAAAAGAAGGTTACAAAGGATTTATACTGCCCAAACAAAATGCGCGTGAAGCAGCAATTGTAGATAACCTGGCAGTTTTTGGGGTAAGTTCAATTACCGAAGTTGTTGATTTTCTAAACGGAGAAAAGCCACTGGAAGAAGAAGTGGTAAATACGCGGGATGAATTTTACCGGAGCATCAGCTTGTATGATGCCGATTTTTCGGATGTAAAAGGACAGGAAAACATCAAGCGGTCATTGGAAATTGCAGCAGCAGGCGGCCATAATGCTATTTTGATTGGTCCGCCAGGTGCCGGAAAAACAATGCTGGCCAAGCGATTGCCTTCCATCCTGCCGCCTTTAAGTTTGTCTGAAGCGTTGGAAACCACTAAAATTCATTCTGTTGCCGGCAAATTGGCTGCTGCGGATGCGCTGGTTTCCGTCCGTCCTTTTCGTTCTCCGCACCATACCGTTTCGGATGTAGCTTTAGTTGGCGGCGGCGGAAACCCTCAGCCCGGCGAAATTTCCCTTGCTCATAATGGCGTTTTGTTTCTGGATGAATTGCCGGAATTTAAACGGACTGTTCTGGAAGTGATGCGCCAGCCTTTAGAAGAACGGAAAGTAACGATTTCCAGGGCAAAAATGAGTGTAGAATATCCGGCAAGTTTTATGCTGATCGCTTCCATGAACCCTTGTCCATGCGGTTATTACAATCATCCCGACCGGGAATGTGTTTGCGGGCCAGGCATCGTACAAAAATATTTAAGCAAAATTTCTGGTCCGTTGTTGGATCGGATTGATTTGCATGTAGAAGTAACGCCGGTTAATTTTACCGAATTATCTTCTGAAAGACTTTCAGAAAAAAGCGAAACCATCCGCGAACGTGTGATCAAAGCCAGGGAAATCCAGGAAAAGCGTTTTACAGATCATCCTGATTTGCATTGCAACGCACAAATGGGTTCTAAAATGGTTCGGCAGGTTTGCAAGATCAGCGAAGCCGGACAAGCACTCCTGAAAAAAGCCATGGAAAAATTAGGTTTGAGTGCAAGAGCTTATGACCGGATTTTGAAAGTTGCCCGCACCATTGCCGATCTGGCCGGAACAGAAGATATCCAGATTGAACATTTGGCTGAAGCAATCCAGTTTAGGAGTTTAGATAGAGAAGGTTGGGCGGGATAACGTAAATTTTTAGGTGGTAAAAGAAGCATTTGTTATAAGCAATGCTTCTTTTATCAGCATTAAAAATGGTTTAAAATAAAACTGTTTGAACGCCAGTTTTATTTTCATTTAATTTTTTAAAATCTTGTTGTTGCTGTTCTTGAAAAGCATAAAAATCTTCCAGCCATTTGTTAAGATTATTTAAATTACTGATTTTATAAATTAAAAAAGTAGATGGGGTTTGTGCTTCATCTTCGGCAATATGCTCTTTTATATATTCTACAAACTTTTTTGCTGTTTCTTCATCTATATCAGGAAGTGAATCATACTTTGTTTCTGTTTCACCAATCGCAAACACTTTTTCTATTTTATGTTCAAAGTAAAATCCATCTTTCAAATACTGACTGATGCGAAACATTCTTTTGTTCAACTCTTTGCTTAAATATATTTCGTAATAGCCGGGCTTATGTTTAAAACTAATAAAAGCCAGTCCGATAAAAGGAAGCTTTTCATTCATTATTGGCAGATAGTATTCATATAAATCTATATCCATGATTCTGTAAGTTCGTTAATTTTTTTCATTTGCGCTATTGTAAAAGCAATTGCCTTTACGGTATTTTCAATATTTTCTATTTCTGCACTGCTTAATTCCCTGCCTTTTCTGTCTTTTAAATAGTGTTCTAATACTTTATATCCACCAATGTAAAAATCATAAACTTCCGGTGGCACATTTTCATATCGCTTTAGTTTATTTATCCATAGTGTTCCTGTACCATTTTCTACAACAAAATTAGGGTTTTCTACAATATCGGCTCCTTTTCCTAAATATACGGCATAAGGATAATCAGGAATAGTTTTTAGAAGGTGAACATTTATCAATTCATTGCCTAATCCTGCTAATTGTTGGAATACATCCTTGTCTTCTGTAAAAGGTATTCTGGGAAAATCTATTTTTAAAAACTCTGAATACTTACTTCTATATGTCGGGCTATGAAGTATGGCGTAGATGTAACCAACTAATTCCTCATTGGTAATTATATAAGAAAGTGCTTTGAGAAATTCACTTTTAATATTTGAAATCAAGGTTGCTTCTTTCTCAATTAAATTGCTTCTTGAAATATATGCTGGAAAAACAGTTGCTCCACCTCTTGAAAATAAATTCGCATCAGTAAGGTCTTTTGTAACTGAAATTAAATTCCAATCAAGATGCGGAGTTACATTTTGTCCTGCTCTACCTGTTACTAATCCAATTATATTTTTCCTTTTTAGAAATGCTTGCATCAGTTCGTAACGAGAACAACCTCTATCAAACATTTCAAGATTGTAACAAAGTAACCTTGTGTCAAATGGTCTGTATTGATAAGGTTCAATACTGATTACGCTTTTCTTTATTGTCTTTAATGCAGAATCAATTTTCCAATCTCTTGTATCAGTTAGTTTAAATTCCTTTTTTATTTCGATTGGTGTTTCTGCTTTTTTGAATTTCTGAATTCTACTGTTTAGAATTTGTGAATCGGTGTCTACAAGGAAAAAATCTCTATGAGTAAAAATTCCTAAACTGTTTTTAATAAAAATATCATTTAAAGATTGGAACTTAAAGTAGTTGCTTTTTAGTTTTTCATCTTGTGGTTTCAAAAGATAAAAAGGCGCAGTTGCTTTTACTTCTTCCCAAGCAATACTTTTCAAATCGTCCTCTAAACTTCGTTGGTATTTTTCTAACCTTGTTCCCCAAAAATCAGTGTGAAATATTTTTCTCTCAATACCTCTCTTCTTTATAAACAAAGAAATTGCAACACCTTGTTCAATATCAAACACGTTTTCGTCTTTGCCACCATCAGGTGCAAATTCTTTGGGTTTGTTGCTGCCGTGTAAATCAATAAGATAAATTTGGTCAAATGTTTTCATCAAACTTTGCCTCATTCCCCTAAAAGTTGGATTGGTCAAAAAGCGATGGTTGGTGATAATTCCAACTACTCCTTCTTCAACCGTTTCCATTTTGTCTTGGGCAAAACGAATAAACTTTACATAATCGTCTTGCAGCCACTTCGAGTTTTTTTCTCCCAATGATTTTCCATCTACAAAATAGTAATCTTTAATTTTTTCTTTAATCCATTCACCATTGTTTTTTGAATGGCCAGAGTAAGGAGGGTTTCCAGTAATAACTAAAATGGGTTTGTCCTTTACTTGCTGTGCCTGTTTGCTTTCTTCTGTTAAAGCTGGAAGCAAAGGAATTTTAATTTGTACTGGTATCGGTTCAAGCGTATTGGTTAAATAAACTTGTAAGCGTTCTTTGGCTTTTAATGTATAGCCATTGTCTTTCAAAAACTGTGAAAGTTTTAAATGGGCAATGGTGTAAGGAGCGATCAAATATTCAAATCCAAAAATATTTTTTAGTACATGTTCTTTGATAATTAAATCTTTTTTGCCAGAATCTTTTGGTAGCTTTTCAAAAATTTGTTGCAGTATTTCTACTAAAAATGTTCCTGTGCCTGTCGCAAAATCCAAAATGGTTACTTTGTTTTTATCTGCAAGGCCATCTTTAATGTTGAAAGTATCTTTAAGTATATCGTCAATGGCACGAACAATAAAATTTACAACAGGTGGCGGAGTATAGTAAACCCCTTTTGCCTTACGAAGCTTTTTATCATAAGCAGCCAAAAAGTTTTCATAGAAATAAACATAAGGGTCTTTGATTGCGATACTGTCTAAATCTTTCTGCTTTTTAGTAAAAGACAATGAATCCTGAATTGCCCCTAAATCAAGATTGTTCATTATCGTTAATACTTCTTCAACTATCCATCTTGCTTCCCTATATTCGTCGTTGTCCAGCTCGTCTAAAAAGTTTACCAGTTCTTTAATAAGGTCAAAAGATGCTGGTATATATTTTTTAGCGTTATAAAGATTTACGGTGTTAGTATCAGCATTTAGTTTAGCCAAAAACAAACCATACACCAAGGTTTGTGCAAAAGCATCAGAAAATTCACTGATAGATAGTTCATGGAAAACAAAAGATCTAAAAGTTTCATATAGTTGGAACAATCTGCCGTCAGTGTTTTCTTCTTGTTGACGTTTTAGTTCGTCAAGTAAAAAGTCTTTTAGTAGTTTGGCTCTTATCGCTAATTCTTCGGCTAACTTTTTTGCATCAGCAATTTCTTTCGGTGGTTGTGAAAGAAACGATTTTATAAGTTTTTCAACTGCTTCAACTTTATGCTTATCAAGCTTTGCTTTTTTATTTTCGATATCATTAAGAAAGCAAAGCGTTTCACGCTTCTGTGTTTCACTGCCTTTAATCCAAATCCAATCAATGTAATTGGTGATAAGGATATTGTCAGATAAAGCTTGATATTTTTTTATCTGATCGCTTTTAATGATTTTATCAAGGTTTTCTTCAATTTTTTTGTTCTCGATGTAACCGATAATGCTTTCAGTATGAGTAATCTTAAAGTCGGGCGAACCAAATTTACCTTCACGTTTTGGTTCATGCAAAACTTTAACGTTAGCACTAACCAAACTTTCTAAAAGTTCTTTGAGTGCAGGACGATGCGAATGTTCAGTAATATCACTAATTTTTTGCGATTGTAAGGACTTAAAGTATTTCTCGAATTCGGTCATTAAATAATATTATTTTAAGTTGGAAAATACAAACATAATCCTAATAGTCTTTATAAAATATATCAATCTGGTTTGAATTTTGTTAAGCTTATTATATTTATATCCGTAAAAATAAGCACCTATCTAACTTAATACTTCTTTTACTACCTAAAATTATGCTGCTGTTGTACCAGCCTCTCCAAAAAAAGCCATGGAAAAATTAGGTTTGAGTGCAAGGGCTTATGACCGGATTTTGAAAGTTGCCCGCACCATTGCCGATCTGGCCGGAACAGAAGATATCCAGATTGAACATTTGGCTGAGGCGATACAATTTAGAAGTTTGGACAGGGAAGGCTGGGCGGGATGAGGTAAAAGGAGCAATAGAAATTTATATTCATCTTAATAAATTCTGTAAAAAGCCCTTTAGATGGTTTGCAAAAACGTGCATTAATAAAAAATAAAAAACTACATTTATAAAATAAAGCTACAAAAACAAGTGTTAGTGCAAGCTTGCGGCAGGTGTAAACAAGTAGCTAATTACATTTTTAAAATAAAGCTACAAAAACAAGTGTTAGTGCAAGCTTGTGGCAGGTGTAAACAAGTAGCTAATATTAAAAAACCCAATACAATAAATATTTTATGATAATTAAGGAAATTCAGGTATTGTCAGAAGGACTCTGGGAAAGTGTAAAAAATGACTTAAAGTTCTTTTCACCAATACAATTATTCGTTAAAAAGTTATCCGAACTTGATTATACAGAAAGCACTAGCATAGATGACGCCTTACTATACTGGAACAAAATAGAAGAGTGCTTTGATAAATATAGAAAAAAACCTGGTGGAGATGTTTTTTACTCTCCTCCTCATCTGATTTCTTCCAATAATGATTCTGTAAAAAGAGTTGGAGAATTGATAAAAAAACTAAAATCCTTATCAAAGGAAGATTTAGAAAATGAAATTGATGATTTTAAACCAAAGAAAGTAACTAAATCAGAAGGCAAAGGATTTGTTTTTATTGGGCACGGAAGAAGCAAATTATGGGCGAGAGTTCAAATTTACGTGAAAGATGATTTGAACTTAAAAACGCTAACTTTTGAAGACGAATCTAGAACAGGGGAAACCATAATTAATATTCTTGAAGAGTTTCTTGATAAAACTTCTTTTGCAATTTTAATAATGACAGCAGAAGACGAAACATCTGATGGGAAATCAAGAGCAAGACAAAATGTAATTCACGAAGCAGGTCTTTTTCAAGGGAGATTAGGGTTTGATAAAGTAATAATTTTAAAACAAGCAGGAGTTGAGGAATTTTCTAATATTGCTGGATTACAATATATCCCATTTTCTGATGACAATATTGAACAATCTTTTTATGAACTTCAAAGAAAATTTAAAAAACTCGGACTGATAAAATAGCCTTGTTTAAGTTCAATTAATGAAACAAACTCATTCCTAAAAGACATCCTATAAGTGTTTTTTTATTAATAAAAGAAGCATCAACCCAAACCCCATGCTTCTTTTACCGCCCAAAAATCACAACAAACCTTTATCCTGCAGTTCCTTTCGTTTCTCTTTTTCCCGACGTCGCAGTTCACGTTTTTCTATGCGGGTTTCTTTGGGCGTTTTTCCGGCGGTATCAATCTTTTTTTCCTTCTTTTCAATCACTTTTTCTACCGAATCTTTCTTGCCAAACAAGCGCTGGAAAAAATTCATATGCTGCAAGGCTCCTACGCCTTCATCGCCGTCCTGCATTAAGCTGTCAGTTACCGCCGCCGTATCAACAATTGCCATTTTAGGGCGCAAAGCTTCCCGTAACCGTACCGAATAAAAACCATAAGCTGATGAATCCGAAGGCGTATAACCTTTAGCAGCCATCAACCGGCCAATCAGATTGAAATAACCGTGCAAATAAGGTTTTAAGCTGCCGTCCGGCTCAAAAGAATACAAGCCGGATTTTGGTTTTGGAACGATGCTGGCCAGATAAATACTTTCGCCGATAGTTAGTTCAGACGGGGATTTGCCAAAATAATAGCGGGAAGCTTCGCCAATGCCATAAATGTTCCGGCCCCATTCAATGATGTTGAAATACACTTCCAGCATCCGGTTTTTGGTGCTGACGTTGTTGTTTTCGATGATCCAAACAATTAGTATTTCTTCAATTTTTCGGGCAAGCGTTTTCTGCCGGCTTAGAAAAACGTTTTTCACCAACTGCATGGAAATGGTGCTGCCGCCTCTTTTAAATTGCTTTTCCTTAAAATCTGTTGCAATAGATTTTCGGATTGATTCTTCAACAAAACCATGATGCCGGTAAAACGAAGGGTCTTCGGAAGTCATAACGGCATTGCGCAAATTAGGCGAAATGCGTTCTAAAGGCGTAAAATTAGGATTGGATGGGCCAACCGTTCTGGGTGGCATTGGTTTGCCTTTTTCGTACGGCGTGTAAACAAAAACCTGGTTGAGTTTTGTCAGATCGGTTTCTCCGTACTGCAATACACGAAAGTTTTCTTTTTCCAGATTAGAATCAAACAGAACATTATCAGGAACTTTGGTATTGAGGTAAAAGTTCAACCCATATTTTAATTTTCCGGAAACCTTGATTCCGGCCAGCGATTCAAACAATCCTCCCGGAAAAGAATTAAACAATGCTTGCGCTTCCAGCCAATTGGTATGCAGCTTCAGTTCATATATTTTGGTTGGGTTGAGCGTGATTTTGATAAAAGGATTGGCCGAAACATTTTTAAGGTGGATCACGGAAGAGCTGTCCACCGAAACATAATTTTCTCCCACAAAAACATTGGCATCAACAGAAGCATTGGGCACTACAATGTCATTGGAAGCAATTTTAGGGTGATTGATTAATAAATTCCTGACAAAGCAGGAACTGAAAATCTGCGTTTCACCACCATTTTGCTCTTCTTTTTTCAACTCTGTCCCAATGGTATCAAAATTTAACTTCAGCCCGTATTTTTTCTGGATGAAGGGCAGCTCTACTTTTTTGCCATCTGCATAAAGTTGTAAGGCTACATTTTTTTTGGAAGTATTGACATTGCCGGCGATATGCCAGGTAGCGTAGCCGTTGTTCACTAAAATGGTGGAATACAGCTTACCGCTTTCTATCGTTGCTTTTGGTATTTGAAGGTTTAATCTGTTGCTGTCATCACGAAAAGCAATATCAAAATTAGTTAAGTTCAGGTCGTCCGGGATTTTGTATAAAAACTGGTTGACTAAATTATGTGCAAAATCGGCCAGGTTGGCTTTGGATGTCCGTGTACTGTCTTTCTTCTTCTTAAACAAGAATTCAAAATTGCGTACTCCTTTTATGCTGGTTAAATTGAGCTTGCCGTCTTCCATCAAAATGGTAGAAAATTTAACGTTACCAATAAGCAGCGGCCATACTTTTACACTCACCTGAAAATGCTTGATATGCAGCAAGCTATCGCGGTCAAACGGAACGATAGTGATGTCTTTCAGGTTTACGGTAGTGAGCCCTGTAAAGCTGGCCGAACCTATTTTTACATCTAAATTATATGCGATCCTGGCTTTTAATTTAGCTTTGTTTACTGCGTTTTCAAGCAAATATTGTCGTTTTGAAAAAGCAATTAATCCGGTTGCTAAAAGAAGTATCAGCAGGGAAACAACAACAACAAGACCGATTTTTAAGTAGTTACGGTTCAGACGGCGCATCAGTAAATTTTGGCTAAAACTAAATAATCTTTTCCGCTGCCAACTGTTTTGTAACAGGTTTATTTTTTTTAACAGAACGACACAGTACTGTTTTTATCATATAAAAACCAATAAAATAAATGAACATTACCCGGGAACAAGTTTTAAAAGCATTGAGTTATGTGGAAGACCCGGACCTGAAAAAAGATTTGGTCACGTTGAACATGATTGAAGATGTGCTGATCGAAGGTAACCGCGTGAGCTTTTCTGTGGTGCTGACTACGCCTGCCTGCCCGTTAAAAAGCATGATTGAAAACGCCTGCCGTAATGCGATTTTACATTTTGTAAGCAAAGAGGCCGAACTAAAAATCAACATGACTTCCCGGGTAACCACGCCAAAAAATGTAGGCGTACCGGGCGTAAAAAATATTATTGCGGTAGCATCTGGCAAAGGCGGCGTTGGCAAATCTACGGTGGCTGTGAATTTGGCACTTGGCCTGGCTAAAACCGGTGCCAAAGTTGGTTTGATCGATGCAGATATTTATGGGCCATCCATCCCGATCATGTTTGGATTGGAAGGCGCGCGTCCAAAAGCATCAGAAGTAAACGGTAAAACGCGGATAGAACCAATTGAAAAATTTGGTATTAAACTGCTTTCGATTGGCTTTTTTACTGATCCAAACCAGCCTGTTCCCTGGCGCGGCCCGATGGTTTCCACAGCCGTAAAACAGCTTTTTAACGATGCGGATTGGGGCGAACTGGATTACTTGATTGTGGATCTTCCTCCCGGGACCGGCGATATTCACATCACATTGACCCAAACCTTCCCTGTTGCCGGGGCTGTTATTGTGACCACGCCGCAAAATGTGGCTTTGGCAGATGCAAAAAAAGGGATCGGGATGTTTATGATGGATGCTATTAATGTGCCTTTGCTGGGCATTATTGAGAACATGGCCTATTTCACACCGGTCGAACTTCCGCAAAACAAGTATTATATCTTTGGGCAAGGCGGCGGAAGAAAATTATCTGGAGAATTAAATATTCCTTTTTTGGGTGAGATTCCTTTGGTTAAGAGCATCAGTGATTCCGGTGATGCAGGAGAACCAGTTATCTTACAGCAAAACAACCCGATGGCAGCAGCTTTTTTTGAGATGGCAGAACGTGTGGCACAGCAAGTTGCCATCCGGAACGCAAATGCTACAGAAGCTGTTGGTGTGAGATAAAAACATTATTTTTACCCTATAAAAGAAGCATTCAGATGAATTTAACAGAACAGGTTGACGAGGCACTAAATACAATCAGGCCGTTTTTGGAAGCTGATGGCGGCAATGTTTCGATAGAAGAAATCACTGCGGATAATGTGGTAAGGCTACGTTTGCTTGGTTCTTGCGGTTCTTGCCCGATGAGTATCATGACGATGAAAGCAGGCATCGAGCAGACGATTTTGAAGGCTGTGCCGCAGATAAAATCGGTAGAAGCGGTAAACTTGACAGATATTGACGACCCTTATGCCGTACTGCCTTAAAATTTGCAGTACAAAAATGTTAACTATTGTTAAATAGGTTGTTGGATCAGTAACAGTAAAAATTTATTGCTTCTTTTGTTAGTGTTTTTTCAGGATTAGTTTAAAGAGGCATTCCTGGTTGTTTTAGCGTTGATGTTAGCATGAGAAAATTGCTTTTGGCTTTAGGGTTATTGATTTCTTTTTCTGCATTTGCACAAAAGGCAGAACGGCCATTGGTGCAGTTTTCCGGTATCATCCTGAATGCTGACAGCAATACGGTTGTGCCTTACTCCAACCTCACCAATATTTCCTACAAAAACTGGGTGGTTTCTTCCAATTATAATGGCTACTTCTCGTTTGTGGCACATGAAAAAGACAGCATTCGTATTTCTTCCGTCGGCTATCTTACCCAAACAATCGTTATCCCGGAAAATATAACCAGCAAGAGTTACGTGCTTAAAATAAAATTGCGTGCCGAAGCAATCAATTTGCCGCAAGTGCGGGTGTTCCCTTGGGCAAGTACAGAGGAATTTAAAAGAGATTTTCTGGCGGTAAAGTTTGCAGACGATGACCTGGCAATTGCAGCAAAAAATTTAAACAAAGGCTCTGTTATTGCAATGGCCAGAACGCTGCCGATGGATGGCCAGACCAACCAGATCACAAACCTGCAAAGTACGCACAACAATTTGTTGCACATGGGTTCCGGGCCGACCAATCCTTTGCTTAACCCAATTGCTTGGGGAAGTTTGATCCGGCAAATTATCCGCGGCGATAAAAGCCGGCAAAGTGATAACAGCAACAGTAATTAACGGCCTTTTTTAACGATCGGAAATTTCATTTTGTACTCTACTTTTATTGCACCTCTCGCAATATCGACCAGCCTTTTTTGAAGCATCCTTTTCCGTAGAGGGCTTAAATAATCGGTGAAAAGTTTGCCGTCGGTATGGTCATATTCATGCTGGATGATCCTGGCGGCCATTCCTTTAAATAATTCTTCGTGGTGTTCCCAGTTTTCATCATAATATGAAATACGCAGGTTGCTGCAACGGTAAATATCTTCCCGAATATCCGGAATGCTTAAACAGCCTTCGTTAAACGGCCATTTTTCACCGGTTTCTTCTACCACATGTGCATTGATAAATACCTTTTTAAAGTTCTTCAAATCAGGCTCTTCATCACCAAAAGGCACAGCATCAACCACAAACAAACGGATGGAATGGCCAACTTGCGGTGCCGCCAAACCTACGCCACGGGCAGCATACATGGTTTCAAACATATCTGCAATCAGTTGCTTCAAATCCGGGAAAGCTGGTTCAATATCTACAGCAAGCCTTTTTAATATCGGATCGCCATAAGCGACAATAGGTAATTTCATTTGCTGCAAAAATAACAGTTTTAGCGTAATAAAATTTTAGGTAGATTTAGGAGTGGAATTTATTTTCTCTAACCAGGCTATTCAACAGATAAAACTTAAAAGAATTGGTGGTAAAACAACAACACTAATTTTCAAGATTTAAAAGGGCTTTACCTTAAAGTTTATCCTTTTTAAAGTGAGCATCAATCCATTTAAAAGTTTCTAATTTTACTTTAGGAGGAAAAGAATGTCTGCCTCCGCCTTCCTCAAAAGTAATTACCTTTAATTCGTTGCCAGCTTTCTTTTTTGCATAAGCGGTAAGTGCTTCTTTATACATTGTTTTAGTCTCTTTCACATGGTTTAAACTATATTTTTTTTCTCTATCGCTATCTGAACCCCATTCCCACATCCCACGAGTCATTAAAAAAGGTCTTGGTGCTATTAAAGCTATAAAATCGGAAGTACGGGCAACCTTTATGAAATTGGGAATTACAGTAAATGCATATCGCTTTTTTGGAGTTTTTTCATCAAACCAATTAGCTAACTCAAAAATCCCGCACGAAGAAACACCAAGTTTGACTCTTAAGTCTGCGGCCATAAAATAAGTTAATGCATTTCCACCTGCCGAATGCCCGATTGCACCGACACGCGTTCGGTCAACTAATGGATTTGCATATAACACATCCATTGCTCTTTCCAAATCATATACTTCTTTGCCGATAGCTGATCGACCAACAGACATCAACTGCCCTGCCTCATGTTCTACTGATAATATTGCCTCTTCGTTCCATAAATCGGCTAAAGTATCAGGCTTAGAAATTCTTCTCCTGTTTCCATGATAAAACCTATCTGGGCAAATTACAATATAACCTCTTTTAAAGAGCTCAATTCCATAATGCTGATCATCATCACCAGATAAACCGGCAGGTTCATTTTTGCCAATATAATTATGTGCTCCATCTTGATGGATGGCTATAAATGCAGGAAGCTTAGTATGAGCCAGATGATGGGGTATGAATAGGTAGGCATCAATATAATCTTTTGATGTATGAAAATATGAATTACTATCTTCTGAAAGATAACGGATTTTATAGCGCCATCCATCATCGATTTGAACCTTTTCTATCGTATCAACAATAAGACTGGGAGGATGAGGCATATCCCCTAAAAGTTTAATTAAAGTTTTTCTGCTTTTTTGTCCAAAAGTAATTACAGATATAAATAGAAAAAGGAAAGTAATCGTAGGTCTCATTATTGTATTTTATGCTTGAGACGTACAATTAAGAAAGCAGGTTACAATGAAAAATTAATTATGTAATATTTAATTTAAGAAAAGTATTGAATTGATTTAAGAAACTGTTTAAATTCTGTTCAATAGGTTTTCTATGCTTCTCTTAGCACCTTAAAAAATGGCAATTTATTTAAATTAATGCTAACACTAATTTTTATATGTTAAAAGAAGCATTAATATTTCTTCTTGTATAAATTTAAAGAGGTTCTAACTTCAAAAATATTTATGAAAGTAACTTATGATAAAGAGATGGACATGTTATATATCTAATTTAAAACAGAACCTGTTAAAGAAAGTGATGAAGACAAAAGCGGGGAAATGATTATTGGTTACGCGCAAAATGGCAGCATCGCTGGTATTGAAGTTTTAAACGCATCCGAAAAGCTTTCATTAATTCAAAAATTTGATACGATAGAAATTTAATCTTTCGGCTCAAATATTAAAGTAAGCATTCTGGAAGGGTCAAAAATTTCGTTGCTTACCGCTAATAAATCTTCTGCAGAAACAGCGTTTATTTTAGCAAAAACCTCTTCCAAAGTATCAACCCTTCCAAAATCCATCAGGCTTTTTGCCATTGATAAAATCAAGCCTAAACGGTTTTCTTCCGCCAAAGCAATCTGTCCGATAAATTTTTGTTTTGCCTGATGCAATTGCAGCGACCCCAATTTTTGATCACGAAGTTTTTGTAATTCTTTCTGGATTAATTTGATTGCTTTTGGTGCTTTTTCGGCATCTGTTCCGAAATAAACAGAAAAAATACCGCTATCTGTTAAAGGCGAATAATTAGATTCTACAGTGTAAGCAATACCGTGCTTTTCTCGGATTTCGAGGTTTAGGCGTGAACTCATACCATTTCCGCCAAGCAAATTATTCAGTAAAAGCAACGCTGTTTTTTTAGTGCTAAAAGAAGCATAAGCATGGCTGCCCAGTACGCAATGCGTTTGGGTGATTTGTTTTGGTGAACGGATGAATTCGCCTGCTGCGTTTTTGGGTTGAGTTCGATTTTTAGGCTGATTATTCTCCGGAACTTGTCCGAAATAACGTTCTGCCAGTTTAATAATTTTATTAAAATCATAATTACCGGTTACCGCAAAAACGGCCTGGTGTGTGTTATAATTTTGGGCGATAAAAGAAGCAATGTCAGCTCGCGTTAAAGCGCTAACCGAAGCCGAAGTACCCAGAATGTTCCGGCCCAAAGCATGGTTTTTAAACAATAAATCTTCAAAATCATCCTGGATAGCTTCTTCCGGTTGGTCCTGGTAAGAAGCAATTTCGTCCAGGACCACACCTTTTTCTTTCTCCAGATCTTCTTCCGGGAAAGTAGAATGAAAAAAAATATCTTCTATCAAATCCATCGCCCGCTCCAAATATTCCTTCAAAAAAGAAGCGTGGATGCAAGTGTATTCTTTTGTTGTATAAGCGTTCAGATCGGCACCAACCACTTCCAATCTGTTTAAAATCTGGTTGGTGTTTCGCCTTTCGGTTGCTTTAAACAGTAAATGTTCGATAAAATGCGCCAACCCGTCTTTTCCTTCGGCTTCATCGCGCGAGCCGGCATTGATCATTAAACAGCAATGGGCAATAGAAGAATCGGCGGGATAAAATAAAATCCGGATGCCGTTTGGCAACTGGTGGGTTTGGTATATCATAATATTATAGGCAAAGATAGCATTAACCGCACGAATGGGTTTTAGGAAACAGGTGCAGATGGTTAGTTTTGATAAAAATTTAACATAGATATGAAGCCGGAAACAGTTGAAGTAGCAGATAAAACGTTCAAAATCATGATCGATGCAGAAAGTATCCAACAACGGATTGCGGAACTGGGCAAACAGATCAACTTAGATTTTGCAGATAAAAAACCTATTCTAATTGGTATTTTGAACGGAAGTTTTTTGTTCATGGCCGATCTGGTCAAACAAATTGATATTCCCTGTGAGATTGCTTTTATGAAGGTTTCTTCTTACCACGGCGGCATGGAAAGCAAGCGTGTTGTTACGGAAGATTATGATTTGAAAATGAACATCAGCAACCGCCATTTAATTATTGTGGAAGATATTGTAGATACCGGCACTACCATGCGGTTTATAGTTGACAAACTGAAAGCTCGAAAGCCTGCTTCAATCAATATTGCCACATTGCTTTACAAACCGGAAGCATTGGAACACCAGATTGATGAACTTAATTACATCGCTTTTGAAATTGAAAATAAATTTGTTGTTGGTTATGGTTTGGATTACCAAGGTTTAGGCAGAAATTTGAACGAGATTTATCAGGTGGTTTTGTAAGAGATATTAAATAACAAGATTTATTATTATTTACTTAAAATACTTTCTAATTGTTGAGGATTTCTTCGAGAATCCCAAACCGTCAAAATAAAAATGTGCTGTTCTAAAACTTCATAGAACAATATATAATCTAAAATTATAAAGGCTTTAACACCTTCAAAAACAGTATCAATAGATATTGATGGATTTTTCTGAATAATTGATGCGGCCGATCTAAAAGTTTTAAGGAGTTTTTTACTATAAATTGAAGAACCATTTCTGTTATCGTAAAATGATGCGATTAGACTTAAATCCTTTTTAGCCCTTTCGGACCATACTAAAGATTTATTCATCAAGCAAATCTTTAAAAAGAGTATCCGTAGAATAAAATCTGCCTGCCTCGTAATCCTGGCGGGCTTCTTCTATAGATTTTTTTTGCTCATCGTTGATTATTAAAATAGGCCTAGTGCTATAAACATTCTGTAATAATTGATGGATATCGTTTAAGAGGTCATCATCCTGAATGTTTTGTATTTCTTGAAAAATAGTTTCCTTTAAAGTTGCCATATTTTAGAAGCTTAATTATTATTTGAAGCTAACCATTCTTTATTAAAAAAACGCCAAAAGCTAATCTATTCGCATTAATAAGAATACTTCTTTTACCACCACTTTTTAAGCAACAACAGGTTGCCCGGCCATTTCTTCCAAAATCCCAACTGCTTCATCAATCGTTTTAATGGCTTCAAAACTGATGCGCAAACTGTTTTTTACTTCTTTCAAATTACATCTGCGCGGATTATCCTGCACGAACTGTAAAATTCGATGGAAGGAACCGCTTTCAAAATAAGGTGATTGCTGGTTGGCGATAAAATAGCCGCGCAAAATACTTTTTTTAAGGGATACTTTTTCAAACCCAATGGCTTTGCCCAGCCATTGTAAACGTACCGTGTTCAACATATCCCGGACTTGTCGTGGTATCAGCCCGAAACGGTCTTCTAACTGTTTGGCAAAAGCTTGCAATTCGGTTTCGTTTTCTAACTTGGAAAGCTCAGTGTACAGGTTATAGCGTTCGGCAATGCTGGTTACATACTCATCCGGAATCATAATTTCCAGATCTGTATCAATCTGCGTAAAAGCAACATACGGGCGAGGTTTTTCGTCCTGGAAAACGCCTTTAAATTCTTCTTCTTTCAGTTCCTGGATGGCTTCGTCCAGGATTTTGTGATACATTTCGAAACCAATCTCGGCAATAAAACCGCTTTGCTCCGCGCCCAGCAAGTTTCCGCTTCCGCGAATATCCAGATCGCGCATCGCAACATTAAAACCGCTGCCGAGATCGGAAAATTCTTCAATCGCACTCAGTCGTTTTCTTGCTTCGGAAGTTAAAGTTGATAATGGCGGACTCAATAAATAACAAAACGCTTTTTTATTGCTTCGGCCAACGCGACCGCGCATTTGGTGCAAATCGCTCAACCCAAACATGTGCGCATGGTTGATAATGATTGTATTGGCATTCGGAATATCCAGCCCGGCTTCAATGATTGTGGTGGCCACTAAAACATCAAATTCACCATTTACAAATTTCAGCATTACGTCTTCCAGTGCATCTCCTTCCAATTGTCCGTGTGCAATACCAACGCTTGCTTTAGGCACTAATTTATGGATCATGCCGCCTAATTGCGCTAAATCCTGTACGCGGTTATGAATGAAAAAAACCTGTCCGCCACGGTTCACTTCAAACTCAACAGCTTCTTTGATCAGTTTATCGTTAAAAACATGCAGTTCGGTAACCACAGGCTGGCGGTTTGGCGGAGGCGTGGAAATGATAGATAGATCGCGTGCGCCCATTAACGAGAAATGCAACGTTCGCGGAATGGGAGTTGCCGTTAATGTGAGCGTATCTACGTTAACGCGCATGGTTTTCAGTTTTTCTTTGGTTGAGACACCGAACTTTTGTTCTTCATCGATGATCATCAACCCTAAATCTTTAAACTTTACGTCTTTACTTACCAAACGATGCGTACCGATCAGAATATCAACTTTTCCATTGGCCACATTTTGCAAAGTATCTTTGATTTGTTTGGATGATTTAAAACGGTTTACGTAATCAATATTACAGGGAAAGTCTTTTAAGCGATCTGTGAATGTTTTAAAATGCTGTGCAGCAAGAATTGTGGTTGGAACGAGAACAGCAACCTGTTTACTATCTGCAACAGCTTTAAAAGCGGCACGAATGGCGACTTCTGTTTTGCCAAAACCAACATCGCCGCAAATCAAGCGGTCCATCGGGTGCGGCGATTCCATATCCCGTTTTAAATCAGCCGTTGCTTTTTCCTGATCCGGCGTATCTTCATAGATAAAAGAAGCTTCCAACTCGTTTTGCAGATAACTGTCCGGCGAAAAAGCGTTTCCGTGCTGCGTTTTGCGTACAGCGTACAGCTTAATCAAATTGCGGGCAATATCTTTAACTTTTTTTTTTGTGGTTTTTTTGAGCCGGTCCCAGGTATCGGTGCCCAATTTGTTCATTTTAGGCATCGTTCCTTCTTTTCCGCTAAACTTGGAAATGCGGTTTAGGGAATTGATATTAACATAAAGCAAATCATTGTCCGCATAAATCAAACGGATCATTTCCTGCGATTTGCCATTCACTTCCACTTTTTCCAGACCAGCGTATTTTCCAATCCCATGGTCAATATGTGTTACATAATCGCCTGGTTTTAGCTCGCGTAGTTCTTTCAAGGTAATAGCCTGCGATTTCTGGTAGCCTTTTTTAAGCTTGTATTTATAGTAACGGTCGAAGATCTGATGATCGGTGTAGCAGGCCAATTTCTGTTCTCGGTCAACAAAACCTTCGCGGATAGAAACCGGGATGGGCGTGAACTTTGCGGTTTTGTCTAAGTCATCAAAAATGGCATATAAACGCTCAATCTGTTTGGTAGAATCGGTTAAAATCAAGTTCTCAATCTTTTCCGCATCATTGTTTTTGATGTTGTGGATGAGCAGGTTAAAATCTTTATTGAACGATGGCTGCGGCCGGATATCAAAACTGATGGTTTGATCGGGCTGGTAAAAAAACTGTTTGCCAAACTCTATGATGCTAAAATCGCGCAACTGGTCAGCCAACATTTTCTCGTCAGAAAAACTGTAAATCGGATCAATCCAATCCTGGTTTTCGTTTTTTTCTATTGCAGGCAAAGCTTTCCAAAGTTGAGTTGCTTTTTTGTAGCCTTCCTGGATGATGTCTAACGTAAATTGTACATCTTTTATCCATACTGCCGTATCCGTATCAACATATTCCAGCAGGGAAATATTATTTTCTGTTAAGAATTTGGATTGAACGTTTGGCACAATAGTAATACTTCTCACCTGTTCCACCGAAAGCTGACTGTCAATCTCAAAAGTTCGGATAGATTCGATAAAATCACCAAAAAACTCTACGCGGTAAGGCAAATCGTGCGAAAAAGAAAAAATATCAACAATACCGCCGCGGATAGAAAACTGGCCCGGACTATAAACAAAATCCACGCGCTCAAAATCATATTCAATCAAAAACTCATTTATAAATTCGATGCCAAGCTTGTTTTGCACGCTAATCTCAAGCGTGTTTTTTTCTAAAGAAGCACGGTTAATTACCTTTTCAGCTAATGCTTCCGGGTAGGTAACAATCAGGTTTCCAAATTCTGAAGCATGGTTCAATTCGTTCAAAACTTCTGCGCGGGCTAAAACGTGACTGCTGTCGGGCTGTGTAAAATCAAAGCCTTTGCGGAAAGAAGACGGGAAATGCAGGATTTCCTTATCGAGCAAGCTTTCCAGGTCAGCCTGAAAATAACCTGCTTCTTCCTGGTCCGGCAAAACAAAAATAGTGTGTTTATGCTGTAAAAAGTATAATGCAATAGCCAGAAAGGCATCGCTGGAGCCAACCAAACCACGCAAATGCACACGCGGGTTTTTACCTGAATTTAGCATTTGAGCTAAATTTTTTACTCGGCTGTCTGCCTTGTAACGTTCTAATATATCACGGATATTCAAATTGTTGCAAATATACCAAATAGAAAATATGGCAAAAAGGGTTTTAGTAAAAGTTAAATCTATCAAACAAATATTTATCCGATTGTTTTCATACATTCATACGGATTTTGCTGATGCTTCTTTTAATGCCTAAAAGTTTGACAAGCAGCAAGATCAATGTTTTGTCAACTTAATAATTTATCGATTTATGAAAAATGCAGTAATTTTTGGAGTAGTCATCGGAGTTCTTAGCGGTATCTGGATTTTGTTGATGTACATGCTTCATTACGATGCTTTCCAAGCTACTTCACCGGTAGAATATAGTTCGGTTCTGATCCCTTTTATCGGATTGTATTTTGGGGTAAAAAGGTACCGGAACGTTGAAAATGCGGGAAACATTACTTTTTTTGAAGCTTTGCAGGAGAGCTTTAAAATTTTGATTGCCGGGGGCGTAGTAGCAGTTGTATTGGCGATATTATATATTAATTATGTCGCAAAAGGATCGATCAGTGATTTCTCTGGAAAGATTTTTGCTGCTTTATTGGTTGGCGTTATCGCTGCACTTTCTGTTTCTTTATTGTTGATGACGGATTCTAAAAGGGTGGATTCTACGAAATCATAAATTGTCATGCTTCTTTTATCGGGTCAAAACCTTAATTAATTTCACCTGATGAAATTGAATGAAATAACGTCATATCTCGAAAGCACCGCACCGCTTGCTTACCAGGAAGACTATGACAATTCCGGGTTGATCGTAGGCTATGCCGATCAGGAAATCCAGCAGGCTCTAATTTCCTTGGATTGTACAGAAGCAGTTGTGAATGAAGCAATTGCAAATAATTGCCAGTTGGTCATCTCGCATCATCCAATCATATTTAAAGGCTTAAAAAAGTTTAACGGCAAAACCTATGTAGAACGTGTGGTAGAAAAGGCTATTAAAAACAGCATTGCTATTTACGCCATTCATACTAACCTGGATCATATTGCTTCTGGGGTGAACAAGCGGATCGCAGATAAATTAGGTTTGCAAAATTGCCGGATTTTATCCCCCAAAAAAAACTTACTGAAAAAACTGGTTACGTTTGTACCAGTTGCGCAGGCAGAAAAATTACGCGAAGCCCTATTTGCTGCCGGTGCCGGAAATATTGGTAATTACAGCGAATCTAGTTTTAACGCAAACGGAACCGGAACGTTCAAAGCGGGAGAAAACACCGATCCATTTATTGGAGAACAAGGAGCCCAACATCATGAAGAGGAAGTCAGAATTGAAACTGTTTTTCCAATTAACTTGGAAAGCAAAATTTTAACGGCACTTTTTTTAGCCCATCCTTATGAAGAAGTTGCTTATGATTTGTATCCGATAACCAATTCTTATCAAGAGGTTGGTGCAGGATTGATTGGCGAACTGAAATTTCCGCAGGAAGAATCAAATTTTTTGCAACAAGTAAAATCACAAATGAAAGCGGAAGTGATCCGGCATACTGTTTTTACCGGTAAAAAAGTGAAAAAGGTAGCTGTTTGTGGTGGCTCAGGCAGTTTTTTGCTGAAGCAGGCGATTGCCGCCGGTGCAGATGTTTTTGTAACGGCTGATTTTAAATATCACGAGTTTTTTGATGCGGAAGGAAAACTGGTAATTGCAGATATCGGACATTTTGAAACAGAGCAGTTTACCCAAGAATTATTAGCTGAGATTATCAATAAAAAATTTCCTACTTTTGCAATCCGTTTAACAAAAATTAATACAAACCCCGTCAAATATATTATTTAATGGAACAAACAGTAGAACAAAAGCTGAAAGCTTTATACGAACTACAAACCATCCACACAAAAATCGACAGGATCAGACAGGTAAGGGGCGAGCTTCCGATGGAAGTAAGCGACCTGGAAGATGAAGTTGCTGGTTTGGAAACCCGAATTCAAAAGATAAAGAATGATCTGGACGACTTGGAAGACGGTGTTGTTACCAAAAAAAACCTGATAAAAGAAGCACAATCTAATACCAAGAAATACGAAACGCAATTAGCGGATGTTAAAAATAACCGCGAATATGATGCGATTTCCAAAGAAATTGAAATACAGGGATTGGATGTGCAGGTAAGTGAGAAAAAAATCAAAGAAATTGGTTTTGAAATTGCAACCAAAACACAGGTTTATGATAAAGCACTGATTGACCTGGAAGAACGCCGTAAAGATTTTGAACTTAAAAAAGCAGAATTAGGCACGATTACCTCAGAAACCGAAAAAGAAGAAACCGAACTTTCAGGACAGGCAACACAATCGCAAAAAAACATTGAAGAACGTTTGTTATTTGCTTATGGCCGGTTAAGGAGCAATGCTAAAAATGGATTGGCCGTGGTTACGATCGAACGTGATGCTTGTTCCGGCTGCTTTAACGAGATCCCGCCGCAACGTCAGGCAGATATCCGTCAGCGTAAAAAAATCATTGTTTGCGAACACTGCGGAAGGATATTAGTAGATGAACAAATGGTTTTGGAAAATACAGAATCCGTGCCATTTGTGTAAAAATTTTATATTTAAAGAGAAGGTGCCTCCAAAAGGGCACCTTTTTTTATGTGGTAAAAGAAGTATTCGGCTTAATACTGATAAACGATAGCATTGATATTCATACCGGCACCAACGGAAGCAAATACGATTTTGTCTCCGGGATAGATATGTTGCCCTTCCATTTTTCCTTTCAAAATACAATCCAGTAAAGTGGGAACCGTAGCTACAGAACTGTTGCCGTAATGCGAGATATTCATCGGCATGATTTCGGGCATAAATTCCTGTTCGCCGTAAAGCTTGAAAACCCTTTGCATAATAGCGGTATCCATTTTTCCGTTTGCCTGATGGATCAATACTTTTTTTACGTCATATAAATGGACATTGGCTTTTTCCAAGGCCATTTTGATTACCTGCGGCACATGGATCAGCGCGTATTCATACAGCTTCCGACCATTCATTTTGATATACAAATCCTGTTCTGTTTCTTTTTCCGGGTGATAAGAACGTCCCATCGTCAGCAAATCTGCGTAATCTACCGCATGTGATTGGGTTTTATGTGCTAATATCCCTGTTTTGGTATCCGTAACAGCTTCCAGGACAACAGCACCGGCACCATCGGCATAAATCATGGTATCGCGATCATACGGATCGGTAATCCGGGACAAAACTTCGGCACCAATAACCATACATCTTTTTGCATCGCCGGATTTAAGGTAATAATTGGCCTGGATAACCCCTTCTACCCAACCCGGACAACCGAAAGGCAAATCATAAGCTATGCAATCCGGATTTTTAATTTGTAAAAGCTGTTTGATCCTGGCCGCCAAAGTAGGCACCATATCTACGCGGTTGCTACCAAAAGCAATATCGCCAAAGTTGTGTGCAACAATAATATAATCCAACGTTTCTCCGTCTATGCCCGAACTTTTTAACGCATCTTTTGCGGCCAAAAAACCTAAATCAGAAGTGTTTTGATCATCTTTTGCATACCGTCGTTCTTCTATCTCCGTAATGTTTTTAAACTGCTCTAATATGACCGGATTGCTTTTGGCAATTGGTTTTCCATCTTTTTCAAAAAAATGATGATTGCTAAAGTGCTTGCTGGTAATGACTTGTTCCGGAATATAACTTCCGGTGGCTACAATGACTGAACGGATCGGATACATAATTATACTAAATACCAAAACGGTATATGGTATAAACATACCTTTATTTTTTTATATTCAAAAAAATAATCAGAATAATTTTGTCTGTCGGCCATTTAAATTTACAAAGTGATTAAGATTGTAAGGCGGTATTTCCTTCTCAATAAAATACTTTTTACAGGCTAACGTAAATAACTGTTTGATAGAATCAGCAATATTACCGTCTCCGGTTTTTCTTTTTCCCCAGCGCGAATCGTTTAGTTTACCGCTGTGGCAGCTTTCTATCTGGTGCAAAACTTTTTCTGCTTCGCCCGGAAAAGCTTTGTAAATCCAATCGGTAAAGATTTGGGCAATAGAGCTATTCAGCCTGACAATTGTATAAGCCGCTGCCCTTGCGCCGCAATTGGCTGCAGCTTTGATTATCCCGGTGATTTCATGGCTGTTCAACCCTGGAATAATAGGCGCAACCATCACTCTTACCGGTACGCCTGCTTCCGAAAGTTTTTGGATAACAGCCAAACGGCCGACAGCAGTTACCGTTCGGGGCTCTAATTTAAGGCGTAAAGCTTCGGACAAAGAGGTAATAGAAATATTGACATGAATGAGATCTAATCGGGCTAATGCTGTAATTAAATCTATATCCCGAAGGATCAGGTTATTTTTAGTGATGATACTGACCGGATGCCGGTATTTCAAAAAAACTTCCAGCAAAGAACGTGTGATCTTTAACTTTTTTTCAACGGGCTGATAGCAATCTGTATTGCCGGAAAGCGCAATAACAGCAGGCTGATAATTCTTTTTGTTGAAGTAATTTTCCAGCAAATATGCAGCATCATGCTTGATGATAATCTTGCGTTCAAAATCTAATCCGGCACTAAAACCATAATATTCATGTGAATTTCGGGCATAGCAATAAATACAGCCATGCTCGCAGCCTTGGTATGGGTTGATGGAATAATTGAAAGATAAATCAGGACTGTTGGATTCGCTTACAATCTTTTTAGGGGTTTCGTTAAAAAACTGTGTTTTGGTATTTTCCAGAAAAGGTTCATCTAAACCTTCTTCAAATTCGGAGACATATTTGCTTTTTAAAAACTTGTTGTGCGTGTTTAACTGTGCGCCCCTGCCTTTAAAATATTCCTGATTTTCCTGCTGATCCATTAAACAAAATTGCTAAAAAAAATAGCAAATTCAAAATGTGATCAAACAAAAAAATAGGTGATAAAAACAGTATGTCTTGAAGTATTGCTTCTTTTATGCCTGTAAATCATCTAACAAAAAAACAAAAAGTTCTTTCGGCCCATGTGCGCCAAGCACCAGTGTTTTTTCAATATCTGCCGTTCTGCTTGGGCCGGTGATGGTAGAAATCATGGAAGGAAGATTGTTTTGATATCTATTTTTGAGGAGTTTAAACCCATCTTTCAAATCTAAAACCAATTGGGAAGTATAAGCCAGCACAATATGCTGGTGCGGATAAATGCTAAGCCTTCTGCCTGCTGCATTGCCGTTAGTGGTCAAAATACTGCCGTTTCTGGCGATCAAAGCATCACATAAAGTAAGGCCGACTTCTGCCTGTTCAAAATCTTTGTCGGTTTCAAAATAAGGATATTCATAAGTTGCAAGGATGTTTTGCAGATACTTTTCCCAGCAATATATTTTGTGCCAATTGCGCTGTTCGGCAAGTGTAAGCAGGTTTTCGATAAACTGGATTTCATCTTCACAAAAAATAAACTGACCGGATACAGCGGTAAACTGTTCGGCAAACATCAATTCCAGCAAATCATCCTGCTTCGGATATAAAGGCAGGTCTTCCAACTGCGGGTAAGGATTGTCCCGCTTCTCCAGCAAAGCTTTACGGATTTTTTTCAACAGCTGTTCTTTCGGAGTTGTATTGTCTTTCATCGCCAAAAATAAAAGCCACTATGTATGTATACATAGTGGCTTAAAAATTATCTAAAGAAGTTTATTTTGTTTTGGAATTAGCATCTGTTTCTTCCGGGTTCCTTTCGAAAGTCCCTGAATGATCACCAACTCCTTCATGAACCAGGTTTTGAGCCACAGGCTCTAAATTGGCTGGCTCTTCCCCGTTTACAAATTCATCGTAAGTAGTACGGGTCCCAAACGGACGTTTACCTAATATTTCCTCTAAATCAGACTGAAATAAAATTTCTTTTTCAAGTAATTTATTGGCTAATTTATCCAAACCTTCCCGTTTTTCTATCAGTAAGTTTTTAGTAAGTTGATATACATTATTGATTAAACCACGAACCTCATTATCAATTAATTCAGAAGTTTTATCAGAATAAGGCTTGTTAAACTGGTATTCGCCTTGTGTGTCATTAAAGGAAACATTGCCAACTTTATCGTTCATACCATAAATACTAACCATGGCATAAGAAAGCTTGGTGATACGTTCCAGGTCGTTTTGTGCACCGGTTGATATTTTGTTAAACACAATATCTTCTGCTACTCGTCCGCCCATCGTCATACATAAACCGTCCATTAACTGCTCTGTAGTATATAAAAACTGCTCTTTAGGTAAATATTGGGCATAACCTAAAGCTGCAACACCGCGCGGAACGATAGAAACTTTAACCAAGGGGTCGGCATGTTCCAAAAACCAGCCAGCAATGGCATGGCCAGCTTCGTGGAAGGCTACAATTCTTTTTTCCTCCGGTGAGATGATCTTGTTTTTCTTTTCCAAACCACCGATGACACGGTCAACAGCATCCTGGAAATCTTGCATATCAACGGCTTCTTTGTTTTTACGGGCAGCAATTAAAGCTGCTTCGTTACAAACATTGGCAATTTCTGCACCTGCAAATCCCGGGGTTTGTGCTGATAATTTCTTGGCATCTACATCGGCTGCTGTTTTTACCGGTTGTAAATGTACTTTGAAAATCTGCTCTCGGCCATTCAAATCTGGTTTATCAATAGAAACCTGCCTGTCAAAACGTCCCGGACGCATCAAAGCAGAATCCAGAACATCCGGGCGGTTGGTAGCTGCCAGGATAATGATACCGGAATCTGTACCGAAACCATCCATTTCTACAAGCAACTGGTTCAGTGTATTTTCACGTTCATCATTACCGCCAACGATATTATTTTTACCGCGGGCACGGCCGATAGCATCTATCTCATCAATAAAAATGATACAAGGGGCTTTGTCTTTTGCCTGTTTAAACAAATCACGCACACGGGAAGCACCAACACCTACAAACATTTCCACGAAATCAGAGCCTGAAAGAGAGAAAAAAGGAACTTGCGCTTCGCCTGCTACTGCTTTTGCCAGTAAAGTTTTGCCTGTTCCCGGAGCACCAATCAGCAAAGCACCTTTAGGGATTTTACCACCCAGGTTCGTATATTTCTTGGGGTTTTTTAGGAAATCTACAATTTCCATTACTTCTTGTTTGGCTTCTTCCAAACCGGCCACATCATTAAAAGTAACATTTACCTGAGATTCTTTATCAAAAAGTGTAGCTTTAGATTTACCAATATTGAAAATCTGGCCGCCCGGCCCACCGCCAGAAGCACCACCCATTCTGCGCATAATCAGCATCCACATACCGGCAAATAAAGCTACCATGATGATGGTTTGTACCAGCCAACTGGAAAAAATGCTTTCATGCTGCTCATAAGTAGGCTGTACTTTTTGTGCATCCGGCACATCTTTTTGTGCAGCTAATACAGATTGTTTCAGACTTTCATAAGAAGCATCGGTAAAATAATACTGGGCATTATCATTAGCCATATTAAAAGAGCGTTTGTCCCGAACAGAAGCATACTGCGGTTTGCTTAAACTGTCTTTTTTAATATAAACTTCGGCCACTACCAAATCCCCGTTTTTATAGGCAACAATTTTATCAACGTCGCCTTTTCTAAGCATACTACTTTCAAAAGTTTGAAAGTTAATAAGCGAGCCTCCGCTGCCACCAAAAAAATAAGGTACAACCAGCAATCCGATTACAGCAATTGCATAAATCCACATAAAATTAAATTTAGGTGGCTTTGGTGTAGTTTTTTTATTAGGTATCCGGCGGATAGTTTTCTGATTTTCAGAGTTTTTTTCTTTCATTTTTTATGAACACATATTATACAATTACACAACAGGATCTGAAAATAACTTAAGCGCTTTTGTAAGATTTAAATTCGGCATCGCCCCACAATTCTTCTATCCCGTAAAACTCGCGTTTATCTGTTTTAAATATGTGTACCACAACGTCAACGTAATCTAATAAAATCCACTCTCCGTATTCAAAGCCTTCTTTTCTCCATGGGTCCTGTTTCAAGGTTTTATAAACTTCTTCTTCTATACTTCCCGCAATTGCCTTTACCTGAGTGGTCGATTCCGCATGGCAGATCACAAAATAATCTGACACCGAACTGCGGATATTTCTGAGGTCTAATCTAACAATATCGTTGCCCTTTTTTTCCTGGATACCCTGGATGATGATTTCTGATGTTAAGGCCGATTCTAATTTTTTCTTGTTTATTACCATTAAAAACACTTAGTTTTGGAAACGAAATCACACACGATTTATTCTACTTTGCAAAATAACATAATTTCGGGTGCATTTGTTGGACAAAATATTCTGACGTATAAGGAGATAGCGTCCACCAACGACCTGATGAAACAGTTAGTGGCAAATTCCACGCCATTGCGAGAAGGAACAGTCATTATGGCAGAACACCAAACGGCTGGTAAAGGGCAGCAGCAAAATGGCTGGCACAGCGAGGCCGGAAAAAATCTAACTTTCAGCCTGCTTTTATTTCCTCATTTTTTGCTGCCGGAAAATGCCTTTTCTCTTTTGATGGCAGTTAGCTTGGGTGTGATCAAGCCGTTACAAAAAATTCTTAGCAATTCCGTAAGTATTAAATGGCCCAATGATATTTATTACGGGCAAAAAAAGCTTGGCGGTATTTTGATTGAAAATATACTGGCCGGCCAAATGATAAAACATTCAGTCATTGGCATCGGCATCAATGTAAACCAAGCAGTTTTCCCCGCTCATTTGCCTAACCCCATTTCTTTGCAGCAAATTTTGAATAAAAAAAGTGGTTTAAAAGAAGTATTATTACAAATTTGCGCCGGAATAGAATTTTATTATTTGAAGTTAAAAGCCGGGCGGTTGGAAGAAATCAAACAAGAATACCTGGAGAATTTGTTTGGGCTGGGGCAGGAGCTTCCGTTTAAAGCAAACGAAAAAATTTTTAAAGGAAAAATATTTACTGTAAACCAAATGGGTTTACTGGGCATCAAAAAAGAAAAGGAAACTGTATTTTTTGATTTGAAACAAATCAAATTTATTTTTAATCAATCATGAAAAAACTAACCTTGTTATTTGCAGTATCTTTATTTAGCACCGGCTTATTTGCACAGATACTGACACCGGTAAAATGGTCATACGCTGCCAAAAAAATCAGCAAGACAGAAGCTGTTTTGCTGCTGAAAGCCACAATTGATAACGGCTGGCATATTTATTCGACCCGGCAAAAAGATGGCGGCCCAGTCAAAACAGCTTTTGCTTTTACGCCCTCCAAAGATTACGCTATAAACGGAGCATTGGCAGAACCGAAACCGGTAACCAAATTTGAAAATGCATTTAAAATGAATGTAAGTTACTTTGAAAATAGTGTCATTTTTCAACAAAAAATAAAATTAAAAAAAGATCAAACCAGTATTAAAGGCAAAGTGGAATACATGGTTTGTAATGATAAAAAATGCCTGCCGCCGGAAGATATTGATTTCAGTATTCCGGTAAAATAATTGCAGGCTGAGATTCAGACAGAGAATTGATACATGACTACATCTATAGAAAATATTGGCTTGCTGACTTCAGGCGGCGATGCTCCGGGAATGAATGCTGCCATCCGTGCCGTTGTCCGGACGGCTTTGTACTATAACATCCAGGTGACGGGTATCCGGCGCGGTTACGAAGGAATGATCAACGGAGACATGTCTTTAATGGACCGCCGTTCGGTAGCCAACATCGTGCAACGCGGCGGGACTATTTTAAAAACTGCCCGCTGCGAGCAGTTCAAGACGCCGGAAGGCAGAAAATTGGCATACGGGCAGTTGCAAAAAAACAAGGTTGATGCGCTGGTTGCGATTGGTGGCGAAGGTACTTTTGCCGGAGCCCGGATTTTCGGACAGGAATTTAACATGCCTATTGTTGGTTTGCCCGGAACGATTGATAATGACTTGTTCGGGACGGATTTTACCATTGGCTATGACACAGCCATCAATACCGTAACCAATGCGGTTGATAAAATCCGGGATACGGCCGAGTCGCACGACCGCTTATTTATTGTAGAAGTAATGGGCCGGGATTGTGGTTTTATTGCTTTGCGAACAGGGATTGCTACCGGTGCAGAAGCTATTTTGATACCAGGGACCTCAACCGGTATTGAATCTGTTTTTGCACGGTTGGAGCGTGGGCGCAGGCATAAATCGTCCAAAATTATTATTGTTGCCGAAGGGGAAGAAGAAGGCGGTGCCTTTAAAATAGGTGAGCAAATACAAGAAAAATATCCGAATTATGATACCCGTATTTCTATTTTAGGCCATATTCAGCGTGGCGGAAGCCCAACTTGTATGGACCGTGTTTTGGCCAGCCGGGTTGGTGTGGCGGCAGTGGAAGCTTTGCTGGATGGGCACCGGAATGAAATGGTGGGTATTATACACAATGAAATCGCTTATACCGATTTTGCCCAAGCCGTCAAGCATAATACAGTAATTAATCCCAATTTTATAAAAATCGTAGAGATCCTTTCTTTATAAATTTTAGGGTGATAAAAGAAGCATGCTTCTTTTATCACCCTAAAATCACAATAGCTTTGCAGCTACTTCTTCCCAGGTATTTACCCGTTCAAATTCGGTGATTAATTTGTTGTGGGGTGAAGTAAACAGCAGCGGCCTACCGTCAAACCCAACAAAATTGCGGCTGCGGTCATCAATCAACACATCTACATTTACTATTTTCAAGCCGCAAAAAATAGTGCGCTGCCAGGAAATAAACGGAAAATGGTCTGCCAGCCAGTCCACCTTATCTTCAAGTGAATTGCGGAATTCCATAGCGGCAGAGACAATGAAAACATCATATTTTTTGGTCAGTTCTTTTACTACGCGCTGGCTGTCTTTAATCACTTCCAGGTCACGAAAAAACCCTTTTTCATAAATATGTTTTCTGAAATCACCTGCAATATGTTCGGGCAATAGGTCATAAAATTCTACGCCGTCTGCCTGCTCCTGTAAAGTTTCATTTGGGTGGCCCTGCTTGTAAAGGACTTCAAACTTGGCAATTACATCTGCCAGCACCTCGTCCATATCTATACCAATGCGTTGTCTTTCCATTTTTTAAATATATTCTTGTTCTGCAAATAGAAATAATATTTTAATCAGAAGGTTCAAATTCAGTTTAAAAAAGGTTTTTTATGGATTAAAGAAGGATTATAATCAGTGTTAATTATTTTTTTCTATTTTTGCAGCCCCGCAACAAAAAGTTCCGGGGGATATGTTGAATACATAAAAAAAAACAAAAATGGCAACTAAAATCAGATTACAAAGACATGGTAAAAAAGGCAAACCATTTTATCACATTGTAGTGGCCGATGCCCGCGCACCTAGAGATGGCCGCTTTATAGAACGTTTAGGCTCTTACGACCCAAACACCAATCCTGCAACGATCAATATTGATTTTGATAAAACGTTAAGCTGGGTAAACACAGGCGCAACGCCAACTGATACCTGCCGTGCAATTTTGGCCTACAAAGGCGTAATGTACAAAAAACACTTGCAAGGCGGTGTTAAAAAAGGTGCACTGACCGAAGAACAAGCAGATGCAAAATTTGCAGAATGGACTGAGCAAAAAGAAAATAAAATAAGCGGTAAAACCACTTCTCTGGTTTCTTCAAAAGACGAAACCCGGAAAGTTGCCCTTGCTGCAGAGGCGAAGAAAAATGCTGACCGCGCGGCTGCAATTGTTGCTAAAAATACACCGCCTGCCGCAGAACCTGTTGCTGCAGACGAAACAACAGAAGTAACTCCGGCTGAATAATCAGCAGCATATATTGTAACGTATAGCGAAGCGTCTTCTTCAAACCGAAGAGCTTCGCTATACTTGTTTTAAGCCCTTTTTATTCATGACAACAGACGACAGTTTCCGGTTAGGTTCCATTAGCAAAACGCGCGGTTTGAAAGGTGAATTACAGGTTTTCATCACTTTTGAAGAACCGGAAAAGCTAAAATTCAACAGCTTATTTATAGAGATTGCCGGAAAGCTGGTGCCTTATTTTGTAACGCTTTTTAAACTTCCGCAGAAAAACATTGCTTACCTGCAACTGGAAGATGTGGACACGATAGAAAAGGCTGTACTATTGGTTAAAAAGGATATTTACCTGCCCAATAAAATCAAACCAAAAAAGAAGAAAAGTGATTTTGGGTTGAAAGATTTGCTTCATTTTATAGCAATGGATGTAAACGAAGGAGAATTGGGAGAAATCATCGAAATACATGAATTTCCGCAACAGTTAATCGCAACCGTTTCCTATAAAAACCAAGAAGTGCTTTTCCCGCTAAACGAAAGCATTATTAAAAGTATTGATGTGGTAAAAGGAGTAGTTATGGTGGATTTGCCGGAAGGATTGCTGGATGTTTATCTGGAATGACCTGTTTTTTAAATCTAAGACACTGTTTAAATTTTATTCAGTTTATTTTGGATGCTTCTTTTATCACCTAAAAAACATAATCTTTCAATACTTTTTTTGGGAGATAGAATTTATATGGCATAAAAGAAGTATTATAAATTTAGGAGAATAAGTTATTTCCATAAATCCTCCGTGTGAATTTTAACTCCTTTTCCATTTTTTATATCATCTTCTGCTTGGAGAATTTCAGCTACAAATTCTGGGTTGTAAGCATTTTGTTCTTCTTCAAAAGTAACTTTTAAAACTTGCAAAATAGCCTTAACCGCAACCAGTTGTTCTTCATTATCAGGATGTACGATCAGTATTCCCATAAATCAAAATTAAGCTTTTTATTTTATGTAGAAGGAATACAATTTACAGCTTTTTGCTTTTAACCCTTCTCTTTTCACCTTCAGGAAAATTACCTTTGCCCAATGCGTTTTGATATCATCACCGTTTTGCCCGGCCTGCTCGAAAGTCCTTTTGCGCATTCTATTTTGCAACGGGCACAAAAAAAAGGGATTGCCGAAATACATGTACATAACTTGCGCGACTACGCAACCAATAAGCAAAAAAGCGTAGATGATTATCAATATGGCGGCGGCAGCGGTATGGTGATGGCTGTAGAACCCTTTGCCAACTGTATTCAGCATTTAAAATCTCAGCAGGAATACGATGAAATTATATTTATGTCGCCGGATGGCGAAACACTAAACCAGCAAATTGCTAATAATTTATCTGGTAAAAGAAGCATCATGATTTTGTGTGGCCATTATAAAGGGATTGACCAGCGCATCCGCGATACTTTCGTTACGCGCGAAATTTCGGTGGGCGATTACGTGCTTTCGGGCGGAGAATTGCCGGCTGCTGTTTTGGTTGATGCCGTAGTTAGGTTAATACCAGGCGTGCTTTCTGATGAAACTTCTGCATTGTCCGATTCTTTTCAGGATGGTTTGCTCGATGCGCCATTATATACGCGCCCGGCCGAATGGAACGGACAAGCAGTGCCACCAATTTTATTAAGCGGAAACGCAGGTGAAATAGAAAAATGGCGCCATGAGCAAGCCTTGGAACGAACCAAACAACGCCGGCCAGATTTGCTGCAATAGAATGAAAAACGATGAGATAACCAATGCGTTGACCGCAATACAACCATTGCTTAACAGGGTTACGAAAGATTGGATGTTGATTGGTACAACCAGTTTGTATTTACAAGGCTATGCTTTAAATCCAAAAGACGTTGACATTTTATGTTCAACAAATGATGTAGATTTGATAAACAAAAAATTGTTGGCATACCAAAAGCCAGTCGAAGAAAATCTAAGTCAAGATAAATTTCGATCGCTTTTTAGTCGATATAATTTAGATGGTATTGTAATAGAGCTAATGGGCAATCTTGAGGTAAAAACTGCTACAGGATGGGTAAACGTGTTTGAGAATATTAAACAGATAGAAATTGTTCTGTTCCATGATTTAATATTCAAAGTTCCGTCAAAAGCAGATCAAATCATGATATATAACTTGTTTAACAGGGAAAAGGATATACATGCACTTAAGCTATTAAATGCGACATAAAATTTTTAATTACGCTTTTTACAGATAAAAAATTTTCCTATACTTGCAATCCGATTTTTAGGGCATAAAAATCGTTGTTAAGAGCTTAAAATCATGGATTTAGTAAAATTTGTTGAAGAACAAAACATAGTTAAAAGCACGTTTCCTTCCTTCAAAGCTGGTGATACCGTTAGCGTTCATTATAAAATCAGGGAAGGTAACAAAGAGCGTATTCAGGTTTACCAGGGTGTTGTAATTCAACGCAATAGTGTTGGCGCAAATGAAACTTTTACCGTTCGCAAGGTTTCTAACGGAATTGGCGTGGAACGTATTTTCCCAATCAATTCCCCAAACATTGACAAAGTAGAAGTAAACAGCCACGGTAAAGTACGCCGTGCTAAATTGTTCTACCTGCGAGAACTGACTGGTAAAGCAGCACGTATTAAATCTAAAAGGGTTTAAGTTTTACAAGATATTAGTTGATAAAAGAAGTCTTTCAGAAAAATCTGAAAGGCTTCTTTTATGGCATAAAAATTTGTGCAGTATTTTAATTAGGAGGATTCGGAGGATTTTTGTCATCTCGACCAAAGGGAGAGATCTTATTCGAATATTTAGGCTGTTTTTATCAACCCAAAATAGAAGAGAGATTAATCTGTTTGAAGAAGATCTCTCCTTACGGTCGAGATGACAGCGCTAATCAGTTGTCAATTCTGCTAAAATAGTTCTTCCGCCTTTCACAGTTTCGCCGAGATTTACGTTGATCTTGGTTCCCAACGGTAAAAAAACATCTACCCGCGAGCCAAACTTGATGAAGCCAAACTGGGTACTTTGTTGCACTTCGTCCCCTTCTTTTACATACCAAACTATCCGGCGCGCCAGTGCGCCCGCAATTTGACGGAACAAAACTGGGATGCCCTGCTGTGTTTCCACTACAACCGTTGTACGTTCGTTATCCGTTGATGATTTTGGGTGCCAGGCCACTAAGTATTTTCCGGGATGATATTTAAAATATTTGACTACGCCTGTAATTGGGTTTCGGTTAACATGCACATTTACAGGGGACATAAAAATGGAAACTTGGATCCGTTTATCTTTCAAATATTCAGGTTCTTGCGCTTCTTCAATCACAACCACTTTTCCATCTGCCGGGCAAACCACCATTTTTTCACCGGTAGTAACAGCAATTCTTGGATTACGAAAAAATTGGAGCACGATCAGGAAAAGTATGGCCGATGAAATATAAATAACCCAGCGGAAAGTAGCATTGTCTGGAAAGTAAAACTGAACAAGCGCGTTCAGTACAAAAATAAATAAGACAGTTAAGGCGATAGAAGAAAAACCTTCTTTATGGATAGTCATGTGCGGATCAATGTTTTAAACTACAAAGTTGAGAATAAGTACAGATAAATAAAAACAAGCGGGACGGCCAGCAAAAGTCCGTCAAAGCGGTCTAACAAGCCGCCATGTCCGGGTAAAATACTACCTGAATCTTTTACATTGATGCTTCTTTTAAGCATAGATTCTACGAGGTCGCTCATGGTACCAAAAATGGAAATAATTAATGCGGTTATGATCCAATGTATGGATGGGATTTCCGGAAAATAATGGCTGATTAAACCTGCCGCCAAAGCTGTTGCCATGATTCCCCCGATAAACCCTTCCCAGGTTTTTTTGGGTGAATGCCGTTCAAAAAGCTTGTTTTTACCCAGTTTTCTGCCAACCAAATAGGCACAGGTATCGTTCGTCCACAATAAAAGAATAAACCCTAACGGCAGATGAAAGTTGAAGTTTCCCTGTAAAAATGCCATCGACATAAAAAAAACAAAGGGCATCAGCGTATAGATCAACCCTAAAAAAGTATAAGCAATTTGATGAAACGGTTTTTCGGTTTTCCGGTACAATTCAGCAAAAAACACACCTACGCCAAGCGGAATAATCAATGCTAAAAAATAGGTGGTAAAAGAAGCATGGAGCCAGAAAGAAGCCGTTGCCGCACAAATAACTAAGCCAATAATTAAGCCGGAAAATTGCTGCGGATGAATATTTGCGGTTTTTATCAGCTTGTAAAATTCAGATAAACAGAGTAAAGTCAGCAGCGAAAAAAATCCGAGGAAAACATATTGGCCGAAAAAAAAAGCGGCCAGCATCACCAAAACAAAAAAGAAACCGGTTATTGCGCGTGTTTTCATGGGTTGATGTCATTTAAAACCAGGATTTCTATCGCCTGGCTGAAAGCGGATTGGTGAATGTAAACTTCTACCTGCCCAAAAGTATTATGTGCAGAATCGCGCCTGTTCATCAAAACCACTTCGATTTCGTGCTGCGCCAAAAGCTGTTTCACCAATTCGGACTGAAAGAAATTGGCGGAAGTAAATATTTTGACCCAATTCGGTTCCATCAAACAGTTTGTAAACGTTGGTTGAAAGTTTGAGACACTTTTTTATAGGCTAAAAACAGTATCAGCGTGAGCAAAATGCTGAAGGCGTAACTTTTCCAGTCGAATAGTTGCTGCTCGTCCGGGTTTACTTTAATCAGTTTAAGCTGATAAAGATAACTTACAACCAAAGCTGTTCCGTTATTTAAAAAATGACCTAAGACGCCCGGCCAGATACTGCCGCTCCAAGCTGCAAAATAACCGAAAAACACGCCCAGCAGCATCCGTGGTAAAAACCCGAAAAACTGGAAATGGATAGCACTGAAAAGTGCTGCGGAAAGCCAAACACCCCAATGGATACTTTTGGTCCAACCAGTAAAAATCTGTTGGAAACAGCCGCGGAAAATAAATTCTTCTGCAATGGCAGGCAAAATAGCGATCATCAGCAGGTTGACGAGGAAACTTAGGGGCGATTTCATCTGCAATAAAACCTCGGTTTGCTGGCCAGCCGTATCTTCCATGTTGCGCATCCATCTTTCAACGCCTTTTAAAAATTGCGGCAAAACCATTTTCTGGTTAAAGTTGATCAGCATTTCCATCAGCGGCGAAGAGACCATCATAATAAAAAACACTAATAAAAGAAGCATCAGCGGAAAACGGCGGTTTACTTTTAAATAGGTTTCCGGTTGCCGCACCAGCACTTTTGCAAAAAAGATGGCCGGGACCAAAAAGCCAAAAACGGAGGAACCCATCTGCATAAATTTCAAGCTATTGAGTGTGCTGGCTGGCATATTGACACTCATTTGCATCATATTGCTAAAGGCGGAAGTGCCGTAAGCAATCACGATAATGACACCGCATATCAATCCGCCCAAAAATAAGCCGCCAATAACAAGCAGCACCAGCAGCAAAAATTGCAGGGGATAAGACATTTGGTAGTACGGCTTTTCGGTCATCTGCTGATAAATTATGTAAATTTGCAGGGCTTAAAGATAAACATGTCTGTTCAAATAGGAAATATTGATCTGGGGGAATTCCCGCTTTTGCTGGCACCGATGGAAGATGTAAGCGATCCGCCGTTCCGTTATGTTTGCAAGCAAAACGGTGCGGATATGATGTACACAGAGTTTATTTCTTCGGAAGGCTTGATCCGTGATGCGGCAAAAAGCAGGCAAAAGCTGGATATTTTTGAATATGAACGGCCGATTGGCATCCAGATTTTTGGCAGCAGTATCGAGTCTATGCGGGAAGCTACGCAGATTGCTACGAAGGCCAACCCAGATTTGATCGACATAAATTATGGCTGCCCGGTAAAAAACGTAGCTTGCCGTGGTGCCGGCGCAAGTTTGTTGCAGGATATTGATAAAATGGTGGCCATGACGAAAGCGGTTGTGGAAGCTACGCATTTGCCGGTTACCGTAAAAACGCGTTTAGGCTGGGACGACAATACCAAAAATGTTTATACCGTTGCCGAGCGGTTGCAGAATGTAGGCATTAAAGCTTTAACGATCCACGGCCGCACGCGTGCCCAAATGTACAAAGGGGAAGCCGACTGGCAATTGATCCGCGAAGTGAAAAAAAATCCACAGATCGGGATTCCCATTTTCGGGAACGGCGATATTGATTCGCCGGGGAAAGCAGCTGCATGGAAACGAGAATTTCAGGTAGATGGCATGATGATCGGCCGGGCATCCATTGGCAATCCCTGGATTTTCCGGGAGATAAGATATTTTCTTAAAACAGGAAACTTTTTTCCTAAACCAACGATAGAAGAAAGGGTAGAAGTTTGCAAAACACATCTGCAAAAATCTATTGCCTGGAAAGGGTCAAAAACCGGGATTTTTGAAATGCGCAGGCATTATGCCAACTATTTTAAAGGCATAGAGCATTTTAAAGAAACCCGGATGAAATTGGTTGCTTTGGAGGATCTAAACGAGATTTATGACACTCTGGAAGGAATCAAATTGGTACATGCCGAGCTAATGGCTTGATTGTTGAACAAAGCATTTTATCACCCATATATATTTGATCAAAAATTATGGTTAACACAATTACCGAAGGTGTAAAAGTTTCTGTAGAAACCCTTTACCAGCAAGAATATTCTAACCCGGCAAACGAACATTTTATGTTTGCTTACAAGGTTACAATTGAAAACATGACTGGTTATGCTGTGCAATTGATGCGCCGCCATTGGGATATTTTTGATGCCAACGGAACGCGCCGCCAGGTAGAAGGCGAAGGCGTAGTTGGTTTGCAACCGGTAATTGAGCCGGGCAGCCAGCATGAATACGTTTCAGGCTGCAATTTAAAAACAGAAATGGGCAGTATGAAAGGCGGTTACCAAATGGTGCGTTTGATGGACAACCATGAATTTAGCGTAAAAATTCCTGAATTCCAACTGGTTGTACCTTATAAGTTGAATTGAGATACTTCTTTTATGCCTTAAAATTTGAGGCCGCGATCATTTGATCGTGGCCTCGTTTGTTAAAATGACTTTGGTTTTGTTTTTGGATGGAACAAGAACGCTTAAAAATCTGCCAATTGGTCAGCCTCTAATTTTTACAAAAGCTCCAGCAATGTTTCCAAATGCATACTTCTTGACCCTTTTACCAAAATTGTTGCATTAGTTATCGGTACTGTTTTTAAGGCCATAAAAGCAGCATCGGTGCTTGCATAAAAAGTATCGGTAAAAGAAGCATGGTGTTGGTAAAAATCTTTCCCGATAAAAATCCTTTGATCTGCTGTAATCTCATTTGCTTTTTTAATAATCAGTTCATGTTCCGCAGAAGAATGTTCGCCAAGTTCAAACATATCGCCCAAAATCAAAATCTTTTTATCCGCAGTAATCGCATCTAAATTTTTAACGGCCACTTCCATACTGCTTGGATTGGCGTTGTAATAATCGCAAATTAAAGTGTTGGTTTTAGTTTGAACGATCTGCGAACGGTTGTTTTCAGGCTGATAACTTGCAATACCTTTATTAATTTGCTCTGGAGACAATCCAAAATAAGTACCGATACAAATAGCAGCCAATAAATTATCCAAATTATAGCTTCCGGTCAACTGCGTTTGCAATTCCTGTTTTTGAGCTGATGCCAACACATCATTTAGCCACCACTGGATTTTCAGCAGCGGTACATTTTCCAGTATTTCTCCGGAAACTAAGCAATGCCCTTCTTTTCCGTAATAAACCGTTTTTTGAAAATGACGATGGAAAGCCATTTCCTCCAAAACCAAATCATCATGATTCACGAAAATGGTTCCATCGTGCTGTTCCACCCAATCAAAAAGTTCACCTTTTCCGGCGCGCACACCTTCCGGGCCACCAAAACCTTCCAAATGTGCCCGGCCGATATTGGTGATCAAACCATGAGTCGGTTGCGCTAATCCGCATAAAAAAGCAATTTCCTGCTGATGGTTGGCGCCCATTTCTACAATCGCAATTTCTGTTTCTTTGGAGATAGATAAGAGCGTAAGCGGAACGCCGATATGATTATTGAGGTTGCCTTTAGTCGCATAAGTTTTAAACTGCTGGCTTAAAACCGAATTAATCAACTCTTTAGTCGTAGTTTTTCCGTTGGAACCAGTCAAACCAATCACTGGAATAGTCAATTGTTTGCGATGATGCCTAGCCAAATCCTGCAAAGCTGTCAGTACATCATCAACCAAAATAAAGCGGTCCCTTTTGCGGTAAGCGGCATCATCAATAACGGCATAGGCAGCACCGCTTTCCAAAGCTTTCTCAGCAAAAGTATTGGCGTTGAAATTTGCCCCTTTTAAAGCGAAAAAAATGCTGCCCGAAATAATATGGCGTGTATCGGTGCAAACTTTCGGATGCTGTAAAAATAGTTGGTAAAGCTGTTCGGTAACCATATTGCTTTTTTACAATTTTAAGGAATTTGGAAATAAGTTGCTGTTTTTATGCCGATAGAAACAGTATGTTGAGGCTTTGCTGTCATTTCGATTTACAGGGGGGAATCCTATGTGAGTGAAGAAGTGGACAGCCGCTTTCATTCAAAGAAAATTTCTCTCGGTGGTTGAAATGACAGAAATACTTCTTTTACCACCTAAAATTGATAAGTTCCGTCAACTTTTATCCAACACCTTTCCTGCGTCTTTCGTGATTTCCAAATCAATAGCATGTTTTTTGGGGAAATTAAACAGCACAGAAGTAATTACCGGAACCAAAAATACAGCCACCGTAAATATCGAAACGAACAAATCTGTTTTTTTGCCTTCCAGTATTTCTGAAAATGACGACGTTGGATAAAAATGAGTGTATAAAGATGCAGAAAGTTTGAACCCTAATACGCCGATCACTACAAAAGCTACCGTTTCCAAAAACGTAAACTTTTCCATCAGTTTTACAAAAGCCTGCGCCACAAAACGCATCGCCAAAATCCCGATAAATACGCCTACATATATCAAAAACACATGCTTGGTAAAAGCAACGGCAGCAAAAACATTGTCGATAGAAAAGGCCAGATCCATCACTTCCACCAAAACTACAGTTGCCCAAAAAGTACCAATCAGGCCAACGGTAGAACGGTAAACCCAGTTTTCGCTTTTGTTGACGGGCTCTTCTTCGCCATCTTCACCGGCTTTTCCTTTAAAAAAATCATAAGCCAAATACAGCAAATACAAACCGCCCAATGGTTTTAACCACCAGATTTTAACTAACCAGGCAGCCAGGAACAAACAAATCCCCCGAAAAACATAAGCGCCCAAAATGCCGTAGCGCAGTGCTTTGCTGCGTTGTTCTTTTGGTAAATCGATCACCATGGTAGCCAGTACGGCTGCATTATCCACAGAAAGCAAACTTTCGATCACGATTAAATTCAGGATGATCAGCAAACCTGCCTGTATGTCTCCGCCTAATAACTGATGTAAAATGTCCATATTAATTTTTTGATGATGCTTCTTTTATGACCTCTTTTTTAGGTTTTTGTTGCCAAAAATGACAAGGTAATAATTTAAATAGTATCTATGTTCAACATCGATTTTAAAATATTCGCCTGCACATCAAAATTACCGACGTTGTTTAAAAAGCTGATATCGCTCAGTTTCTTATAATTTTCGGCCAGCAGCAATTTTATTTCCGGTGGCAAATAAGTTTTTTTTACGTTGATACTGCTGCGCAACTGATCGTTTTTATCGTTCAATCCCTGAACAATTTTCTGTTTGTTGAACAAGGAGTTAGACAAATGAATGTCTGAAATTTGAGTGTAATCGCAAAACAGGAACAAATTCCTGGCCGGATAAAACAGAAAGTAGCGGTCGGCATCCACAAATTTATATACTTCCAAAACAGTGTCACCAGCTTTTAATCCGCAAAAAAACGCTGTTTTAAAATCATATTTGCACAACAAACCCAACAGTTTTTTTTGGATTGCAGCATGTGCATTGGTATAAACTTCCGAAGAATTGTAATGCGTTAAATCAGTAAACAATCCAGCCGGAATATCATAATAAAAATCCCTTGAAAACCGCGCACTAAAGCTGTTGATGTTTTTAGAAAACGGATATTCATCCGCATTGTCAGACAAAAGCTGGTACAACCTTCTCAACGAAATATTTATTTTTAACGCCTGTTTCTGCTGATCGGCCTGGTAAGATTTTTCTGTATAAAAAGAGTTGGAAAGCTTGTCTGTCAACTCTTTATTCAACTGGATTTCATCAAAAAGCAGGCTTACATTTTTCTCGTTGTCCTTTTTGATCTTCTTTAAAAGATCGATCAAGCTGGTTGTGTATTGCAGATGAAAAAGTTCGAGACGATTGGCGTCCAGCTCCGGGTTTTGCTCAAACATTTGGTGGATTACCTGACTACGCAAATAAATTTTATAGATAATTTCGGCCTCAAAAAAAGCAGCAAGCAACTGTAATTTACTGATGATCCGTTTAGATTCATTAAATATCGTTTGCAAATGCTCGTCCATCCATACAAATTTACTTAATACTGGTTACATTTTTCTTCAACTCTGTTTCCAAACTTTGCAATTCTGTATTCAAGGCTTTCCGATTTTGCGTTCCTTCATCGTGGATACGTTTTACTTCGGTCAGCGTTTCGATCAGCGATTGCGTAGTCCGTTTCAAAGTATCGATAGAAACCACCGTTTTTTCGTTTTCTCGGGCCACATCAATGCTGTTTTGTTTCAACAGCTCGGCGTTCTTTTGCAGGATGGTGTTCGTCGTGTCCGAAATCTTTTTCTGCACTTCTACATGCTCTTTTTGCCGGTGCAAAGCTACCGCAATAGTTAATTGATTTTTCCAGACCGGAATGGTGGTAGAAATGATGGACTGTGCTTTTTCTGCGATGGAAGTATTATTGTTTTGTACCACGCGGATTTGCGCCAGCGATTGCATCATGATAAAACGGACCACTTTTAAATCGGCCAGGCGTTTATCCAATCGGTTTACAAAATCCCGTAGGTCAGCAATTTCATAATCTTGGCAATCAGCAGGATTAGCATCCATTTCTGCTAATTTTCCGCTCAGTTCATTAAACTTTAGCTGGCCAGAAATAATCAATTCTTCCATCTGCTTGATGTAACTCACGTTGCTGTCGAACATGGTTTGCAGTGAGCTGTTATCTTTGATGGAATTTAACCGGCCGGCTTTAATTTTATTGGTGATCTTGTCGATATTGTTCACCACCGTATCGTATTTCTGAAAAAGCTTTTGCGTGTCCACCACGATCTTTTTCAGAAATGGAATCTTGGACAAAATATGCTGAAAAGAATTCTGTTCCAGTTCATCCACATCAATGTAGTTCAACTCAGAAAGCAGGTCAGTAATCAAAACACCAACTTCGCCTGAATTGTAAGTGCGTACCGAAGTCAAAAATGCATTGCTATATTTTTCCATCGAGTTCTGCACTTCCACGCCATAATTCAGGATCGAATTTACATCGGCCGGATTGATCGTTTTGCTGATCTCGCTTAGCTTTTGCTCGTCTTCGGGCGTAATTTTAGACAGATCAACATTACCGTCTTTATCCAATTTGACAGAAGGAACGCTTGGGGTGCTGTTAACCGGATTGGTTTCCATTGTTGTGTTTAAATTTTTAGGTTTTAGGCTGATGCTTCTTTTACTGGCAAAAAAATGGTGTTTGCTACAAATACTGATTGATAACAGTCGTGATTGTTTCAGGCAGTTTTTTATCTTTTGTCGGTTCGCCGATGGCATTGAATTTCCACTCGCCGTTGCGCTTATAAAAAACGCCCATCACCATTGATACAAAACCGGAAAAACCAGCATTGTGCGCAATATCATACGTGGCAAAAACCTCTTTTACTATTTTCGGCGTGCCTTCATAAATGCGGATGGAAGCAAACGGGATCCGGCCAAAATCATGTCCGCGGAAACTGTTCAGCACAAAAGCCACGTGTTCAATGTTGCTGTTCAGCGAAGAAAAATCAAGCGTGATCACCTCATTGTCCAAGCCATCATCACCATCAATATCGCCGGTCAAATCATCGCCGCTGTGTTTTACCGAGCCGTTTTTGGAAGTTAAATTGCCAAAGTAGATGGTTTCCTGCAGTTTCTTGGAAGCATCAAAAAGCGCGCAACTGGCATCCAGGTCCACTGCTTCTTTTGTCGTGCCAAAACCGAAGAAACCTTTTTTTTCAATTGCGCCCCAATTAATGCCTACGCAAATGCTTTGCAGTTTGCTGCCATTGCTTTTTTCCAGGTTGATGCGCTGTCCTTTTTGAAGATTTATAGCCATAGCTTTTTAATTGTACTTGTTTAAATAATCCTGCAAACCACCTTTCATGCCTACGCCCACGGCTTCAAACTTCCATTTGCCGTCGCGTTTGTAAATCCGCCCAAATTCTACTGCTGTTTCTATGGAAAAGTCTTCTTCCAGTTCGTATTTCAGCAATTCTGTATTGGTTGCAGTATCAAAAACCCGGACAAAAGAATTGCGCACCTGGCCAAAATTCTGCCTGCGGCTTGCTGCTTCGTGAATGGTGACCACAACTGTCAGTTCGGTTGCGCGCGCGTCTATTATTGCCAGATCAATTTTAATCTGTTCATCATCGCCATCGCCGGCACCGGTCAGGTTATCGCCGGTGTGTTCTACGCCGCCATCCGGGGATTGCAGGTTGTTGTAAAAAATAAAATGCTCATCCGAAAGCAGTTTTTTATTTTCTCCAAGGATAAAAATAGAAGCGTCCAGGTCAAACTCGTTTCCTGTGGAAGAGGTATTGGTGTCCCAGCCCAAACCAATGGTAAACTTGGGCGCATTTATATTTTCCCGTTGTCCTTTTTGCAAATTAATTGCCATGTGCTAATTAGATTTTAGTGTAGAAGTAATGTTTTACAACCATCAAATTTAAGAGATAACTGTTCAATAAAGAATATTCCCGAAGGCTTAATGTTTTTTATTAGATAAAAGAAGCATCTGTTTTGTTACGGCCGATGCAACATTTTCCTTCGGGTACAATCCTCCGCATTAAAATATTGTCTATTTATCAACCATAAAATAATCAATCAGTAAAGCCGAAGTGATGATTAACAATCCGAAAAATTCCCGGGTTTTTTCAATATAAGGTTTAGTGGCTTGCATCGTTTCTACAATACTTGGCCTTTTGTACTTGGTGATCCAATCCAAAACCCCATCCTTAACAAAAAATAGGATGGCTGCATAACACAGATAAAAAACGATTAGGGCCAAATACACAACCGGATAATAAACCTTGAAAACAACCAACCCGCAGCAAATGGTTACGGCCAGATAAATGCCGACCCAAAGCCAGGCATCGTTGTCGTTTAAATTGACATAAGCAAAAGCCAGAAAGGTTAAGCAAAAAATCACATTCAATATAATTAACAGCATATTGTTTTTTAGGTTGATGCAGTTGGTTTACAAAAATACGCAATCCGTACCTGGCATATTTCTATTGCTCATTTGGCTATTTGGGCGCAAGGCTCGGCCAGCAGCAAACCATTGGTTCATTTCGGAAGTAACCATGCTTCTTTTATCACCCCAAAATTAAGGGTGATAAAAGAAGCATCCAAAATAAGTTTAACAAAAACAAGCAGGTTATTTTGGTTTTGATGGTTTAATTCTTTTTCACAATCGGGTTATCAGCAGAAAATAAAGTCCAGGGATAAGCTTTCATGTCTCTCAGATATTTACTTTGCCAGGCGTATTCCGGATGCTTTTTAAAGTAAGGTGCTGCCAAAAAATCGTCTCCGCCAGGGTGGCCCATGTGTGTCCAAAACTGCATACTTTTAGCTAATGCCGCTGTGGTAACTTTTCCCTGTACGGCACCCATCGGGTAATACGGCCCTTCGTTCCATTCCATACAGCCTTTCGGGTCTTCGTCCACATGTCCGTCAACCACGCACCGGTTTGCCGCATTCATTTTGTGCAAAGCATCATACCGGTCGCCTTCTATCATTTTACCGGTTTTTGCGTCCAGCTTGCCTTTATTGTCAACCGCTACCAGTTTTTGCAGCCTTAGCTTGCGGGCGTTTGGCGAAGTCGTTTTATCGTTTACATCAAAAGTGGTTTCTTCCCTGATCAATTTTGGGTCACTTGGAAAGTTTGAACCGATAATAGCCGTGTCTTTTGAGCGCCAAACCTGGTAATCCTTCAATCCTAATTCCAATTTTGCAACCTCGTTGGTTTTGGTATCGCCAATCAGCCAGTCGTTTGCATAGCCACCGTTGTTATCGGTCGTCATAATTTTGATCACATCATCAATATTATGGCTGTATTGTGCTGCTTTTCGGGCACGAACAAACTCTGGTGTTTTGGTGGTGTCAAATTTATTGAAGCCGGTAATCGTTGTCTCCGTGATCAACAAACCGTTGCTGGTTTCCAAAAAATCATCCCCGCTATGAATCAGTCCCGGCAAAGCATCCATCAAAATATGATTGCCTTTTTGGGGGATAATATCAGCAATCACGTTCCAGCGTTCGCCGATGATATAATCCGTCCAGTTATTATGGCCCATTACAATTTTACCATCTTTTGTAAAGCTGCCCGTTGCGATAAAAGCACTGCAATTACCAGGCGCGCGGTTGTTGCCGCTGCCCGGCTTTTGTTGGTTCATCAGTGTAGGCACGTAATAGCTGGCCAATTCAATATTAGCGTTTAAAGCCGTAATGTCCAGAGAATCGTATTTAAAACCTTTTGCCTGCAACCCTTCGGCAATACCTTTTATTTCGGTTTGATATTCCGGGTCGATCTTTTTCCACATAAACCGTTTTGCCGCATTTCGGTAAAACTGCCAGTTTTGGTTGCTGGTATGCGGCAGATAAAACTGCATCACTTTGATGATCGTATCAATTTCTTTTGACAGCAAATAACCGTGCTGGTAGCCAATATCCGCAGGAGAACCTTCCAAATGGACGTAAACCCAACCGTTTTTGTCTTCCCGGTGGGCTTTGGACAAACGGTTTTGAACAGCGTTTTCAGAATGGCAACCACAGATCAAAGCTGCCATTGCAAACAGGGTCAGTTTCAAAAAAGCTTTCATGGACAATGAATAAAATTTGGATTAATATAGTGATAATTTAAGTATGCTAAAAGAAGTATGGAGCAGCAAAAGATGTACGAAGGGCTTTTATTTAACATTGACCAGGTTTTGCGCCCGAAACAGGTTATCGGTTGACTGCAAAATTTTATCTTTCAATTTTGGATTGTAATTTGGATGATTGGCCAGAAAAGCTTTTACGATCTGATAAGCTTCTTCACTCTGATAATTTCCAAAGATCGCCGCCAGCCAGGATTGCGGAAAAAACACATCGCCCGTTTTTTGGATTTCTTCCACCAGTCCCAAACTTTCCGAAAGATATTTTACAGCTGTATTTTGCCGCAGCGGATGGTTCAAATAAGCCAATGCCGTAACAACGGAGGATTCTTTTTGCCTGTTCTTGCGGTCTTTTAAGCTGTTAAAAAAAGCATCCCGTTCCTGCACATCCAAAGATAAAGCCGGCATTAAAAACGCTAACCTTTCTTTCCGGTCAACGTTGGTAATGCGTGCTTGCTGCTGTTTTAATACCGAGGTTACGGTATCGCTTTTTAAAGCAATTGTAAGTGCGAGCGAAGTGTAATCGTCTTCAGTCAGCTTTACGCCTGTTGGTGGCTGCTGTTTTTGCCAGATGTTGTACAAATTCTTTTTTGCAGACGGGCTTAAACTTATATCCTGGTAAGCTTTAAACAAAATCTTTTTGTTATTGGCTAAAGTTTGCGACTGTAAAGCGTTCCACAGGTTCTGCTCAAGCTCGTTTACAGTATTTTGCCGGACGGAAGGCGATAAAAATCCCCAGTAAACAGTACCGATATAACCCGTCAGCAATCGTAGGTTCATTTCACTTTTTTCCAGCAATAAACCTTTTTCAAACAGGTTCAAAAGTTCATTTGGTTTGAAATACCGGCCTGCCAGCATGTTTTCATAAGCAGTAATATAAGCAGAAGCGCGCTGCAACGGACTTTCCAAATTATACAATTGGTTAATGCTGTTTTTATCGGCAGGAAATAAACCGTACCCCATTCCGTCAGCATTGAACAAGATGAAAGCAGGTTTAGCCAACCCCAATGCTTCTTTTAACACTACTTTTTCATTGTCCATATTTACCGGGACCACTTTGCTATGGTCAGCATAAATCAAAGTAACCTGAAATGCTTGCGGCCAAATGCGCTTAGCACCAGTTTCCGGGTGCTGGGTTATGGTGAAATCTTTGATCTTGCCGCCACTGTAATTCACTTGGTCTTCAAATACCGGCCTGCCCGGCTGGTTTACCCAAACCCTGTTCCAGTCGTACAAATTTACCTTGCTGTATTTGCTCAAAATAGCGATCAGATCATTCCAGGTCGCATTGCCGTAAGCATATTTTTTCAGGTATTCGCGGATACCTTTTTGGAAGTTTTCCTTTCCCATCAGCAACTCCAATTGCCGCATCATGATGGGTGCTTTATGATAAATGATATTTCCATACAGCGAGCCTGCATCCTGCAAATTGGAAAGTTGCTGCCGGATTGGGTTTGCTCCTTGTGTACGGTCAACGCCATAAGCGGCAGGGTAATGGTCCAGCAGAAATTTGAGGTTGAAAGTCTCGCTGCCCATCATCTTTTCGGTTACTTTATCGGCCATAAAATTTGCAAAAACTTCCTTCATCCAAACATCGTTGAACCATTCCATCGTTACCATATCACCAAACCACATGTGCGCAGTTTCATGCGAGATGAGGTTTGAACGGGCAATCAACTGATCTTTTGTAGCACCATTGTCCAAAAATAAACCCGATGCTTTATACTGCACTTCGCCCGGATGTTCCATTCCGCCGAACTGAAAATCAGGAATCGCCACAAAACCGACTTTTTGAAAAGGGAATTTAATACCTGTCCAGTTTTCTAAAAAGCTGATTGCATTTTGATGCGCAATAAAAATGGAATCAACACTGAGTTTAATTTTTGCTGAGTCAGTTTCACGATGTAAAAATTCTGCTGGGCGATTGCCGGCCGTCTTTTTTATATCGCTGTATTTTCCTGCAGTGAAAGAGAACAGGTAAGTTGGCAGTTTATCGGAATTGGCAAAATGATAAGTTGTTCGCTGATTGTTTACGATCGAATCTTTTTTTACAGCATTTGCCAATACTTTCCAATCAGCAGGGACTTGCAAGGTTAGTAAAAAATTAGCTTTCAGGTCAGGCTGATCAAAACAAGGAAAAACGGTGCGGGCGCGATCAGGAACAAAAAGTGCGTACAGGTAATCGTTATTTCTATTGAGCGAGGCATCACCGGCTACGAAATCAATGTCAATTTCATTTTTTCCGGACTTTAAATTTTGCTGGTCAATAAGCAAGTGTTCCTCCTTCAAATTCACTTTTACTTTTCTATCATTAACAACAATGGATTTAATATGATCAGAATTTTGTTTGAAGTCAAGTTGCAAGTCTTGAGTGATTGGATTTAGGTCGAAAGAAATGGAAACGGCTGCATTAATGGCTTTACTTTTTTCTGCCGAAATATCAAATCCAAGCGAATATTTAATATTGTTGATGACCGAACGGCGATAAGTTGCCAATTCCAAAGAAACACCAGGTTCTACGGATACTGGTTTAATGTTTTTTTGTGCGAGAGAGATATTACCTAAACCCAATAACAGAAATATGCCGATAAAAGAAGCATTCAAGAATAACAATTTCATAATTAAATTCAAGGTTTGATCAACTGTACAATTACGCCGTAACTCATCCAAGCCATCGTTCCTACAACTAAAACGCCTAACACAGTTAACCAAAATGGTTGCTTGTAATTAGCTATTATTTTGGAACGATAAGCAGCAAACAGCATAATGCCCAGGGAAATTGGTAAAATAAAACCGTTGATGGCGCCAACAGTCAGCAAAATTTTCACCGGTTTGCCAATCATCAAAAAAATGATGCCCGAAACCACAATAAAGCCGATGATGATTTGCCGGTTGAATTTTAGGATAAAAGGATGGAAACTTTTGATAAAAGAAACCGATGTATAAGCAGAACCGACAACGGAAGAAATCCCTGCCGACCACATCACCAATCCAAACAGTTTGTACCCAAATGCACCTGCGGCCAGTTGAAATACCGAAGCAGCCGGATTGGCAGGATCTAATTTACCGCCGGCACTTACTACGCCCAATGCTGCCACAAATAAAAGGATACGCATTAAAGAGGCCAATCCTACGGCACTTAATGCACCTTTGTTGATCGCCGGAAGGTTTTGCTGCCCGGTCAAACCGGCATCCAGCAAGCGGTGTGCGCCTGCAAAAGTGATATAACCGCCAACCGTTCCGCCAACGATGGTCAGCACGGCAGTAAAGCTGAAATGTGTAGGATTGACCGATCTGATCACTGCTTCTGCCAGTGGCGGTTTACTAATATAGGCGATAAAAAGAGCAAGCAATATTTTAAGCCCGCCCATGGTTTTAGCAAATAAATCCATTGCTTTTCCGGCTTCTTTATAACCTGAGTTCGATTTAAAAGAAGGCAATTTGGTTTGAGGATGAGGTATCAAACTTGATAGCAGGTTTTTTGGGAAAGAATGAATAGGCAATAAGCCCAGCGACAAGATTGGTAATAAAGTTTTC
>JAABUP010000471.1_pt1 | contig 89144 bp, 126 predicted proteins | sample 5559201 | NCBI WGS metagenome assembly JAABUP01 (sample SAMN10711887, study PRJNA513373) | rock metagenome | isolation source: Antarctica rocks | place: Antarctica | reverse complement strand
TCAAGTTCGTTCTAGACTGTCTTGATGTTTTCCACATTTGACCTTCGTCTTCTTCTATATGTGATCAGACTTGCTGGCTGGCTAAAGCATTGTAATCTCTCTCTCTCTCTCTCTCTCTGCCAGATGCATCATGCCATATGGATGCATCACGCGAACCATGGATAAGCTAGCAAAGCTGCAAGACTAGCTTCTGCCCAACCGACTCGTTTGTTAAGCGTTGGAAGGTTTGCCGTCACCAGCTTCGCGCTGCAAGTCATGGGCTGCTACCTGAGCCTGGGCTGAGTGAGCTGTTTGTAGGCCGTCATCTGCTTCTATGCTCAACAGTTTGCCTATTGGCACAGCACGCCCCAGCTTGTGGTGCTCCAACAGCCGTGTTGCTGCATCAGAACAAACACGAGTAGGTTCGCACGGCTTTGCATCCTGCAGCGGCAGACAGAGGTCAACACACTTTCCTAGTCATGGCAGGCAGCCTTGGCAGCCTTGCCGCAACATACGACTGCATGCTTTGACGGTAGGGGATCACCGCACAAGCTACACTGGTTGCATTTGATGTCAACTCGTTACTCTATCACGACAAATAAGCTTGATTGCAGACCCAAGACGTCACTCAGTCCTATTTGAGTGAACAAGATCTTTTTGGCAACGAGGAGGTTGACACATCTTTGCAGGTAGTGCATTGTAATAACAGCATTTCCAACTCCACAGATACTGTATACAATGTATAAAGTCTTCGGCAACCAACAGTATAGCTGCGTGTTGCAGAAGTACTCAGTTCAGTGGTATCCAGGGCACATTGCTCGGGCAGAGAGGCAGCTCAAGTCTCAATTGAAACTTGTTGATGTTGTTTTAGAAGTCAGAGATGCCAGGTAAAGTCAGAACCAGCAACAAAGTGCAAACTGCATCTGGCATGCATCAGTCTTCACTTTGATTGACTTTGACTTCAAACGCACAAGCTTTCTCTTGGTAGCCCCCACTGCCAATGCTGAGAGGCACTTATAACACTTTGCAAGACTGTGCAACTAAAGCAGTACCTGCCCGGTATCACTGAGCATGTTTTTGCAGCATGGTGGTCATATGGGTTCTGGGTCAGGTCATGGTTTTCTGCAGGATACCCCTGTCCTCCTGTCATCCCCAGATCCCAGTCTGGTGCCTCAACAAGCCTCGCCTGCTGATCATGAACAGGGCTGACATGGTTAGTCAGCAAGACCAGCAGGAGTGGAGCAACTACTATGGCAGTCAAGGGCTGTCTGTTTTCAACACTGATGCCAACAATGGCAAAGGCATCACCAAGGTGACACACTGCATGCTTTCTGCTCTTTTTGCTTGCCATCTGTGTGTACCTGCCGATTTCTGAATGCAAGCTGCCACATATTGATCTTGCTGCCGCTGCTGCTGCTGCTGCTGCTGCTGCTGCTGCTGCTGCTGCTGCTGTGTGTCATCTCTTGCTACTGTTGCCTGTGGCTGCTGACATATGTCACCACGTCAGCAACTTCAAGCCACCATCCATGCTTCACACCACCACTATACCCACAACATGCAGTTCAAAGAAGCATGCAGCAACAGCACCTATCATCATCCCTACAGCTATTGCTGTGCACTGCTCAGGCTTGTTGTTCCAGCTCGTTCCAGCTTTACATGCACTGCACGTATACCAAACATGTACCATACAGGTCACCAAAGCAGCCCTGTCACTCAGCAAGAGCATCAACGACAGGCGCAAGGCCAGAGGGCTGCAGCCTCGACCAGTCAGGGCAGCTGTCATTGGCTTTCCCAATGTGGGCAAATCAGCCTTGATCAACAGGTTCCTGAACAGGCGAGTCTGTGAGAGTGCGCCAAAGCCAGGGGTCACCAAAAGCCTCAGATGGCTGAGAGTCGGGGGCGATCTAGATTTGCTTGACGCACCTGGTGAGCTGGATGTTATTGCCAAAATGTGGTTTTCGCATGGTCACCAGCTTGCCCACCTGCTGCCCTGCCTACATGCTGTTGCAAGCAGTTGACAGCAGCACTGCTTGATGAATCAGGCAAATCATTACACTTTGCCAGTCTCACAACATCTGTGTTTGACTGACGCTTCAAAGCCAGCTGCTTCATGCATAAAGGCTTGAGGGCAGCTCGCCCAAAGAGTGTTGTACATCACTCAGTTTAGTTGCTGTTTACTGAATGTTACTTATTGATAACTGAGTGTTCTTGCTGTTTACTGAGAGTGTGCTTAGTCAGATTTGCTGGGTGCAGGTGTCCTGCCAATGTCTTTCAATGATCAGATAGCAGCAGAGCGCCTGGCAATCTGCAACGACATTGGGGAGGCAGCTTACGTCAACTCCTCAGTCGCTGCAGTCCTGATGGAGCGACTACGCACCTTGCCTACGTTTGACACCATTCGGCAAAAGATCACAAGGAGACTGTTGCTTCCTTTTGAAAAGAGACACACTGGGGAAGACTACGTATCAGAGCTTGCAGACTTTACATTTCACGGTGACAAAGAGCAGGCAGCCCTGCGCATCATCAATCAGTTTAGGCAGTGTCAGTTAGGCAAGTTTGCTCTAGAGCTGCCCAAGGACGTGCGAACGCGGCGCTAGGCCCTTGACTGCCTGTTCATGAACATCAATGAATCAAATATTTGGGTAACTTGTTAGGCTTACAAACCATTAGTGTGTTCTGGTCAACGCAGACACTGCTGTCATTTTTAGCTTTTGTGTGAGCCCTGTAGTTAGTGTTTGAGCCAAACTTGTACCATAGTGTCAGCGCTGTATTCGTTATCACGGTGCATCATGTGGGCAAGTCTTTGTTGTTATGTAGCATGTTGCAATGGTTGCAAACATTGTGGTGCTGAGCTGAGGTTAAAAGCTACACGTTCTGCACAGGAGCACCTGAAATCAAGTCAATGCTGCCGGCAAAATTGATGCAGAAGACTGCTCATTGCCTGGGAGGTTCAACTTTATGCCATATTATGCTCAGCATTGCTAGTGTCACGGTGTGTGTTCGTTACGCCTCAGCTTTGCTACAAGCAGCCTGCATGCATGCGGCTGAACAATATGCCATGTGCTTTACATCAAGTGTGCCTGCAATGGAAAACATGCTCACGATTGTCAACATTTCCACTCGAGTCAACGCTGCCGGCATGACAACTGCCAAATTTGTTGCTTTGCTGCAAAACTGAAAGAGCATTTTGTTTAGTTGAGATGGCTTATATCCACATAAGTGGGTGAATACTTGCTGTGCTGCGCCTAATGCTGCTGATTGATCTGCTGCATGCTCACTGAGAAGGTTGCAAGAAAGGCTGCACAGGCTGCAACTACCAGTTGGTCATCTTCTTACGAGCTAGCTCTGCCCTGTATTTGGCAGGCACACCTTCTGCCTCCATCTCCTTCAGCTTCCTCTGCCGCACAGCCTACATATGCAACCATGCATTGTCATTACTTCATTCATTCACCCTTTTATTTGTTCATCCATCCAAGCATTTATTTGTTCATGCAGCCATTCATTCTTCATTTGTTCATTCAGTATATGTCTTCCCCCAGAGTCAGGTGCACACAGCCATGCACTGTCAGGACGTGAGCATCAATTGACTGGATGAGTATTTTTCGTGAGTCAAGCATGATTGGACTGATGTTTGGTGTCAGTGCATCATCAGGCTTGCACGCTTTCAGCCATCACATGCTGGGAATGTATGTTGTTTTGCTGAATGCACATTGCCCTTGTTGCAAGCAAGACACTGTACTACTGCTCATCTTGCATGAGATGCATATGCGTCATCCACCACAGCTGATAACTACTCCCTGTACAGTGAGCCTATGCCCAATTTTTCATGCGGATTCAAGCGATCTCAACTCAACAAAATGCCCTTTAGGTTTTGCAGCAACGCAACAGAAGGCAAGTTGCTGTCACACAGACACATCAGGATGGGGTTACTCACCTCAATGAAGTCCTTCTCAGCCTGCAGCTTCTGGCGGGTCTTCTCTCCCTCCAGAAGGTACTCAGCATGCTCGCGCTTCTGGCGCTCCTCATTGGCCGCCATCTGAGCTCTGAGCTCCTCCTTGTGGTGCTGCCTCAGCTCCATTGCTGACATCTCCTGTACATTCATCCATTCATTCAGTCAGTTAGTCAGTCACACTGCCCCACGTTGGCATGTTTGGCACAGTTTGAGGGCCCAAGGCCAGGGGTCTAGCCTGGGGGCAGACCCCAGAGTGCAGCATGTGGAGATCATGACCCCCAAATTACAAAAAGCCCCTCATCTTTCACTTCATCCATTCATCCATTCAGGCATCCATGCATCCGTCCGTCAATATGTCCATCCATCTGTTCACCAGACACACGCATTTCCATAGGGCCAGTCCAGCCCTGACTAGCTTCCTCAGGCTCTGCGAGGTCTTGTTTTGGCAAACAGCACACCAGCAACATATACTAATATTGATGTTGATACAATGTTTGCGCCACATGTCGACCACATGTACTGATGTGGCCTGAAACAGAAACCACAAGACACCCGTGACTAACACGCACTCCCAGCATGGCTCAGATCCCCACATGTGGCATCCCCAACAAGCGACATGTAACTGACACGTATTCCCAGCATACACTTTAACAATGATACTGTATACACAAGTGTATGTGTGTGTGATACCAGATACATAAGTACGTGTATATAGAGCGTAGATATAGAGTGTATAGAACGTATAGAGTGTACATATATACAGAGCGTATATATGATACAGTCAGGTGCGCAAGTGCATACCTTCTCCAGCTGCTGCTGCTCGCTGTGGCGATTCTCCTCAACAATACGGTGAAACTCCTGAGCTTCCAGGCGTGCCATGTCAGCCTGGGCGGCCACCCTGGCAGCCTGTTGGGCTGCCCGGGCCTGAGCCAGGTCCCTGTTGGTTGCTGCCACACGCTCACGGGCTGCCTTCTCCTTCTGCCTCCATTCACGCTCATAAGCTTCGGTGTACCTACAGCCAATCCAACCATTTGTTTGGTATACCAACATGCAGTGCAATCATTTTGTCTGGTGTACCTATAGGCCTGGCCATCCGAGCGTTTCTTCAGTACACCTGAAGGCAGCTCATGCATTTGTTTGGTGTACCTACAGGCAGTCGATCCATTTGTTTGGTACACCTACATGCGATTTTGTAGTGGTATAAATTCATGCATTTGTCTGGCATATCTACATTAACAAGGTGTACCTATAGGCCATCCAATCATCCGTTCAGTACACCTGGAGGCAGTTCATTTGTTTGTTTGTTGTACTGACAGGCAGTTCATTCATTTGTTTGGTGTACCTACAGGCGATTCACTTGTTTGTTTCATTCACTAAATTGAGTGTCTCCTTCTAGAGTGAGGCATCTAGTTTCTGTCTGCGCAAGATCCTGAAAAAGAATACATATATGCATCCATCCAGTATTTGTGAGTTGTATGGAGACAAAAATGACAACGATACAGTATATGGAATCAGCATTAGGCCAAATCTACAAGAAAACTCATGATAAAACATGTGATAGCAGTGCTCTTTGACAAACATTTCAGACATGCCTTGGAACTCTATATGACTTGCACCTCACTTGATGTTGAACTCTTTTTTGGAAGTCTGTATGATTTGCATTTCTGTGAGTGTATTGGAGACTTTCTGATATCCTTCAAAGTGATGCAGGCTTTTCCAATGGGCAACAAAAGTGGGGTAGTCAGGGGATGAACAAGCAGGTAGAAAGGGTGACCTGCGAGCTCTGAGCTCATCGATCTCAGCCTGCCTGTCAGCAGCTCGCTCCTGTTTGGCCCTCAGGCGAGCAGTCTCAAGCTCCTTCTCTTTAGCCACCCTGGCCTTCTCCTCAACTGCTGCCTGCAACCACAAAAAAGTTCACAGCATCAAGAATGGCAAGATCTTGCTTTGTCACACAACATGCTGCCTGCAACCACAGACCATTTCCAAGCATCAAGAATGGCAAGATCTTGCTTTGTCAGTCAGTATGCTGCCTGCAAGACAAGCCAACTGGTAGTGTCAAATCTGGGAAGACGTGGAGTTTTCCCTTGATGTGCTGCCTGACGCACAGTTGCGAGGTGTTGTGGATCCTCTGAGACATGAGGCTCTGGTTGAGAGAGCGATGCAGTTGCTTGAACATGAAAGCATGATCGACATGAAGGTCTCTGGGGATGTTCTCTGCAAATGGGGCTTTGTGACACAAGGACCCTAAGGACCCTAAGGACTCTGGGGATGTTCTCTGGGGATGGGGATTTGTGACATAAGGACCCCAGTTACATGCTGCTGGCGCTGATCAGACAGAGTGGGAGAAGCTTGCAATGACAATTATGTGTTTTGCCCTAGGAAAGGTGTGTATCGTCCTGACTTGTACGAGGTCCTCTCTTGACAGCCAGAGTACCAACAACTAGATATGTTGACATGTCACCTGTTTTTACAGTCAGCACATCAACAACACCTTGACATTCAGCATGCCAACAATACCTTGTATTACTATGCTGCCTACTTTGACAATCAGCATGCCAACAATACTGTTTATTGACGCAATTTCTGTTTTGACAGTCAACATACCAACAACACCTTGTATTATGCCAGCAATACCGTGTATTGACACATACCTGTTCCTTGAGCTGGCGTTGGCGAAGGTACTCCACAATGAGGGCGTCCTCCCCCAGTTCTGCCGCCTTGGCTGCCGCCTTACGCCCCATCTAAGCACGTAAACCATGTGAGGATTAGTCGTGCACTTTGGTCATTAGCAATGCGGCAATTGTGCAGGTCATCATGTGCATTTTGGACATTGACGATGTGACGATTTGTCCTCATGTGCATTTTGGTTGTGCTGTGCTGTGCTGGCAAGGCTTGAGACTGTTGTGTACAATGCCTTGTTGCAAGTTGATGAAGAACAGGTGGAGCTGTCACTCTACGCATGTTCATGCATTAACTTGTGTTGTGTTGTGTGACCTTTGTGTGCTTGTCAGTGTGCTGCAGCATGCAAGCAGAAGCAAAGCATCACTTTCCACAGCATGAAACCATTACAAGATTTGTTGTGTAAATGTCATGTCACATGCCAGAAAGCCAAGGCACAAGCAGGCGTACCTGCTCAGCATTGCTGCGGTGCACTTCTTCCATGAGGGCCTCTGCAGCCCTCTTCTTCTCCAGAGCTGCTTGGGCTTCCTCTGACTTCAGCCTTTCCACCTCCCCGGTCATGTGATCTCGCTCCTGCATAACCACAAAGAATCACATGTGTGCATGAGCCAGCTCGCTTTCAGTCTCTGTGAGGCTGCATGCCGCTGAAACAACTGCATGCTACTGCAAAATTGGCATGCTGCAAAGAAAGTATATGCTGCTGCAGGTTTTGCAAGCTGCTGAACAAACTGCATGCTGCCGAAAAACATTGCCTCCCGCCAAAGAAACTGCATGCTGCTGGGAAGCAATGCATGCCACCGAAGAGATTGCATGCTGCTGGAAGAGGGAACCAGGCCGAGAGATTGTGCAGCCTATATGCAAAAATCCCTCAGGCTCTGAGCAGTGGTTAATACACAATCTTCAGTCACAGCAGGTCTGACGTTTATCTGGGTGTTAGACTGATAGGAGCCTAAATTGAGGTAAGCAGAATGGATGTGCTCAGAAAGCTAGTCTTCCGTGCCTTTTGGATCAGCAACGCATGCTGTTACGCTTTACAGACTGCTGCTCAGGAACTGAGTCTAATGATATTGAGTCAAGGGGCAGGACATTACAAATACTGGAGCATGCATGCACACAACCTGGGCACACAGCTGTTTTGCACGCTCTTGGTGCCATTGTGCAGTTTGCTCATTGAAGATCTGAAATGTGACCATGGGATGTTGAAAGGCATGCTTCATACCAACAGCTGCCTGAATGCAAAAGTTGCTTGTGCTGATGCAAGAGAACTGATGCATGTACGCCACTGGTCTTAGCTGGCCCTTACTATGTTTGGTCTTGATGGTTGTGCAAAGGGGAATGTTGAATGCAACCAAGCATGCGTACCAGGTCACGCAGTTCCTCCTGGTGAACTCGCTCCCTCTTGCGTTCCACAATCTGCTCATTCAGAATCTGAGCGCCGACTCGGCTCTCAGCGGTGCGCTGTCTCTCGCGCTCCTCATATGCCTCCAGAGCTTTGAGGCGGTCAATCTCCATCTGCAGGTCCAGTGCCCTCTCCTCTTCCTCCTCCTCTTGCAGCATGTGCTTCTTCTCCTCAATTTGAGCATCCCTGCATGAGGCGTGTCAGCATGGTTGTGCTTGATTGATGGTGAGAAGCTGTGCGTAACCGGTCAAGAAGGTGAAGTGCTTGGTGATGCAGCTAGATGGCAGCACATAGGCGCTTTGGTAGGGGTTATATGGTGGTCATGCAAGCTGGCATTCAGTCCTGACCAACCAAGAAATGGCCATTGAGCTGATTGCAGTGCTTTTCAGAATGGTGCGGCAGGGGAAGTAAGTGCATGGCAGTTGACGCAGGCTCGTGAGGACTGACCTTATAGTGACGCATTTGCTGTACTGCACCATTTGGTTCATATGCTTCACTTCATCACGCTGCTCAGTGAGCAGGTCATCAGCCCTGTTGCGAGTGTGGCTGTTGGCAGAGGCCTGCAGGCGCTCTGTCTCTGTGGGAGGCTCATGCTTGCGCCTCTCCTCTTCCATCTGTGACAGTAGCAACAGTGTCACGGCAGCATCACATGACTGTCACATTAGGTGCTGATAGGCCTGTTAAGACAATTTTGGAGCTGTTGTGTTAGAATGGACTGATCAAGACTGAATTTGAGGCTTTTACCTGTCCATGGCTTGTGACGTCAAATATTGCATGATAATGGTGTATATATACTGGCTGACAAAACAAAACTGTTTGTGCCAAGCAGGGTCATTTCGGCACACTTGCATGCACATTGGCTTTGCTGCTTGACATTGTGTGCATTTCTTCTCTGCCATCTGTACCAACCGCAGCAGTGCATCACCAGCTACTTATGTCAGCAGCCTACTTGAAGCAGTCGCTTCATGCAGCATACCCAAGCTGGAGAAGGGGCCTGCAAAATCTTGTCTCAGGGATCTCAGCTCCTGTGTGAGAAAAGAAAAGAAAAGAAAAGACTACGCCTTTCGGCGTCAACTAAAGAGAAGTCAACTATTATACCGGGCTGCCCAGGTGCTCCTGTGTGACAGTGTGTGGTCATTTGCTGTAGCTCTTCACTCTGACACATGCCATTCACTGTTGAAGTGGCAGATCCATTAGCAAAGTTTGCATTCCATGTGTATACTACACATCCCTGAGGGTTGCCAAGATGGGTAGCCCACCTTGAGCATTTTCTGCTTGCGAGCTTGTGCAACTGCCCTCTGCCCCTCCAGCTCTGCCTCAGCCTCATGCCTCAGCCGAGCAATCTCCTCAGAGCTGAGTACGCCTGCTGGCTGCCGCATGCGCTCCAGATCCCGCCTGAACAAGGATGTCACCTTCTGGGTGCGTCTTGACGTCATGATGACAGCATGTGTCAAGCTTGTACGTATGGGCGTGTGATGCAAAAAACCATATCAAACTACCTCTTCTGCAGAAAATTGCCTGCAGCACTGCATGTGATGCAATTTTCTGCAGTCATACAAGACTTGGGCAAGAGACAATGCCACAAGCATGGAAAGTGTTATTGCTGCTCTGGAGAGGGTTATTGCCAAACGACACACCCAAATCATGATGTTGGCACATGGTTGAGGTTTGGTTGTGGAAGGCATGCTGTTGGCTCTGCAAGGCAAGCCTGCATACCTTCTGATAGTCACTACATCAGCTTGAATTGGCAGCAGAGCTGTGTTGGGGGACAACTTGCTGGTTGGGCTTTTCATGGCCTTGCCAGGGGAGGCTTTGTTGTCAGAAGCAGAAGACTTGAGGGGAGACTTGTTGCCAAACAATGACTCGTCCACATGGCTGTTCTTGTTGACCGTACGGTACCTGAACACGCGGGTGACCAGGCTTAATGCACAGTTCTCGCAGCATTTGCAAAGCAACAGGCTGTCTTTTCGACTGACGCCTGAAATACTCACGTGGAACGGACGGACTTGATGCTTCCCTGACTGGCAGGCGATCCCAATCTGGAGCCTGGCATTGCTGACTAGCGACCAGTAGAAGGAAAAGCCAAAACCTAGCTGGAATCGTTCAACCTCGCTTGCTTCACGAGAACGGCTACCAGCAGAACAGGGACGCAAATGGGCCCAAGTGACAGCACATCGTTAGCCGCAGCTGCAAAAAGCAACGTCTGTCCTTTTGCAGCTGATATCGACGTCGTTATCAAAGATAACGCGGCATGCAAGACCGACGACGCAGGAGTGCAAACGACTCAAGTGCACGCAAGCGACGGCAGTTTTGTACAGACCCACCTCAACACTGCACACGCCCGCTGGCCCTTGCTATACCCGCAAAATGAAGGTCAGGTCAGACAAGCTTTGCTCAGCACAAAGGACACTAAACCCTAACTGTAGCTACTGCAAACCGCCCTGCAAGGCCCTTGCAGCGAGGGCGTCTGGCCTACAACTTTACGTTTGAAAAAAACTTTGTTGCAGCAAAAGGCCTTTGTGGTAAGCTCAACACTCTGCCGAGAGCGCGTTGCACTATATTACTCACCTTGTCACAACCATCTCTTGCGAGGAGCGGTATGGAATGCCCAAACGCTTGACAGCAAGGAAACGGTCTCTGCATCTCGAGCAGGAGTTGAAACGTCGGTGAAGCGTCACTCCAGTGCTGCGTTGCACGGCTTGGAGCCAGATCCAGGTACTCACGCTGCTGAAAAGCGTTGCCGTTTATTGCCAGTTCACAGTTTTCAGCTATGTGATCGGCTGCAGCAAAGTGTTGACTCGACTATGCACAGTATGACCAGCTCTTGGCCTGCCAGCAAGTCTGCCCATCCCGTGCCGTGGCATTTGAGGCGGAACAATCTTATGGGCAGTTTTTGACTACAGGAACGCGATATGCCGAAGGGTCGAGCCGCACCCCTTCCAAGGACGGCCGCACTGTCACGTAAGCCAGCGTCAGGCGCCAGACCGCAAAGCGTCAGAGGACCGTGCAAGGCTTGCTGGACCTCAGGTACGCAACTTGCACGCTCGCAGAGTTAGAACTAATTTCAGTTTTCGTTTGTGTAACACAAGCTCTTGCTTTTGTGATCAGCTGTTCTGATCAGTGTGCTCATCTGTGAGCCTGTACGGCGTAGCTGCACCTGTTCAGAGCCTGCTTGGCGCAGCTGCAAATGCCAAAAGAATGCACATGATATATTGCGGACAGGCTAGATGCATACATGTCACTTCAGGCCTTCTCTGACTGTACTGATGTCTTGCTGCAGAGTCTCCACAGTGGCGAAGGGGCCCTGATGACTTTACTGAACTCTGCAATGCCTGCGGCACCAAGTGGAGCCGCTGTGTCAGCAAAGACAATGCCCAGGGCTGGGTAGACTATGTAAGCCAGCGATCCTGCTTTCACTCTGTACACATTTATCTGTAATGCTGCAGTGTATAGTATCCATTGTCATCACGGTATGCATCACATAGCCACAGTGCTGGGAAATGGCTCTGTGCATGCAGCAGGAGTTGCATTGCTCACCTGCGGGCTCAAGCATGACCCCATTCAATTGTCTCAGTGTTTACAGTGCAATGCTCAACGCAGATTCTGAGTCAGTTGAGTTGCCAGTTGTGAACAAGCTACACACCCATGAGGGCTTTTTTGGTAAACACTCGCATTCACTGCTGTTGGCATGCTCTTTGACATGGTGGTGATGTTGCTGCAGGTCTCAAACAAGCGCACAGCTCATGACCATCTCTTGCAGCTGAGGAATCATCATGAGAGACAGCTAGAGAGCCTCACCAGGCTGCTGAACTCTTTGGACCAGCTTTCCCCACCACAGCCTGTAAGCAATTGGCACACATCAGTACCAACGGTCCCAGTCAACAATGCAAATGCTTCTGCACCACTGATCTTCCCTGGGATCCCATCTCTCCAGAGGCAATCGTCCAGCCTTACACACCTTCAGTCTTGCCCAGTAGAGGGCCCAGTCTGCCCAGTAGAGGGCTTGTCTTGCCCAGTAGAGGGCCCAGTCTGCCCAGTAGAGGGCTCATCATGCCCAGTAGAGGGCCCATCCTGCCCTGTAGAGGGCTCATCTCGCCCAGTACAGGGCTGTTCATGCCCAGTAGAGGGCTTGTCACGCCCAGTAGAGGGCCCATTTTGCCCAGTAGAGGGCTCAACACCCCCAGTCAGAAGCCTACCAGGTCCAATAGTTGGCTACACAGTGCAGGGTCCATTCAATGCCAACACACAAACAGCTGAGGGTCTTGGTCATGCACCAAACAGCAAAGTGCACCCAGGAGAGGGATTCCAGGACCCGTCATCAATATTGCCTGTCCCACGTGCACCTGCTACACAGGCAGCAAGTTCCAGCCCTATCACAGCAACCCCTCCAATTGTCAGTGGTGGTCTAATGGAAGCTGACATGGCAGCTGTGCATGGGTTGGCAGGACAGATGGAAGCTGCTGCAATAAGCCTGACAGCGCTCAAGTCAGCGCCAACTGGATGTACAGGAATCACATCCAGGCAGCAACAGAACGCACAGCTGACTGCTGCCACCTCCCAGCGTGCTCAGCTTCAGAGAAACAGGAACAAAAGCTCAGGCGCCAACAGCACAGACTCAGCTGTCACAAGTCATCATCAGCTGAGATCAGCTGACTTTAGCGGACAATCCCATCAGCAGCACCAGACAGACATTGCTGCACCTTTGGCCGCCGGCAAGAATTACCACAGCAAGCCAAGCAGGTTCCATCAGACTCTGGGCGCATCACAGCGCCCACAGCATCATGCAGCAGATCATGTTGCTTCTTGCTCACTGCATGAGCAGCAATCAACTGTCAGTGGTGACTCCACCAGGCTACTTGGACAGTTACCAATCAGACGCCCCCACGCAGCAGACAAGTCTCCCTCTGGCTTCACTCAGCAGCATCAGACTGCAGTGCCAGCCAAAAGGGGCTGCAATGCAGAGCTGGCTGAGGCACAGCCAGCCTCTTCTGCTGAGCTCAGTACCACAGATGGCTTTTATGATGACAGGTCACAGAGCTACCTTCTCAACAACCATCACCAAGCTCAGTCACAGCTATCAGCCCTCAGCGATGCAAGGGCCTTTCTGGCAACTGCCAAGACTGCTGCTACTGGCTTGAGGGGTGTTCCTGACAGCCCCGAGGATCACCAGCCTTCCATTGGTGCTGGTAGCTTGCGGCCTGCCCAGGATGGCCTTCCTACCTTCCAGACCATGGGGGCCGCTGGCAATGCCTCAAGGGCTGTCTGCAGCGGCCCAGAGATCTCCACTGGGACCATGGGGCCAGTAAGTGGTGCCTCGACTGCTACCTGCAGTGGTCTTGAGCCCCTGCCACAGTCCACAAGCAGGCATAAGCATGATGACATATCCTCAATACAGCCTACAGAGCAGATCCAAGATTCTGCAATGGTTGATGCCGTCATGGCAGAAGCAGATGAGGAATCTGTCTCCTACAGCAGGCGCGGACGCCGTATTTGCTTGCCAGCCAGATTCCAAGCAACGCCTTGTGAGGTAAAGACCCATGCCTTTATGTGTGCCAAAGCTTGGAAAATAAGATGCAAATGGTGTGCCGCAGCTGTCCACTTACGTCACTGGCACCATGTTGTGAACTGTGTATTGCTGATTTTGCGGCTTTGCCTTCTTTTAAGACCAGCGTTAACTCTGGATGATGTGCCAAAGTGTCACAGTTGTGGCACCAGTGAATATCTCAATGTATCACAACGGTCTCAAGACCAGTATGTGTGTCTGAACGCATACGGGTCTGTCGGCAATATTGTTTCAGTTGATAAATTATAGTCTGGAGTGTGGAGCCACTTGCGTCTCATCAGACATCCTGACCTGAAAGCACAGGTGTGCAATTTGGCAATGACATATTTCCCTTGATACACAAAGCCCGTCAACCAAATGGTACTCATGGTATCTGTTATGCTGTTGCAGGAGCCTAAACAGGCACTGCGCAGACAGAAGCGCAGATTCGGTGATGAGGACAGTGGGCATGATCACCTGCCCATGGTCAAGAAGCAGTGCATGGAGTCACAGGACATTCCTCTGATTCCTGCCCACTGCAGCCAGCCTGCAAGGCACCCTGAGCAGCCGCCTACACGAAGGCCAAGGGTTGCAAAGGTAAAAGCTGCATGGAACAGAAGCGATGACTGTGCCTGTTGATTGTGGGGCCATGCATAATGTACTTTGCATTCCTGTCACTGTTATAGCATATCAGATTTACACAGTATTGCAAGAGATGCCTCGCACCGATGTGGTCTGAAGGCAGTGGTTTTCAGCCGGATTGTCTCTCATTGCTAACAGTCTGGTGTGGCTCACAGGCAGCTGGCAGAAAACCCAAAGCACGTCGTGGTGCAAGACAGGATGTACCCATGACACAGGCAGTCAATGAGGCAGCTGATGTCCTAATGTCTATAGCAGGGTTTTGACCAGCATAGTGGTCAGTGCTTGCACATAGATAGAGGCTTGGCTGCTCAGTACTGCTATTGAATGCTCAGCAGTGGCTTAAGAAAAGCAGTAGCCCGATCGGATGACTTACCTAAAACTAAAATTGACACAGGGGTGCAATTTGTATAAACATTTACAGCAGAATTTTGAAGTCTGCTGTGAGTCAGAGCTTGCAGCGTTGATACAGCACCTCCTGCATATGCATCACTTCAAAATCAGAATGGTCCAGAAAGCAAAATGCACAGCCGTATGCTTGCTGTTTGTGGCTATTTTGAAATCTGCACTTGTTTCATTTTGCACATTCTATTGGAAGCGCAACATGTTTGTGTCAGCTTAGCTGACATTTTAGTGACGCTCATTGAGACGCTCATCTGACAAACGCAAGCCATACAACATATCTAGAGAGCTGATGCAAAAGGCAATAAAATTCTTCACATGGTGAGTGCATGCACCACATTGGTGCAGGTGGCTAATGGTACAGGGCACCCTTAAACTAAAGAGCCGAATTATGTTCTATGTTCACGTTGATCAATAAGATAACGTTCTGCCTGGACAAGACAGCTTTATATACATCTAAAACAGTGAGGCTTACACACAATCATATTCTAGGATACAGAATCAAAAGTCAATACACCAAGTGTCAAGTCATGTACAAATGACAAAGCCACTAGCCAAAAGACCATCTTGCAGCATAGCAAGTACATGTACTTTGTCAAGGCAATTCAAGTACAGCTCAACCCAATATACGCCATGTCAGACCTCATACCCAGCACCAAAGCCTCTGCCAATACCATATGTGATGCCCAGTGCAATCCAACCACCCAAGATCACACGTGCAGCTCCCTTGAATAGGTTGGCACCGCCCAACCAAGCACCCAGACTACCAAATGCTGAGAGGGCAGCTGTTGTTGCCAACACCAGGGACAAGATTCGCATGGCGTGATTAGTGATAAAAGAAGCTGCTAGCAGTGGGATGCCAGCGCCAATGCAGAACGCAAAAGCTGATGCTACACAGGCCTGAAGAGGGTTTGCTAAGTCGTCAATGTCAATTCCGAGCTCATCGCGTGCATGGGCACGAATGACATCCTTCTCTGTGAACTCAACGGCAACCTGTTTGGCCAGTGCTTTTGAAAGACCTCTGTTTTCATAGATGGCAGCAAGCTCTTCCAGCTCATGCTGTCGTGCTGCTGGACCCTTGGCTTGCATCTGCTTCTCCTTATCAATGTCAGCCTGAAGTGCAGTATAGCAGTCAGCAGGCTATAAGATTGGCAAGCATTATGTATGTCAAAAGAGTACTGGTGATCCCAAAGAACTTGGCTTAACTTGTTGCAGGTGCAAAGCTGTAACATAAGAGGAGCAGCTCAAACCTGCTCTGCATCTTTCTGTGAAGCAACTGAAATGTACTCGCCAACTGCCATGCTGAGTGCGCCACCCACCAAGCCGGCCAAACCAGCTAAAATCATGATGTGAAGTGCGCTACTGCCTCCACCAACACCGATCATAAGTGAAGCCACAGAGACAAGGCCATCGTTCGCTCCAAGGACACCTGCTCGCAACCATGGGGCGCGCTGCGAAAAGTGCTGATGCTCGTCTGGTTCCAGCAAAGGAGACGAAACATCTGCTGCCTCAGTGCCTATTTTCTGGGCTTCAAGATCAGCGTCACTTTTGGCCTCAGGAGCACTGTTGGGCTCTTTCTTAACGATAGAAGCAGCGAAAGTTGAATCTGCCATGCTCGACACACAGGGTCTGTGAGAGCAGACTTTTTGCACAGGACCTGTCTAGCGGAGAGTCTGCGCTTTGCAGTCAAAGGAGGGTGGCCACTCACAAGTCAGCCCAGAACCTGGCGCTTGCGTGCTGAGGGACGATCTTTAGTTGCGAAAGCCTATAGAAGCGCTGCAAGCTTACGAAGGAGTGCGTATCCCCAGCAAACGTGGATTCATTCGCGCTTTCGACAACCTTATGCACGTGGTGCCACGAGACCATGGCAACCACGAGAGAGACCGCACGGAGCGACTCCCTCCGAGCCACGTTCAGCGTCAGGCAAACGTCCATATGCCTTCCCCCCCCGTTCCACACTGGGAAAAGCAAACTGAAGCTCTGTATATAAGCTCGGCTTATCGCAACTGTTGCGGGACTACAACAGCAGGTGCTCCAACAGGAGAAACAGCAGTGCCTCATCATGCTGATGCCATCTGATTCACCATGATGATGGCAAACCTCTCCTGGACATGTAATTCACTGCGCGTCTATCCCCGCCATGTACTGTACCAGTATCTTTCCACCGCTGATATGCTGGGGTGAGCGCGTGCTGACAATAGCACTGCTCAGACAAGTGACTAAGTCAGCTGTGGCTGCCATCAGTTGGCCATAGTGCACACCTCCACATACAGCAATTGCAATTGCAATCTTCATTGTGAAGTTACTTGCCTCGATCACACGTATTAGTAATGACCAGGAAATCCCAGATTTCCACACTGCCGATATTGAGCATAGGGCAAACCCTGGTTTTTTCTGAAGCTTCTGCAGAGAGCTATTGGCTTTCTAGTAATTATTATAGTCATTGGCTGATCATGAAGGCATGCCAAAGCCATGCCAAGTGATGCCAACCAAATAGCCTGTGACCACCCCAAGCAACGCGCCCACAGCCACCTGCAGAGACAAGCTGCAGCTCAAATGCTGCCTCTCAGGCAGTACAATCACCAAGACGCCATGGCAGCCCTGTCAGACCATGCTACTGCTTCAAACCAATGTGGTTCATGCCCATGCGCTACTCAACACACACAAGGTAGCTCAACACACCCATCACTACCAGGTGATCCTTCTCAAAAACCTGCTGTACTGATGGAACAGATTGGTAGGCAGGACATGCAGATACACCATTGCATTGAAGCATCATGGCAGTTAAGTTGCACCTGTCTAGGAGTATGACCCAGCCTGTCCCTCAAAGGTGTTTCCCCACTGCCTGGGTGATCAGCTGGCAACTGGCTGATGATGATATTCAGGACAGTGGCTTGCTTGCCAGCATGCAGCCGAACACCACTTGCATCATACATCACCTGCAGGACAGCCACATGCCTCTCACGCACATGAACAGACTTGAGCCTGTTGCAAGAGAAGCTAAAGTAGTTAAATGCCGTCATCCACTTGCTTGTTACACATGTGTTGCATTGAGTTTTAGTCCGCAATCAATGAAAATCTTATGTAAGGGCAAGCTGTGCACACAGAGTCCTGGGCATCAGAGTGTACACAAAACACTTACCACAAGAGATAGAACAAGACCGATGGCAAAGGTGCCAGTATCTGTGCCTTGAATAGTCCCTAACGCCGTAGTAAGACCAACAACCTGCAGATAAAGTAGCTTTTTTACAGCACTAGCAAGACTAGCAGACAGCTTGAGGTATATGCACGCCTGCTAATGCAGTTGAGGTAGGGCTTGGTTCACAACTTACACAGGCGGTATGTGAGGACGGCATGCCACCAGACCGCATAACTTGAGTGAAGTCCCATTTAGCCTCAGTATACCAGTGGGTGATTACTTTCAGTGATTGTGCAATGAAAAAGGCTACAAAACCGGCAACGCAAGGCCTACAGCAGCCAATAACAAGCATCAGGACATGCAAAGTAGACTCACATCGTCACACTTTCGTATTGTATAGGCAGACTGCTTACCCATTACGCAGGATGCCGCTAATGCCATTGGGCGCGTCAATATCGCCTGGGACAGGTACTGGCCTGGGCATGGCCCTCAGTTCTTGTCCCAGTGGGATAATCCCACTGATCAAGTCAAACGAGAGCCTCACGCGGACCAATGTTGCGCCCGGACTGCTGGAGTACTGCAACGCTCCCTTGCCTGTGCTGAGGAAAGAAGCTGCCCTTAGCGCTGCTGCAGACGATAACCTTACAGTTAAGCACAAGTCACACAGCAACGTACGCCAGATTGGCAAATTGTGTACGTGAAATGGGGAGACACTGGGCCGCTGTGTGCAAGACTTGAAGAGAGTCTGACCGTGTCGTTGAGACTGTGACGACTTCTCAATCAGCATGCCCAGCTGCTTGCAACGCAGCACGCACCATGCTGAGGTTAGTCATGCAAGGCACCTGTCTATTGTAAACAGGGGGCCCAAAAGAGAGCAACATGTTGGAGCCCCGAAAGACCACATCACATCAAGCTTGGTATTGCAGAGAGTCGTCCCACATGTGTCAGATGATCAGTCCTACATCGGTACACCTGTGCAGCCTTCAGCAGTATGGAAATATTCACTTACTGCTCATACATTCTCTCACATCAATGTGAGAGGATGTATATGAAAGAATGCCCTGCTGCACATAAAAGCCCTGCACTTCGATGATGCTGAATAAGCAGAATCTGTGTGACTTGCATACACTTTGTTTCAGGTTGGTCACACATGCAAGAACAGAAGAACAGGCACATTAATATTATCAAATATCACATAATGTCTCTAGCTTCGGGTTCATCGCATGTCAGCCAGATCTGCTTCAATCTGGCTGGTCAGAGCATTTCTGTCCTTACGCTTCAAGGAGTTGGATTCTGCTATACAAGTCACCAACATCAGAATTTGGCTTTGTGTATATTCTGGGTGAGTCAACGCCCATCTGTGAAGCTCATCTCCCCAAGGAATGTAGAAAGCCTGCACGGACATGTGTATTAGTTTGTTCGAGACGCTAGAAACATGCTGCTTGCCATGAATGATGACATCATTTGCTTTTTGTTCGTGGTATCAGTTTTGTCAGACATTACCATACATGCATAGCTCTCTGTGTGAAGCCAGCAAGGGCAGAACAAGAGCTGAACAAGTGGCCACACAGGCTAAGTAACTTACACTGATGGGGCAAAGTATTTGTATCTGTGATAGGCGACACCTTATTCTAATGTCTTTGCACCAGAGCCAGAGCCAACAAGTGAGGCAAGCCCACCTTGATATAGTTGTCAATTATGCGCACAGCGTCTGCAACCATGGCTGCAGCTGATGGGTCTCTAGGGGTTTTGCTGCTGATGTTCTGCAGCCCAGATGAGATAGCCTGCAAAACCAATAGTCGCAGTGATGGGCAGCATGAACTGACGCTGGTTGCGCCCTGGAAACTTGGGCCTTTCTTCCAAGAAGCAGCCTTAGGAAAAGCAACCTTGCAGATAGCACACCTGCCCTCATACCAGACGGCTGGCAGTTCCATGATGCCCTGATGATTGCGCCAAGCAGCAAGACTCAGGCAAACTTTGTGCTTGCTCATTTGAAGATAATCCTTGGCCATATACTGCACCCAATGCCCGAGAGCCAGATGTGGAAGCACTGCACATTCTGCTGGTTGCCCAGATGAGAAACTCAATCTATCAGCGATCTATCTGAGTCAATTAATCATCTGATCAAGCAGTCGATCATGCAATCAATTTGCGTTTTCTGTCTTTGAGACCCATCAGGGGAGTAACATATCACAACACAGAATTAGGCACACAGTTGACGTAGGAGCGCACCTGCAGGTCAAGACTCATGGCTGCTCGGCCCATCATGGTGCAGCGTGATTTGGCACCAGCCCGGGCCAGCCCCTCCAGCGTCACTTCTGCTGTGAATTGCAGCGCATGGTGCCACACCTGCATGTGCATGCATCATTGTTTCACTGATTCTTTGTTTTTGTTATTTTGCTGGATGTTAATACCCAGCTTTGATGCATGTGCCAAAACAATGCAAGGGATGCCAACAGCAATGCTCATGATACAGACTTTTGCGTTGCCCTGACCAACAACCACAAGTTTCTGCGCATTGTTGGCAGCCAATGGCACCGTCTTCCTGTACAAGCTTGATCTACACCTTCACTGCAGAAAAAGGGCACACTGGGTGGTTTGTTTTGGACAGATGCTCTGGCTCAGCAAATTGCTTCTCAAAGTGCAAATCATGGGCTGTGTTGCATGCAGAACCTGGGCAGCCCGGTATAACACTTGGCTTCTCATCAAACTGACGCCAAAAGGCATAGCCTTTTCTTTTCTTTCCTTGCGTGCAGAACTCACTCATCCACAGCAGAATGTGTTCAGCAAGCTTCCCACCTGATCTACATCTGCAGTGCTGAGCATCGGCATGGTACTCAAGCGCTCTCTGAACACCTTCAGATGCTGGTTCAGCAGAACAGCTACCCAAGCAGAGGCCTTAGTTGGGGGCTCCTCCAGGTTGAAGTTCTGCTCAGCTATCCTGTCTGGCAGCCACTTGATGGGCAGATTCAGGCGAGCCGCTGTGCGTAGGATGAAGTCTTGCACGTCTGAGGAGGACTTGACGCTCTGATAGAACAGGTCCAGGGCGTACTGCTCTGGTAAGTCCTGTCTGCCCATCAGCTTGTCTGCCAGTGCATGGTGCGCTGAGTGCAGCTGGTTTGCAATGGCCATGAGGGAGTCAACAGCGACTTTACGCTCCTGGACACAGCAGCGCAGGCATGTCACTTCTTTTGTAGTTTGATCAGATATTTTGATCAGACGGGACACAATTGATCCTGCATGCACCTAGCTCATTATGAGCTGGAAACTGTTGTATCCTTTCTATCGTCCGTGCTTTTGATAGTACTATTGTTACCATTATCATCAGCCTACAATTGAAATTAGTAGTGTTGTTTTTGTTACTTTTATCAGAAGGGACATGCACTGATCAGAAGGGACAGGCACAGTGGGTGTGATGACTGCCTGCTGTCTCACATGCTGTACACCCACCAGCAAGCCATGCTGGGTACAACTGGTGCTGGATTCACAGCTACCTGATGCCCTTACAAAGCATGTGCTGTATGTGCAAGATGTACAGGACACTCTCATCACACGTACATGAAGTACACAACCTTACATGCAGAGGTACACCTTGCCAATACTGCATGCCAGACAGCTTATGCCAGCAGCTGAGTTGTGAGTGTCCATATCAGAACAGAACAAAGTCATTCAGCTGCAGATCACTAGTGCAGCTGATCACAGCCGACACACTCATGCCATTCAAGGATTGCAGACAAGAGACAGCATCATTAGGTCTCACCTGCAGACCATACAGGTTGCCAGCATTGGACAGGGCAGTTGCGTTCTCAGGGCTGCCAGCAGCAGGCCCTCTGCTGAAAGGGGACATCAGGTCCTTCATCTTGGAGGTCTGCCCATCAGGGGTAGTGGGCTGAGGGGGGCCCCCAGAGGGCCCATTGGCCACCCCATGCTGTAGCAGCTTGTCCCAGGAGCTTGCAGGGATGTAGGAGGGGCGGTACTTTACCAGGCTACGGTTCAAGATACGCAGTAATACATTACGTAACCGCACTGGCAAGACATCAGCTCCTCCCTGCAGCATGTACAGCAGCAGCAGCAGTGAGAAGACTTGCATTTAGAGGTCATTTATGGCGCATGAGTTTGCTGATGAGTACCATGCCAGAGGTATGTTGTGAGTGCAGCCCAATGGTCACTTGTAACAGCTGCACGCTTCAGTGCTCTGGGGTTTGCCCTGCCTCCTGTGGATGCATGCAGGGTGGTGTCTGGTGACAAATGAAGTGCTGAGCTTTGGCTGTGGACTGCATGCAAGTACACTGAGCAGTTACAAGAGCCAATGCCCTGAGCAGGATTTGTAACATATGCTGGCAACCATCGAGGTGTGCCTTGTGAACAATGGCATATCAAGACCAACTCAATTGCATGCAAGGGTAGTGGGCAGACACGCTGCAGGTCTGCATGCCTGCAGAGCTATGCAGCCCACCTGTTGTTGCTGCTGAGGCAGGATGACATCTGCCAGGTTGAGGCTGCTGAATGTGTAGAAGACATGGAGCAGGTACAGCTCAAACATCTGGGCCATGGCGCAGTACACCTTGCCAGCCTCAGATCTGAGCATGAGCATCAGCTCAGCATACTCGCTCAGCCAGTTGATGAGCCGCCAGGAGGCATTGGTCATGGTCGGCAGTTCCTCTGGATCAAGCCGACCTGTGAAGAGGCACACAGTCTCGCCCACAATGACTGCTCATGATGTGCGTCAAAGGCAAGGCAGGCTTGTCAGGGACAGAAGTGCTGGCAGACAGTGGATGTGGTCTAAAAATACCCAGGCAGGCTCAGTACAAGTGAGTGTGTGATGATGGCTTTGAGGACGGCCTACAGAGACTGCTTGAAGATGAAGCTCACCTGAGGTTGAGGGAGCAGGTGCAGTGTCTACAGGGGGCTTCACACTCTGAGTGTCCTCATCAATGGAGTCCCCATACAGCTCATCAGCATCATCTGAAACAATGGACTTGTGAGGGCTGCCTCCCTCAGAGTAAGCATCTTGCGCTTCTGCATTGCACAAGCACACTATCACAAAACAGACAACATACACCGCCCACTTTGGGGGTGCATGCAGTACTTCAGCATGCTATCAGCTGATGCAATGATAGTGAGAGGCACATGCGTGGTAAGACAGGTACATGCACAAACTTCGGTGTGATGAATGTTTGCTGCCTGATGTCAAGCTACACTGCATTCATGAAGGCCTTGGCAGACAGAGTACAATCTGTTGCTTAGGTAAAGCTCAATGTCACAAGCGACAATCTAGTGAGAGTCACTGTCAGCAGTCCAGGCAATGAGCATAATGCAGCTGTACAGCACAGCAATGAGGTGATTGGCACAGCACACCTAAGCTTTGCGCGGTATTATGTTCAGAGGCTGCAGATGATAGCACAGCACAGCACAGCACAGCACAGCACAGCACAGCACAGCACAGCACAGCACAGCACAGCACAGCGCAGTGCGGCACAGCACAAAACATCGCACTCCAGCTCAGTACAGCACAGCACAGCACAGCACAGCACAGCGCAGCACAGCACAGCGCAGCACAGCACAGCACGAGATTGCACAGCAGGCTGACCTTGTGTAGCCCTCCAGGGATTTCCCTGCGCCAGGTAAGCATCAAAGCCATCGCTGCTTGTGGCACCACTGCCATTCTGTGAAGCAGTGGCAGACAGGCTGCTGCTGCTGCCTGTTTTGGCAAGCAGTCCATTCTGGGAGTTGCCTCCCAGGGCACTTGCCAAGTCTGGGATGGTGCCCTGTGCCATAGGCAGCTTCTTCCATAGCTCCCGTTCCAGCATGCTGTGCAGAACCTGCAGGCCACATGGGGCTCAGCTTCAGCCCATGCAATTGTCAAATTCACAGTGGCGTCTTGCCAGAAGCACATATGGCCTGAGTGCAGATCTGCTGCTTCTGCATCATCATGGTGCTTCAGCCATCTTGGGCTCTATACAATGCGTGTGAATTGCTCCAGGGCATTCATCAAAAGATGAGTTATGTTCTATTTTTGCCCATCTGTGTGCTTCATGTAATAGAAAATACATCATGCAGAACTCAACACTTGCATCTGTTGTTGTCACACATCGCAGACAGCGAATCTGATTCAAGAAGCGCTTCAAAAATTACACAAAGGTGCAAACACCAACCAGACTGGGAGAGAGAGAGGGAGATTACAATGCTTTAGCCAGATACCATCCCTAGGTCGTGCAAGTACCTGCGACCATCCGACAAGATGATGTGTTGCCATGCCTGTCATGCGCCTGTCACCCTGCCTGTCAACGTCTGTCATAAGCAAAGCAGCAGTCTGTGGTATGATGCAGCAAGTGTTTTGTCAAAAGCTATGTCTAAACAGTGCTCGCTTGGGAGGTCATGCAACCTGGATTGTGCAGGACACCTGAGTCATGCAACCTCGATTGAGCAGTACATCTGAGTCATGCAACCTGCATGTGCAGTAGAGCTGAGTCATGCAACCTGAATGTGCAGTGTACCTGAGTCATGCAACCTGGATTGTGCAGTACAAGTGAGTCGTGCAACCTGGATGTGCAGTACACCTGAGTCATGCAACCTGCATGTGCAGTACACCTGAGTCAGCGCACCTGCAGGTTGGCGTCATGAAAGGCATCGAAGAACTTGCCGCTTTGGCGCGCCAGGACATCTCTGAGCGAGGTGCACTCACCTCCACTGAAGGCTTCCCCTATCCGCAGAATCTGCTGTGTCCACTCCAAAACCTGCAAGCACCAGGGCTCCATCAAATCGATGGCATCAATGGTTGGGAGAAGTTCAAATTATTTTTTGCAGGGTAACGCATGGTTTTTGGACACCATCCTGATGGATACATTGGGTTCAGCAGCAGTGCCCAGGTAGATGTATCTCTGGAGGCTTCAAGCTGACTATGTTTAGAGAGAGGAACAGTTAGACCCCTTGGCTTGCTCTATGGCTTGGTCTGCTGTGCACATGCTTGTACCTGCTGCACCATGAGTCATCAAATCACTCACACTCGTAAGATGCCAGCGAGCTTTCAGCTTTCAGCCCACCACTCTTGGTATAGGGGTATGGCCTCTGGTCAAGGTGTTCATTTGTGGTGTGTGCTTCTGGGCCTGGTTCATTTCCAAGGCTATTGTTATAGAGGATAATGAATGAGCTCTAAACATCATGGACATCTTAGTCATCATCCTCTGCTGCAGCATCCAAGCCTGGTGACCTCTTACCTTGTCCATCTTCCACACTTGCAAGGGCATCTTTAAAGGCAAGCATCCAACTGATGACATCCAACATGTCAAAACATAGAGGCACAAACAAACTGCCTATCTGCAACACCCTGCCTGTCACAGTTCTGACCTGAAGGAAATGCTCTCCCTCAAAAGCCGCAGGAGATGACAACAAGGTGCCCAGCTTCCTGGCAGCTTCATCCCACAGCCATTTGCGGCCGTTCACCAGGCCCTCCTGCACCTTCAGCAGAGCTTCTGCTTGCATCATGGCAGCATGCTCCTGCTGCTCTAGCACCTGCAGAGCCTCTGCTGGGTTGGCCTGCATCATGTCAGATCATGGGTCAGACACTTTGTGCCAGTGGGTTGTCTGGTTGTGATTAGAGACCTGACCCAAACTGCACAGCAGGCTATGCCAGGAACAGGTCGTTACGCTTTTGCTGCTCTGTTGCTTCATGGGTGCTGTGCTACATCGCACAATGCGACAACACATCATGTTTGGGTCACCCATGGGATTTGAGCGCTGGCGAGGCAAAGGACCTGCGGTCCTGTAGCCCTACAAAGCATGCTGCAGCTCACGTAAGTGTGACAATGCACATAGCAGGAATGCTGCCAAGGACAGTGAACATGGCTGCAAACCAGGCACTGTTCCTCCAATCAGTTGCACAGTGCATGGAGGCGGTGCATCCATCATGACTTTAACTGATCTTGCCTCCAGCCATTGCATGTACAATGTTGCATGACTGACCACTGGAGTTTGGATATATTGGGTCTGTATGTCAGAATTTGTTGCCAAGCATGGAGTTGCGTGTATGCCTAAGCCCATCACCATAGGTGGGTATGCTATCAAACACAATCAAACATGAGTGATTGGCAGCAATTTCTCTTACATTGTGATGCACATGGCTAGGCTGATCAGGAGCCCCTGGTTGGCTGGGGCTGCCTGGCTGCCCGCCAGGGCTGCCTGGTGCGGCCCCCGTGAAGGATGTATCTTGGCTCAAGCGGGATGGGGAAGGGGGGTGCAGATGCTGCAAAGGGGGTGGGCCATGATGGCTATTGGTTGCTGTTTGCTTTGGTGTCCCTGGGTCTGAAGGCGCATGCTGTGCACCCTGAAGCAAAAACGGTTAATAATATTAATAATAGACGCTTTCCAGCTCGTGATGAGCTAGGTACGTGCAGGACAGGTCTTGTCTCTCCAGAGTACCCTGAAGCAAGTACATCTGGAGATCAATCAGAAGAGATGAGCTCTCAAGGGTGCACAGAAAGCTTGTGGAACAGCAGGCAGAGGCAAGGCAGGCACAGGTGTTATAGGACAGACACACCAGGACAGAAATTGATGATTGATTCTGCACGTTGCAGTTTGTGTCTCCTGCTCGTGACAAGCTGCTTGTTGACTTGCCGAGAGCTGCATGACTTCTGACGCAAGCTCAGCTGTCTTGTTGTCAGAAAATCAGCAATTCATGCTCACATGCACATTCGTTGGCAACTTTCAATCAACATGAGTGTGAGCTGACTGTTACAAGGCCCATGGCATCGCTGAACAGGCAGGTCGCAAGCAGCACCACTGGTTCTCACATTTCCACCAGCAAGTACTGAAGCTGAAGTCTGTCCCGGATGTTCTGCATGGTGTGAGGCAGCAGCTGGGGGCTCAGCATGGCTTGTGGAAGCCTGGGCATTGCTATCAATGCGTTGCTGCAGGTCCAGCCTAGCTGTATGCATGGTCTGCTGTTCCCTGAGGGAGGCCTGTATTCGCTTCTCATGCCATTTGCTCATCCTCCGGTGGCTGGCAAGAATGTCAAAGATCACCATGAGCATCTGCATGAACACCATGAACATGAGAGAGAGATAAAGAGAGAGAGATTACAATGCTTTAGCCAGCCAGCAAGTCATGTGCCAGCCTGAAAACAGAGGTGATCATGAGCAGTTGCATGAACACTATGTGAATACACCTGGCTGAAACTCAAAGAGGTCCATTCTTGCCAACAGGCTTCTGTCCATATTTTGTTCATTTGGCGTCTTGTGCAGAGGACCCCACGTGAATGACAAGTGCAGCAGTGCATTGAGCGGCAGAGCTTCTTGACTCTACAAGGCTTCAGCATGATACGCTGTGTGCTCTTGATTACTGTGTGCTCTTGACTACTGTGTGGTGTGCTTACTCTGGCCAGACAGGTGCGGAACAGGTCTGGAGGCAGCAGCTTGACCAGATCTTGAACCATGCTGGTGTTGCGTGCCTTGCTCTCCAGCCCTTGTCGCGTCAGGATGACTCCCCTGATCACCTTATGAGCTGCCGTGCCAACCACATTGGCAAAGGCGTTCATGGTCTCTTCATTGAGGGTGGCAGTGTTGCCTAGGTACACATAGCCATCCAGAACCTGCAGCAAGAGACAGTGCAATTGCTGCTTATACGTCCGAAACAGCTATATAAAATATAAATGCCAGACTATTTCACAAAGATCCCCTCAGAGCTATATTGAGCTTTTGCCCTCAGAATGAGATTCTGCCCTCAGCGCTGTGCTGAGCTTCTGCCCTCAGTGTTGTGTTGAGCTTCTGCCCTCAGTGTTGTGTTGAGCTTCTGCCCTCAGAATGAGATTCTGCTCTCAGTGTTGTGTTGAGGTTCTGCCTTGAAACAGCTACACCCTGCTACAGTTTTTGGAACTCACGCTGAGCTGTAAAGCCAAGAGACACAGCTTATCAAGGTATGCTAGAACATAGTGCCAATCCCAGGGGTGGGCTCATGCCATTCTTACACCAGAGATATCAAATAACAGTAAACATGCTGTTCCCTTCTTGTTGAGAAGCCACGACCTGACACTCTCATTGTTACCAATTTGCCCCCATACAAATGGCAAACAGCACCAGTATGCTTGACAGGTATCCTCATCACAGCCTGATCTCCACCAGACCTGTTGAGATGCGACACCTCTCATGCGGGTCACAGATGCTTGATGCATCTGTGCAACAGTAAGTCTGTCATGTTGGGGCTTACCTTCATGTATTGGTTTTGACGAAAGTCATTACAGACTGATGCAAAAGCCCCTTCCAGACGAGAGATGGTCTGCTCGTACAGCTGATTGACAGTGGCATTCAGCTGGTGAGCCACTTTGAGCGTTGACATGCCCTCCATGGCTTTGCAGCACTCTGCACACAGATAGAAAGCTCTGGCATACTCCCCATTGTCTTGAGCATCCCTGTAAGCACAATGCTGAGGCTCATGTGCATTGCATCACAAACTGCAAGCCTGTAGCACAGCGTCCAGCTAGGTTCCGGATGATTGTTCAAGACTCGCTGACGACATGTTTGTGCGCAAGAGCTACTCTTGGTGCGCCCTAGAGCTGCAGGCTTGTGGGCTGTTAATATGCATTGTGCCTGATTGCTACTGCTCTGTTATTTCAGAATGTTGTATCCATTGACTTGGACCACCAGCACACTGACAAAGTTAGTTGGCGACTCAAGGTTGCCAGCAGTGGACATGAACATGACTAGTTCTAGTGTTGGTAGAAATAATGCAGCCCCAGCAGTCGCTATGTGCAATGCCATAACAGCAGATGCAGCTGATGCCTTTTGTCTGCAGAAACAGTCAACCACCAACAGAGATATAGCTCTCAGTCGCAGCACCACGTAAGGCAAGCAGTCTCACTTGAGCTTGTCATGTAAATGGCTGGCTTCTCTGAGCTGAGTCAGCTGTCCTAGTAAGGCCTCCCAACCTTGCTTCTTCTTAGTGCGCTGGGCGACTCGCAGGTTGGCTTTGACATCCTGGAGGGTGAGTCCCAGGCCCACACGAGACGCCTTTGCTGTTGCATGGGCATCCTGTGTGAAAATGGCTGCTTGTGGTATTGACAGTGGCATTACAGCTGTCAGTTGATTGTAGTGGTATTGCAGTTGTGTAATGCTGAAAAGCAGAGGGCATCAAGGACACACATTACTTCAGGATGAGGGGCAGAACCCATTGCATGCATTACAATCAGCATCCTGTCGGAACACTTGCTGCCAGTCTCAAAGTGGGTCGCAGTCTGCATACCTGCAAGTCTTTCTCAATGGATGCAACTTCATTGACACCACGCACAAACTCCTCGTAGTTTGCAAGCACATGCAGAGACAGCTTTTCGCCGACAACCTGCAAGGGTGAACAGATCTGAGCGTCATGGTCTGGCAGACATCAGCAAACAGGCACTTTAAATAAGTGTTCCTCACCTCCAGAACAGACGCACGTGAGTCAACGATCGTGTCCAACATCTGCTCATCAAACGAGGTGGGTAGCTGCTGTAACTCAAACAGTACAGGGTCAAACTGGTCCTGCATGTACTCCTCAGGAAGTTTACTCAGCATTTCCTCTCGTCGTTTGGCTCTATTACGTTTGCTGACTGGAGAAGGAGCTGTCACTGGCTCATAATTGGTGGACGCTATGCTGGAGTTCGATGCATCCCTTTGCAAGGTGCTGTTAGAACGCCTGAAGGAGCCCAGCCCCTTCTCGAGCTTCTGGAACATGGCAGGCAGATGCGAAATGACTTTTCACAACCTATGTCAGGTCGGCTCACGCCTCATGGTCTCCTGGTCAAAATTAACAGTGACCAGTGTGAATTATTGGATTGATCGCTCAGTTCGGGACAAACGTAAGCATTGGCGAATCGCCAAAGCGGGAGCGATCGTTGCAAAGAGCACACGCAGTGTCATTCCATACGTCAAGAACACACATTACAGTCGCGCAAGCGCACTCTCTCACATGCTCAATGATGAGCATCGTAGGGCGACTTCCCTTACAATTGTGGTTTGACTGCAGGGCGGAAACGTGGATGTGCCCTCGCGTGACCTGCTGCAAGAGCGGTGGTTTGCACGGAGTTTGCACAACACTCTCGTGCAACACTGCTGCCGTGAGGATGCTGAACTGGCCGCGTGATGTTGCTGTTGCTTTCTGATCCGTGAGGCGCAGCCTTTTCACAGCATACTTCAAACAGGTACGTCGTTCGTTGTGCCTCTCAGCAGAGGTCAGCAACTCCTGGACCAACACGGCTCATCAACTGATGTCATGCCAGCAAAATGAGTGTGGTTGACGTGATCCTACACTACAGCGTCACCTGATTGCTGGGCGTGCTCGCACTTCTGGTAAACTTGATCAGTGCAACTGCCGAATAAATATTGGAACAGCAATTCTGCAAATGATCAGCAGACCGACCGGTGTCGAGGACGCCATCAAATTTGTTTGGAGTCAACCAGACACACTTGTGGAGACTTCCGAGAAGCAAGAGCTCACTGCTGTTTTGGCAAAGAACACAGACGCCGTGGCTAGGAGATACTTCTCTGCTCCAGACCCAGAGCGATGGGTGGGCACGCTCAGGGCGTTGCTTGCACTAACAGGTAACACTTCAGTGTGCAACCAAAGTTGGCCACCTTTCGACAAGGCGTCTGAGCATGCTCGTTGCAGGTAGAGCTGTGGCTTGAGGCATACCCTGCTTGCCTTGAAGATTTTCATTTTCCACTGCAGCCACTCAGCCACTTCTGTGGCTTGCGGTGCTTGCTTTGATTCTGGGACATTCCAAGCTTGCCTTTGTCTTCACAGTAACTTCCCAGCACAGTGAAAATCCTAGTGCATAGCCACTCAGCATGAAAACTACGTGGCATCTGAAGGCAGGCATTGCAGTGTCTCAGCCGTATTGTAGCTTGAGGGTTTGCTGGTGGTCTCACAGCATATCCAGAAGGCTTTGTCTTACAGCAGTAGAGCAGAATCAACCCAGCCTATCAACCTGGTCTGTGGCTTGAAGCATACCCAGCTGTCTGCATGTCAGAAAGCATTTGTGCAACACCAATGCGGTCTCTTTCACCATGACGTCATCGCATTGCGTTGTTGCATAAAGTCATTGCAGCGTTTGTGGCATGAGGCAGTACAGCTTGCCTGCATGCAAGAGTCTTTGCACACCTCTTGACTGCTTTGTCAGCTTCACAGTTGAAGGCTGCAGCCAATACCTTGTTACTTGAAATTTTTGCCTACTTGCAACGCTTTGGTTTGCAGGTGAAGCTGTGGCCCACAGCAACGTTTTGAAAAGATTGGCTGACACAGAAGCGCGCGTACTTGAAATATGCGTTCAGCAAAACCGTGCTTCCCAGACAACCCAGACAGCTCAGAAACTGGGGGCGGTAAGCCTCATTGTTCTCTGTCGGCAGCCATGTCAGAAGTGCAAGCGTGCTACTATACTTGCTTGTCTGATGAAGCATTGCCTAGCATGCTGTGATGCAGCTGTCCTTTGTATGTAGATGTGGAGACCGCGGGCTCATAAGCTCTTGCAGCTTCCCTGCCTGCTGTCAATGACTAAGAATGATCCTGCTGTCGAAAAGGCATGCACAGCAGTCCTGGACAGGTTTAGAACCGCACCATACAGTATTCCTGCTCAGACAGGCAAGGTCTTTGCAAGTGAGTAGTGCTCTGCTTTTACGTCTCTGCTCTGCTCCTGATCGCCTCTTCAAAGTGTTGTAATGGTGTTGACCATTCAGTATGGAGAAGAGCACAGGTGTATTTTTGATCGGCAGCTCTCATTGTTGAGTTGCACTGTGGATTATTCTGTTGTTTGCATATCTTTACAGTGCTAAATGTGGCGGCAACATGGTGCTGCTGCTTGTCCAGAGAAGCGGAAACATGGAGAAGACCATGTGGCTGAAGCTTTTGAACCAGCAGAGTTGGTCAGTGTGACTCTAGCTGACTTGATCCCTAATTCAATGGGACTTGAGTTCAAAGAAGAAGACGACATGCAGCCTGTTGTCACAGACCTCATCCAGGCAGTCATGCATGCAGTCAAGTGTGATTGCATGCTGAAAGACACTCATTTGGCAAGCAACCAGCTTGAGAATCCAGTCAGCCGGCCAGGCTGTACCCTTGTAGCAACAGGTCTCAAGGCAGAGTGGACACAAATTGTTTCTGTTTGGGAGTTCAGGATGGGCACAGGCGAAACAGAGACTGAGACAATGTACTGTCAGCAAGTGGAGCGTTGCCGGGCTGTTCTGGAGTCCTATTCTGAGCGTCAGCTTGTGGTGGCAGTCAATGTCACCATGCACACCTTGGAGGTTATGACAGCAGAGCGCCAACCTGGTGATGACTTGAGGTTGAGCACAAGTGGTTGTCAGCCATTCAGCATCAGCAAAGACTCCCCAGGCTTTCAGCTGCTGGTCCAGCTGCTGTTGACACCCAAGGCTACCCTGGGGTTTGCCACTCCTGTAATCCCGGCAATTGAGAGGCTGGGGCAGCATTGTTTTGAAGTCCAGTACTATATCAATCAAGGCTCTGCTCTCCAAGGCTCTGGCAGCTGGGTGTTTGTGGTAAAGCTGAAGGCAGCTGGAGATGCCATTTTGAAGCTGAACAGAGGCTCGCAAGAGGTGAACAAAACCCCCATTACAATGCGCACTAGGGCATGGTTGGCCCCCGTCTGCTTTGCTTTTATGTAACCTTACCTTACCCAACCTAACTTTACCTAACCTAACTTAATCTAACTCAATCCAACTGACTCAGGTTCCTTTTTGCAACTATTCATCTTAGCTTGCATGCTGCTATGACGTGAGCTTGCTGGCTTGCAAGCAGCTTCTTCATGAAATCTTGGCAAGAATCTTCATGCAGTTTTGCTGCTAGTGCATGCATGTTTTGTGAAAGATATTGCGCATGCAGGGCAATATGCTCTCTCGGTTGAAGGGTACAGCCCACGTCATTGAGGTGCTGGGCACAGCACAGTGTGTCTACAATGAGGCAACATGGAATGCCATCTTGATTGCTCCATTGGTTCAGCGCCTGAGCCACAAGGATGATCCCAGATTGTTTGGCCAGGTGTGTCATGCATACTCAAAATGACATGTTTCATGTGCACTATCGCCTCTCTTATTGCACGGCACACATTTTGCATCTAGTGCTTGCCTAGGAGCGGTGAGTCTTTCCGTGAAGTATGTGCTCCCTCTCTGGGAGTGAACATTTTGTTTGCAATATCCACAAAATTACATTTGCATGCCACTGACATTTGTTACTGGATCACCACCTCCGACTCTGTTAATGCTGGTTCTATGAGGTCTGAGGTGCTAGCTGAACTGACAAATTGCACTCATCGTTCTGCAGGTCCTGTTCGACATTGCCAGCGCCATTGGCAGTGCAGCCAAGATGGATATTGCACACAGAGATGTTACCCCCAACAATTTTGGACACTGGAAGGGCCGGGGTTACCTCTATGATTTCTCAGTTGCTAAGGTGTCCAGCACACCTGACGATTGAATTTGACACTTTGGCATCTTGTGCTTTGGTGTTTTGCCCCAGTCTGAGGATTGTCAGGCGTTGGTGGCTGATGCAGAACTGGGCACATATGTCAAGCTTTTTAGAGCAATGACATCAGACTGGTGATTCTTTTGTGCAGGATATGGATGGCAATTGGGACAGGCCTCGACCTGCTGATGCCGTCAATGGTATCACTGGCACAATCCTATGGGCTCCACTATCTGTGCTTGAAGGAAGACAACACACAGTCAGCAGTATGTTGGAAGGTCTTGTCATCAGTGCACTGAGCATCAGCTGCAATGGCAAGCTTGACTTGCGGCATGACATGAACTCGACTCGGTTGCGACATTGTGCCTGTTTGCGGCGTGGCCATCTGTCTGCACCAGCTCTTTCTGAGCTGCCAAGAATTGAGACTCACCTGAAGCCACTGGTCACTGGCTTGCACAACTTGTTTTATCCCCTGCAGGACCTCGAGTTTCGCAGTTACAACACTAAGGTCACTGTAGAATCGGTTCAAGGTGTCTGTGAACAGGTGTGTGGTGCCATGATTTGAATAACTGATCATGACATACATATGCGTTGGTTCCTTGAGGGGTACCCTTGTGACGAGGTGCAGCAGAATCCCAGCTGTCGCGAAGAAGTCAAAAATTTAAACGGAAGGTCTCCCAAGAAGGCATGAAGTGAGATACTACAGAGTATGCATGCTGATGTTGTCTGGGGCGTGTGACTTTCTGGAGCAAACCCATCTGCGACTGTCAGCAAACTTTCGGCCCAGAAGCAATGCTAAAGACATTTGACTGATCAGGCCACACTTGCAGATGCGGCACACCTGACTCAACCTAGGCTACCAATGCCAAATCTTGCAAAGAACATGTTGGTCCTCCCAATGGGTGTGGACTGCTTTGATATGGCTGCCATCTGATGCACGCCAAAAGTTGCGTGCAGCGTCGCACATGCTGAGTTGCATCTGGCAATGCACAGACTGTTGTGTAAGCATGCGCATGCAGAAACCCCATACGGCACGTTGCTGACATATGCATGCTTCTGCAGTACCTAGCCTGCCTCTGAGTTCTCGATGTCAGCTTGTATGCCTCTGCAAGCTGCAAGCAAAAGCTATGGCGAAATCTGAAGTGAGTCAGCTGTCAAGCACTGTTTTGCTGTGATGTAGGCACTCATGGCCAAAGCTGAGCAGGACTCCCAGGCTTCGCGCGAGCGCTTGTGTCTCGATCTTTTGTCTCCATGTTTCAGCAGAATGACAGCTGTCTATTTGCTGCTCTTCCTCTGAGTTGATCCTTGTTCTCGATGCATACAGCTTGAACAGGGTATAAAGACAATCGCCACGCATTGCCAGGGTATACTGTTGACATCCAGTCTGACCGCTGGCCATGGCGGAGCCCATGGATATTGACAAGGGCAAAGCTGTGGCAACGGATGGGCCCTCAACTAGCGGGAAGAACTTTGATCTGCCATGGGTAAGCTCGGGATATATTGCGTCCGCGCCCTTCAGCAGACGACACGGTGTTCTCGCCTCCACACGTCCCAACCGCACATAATGTCATCCGGTCAGCATCTCGTTTCCGTGTAGGTAGAAAAGTACCGACCACAACTGGTGAAGGACATCGTTGGTAACGTAGAGGCAGTGAGCCGGTTGCAGATCATTGCAGAAGAAGGCAATCTTCCAAATGTTATACTTGCGGTACAGCCACACTCTCTCTGTTGACTGTATCATGACCTACAGGTGAAGGTGACACAGTAGCTGATATGCAGGGACCTCCTGGGACAGGTAAAACCACCAGTGTCTTATGTCTGGCACACCAGCTGCTTGGTCCCAGCTACCGGGATGCAGTCCTTGAGCTCAATGCATCAGATGACAGGTGAAATTGTCTTACACACTACAAGGCAGGCAGAATGGTCACATGCTAACTTTCTCTGTAGACCCTGTGCTGCATCAGTGTTTGCCTCGATGTAATTGGCAGTTTACAAAAGGCAAATTTGCGTACAGAGGCATAGATGTTGTGAGGAATAAGATCAAGATGTTTGCTCAGAAGAAGGTGACATTGCCGCCAGGCCGCCACAAGATCATAATTCTTGATGAAGCTGACAGGTACAGTATGCTCTTCCTTCAACAGAGATATAACTGTTGAATTGTTCCACCAGTAATTTGCAGTGTGAGTAGTACCAACTACTTGTTCCCACCGCACAACACTTGTCAGCCCAGTCTGATTGATGCTCTGCGCATATTGCCTTGCATCCCTGCTATCTGGTGTGGCATCAGAAGTCCATGTACATCTGCAAATCTCCAACAATTTCCCCCTGGACTTCCCCGGCATATACTGCATCAAAACGTAACTCAGCTAAATCAGCTCTGTTGTATCTACATACAGCACACAATGCATGATTGATAGAGCCATTGCCATGCAGCATGACAAGTGGGGCACAGCAAGCCCTGAGGCGGACCATGGAGATCTACAGCAACACCACACGGTTTGCTTTAGCATGCAACCAGTCCACCAAGGTCATCGAGCCAATCCAAAGTCGATGTGCCATTGTGCGCTTCACTAAGCTTGGGGACAAGGAGATTCTGTCGCGTGTTGTGTATGTGTGCCAGCAAGAGAAGGTGGGCGCTGTTTGTCTTGCAGCTTTCCCATGTCATCTATTGCTGCATTCCAAGCAGCAAAACATCCCCCCACTTCTTGCCGCACGTTACACACTGTGTACGTATACTTTCTGTAGTCAGTTGGAAGGAGTCATATCACCTTTGCCTGCACAAGTGCAATGCTTGCAAATATGTCTATGATTGCAGAAGGTCCTGATCCACTTGTCTGCAGACAACCAGTGGGTGACAGGAGCTGTTGATGTACTTAGTGAGACATTTTTCCCTATAGAGGACAGTGTCAACATAAATGTAGTATTTTGCCCCCGGAACATCCACAGCTAACATGACCCATATTTGTGCTTGTGCTTTCACGGCCCACTCTTGAAGTTCCTGTGGAATGTGCTTTCATGCCACACTTGAGAAGTTTCTCTGGAATGTTGCCACAATAGGCTCCTGACGTGATGGACCAACAACTGAGCATTTTCCTTTTTTCCCTTAGCATGCTATTCTGCAGGTGCCTTATGTGCCAGAGGGCCTGGAGGCGATCACCTTCACTGCTGATGGAGATATGCGTCAGGCGCTCAACAACCTGCAGGTTCGCTCATAGCCTGTGGTAACAGCAACATCATTGCCTGAGCTCTCCTGCTGCAAATCTACCACGAAGGTGATGTCATGTGTTTGAGGCGGAACAGCACCTACCTCAAGACCTGTTGCATCTAAATATCTGCTTATGAGCCGATAGTTGGTTAGTCATGTCATGTGGCACTATTCCAAGAGTCAAAGCCTGCGATTTTGAGGCGCAAGTGCTGACACCAAGTGGGCATGCTGAGCGTGTCACGTCTGAGCAGGCAGCAAGGCCAGTTGAGTTGTTCTGTTGGTACCACTGCTTTGGGCATCCTGGTATAACACTTGGCTTCTCATTAAACTGACGCCAAAAGCTGCCGTCTTTTCTTTTCTTGATACCCCGACTGGTTGCAAACTGTCTGCTGATCCCGGCACTTTACCAAGCTCTGTACTTTAGTGTATCCTTGGGGAAAGTGTATCTGAGATCCAATCTATCAAGGAAACTGTCTGCAGGCAACTCACAGCGGCTTCTCGTGAAACTGACGCCAAAAGGTGTAGAATTCTTTTTTCTTGATACCACTGCTGTTTGCAAACTGTCTGCAGGCAACTCACAGCGGCTTCTCATCAAATTGACGCCAAAAGCTGCAATCTTTTCTTTCCTTGATACCACTGCTGGCTGCAAAATGTTTGCAGGCAACTCACAGCGGCGTCTCACCAGATTGACGCCGAAAGCTGCAGTCTTTTCTTTTCTTGATACCACTACTGTTGTCCTGCATGTACCTAGCTCATCATGAGCTGGAAAGCGTAAATATTAGTATTAGTATTAGTATTATTATTGTTATTGTTATTATTGTTATTATTACTATTATTATTATTATTATTATTATTACTGCTGTTTGCAAACTGTCTGCAGGCAACTCACAGCGGCTTCTCCCTCATCAATCAGGAGAATGTGTTCAAGGTGTGTGACCAGCCCCACCCCATCCTGGTCGCCAACCTCATCTCACACTGCCTGTCAGCCGAGATTGACAACGCCTACAACATCATGAAGCACCTGTGCGACCTGGGCTACTCAGCTACCGACATCATCACCACTCTCTTCCGGGTGGTGCGCAACTACAAGATGCAGGAGTTCCTGAAACTGGAGTTCATCAAGGTGTGCATCATTGAAGGCGGCTGAGAACAAATGGTCTGATTCGATTCGACTCGATTTGATATGTTTCATGTTCTGGGGGGCAACTGCTCTGATCCCCTCCCCACGCCTCATGCTGTCCAGTTCAGCATCAGGATTTTGCTATGCACCAGCAGACCTTCTATTCCAGACAGCCTCAGACAGTCTTTGCTGGATACCGAGGGTTCCTGCACAGCTTGTCTGAGGCTGTCTGGAATAGAAGGTCTGCTGGTGCACAGCAAAAGCCTGCTGCTGCTGCACTAAAGGCTGCTTGCTTTTAAAGGCTGCATTGGTATGTTTGCATTGTGCATGCTGCTGACAACCCCTGGTCAGCCTGCATCCACTGTTCCCTATCTGCTTGTCTCCTGCAAGTTCCTGAGTCATAGCCATCCCATTTGCTAGTGATGTCTCCCATCAGTTGCTTATTCATTGTGGATGGTTAGAGCTTCTGAAACAGCCTGATCAGCCTCAAGTGTGGACACATGCTTACAGCCCTGACGTGGTTGCCTTTGTGCTTCAACAGCACCAGCGTGTGACCCGCTTTGGCAGGTGCCTGTTCGCGAAATTGGGTGCTTGTGATGCTTGCTGCATACTATTTGCTGTAATACATGTCTACAAATTAGCCTCAATTGCTGCTGTTGTGTATGCAGGAAGTGGGCTTTTGCCACATGCGTATTTCTGATGGTGTTAATTCCAGGCTGCAGCTGTCGGGGTTGCTGGCAAAACTATGCAAAGTCACATTGAAGAGTCAATGAGTGTTTGGCTGAGTCTGATTTGCCCTTCAGCCATGGCATGTACCTTGTAAATGGCTTCCTACTGACAAAGACTTTGGGCTTACTCTGCAAATGAAGTAACAGCGTATGAGCTGTCATGCAATGCAAACTTTTTGACCAGTTCTGGTGCTCGAATCATGACCAAAAAGCTAGAGGATGCATCCTTGCTGCACCTTTAACACTGGAACTACTCCCTAAGTCACTGAAGTGCATGCATGTATGTCCACTTATCAAAACTGGGATTTATAACTCAAGGCGACAATGGTGGAACTGATCATATACGGTACACCTGAATATGCCTTGAAGACGAGAAAATAGTATCAAGATATGCAAATGTGCAGCCATTTGAAGACTCTGCCATTGATTAAGCCGCATTCATTGCTGAACCTGCAGCATTTCACTTGCGGATGTTGCTCATGCCACTCTCTTCATCTTCACCAGCGACATGGATGCCGCACTCAGTCTTTGCACTACCATCCTTGTTGGTTAAGCCCTGCACCAGACAGCCAAACGAATGGCACTCTCACGCACGGTCTGGCATGACACTACATACAATGCAAGTCAATTTGACCATGCTGCACAACAACTGCAACACTGCATCTGACTTTCAATTTCAATGGTCCAGGCACTTTTGCATGGTCTGCAGATTGGTGCGTCCTCAGCGCTTTGTTCCTGACCCAACGTTGCATTGAACAGCTGCAGCACATTAAAAGCATACATCTGAAGCTGACTATGCAACAGGACACCACTTGAAGCTGCAGCAGACCTGGAATCTGCCAGACCTCTCCCCAGCATACTCAAACCACTTTGCCTTGGGCACTGGCACTGTGCTGTGCAGATCACCAATGCTGGGAAAGCCCTGCATGCACATAAACAGTCTATAAGACGGCATCACCAGCCTGAACTCAAATATATGCGCAGATCATGTTCAAGCTCCTTGCCAGATGTGTTTTGAGCATCATGTGGCTCTGGACAGCTCAGCAGATGCTGCTCAACAAACACGTTCCAGGGTCAAACATTTTGGAATGTGCATTGTACACCCATACATGCAGACAGGGTCGCCATCTTCCCAGGTGTTCCATCTGCCACAGCCTGAATGATGTACACAAGGCTTGTACTTGCTGTACTTACTAGTCTATTGACTTAGAAAAACAAGGAAAGAAAAGAACACGCTGTTCGGCGTTCAGCATAGACAAGCTTCAATGTAGAGAAAGGATCTGGACTTACCTCATCATGCAGAGGGTGGTACTGCAGCTTTTGCTGATCAATGTAGTCCCAGCAGTCCTTGAACTCCCACCATGCCAGAGGATTGCATTTGACAGGTGCTCCAGCTTCCAACAGCTCCAGGTGCGCCCTCTCAGCTCCATGGTCCCTTCGCCTTCCGTTGATCATGACATCGCACTGCAGTGTCTTCAGCGCTCTGTTGAAGGGCTCAACCTGCAGTGCATAATTTCTTTGTGATCTCTGGTGCTACTGCAAAGGATTTGCTGCACTGTGGATGTGTGCAACTTGCTGCATTTACAGTGTTTACAATAGCATCTACCAATGCATCTACCAATGCCTTGTGAGGACTATCAAGAGACAAGGGCCATCACACACAGTTCCTTTTAAAGAACTGTAGTGCATGCTTACATTCAGCTTCGTCAACAACGCTGCATGTGTTACATGGCAACTCCTGAACAGGCAGACCATGCAACAGTCTGAAGAGACTTCAGAGTCAAAGTCAATGGCTATGATGAAGGCTGATGATGGTGCTGACAATGATAATGATGACAACAGCATCTTTTACACGCCTACCTTGCAGATACGGTCGTACTCATCAATGTCTGTCAGATACAGATCTCTGCCATGCTTGGCACGAAAGTCCTTGGAGTCACTGCTGTCAGCTGCGTACCACCATGGGCATTTAACAGTTTGTTCAAAAGCACAATTGATCTCCATGAGCATACATTGTAAGTATCAATACAGAGATTGCATCAGAAGATGCAGTTGACCTCACCTGCATGAAACTCCTCTGCTTTGAAGCCATACTTATCCTGTAGAAGCAAATGCAGTGTGAGCACTGCTTCACGCTCAGCTGAATGTGTCTTGAGGCAGCACAAAAATGCGACATGGGTGCACTTTGCGGTGATGTGACTGTACTGGTGCAAGGCACCAGGCAGTGACATGCCTTTTGCTCAAGGTCTTTGTAGTTCTGTTATGCCGATGCTGACCTGAATATTGACTGAGAATCCAGATAGCAATGCAAGTACACAGCATACCTCAAGCTGCTTCAGGAATGTGATTGTTTCTGGGAACAGGTGGAATGTGTCTATAAAGGCCACAGAAACCTTGCCAGTTTTAAGGTAGTCCAGCTTTGCTAGAAGCTCAAGAATGACCACATCACCAGCAATCAGAGCACAGGGGAATACTGGGTGCTCACAGCTGTCAACAGCTGCTTTCAGGGTCTCCAGAGCTTGCCTCTACACAGCAAATTTGGACTTCATGAGCAGGGCTGCAAGTGGATTGTAATCAAGTTCAGTATTTGCTGTTTTGCGTGTTGGTATTCTGACCTCAAGCAGCTCCAGCCGCTTGTTCCTGGAGTGCTGAACAAAGTGATCGACATCGAGTTTGGTCTGCACTGCCGCACAAACCGGTGTAGCGTCGAGAGCTCTCCGTTTGCGGCCGCGTGTGTTGTGAGCTGCGTGCTTTCGGTTCAAGGTCCACACGCACTGGGTATGCAGTTTGTGACTGCCAAAGCACGCCTGGACTGGGTGCCTGTACCACCAGCGTATGTAACAACAGCTTTGATGATGTTGGTTTACACGCAAGCGCAGTGCAGTGTCCACTGTGCGACTTCCATGGAATTAGTCAGTTCACCTCGAAGCGAAGGTCTCGTGAAGTTGAGAGCGCGTGCAACTGCCGCGTAACGTTTGACCAACACAAACATGTGTCGCCATCTGTAATTCAGGCGAAGTCCGTGATGACCTCACTGATCCGCTGAAAGCAGTGTTGTCAACGTCAAAGGTGCAATATCAGACGACGACCGCCAACGTTACGGTCTTGCGCACAACCTGCTCGTAAGCTCTGATAGCTTGTGAAGTCGCGTATAGATGCAGATACTGCACTCAGGTTCGTGTTGCGACGGTGTACCAATGTGTAGCGATACACAAGATGTGTCGTAAGTCAAACTTCGTTAGGTTAAAAGTAGGTCAGCAAACCAAAGCACAAGGCAAAGCATAGCAGCATGGCTCCGCGACAATGCAATGTGGCAGTATGGCCTATTCTCAAACGCATCAACAATGCCAACATCTCGATGAATTCAGCATAGTGCCGGATGTATCATAATGGCTGAGGAGTTTAGTCATTTTTGAACAGTGCTTTCCTCCAGTGTGACTATAGCTCCTGTTCTCTTGAGGCCCTGTGCGAGCTCTAGTGCCTCTTCCGTAACTGCATCACGATGCTGCAATCTTGCGACGTATGGCAACCCATCACAGAGGCAGTGCCTGTGAGCTCTGAAGACGAGTCTTGGCTGAAGCACAGTAGGTTCAAATTTTCAGACGACAGCGACAGCGACGAGGCGGAATCGGCGGTCAACCAAGTTTACCTGCAGGCTGTAACGGCATTGAAGCAGGTAAGTACAGCCAAGGCGCGAATCCAACAACCTTTTGCCCACACACACACACTTATGTGACTCCATGTTGCATTGCAGGCAGGACAGGCAGGACAACCAAAAGACAGACACGTTGCCCCATCTGAGAACTTTGTTCTGCACTCACAGGTACTTCCTGTATGGACGCACTTGGTGGCATTGTGACATGTACTTGTACAATCTGCGCCTGTTTTGAACACACCGACGACAATGCCTCACACTTTGATTCCAGCTTCACATCAATTCCAGAGTCAAATAGCACAAACACTGCCAACATAAATGCAACAGCCAGCCTGTCATTAAGTTTATGCAAGCTTGCCAAAGTCCACCATTTAGGTTTAGCTCAACCTGTGTCTGCCTGAGCATGCCAAAGCTGCAAAGTCTTGCCATCAACCTGCAGTGTGAACTTCCTGCAGGCAGTCTGCAATCCACAGCTGGCTGTAGCACGGCCCAACAATCAGCTTGAAGCAAGCCAGCCCTCTGGGATCATCGAGAGGCAGCATCAGCAACATTGCCATCATGGCCTTCCCTCCAACAAGCCACCTCAGCTCCCTGCCATGTCACCAGGGCATGTTCCCGCCACACAGTCAGAGCTTTTGCGCACCACACAGCCAGAAGCTGCTGCACTGGTAGCTTCTGTGTCAGCGTCCCAAGGTGCTGCTGAGCAGTTTCCACTCCACAATGGACAAAGCTCCCCCCTCTCAACAATGGAGGTTCTGGCGCTCCTGTTTCCAAAGGAGCAGTCTCCAACAGCAGCAGCAGCACTGTCACCAACTGCTGTCACAGTCCAGCACTCCACTGCTGCTGTGACACAGCCACCTGCTACAGCTGCAGCACCAACTGCCAAGGTAGCTGCTCCCACTGCTGCTCCTATAGCTTCTGCTCCAAGTACCAAGACAACAGATGACAGTGCTGCTGCAGACCATCTTGCTCCAGCTGCAGCATCAGTCCTGGCCCCCGGTCAAAATGCTGAGCCAGTCACTACAGCTGCTGCTGCTACTGCTGCTGCTGCTGCTGCTGCACATGCAGAGAGAGGTGCTGCCACGGCTGCAGCCACAGATACAGGAGGAGCTGCTGCGGCTGCTCCGGCCCCTGTGCCTCTTTCCACTCCTGCTGGTCTCTTTGCTACAACTGCTCCTGCGGCAAGATCTGCCTTTGCCACAAAAGCTGCAGATGGCGCAAATGACTCTACTGCTGATGCAAACACCGGTAGGGCAATTTTGCTGCTAGTTCTGTTCTTGCTGATTGAACTTAGCTGCTGTCATGATTGTAAGGAGTGATACAAGCGGTGCTTTCAGCTTGTAATTGTTTTACTTGCAGGAGATGAGTTCATGACTAGTTCAAAGCCAGCTCAGCTTTCGGTACTCAAGTCCACGTCCGGGTTGAAGGCCCCAGCCTCAGTGCCAGCTGGACATAGCGTGCTCAGCATGCTGGCTCAACAGATGGCACAAGCCATAGCAGATGCTGCACTTCAAGTTGTGCAAGCCAGACAGCAACAGCAGCAGCAGGGTTTGCAAATCATGGATGGCTTAACGGATGCTGGAAGCCAAGCAGCTGGAGCAGCTGATCATGTCAGCATTCACCCTGTACAGAGGCTTGTGCGTGTCCCCTCACATGCAGGCACGGCGCCCCCCTTGGGCCCCTGTCCTGAGCAAGCTGTCTTCATGGCCACCAACACTCCTGAGGCAAGTGTCCTGACACCACAGCCAGCCTCAGCAGCAGCAACCAAAGCAGCTGCAACAGTAAGGTCAGCGGCAGCAGCAGCATCAGCAGCTGCAATGGTTGTACCAACAACAGCTGCAGTGCAATCACTGCATGCAACAGCTGCAGTTGCTGTGCCATCACTGCCTGCACTAGCAACTGCACCAGTAGTGGTAGCTTCAGCCCGGACAGGCACACAGGCAATGTCCATGGCAACAGACACTCCAGAAGCAAGCATCCCAGCCTCATTGCCACTTGCAGCCAGAGCGCCTACAGCAGTTGCTGACACAGCAGCTGCTGCCAGCTTGCTGTCTGACAATGCTGTGCTTCCTAGCACACTGGCAATGGCAAGGCCTGACATCAGCAGCAGTGCTGCAACTCCTCATGCTGGTGCCCAGGTTGCTGCTGGGACTGCAAGCCTGCCTGCAAGGGATGCAGCTCCTCAAGCAATCCCAAAGCTGGACAAGCAGGTGCAGCCTCCTATGCTGACTGGGCCGCCACCAGCATTACTCATGGGGCCACTGCCACCAGTCAGACTGGGGCCTCCACCACCGGCTGCACCACTGCCACTGCCAACACCACCATGGGGGTGGCCACAGCTGCGCCCAGCCTGGCCACAGCCACAGTGGCTACCACCACCGCCGGTCTCTCTTGCCCACTGGGCAAGGCCTGTTGTGGCGCCGCCAGCACCACCTCCAGGAGGTCCACCTCCCTCAACAGTGCCACCGCCAGCAGCCTTGCCACTGAAGCCTTCACCATTGTCCAAGAAGGCCAAAAAAGCCAAGGCAGGCAAAGCTCAGGAGCAACAGAGGGAGCAACAGAGGCAGCAGCAGCCGCAATGGCAGCTGCATCAGCAGCAACAGAGGCAGCAGCAGAGACAGCAGCAGCAGAAGCAGTCTGCCAGAGATACTGGGGATGCACACTCTGCTGTCAGGGTAGCACAGCCTGCGAAGCAGAGCAACAGAGGCCTCAAAAGGGCCAACAGTGTTGGTAGTGTGGACAGCAACAGTGACAGCGAAGATGAACAGGCCACATCTGATGCCAGAAAACCAGCTGCACAGTCTGTGAGTCCCAGCACTGCAAAGGAGGGTCAGAGTAAGGCAAGGCCCACAAACCAGAAGCTGGGTAAGCACACGCGCAGAAAACTGAGGCAGAAAGCGAAGCTGGCTGAATGCGCACAAGAGGCCTTTGCAAAGGCTGCATTGAAAGCACAGCAGGGGTCAGCTAAGGCACCCCAACCCCAGCCAGGGGTGAAGAGGGACACTGGGAGGAAGAAGACCAAGGCTGAGTACAAAGCTGAGCACATTCAGAGGCTGAGGCAGGGCACTCGCTACATTGACAATTCCTACCTCTAGAAGAGGTTGAATAGTGGAGCAGGGCGGCAGCACTCAGCAGTTGTGCAAAACATGCACTGGAGCCTGCAGGTTTGTGACATGATGCAATGTTTCATTGCTGCTTCTTGTGCATGTCATGGATCTCCATGGCTGTATGGAGCATCAATTGACTGCACGCAGGTCACCAGCAGGATAGACTGGCTTGACACCACAGACTTGTGCATAACATCTGCTCATCATGAGTACATGCTGATCCAGTCTTTGTCCTGGAACAGATCTGTTGTTGCAGCGTGTACAGTGCTTACAATGCATTGCCACAAACTGCGGCTGTTCCTGCCCAGACAATGTTGTGGTGTAGCAGAAATACGATTGTGGTTCCTTCACAAAAGCAGGCTGCTTCAACACCCCCTTGAGGATTGTTTGCTAAGTTTTTCTTGTGCACATGCAGGCTGTCACTGACTTGATAACACTGTCAGATGGTAAGAGGCCTTGATTCATGACCAGATGCGTTTCAGGCAGTTCAGGCGGTTAATGGCTGCTGACGAGCTGCTGCTGCTGCTGCTGCTGCTGCTGCTGCTGCTGCTGCTGCTGCTGCTGCTGCAGAATGGTTTGAGTGGTGAGTTCACAAACAGCTAAATGACATGAGAGATGACGTGAGTAATCAGAGTGCTGGTGATAATGCATGCATTCTAAACTGGTCTATTCACCTTTGTCTGTGTGTTTTCCTTATTTTTGGCATCTGACGCATGTTGGAAATGCAACAAAATTATTGCATGCCTATTTGTGTGATGCATCATGTCCCATATTGCAATGCCATGTACTTGCATGTGCATTGAAGACCCAACAGTGGAGGGATTGGTGTACAAGGTCACTGAAGCTGGCCAGCCAGGGGCAGAGCAGTCCAAGGTCAAGTACTGCAGGGGCACCAACTCCAATGAGACGCTGAATCGCCCTTTCAAGGATGCCATGCCTCCCCGTTGCTCAGCGCTTCACTTCACAACTCATTCTTCTTCTGTATAAACCCCTACAATCTCAGAGAGGGCTATGCAGAAAAAGAATGTGTTGTGAAGTGAAGCGCTGAGCAACAGGGAGGCATGGCATCCTTGAAAGGGCGGTTCACCTTCTCATCGGAGTTGGTGCCCCTTCAGTCCTTGACCTTGAACTGTTCTGCCCCTGGATGGCCAGCTTCAGTGACCTTGTACATCAACCCCTCCACGGTTGGGTCTGCAATGCACAGAATTGCTCTGTCCCTGGCTGGCCAGTGCTTCCCTCATGCCAAATCAAACTCATGAATTGTTTTTTGTGGCACACTTGCTGCAGGAGCAGCTCACCCTAGTGAGGGGCCCCAGGGGCGCTCAGGCTCACTGCACCAGCAGCTGCAGTTGCCCTTTGCCAGCACAGGACTGGCAGGGCAGCAGGGCTGGTCGCCTGCCTTCAGCAATGCAGAGGCTGATCTGCCAGGGCTGCAGGGCTGATCACCTGCTCTCAGCATGCCCATGGATAGCAGGGCACAGGCTCAACCATCTGCTGGTCTGACTGGTGTGCCTCTAGCTGTGACAAGATGTGCTATTGCATTGTGTGTCTACATTTACACGTAACATATTTCATTTGCAGTCTGTCGGGCAGGCCTGTCTTCTGATATGAAGTGTGCAGTATGTAGACATGATGCATACATTGGTGGCTTCATGTGCACAGCACTTTGCATCACCTTGTCACTCATGACCCCTTGCATGGGTGGCACATGTGGTCATTGAGCAGTTATCTTTGCAATGACAGCAGCTTCAAAAACAGAGTGTGTTGCAGGCAAGCCGAGCAGAAGTCAATACAACATTTCTGCCATGACTGGCTTGCCAGCATCAGCATCATCACTGGGCAGAGAGCCCTTTACAGCTCCAGCAGGTGCACACAGAAAACACTCCTGCAGGCCATGCAACAAAGCTGTTGCCGGCCAAGATGCCAAGAACATCTTCTGGGATGGGCACCCTCGCTGGCTTTATCTTGTGGCTCATGGGAAAGATTCCTTGCTTACCGAGCACATCAAGAAAGATGCTGAGAAGTACAAGATTGACTTATTACAGGCAAAAGCTGAGCACTTGTTGGAAAGCTCTGCAAGATTGAAACACAGCCAAGGAATGCAGCCAAGCGTGCAAGGAATGGGAACGTTAAACTCAGCATCAGCATGTCAGTGAACTGAATGTGCTCGTAGATTGTAATACAGTAATGCAATTGAAGTGCATCTGGTGCTGTGTGGTGTCAGTGTAAATATTGTGCTGTTGCTGAGCCACTTGGTGTCCTTGCGTTACTTCTGAATCAGTATTGTGTAGTCACGAAATCCCTGATACTAACCAGTGTGACATGTGTCGTTGATGTCAACCTGCATAGTCAAAAATGTTGCACACAGACCTGTAGCAGTATGTGCATTTTAGATTGTGCTCGCTAGCTTGCATGCATGCAGATCTTGCGCAATCGACAGCTTGCATTTGTATTCAATTCACAATTGCCGTTGTCGTTGAGGAACCAAAACTCTCCAATGTTCACTGGCAACCCCCCCAAAGCGGCTAGCCAGGACCTCGGCCCCCCCCCTCCCCCCCCTCAATTTCTTGTCGCTGCTGGTTTCTTCCCGCTTGGTTTCGGAGTCAGGTCAAACAATGTTCCGCAAAGCTGGCTCGAAGAGCAACGATCGTGCTGCCCGATCTATTGCACTTTGAATTCTACAGAAGAGTTAGTTAAGGAATCGAGACGTGCTTCGCCGCGAGGATGGTCCTCTTGCACATCAAGGTAAGGTGGCCTCAACAACGCTGTCCTGAGCTTGAGGGAAGCATCAGGCCTTCTGTCGTGCAGAAAACAGAGGACGAACAGTTTTTGTGCGAAATCCCCGTGGCAACACAGGTCACAGACGCGACTAGAGAACTCGTGGAGTTGCAAAATCTTCGCACACGCATCCACAGGTGAGACTCTCAGACAACTTGCGCTCTCAAGTGCAAGGTAGTCAGAGAAGGCTGGTCTGCATGCAACTTGCCCTTGTCCCTATTTGTGTTCAGATTGAAGCTGGAAGGAGAAGAGCTGGCAAGGTATGGCCCTGCCAAACCGCTTGATCAGCAAGGCATTGACCAGTATTCAGAGCCAGGAGTCCAGAAAGGTGCAAATTATCAACAGGATCCCACTGGCAGACGAACGGGACAAGGTTAGCAACTCTTCCTGACACTCGTGTTTGCCAAGGAGTGTGGTGTGAACTGCTTGCCTGCTCCAGGTCCTGATCCTGCTGCAGCCAAAACTCTGCTGAAGACGCTTGCTGATGCTGAGCGCCTAGCACACAAGGTACTATACGCTTGACTAGGCCCATGTAGCTGCTGATCTCCTGTGGCACTTTGAGGCAAACTGGCAGTTGCTGTGCAATATCATGCTGCCGGTGTATGTTCTGCTGCTTCATATGTACGGCATGCAGTCAAGCTTGCCAGCACTCAGCTAGCTAGCTACCACAATGCAGTTTACTACAAGCATGCCAGCAGACCTGCCAAGCATTCAAGCCAGAACCTGCAAGACCAGAACACTGCCCATCATGCAGCGTGTCATTGCAGGACCAAGTTGCAAACAAGGTGCTGCTGACCAAGGGAGCACTTGAGGCGGCCATTGATCACATCAGAGGAGCGGTCATGATTGCCTTTCCCCAAGGGCTGCCGGAGTGGGACCTGGTGAGGCAGGCCCTAGAGGGCACAGAAGAGCTGGCAGGCACCTCAGTAAGTATTCCACCCCTGTGTGAGGCGCATGCATGTTCCCATCATGCTCAGCCCAGTAGCCAACAGTCAGTGCATATTTTGGTAACTTCGTCTGTTTGCCAGGGATTTCACTGATGAACGCTTAACCTATCGAGTGCCGGGCGGCTTCTGCTGCTGTGCTCTGCTATGCTGATAAGGCACTCCCTCTGCTGTACTTGCTGAGTCATCATGGGCCTGGCCTGCTCATGGGTCAATCCTGATAAACCTGGCTGAACCAACACAGTTGCTTGGGCTGTGTGCAGCATGCCAATGATGAGTTGGATCCTGCAACTGCCACTCTGTGGTTTGCTGGCAAGCAGCTGCTGCCCAAGAACCAGCTGAGCCACCACCTGGGCAGGCATGAGAAGACCAAAGCTGTCATCAAGCTGCAGCAAGCAGGCCAGGGGGCGCCTGCCAGAGAAGCAGTAGGCTACCACTATGCTGCTGTGCATCTCGCTTGCTGTTCACAATGCAGCTGTGCATCTTTCTTGCTGTTCACAATGCAGCTGTGCATCTTTCTTGCTGTTCACAATGCTGCTGTTCATCTTGCTTGCTGTGCTCAGCAGAGCTGAGCTTCTGACATGAATTTGATGTCATGACCAAGCAGGGCAAGGAGGAGCGCAACTGCACTTTGATCATTTACAGTTGACCATGAGATGCGTCTGAGGCACCTGGGGCCTCAGATTTGTATGTGTCTGCCAGAGCAGATCTGTATGTGTCTGCCAGAGCAGATGTGTCAGAGCGCTGACTTCAGATCTGCATGTGAATCAGTTGCTGGGGTTGAATTTTAGCAGCTGTGCATGACTGTCCTGCATCAGGCATTTGCATTGTGCTCTGCTGGGTCACATCTGCAGTGCAGGCAGTTTGTATAGTTTCCAAGACAGCCCTCAAGCCAAATGAGATCCATTCTTGCACTCCAAACTTTTGCTGTGCATACAGCTGTTTGGTTGTCCGTGCCCTGCAGTGACGGCTCAATCAGATTTGAGGGCTCAACAAGTATGTTCTGACATGTGTAAATGACCAAAGCTTTTGTGTCTTGCAGCCAGTTGATGCTGAAACTCAGAAGGCCATGATGTCATTCTACCACAAGAAGCAAGAAGAGCAAAAGGTATGGTCCAGACAGCGCCATGCTCTCCATCTAACCAGATGTCATATATGGTTTGACCGATTGCAGCATTGCTTCTGACACCGCATCACATGCGTTTTGTGCATAGATTTTGGGCTGCAGCCTCACATGCTGATCGAGGATACCGTTTTGGTGTCTGCCCCATGTAATTTGGAATTCAGTCATCTGCCACTCTGTCTGCATGCCTGACTGTCTATGTAAAGGGCTGGCTGCTGTCTGTCTGTCTCACTGACTAAATGGTGCACTGACATGTGGTGCTGCCTGCTACAGAAGCTTGCTGAGAATGACGAGGATGACTACACCAACAGTGCTTGGGCTAACCCCAAAGCCTTGAAGCACCACTTCTCAGGAGTTGGCAGCGTCAGAATACGCTGAGTGCACAACTTGCTACAGCAGAAACGAATCAAGAAAGCGAACAGATGAAGTGCTGCATGAATGTGGCGGGCTACAGCTGGTGGTACATCAGATGCTGAACGCACAAGAAACGCATCCTCAGTCATGAATCCTAGCAAGGCATAAGTCATGCACAATTCAGCGACAAATGCACCCTGTGCAAGGGGTCCTGGCACAAAACGGGTGGGACTGTCTGCTCTTCTGGGGGACACGTTGTCTGCAGACCTGTGGCTGCTAACTGTCACAGGAACAGCAGTCAAACCCAGGTTTATAAAGAAGAAATAAGCACGCCTCAGAGCTCTGCAGTGTGTGCATCTACTGTGCTGGTCTGGACAGTGACACCAGGGCCTTCTGTTGCAGAGCGCATGCTCCAATGGCAGTACTGTAGCAATCATAACCCTGCATCTCTGAAGAACAAAGAGGATTTTCCAAAATTCTGCTAGCCAACACAGCCGATCACTTGTGCCAATCATGTTTAAATCATCATGAAATCCAGACAGTCTACTACGTTCCCTGGTTCACTAACATAGCCTCTCAGAAGTGTGCTGAAAGGCTGCTAAGTTGACCAGAATATCAAACGTCGCAATGCCCTGTGATGACCGCTGCGCGACGCGCAGGCTTGCTACCCGTTGGCTTTTTCCGCTGCGCTGATTGTTGGTAGTGCGACCCGAAAGCTGCCTCATCTCGAGAGTATCATTTTGACGCAGAGTAGTTTCGGTTACACCGATCACTTTTTGTGGACGTGACCTCCAAGCGCGGGTGCCATGTACTGCATCGCGTCGTGACAACCTGCGTAAGCAAACCACAGCCACATGTCTGCCGGCGAACCGTCATCGACGACTGCTGTCGCACCCGCTCCCCCTGCAGATGCTCGCAAAACCGATGTGGAAGTCCGATACCAACAGGTAAGTCCTATACAAACATGGTCTGTTATGCCGCAAGACGTTATAAAGCTTCAACTTGCTTTGCAGTATCGCGACGAGAGAGATCTGGCCACAGTCATGGACCTGGTGGACAATGAATTAAGTGAGCCATACTCTATTTTCACATACAGGTGATTCCTGCTTCAGCATGACACCACACCACATGGCCACCTTGGCACATGGGCAAGGCAGCTCAATGCCCCTCCTACAACTGTTTGTGCGTGGGGCATAGGTATTTTCTGCACAACTGGCCTCAGCTGGCGTTTCTTGCGTATGATGGAGACCACTGCTTTGGCACCGTTGTCTGTAAAATGGATGTTCACAGAGAACAGATGCTACGTGGCTACTTGGCAATGCTTGTGGTAGAGAAGCCATACAGATCGCTTGGCACAGGTGTGAACTGTCTGCTGATGTCTCTCTCCAAATGCTTGCAACTGCAAGGCATATATGCTTGTGCTGTGAAAGGCATGACATGCATGATGACCCCAAGGAATCTGAACTGCCCAGTTGCAATTACTTGGCTTGTATCAATGGCGTGACAGTGCTCAAGCACACTGATCCCCTGCTGCAAAGCAAAAAATTGCACGCGCAATGCAGCATGCACATAATTTCAGTGAAAACAGTGCTCTGAAACCTATGCTTGTAACACCTGTGCCTCGCATGCGAGCGTTTCCAGTCATGCAGGCACAGAGCTTGTGAAGCTCAGCATTGCAGAAATGGTCAAGGGGCAATGTGAGGAGGTGGTTCTGGAAGCTGAGGTGACCAACTCAGGTGCTTTGGCCCTGTATCAAAACTTGGGCTTCATTAGGGATAAACGGCTTCACAGGTATGTCACATCATATATGTTCTGCCAGCATTGTTTCTGGGTTGCAACTGCCTGCAACACGCTCCCAGATACAAGACACTCAAGGCAACAGAACCATGTTCAGTCAGCGGCAGAGGCTCTCTTGATGCATACAATCCTTCCCTGCCCATCAGGCGCTGTATGTGGTAATTCACACTAGTAGTGTGCTGGAAAAGAGTCTGGTGAATGCTTTGTCTGCCGGCACACCACTAGTGTGAAAGCCTCTATGCCTCTGACTTTTGAGTAAGCTTAGCTCAAATCAGGCATAAGCACTGCATGAACACCACACACACGGCCGACGCCAATGCTACTCATACCATGCACTTGTGTCAAGCTTTGGCCTTGAGGGAGCCATTGTGACAAAAGAGTAACCCTGCTAGGTAGTGTCAAGATTGCTTCCAGGCAGGCTATGTTAACACATTGCAAGTCCAGTACGCAGCACACTCAAGCAGTTTGCGCAACATGTTACATCACCTGATAGCATTGACATGGACAATGCAGCACTAATGACGAGCTGGCTACCATACACACTGCTGAACAAAATACTTTGCAGCTCTGCACTACCACACATTTCAAACATCTATTTGTGAGCCACAATTGTGCTGTGCTGTGCATTGCAGGTATTATCTGAATGGTGTGGATGCCTTCAGACTCAAACTCTTGCTGCCTCTGACTCAACAGCAGCAGGATGAGATTGCAGCTCGTGAGCTTGAGACACTGAGTGTAAGTAATGGTGGCAATGCTGCTGCTGCTGCTGAGCCTACCAGTGCGGGCAATACCCAAGTTGAGCAGCAGCGTGTGCAAGCCCCAGATGAGTCTTCTCAAGGTGCACAAGAGCATACTTCAGAGGGGCAAAGTTCACAGCGTTCTCAGTCTCAAAAGGATGCAGATAGCAGCCTGCTGCAAAAATTTGATGCATTACGAACTTGACGCACCACTTACGCTCTTGATCATGACATCAATGCTACCCTGACTCTGATGCTTTCTAGCCTAGTCTGTCGTGCTAAGCTGTGACTGGTTGTGACGTATGTATATAATTGCACACTTGACTACACTTGCAGGTATCATGTCGAACCTGCTACGTTTTGCTAGCCACTTTAGCTGCATTGGCAGATCAAAGAAAACAAATCAAGAATGCATGCAGCATGCAGCTGCGCAACTAATCACAACACTAAGTTTGGCTTCTGTGTTTCTGAGGGTAGTACCATGTCTGACATTCCTGGATTACCAGTACTGCTGCCTCCCCCTATACCACATCCACACAGGGTTGTGATCGTCAAAATACAACAGCAAGCAACCAATTGCAAGGCTTTTCGGCTTTCCAAAATGAGCTGTATCTGTCATCTGTCAGATTCGTCAAGCTAATGACTTGCTTCAGCATATTGCCCGCGGTATACATGCTGCAGCAGTTTTGACATGTTAACAATGTACAAGACATGCAAAGAAGTTCGGTCAAGACCAGCCAGTCTTCAGCTGTGTTATTACAGCAGGTAATATGGCACCAATCAGCTTGACTTGAAGGCAATTTCAGGTGGTTTTGTGCATTGCAGCTCGACCTGAAACCCTGCGCTCACTACCCCACTACTGTCTGAGGGGCCAGAGAGAGACAACACATGGCAATCCCAACAAAATGTGATAAGGTTCGTATGTTCAGTTCGTTCTGGACAAATACATGTCAGCAACTCATACAATGATCTTCAGGATTCTTCCTCAAATATCCTCAGGACCCTGTCAGCAGTTTCAACCATGCTCTGAGGCGCGTTGGGAAGCTGGACCACCCACCTGATGCACTCAATAGGAGGCTCCGTGTGCATGGACAAAAGCGATGCGAAAGACAGCAGTAATGATGCGAGATCATCTATTGCTCTGTACTCCTGGTTTCCAGAGAGGAGACCAGAAAGCGTCAGTTCCAGCCCTCATTTGCAATGTAGCAGCTGTGCTGTCTGCCAAGCAACTGACATCAAAGTCATGCAAGACCAGGTCATTGTTGATAATCAACATATTGCCTGGCTTGACATCCCTGTGGAACACCCTGGCCATGTGCAAGCCTGTGACTGCCTGCAAGTCAAGCACAACTGAAAGAAAAGAAAAGAAAAGTTTACGCTTTTCAGCGATCATAACGGGAGCCTCTTAACGCGGCAGCCCAGAGCGCAAGCACAACTGACTCTGAGGTCTGAGTTTCTAGTCATCTCACAGGCAACACTAACTCTGCAGAAGTAGACACAACAGCCATCCCAAAACAGTCTGTAGACTCTGAACACATGTGCGCAAACCAACACTGATCTCGGTGTACCTGAAATGCACAACTCCAGAAATGAGGAAGCTTGTTCAGAGGGACTGCTCGCAAGCTGCGACCAAGGTGCTGCAACTTGAGAAAGCCCCAACCAGCTCCTGCTCCCTAAACCAAACACATCCAGATGGCACTTGAGAATAAATGGCACTGTTGCATCCACCTTCTTGTGAATCATCACTTCGTTCTGAATCAGCCTGTCGTGTGTTACCTGCCAGCCACAAGCCTGACTTGACAATGGCTGAGTAGTGCCATAGCACATTACAAAAAACTGAACCAAGAGCGATAGAAGGCTTATGCAAGTACACACAACAGGCAGCACTGCATGAGTACAATGTACCTTGTAAACTGCATCTTCCAATCCAAGCTGCACCACCATCGACTTATGTCCATAAGCAAGGACATGAGCTTGCGAGACATCCAATGTCTGCTAATTGTGTAGCTTGAATTGAAGCTGGACTGTGGGTATTGAGTGCAGATGACAGAGGGTGGCAACATACTGTACAAGCATGATGAAGCCAGGTGTGGGAGATGCATCGCCTGTCATCAGCAGCATATCAGTCAAACTGACACTGTCTGATTCCCATAGATATGTCAACACATCATCAAGGCGCTTGCAAAGAGTGCCGTCGGGGGACGTGTCTTTTGCTGGAATTGCCGGACAGACACAGCATGACCTCAAGCGATGTTCTCCTGTCTCATTGTCCCACATATAGTTAAAAATGGCAATCCAGCAGCACTCAATGCGGACAATGAATGGACAGAAGAATACTTGATCGCGTCCTGACCTCAAGTACTTGGTCTTGATGACTTTCTGCAACTGCAGGGAACATTCAAATCTTTACAAAGTAGCACAAGCCAAGCAAAGAAATGCTTACATTCATGAGTTCATCTGCAATGCTCCGAGACCAAATGTAACGGACAAGTTTTATGCCATGGAAGATAGCGTGTAAACCACACAGGTGAAGTGTGTCTGTGTGAGCAGGCAGCCGCCAATCGGCATACCTCTTCCTCACACGCTCAACTATGAGTCATGAGCTACCGTGTGGACCAGTCAACAGTGCAGACCGTTACAATGCACACAGGTGCAGAAACGATGCACCAACCTTGAGCCAACAACAGCTGACATGTCGTCTCTCTGCTTACCTTGCCAACAGCCTCTTTGTTGCTGTGAATCCCAGTGGGATCTGTGATGGGATTAGAGCATACATTTCTGGCCTTAGCTTCACCAGGGTGACTTTCTTGCCCATTCACAAAGCATCGCAGATCTGCCTGAGCTGTGTCTGCAGAGGTTGGGTCCTCCAACTGGAACTCGATTTCAGTCTGACCTTTTGCAGCTGCCTGAACATGCAACCAGCATTTGGTGCCCAAAAAAAAAAAGGGGGGGGAAAACATTGGGGGAAAAAAACGAAAATAAAGTTTTCTGCATTATTGACTTGACAGCAGTCAAGATGACAGAAAGCAATGTACAACACAACCACACAAATGTTGCCATCAAGTCTTGCACCTGGAAGATTGTCAGCATGTGAGAATGGTAGTCCCTTTCCAGATCTGCTTCGCCTCTCTTACGACCCTTTTTCATTGTCAGAATACCCTTTGCATCCTGCTTTTGAGCTTCATGAAGCAGAGTCAGGTAGCTCAGCCCTGCCAAGAGGGGCGGTCCTGGGGGCTGCAGCATCTCATCCACCTCTTCAGTGGAGCATACAGCCTTGTCTTGCACCTCCTGCTGCCACATCACTCCCTCTGCAAATCACTTGGCATGCTCAAGTATTAGAGTTTTCACATGTTGTACTAAAGTAGATCATCTCCACAATGTAGAAACATGTTTTCACCGTCGCCAGGTGTTTCTGAGTTGAGTTTAGAATTCCAATGTAGGGATGACGTTTCTGAATTAAATCAGACGTTTCGGGATTGAAAAAAGCGTGTAAATATTGCCCGGCTACTACGCTTGAACATCGGCAGCAGCTGGTGGCTTGATGCATGGTTACACAATATATGAAAGCACAACATGCTGCTGAATGCTAAATGTGGGCTGAGCGCACAGTCTAGGTGCAAACAAGGGATGCAGCAACCCACCAGCAGCAAGATGAAGTGGAGTGACTGTGAAGCCTGTCTTATGCCTCTTGCCAGGGTGTTGCATAGTCAAAACTCAGAAAAGTCCAAAGCCACAGACCTCTCAGTGTGCATTGCCTCTGCTTCATTGCAACAAATCATCATGAGCAGGGCAACACATTGCTATATCAGCCAACAAACCTCAACTGTTTTTGAACAGATGACATTGAAGGCTGTCAGACACTGCTTACCAGTCTTGCCAGTGCATGCTGCCTTCCATATGATATTTGCTTCACCGAGACGCAGACCGCAAGCATCGGCGAGCTGCTGTGCACGATCAGCTTGCCTTATGGAATGGGGTGTGTAAAATCCTCCGGAACGAAGTCTGTCTTCATACAGGATATCTGGGTCAAGGTCATCTGCCACAGAGTCAATCAAATTTTGTAGCGAACCCATGATTGCCTGTAGACAGCGGTAGGTGCTACTCTTGCAACGTTGAGCAAACAAAGTCGTAGACCTTCTGACTGTAAAAACGGCTTTGTTTGCGCTTGTCTTTGGGTATCACCACACCTCCGTGGAACCCAGGGAAGCCGCCTACATAGCTCGTGTATTGATGTGCTGGAAGTCAGGGGAAACGACTAAAAAGTCGCCCGAGAGCGAAATAGCGAAAACAATCATACTCACGTGTGATGTCGCACGGTCGCTCCCGAGCCGCGTGCACGTTCCACATGTGCTGGAAGTCAGGGGAGGCGACCTCAAAGCCTGAAGTGACTTCGAGATGCTGGCCTCTCTGTCGTGCAGAATGCGAAACTGTGCGGAATGTTTCGCACGGCCTGCGTCGACCCAAGTGGCGAATCTACTTTCGGACTGAATGAGCTGCTGAATGAGTGAACTGCGAAAGTATTTGCCGCCTATTTGCGGCCTGGCGAAAGCTTTTTAGCTCACCACAACTGTTTACATCTGCCAACACCAAGCGCAGAGCAACTGGCAGGCCTACTTGTACCTACTCAGGTATGTCTATTGATAAAAACATATAGGGGTTAGATTTATTACTGTGAATGTAGCCAAAGATCGCATCAACGTTGACTTGGACTTCGACATCAAAGTCTTTGAGCCAAGCTATGTCATTGTGTCAACATAGAAGAAAGAAGATACCTTGAGAGGTTTCAAAGACACGAAAAGACCACAGAAGCCGTACGCAAAATGTTAATTGCAGTATCACAGCACGCCGGGGGCAAGGCTGGGTCTTCCCCATCCCCTCCCCCCCCCCCCCGACCTGCCACTCAAATGGCTGAAAGGCCAAGGAAAGCTTGGGCCCAATTTGGGATTATCTCAAGCTTCTCTGCATTCAATTTGAGAGCCTAATGGCGGCGTCTTTTCTTTTTCTTGTCTTTCTTGAAAGTCAGATCAACTACACTTTGCTAGACACTGTTGCTGCATTGGCAGATCACAGACATTGAAGCAAGAACGCATGCAGCATGCAGCGGCGTAATCACGGCGCACTAGTCCTGACTTTTGTGTTGTTCAAGTCAACAAATGTCTGACATCCCTGCATCACTGTGTTGTTTAAGTCAATACCATGTCTGACATCCCTGCATCACTGCTGCCTCCCCTGCACATCCACATAGGCTTGTCAACGTCAAAATCCAAAGAACTCTGCATCGTGCTCGCTGCAAATCATGAGCAAATGGACGCAAAGGTGCATATGGAACCCCTACATGCGTGCCGACACATGTTGTAGTAACACTTTTATACGTGCAGCAGCAGTTTACCGAACTCTACCAAAGAGTAAAGTTTGGGAACCAATCATTGGATTGATACCACTAAAATCAATGAGATACAGTGATGAGTGTTTGCATAAGTGGATGTATACCAGCGTACATGGTGCACGCCTCTGACTATCATCGTACATTTGCATTATATATGGTGGTATAACCAGACTGGGTATCAACACTTTACCTGCAAGGTGCCGTCAAGGCTGCTCTGGAATGTCTTGCCTTTGCACAGCTGATCAAGACCCTCACCCCCATAGGACACCCGGGGGGAAACCTCAATGCCTTCTGGACTACTCACTGACCCTCCAGCTTTCTCAACCCACCTGCTCATGCCAAACTTTTCATCTCCATGCAAATTGTTGCTCAAGCATTCCACATAAACCTTCCCCTCTATGCTTATGTATGTACAATCTTGACAAGATCCCTGTAGGAGGTCCTGAGTCTCATTGCTATGCTACAATGGTGCTTGTGTCACATGCTTGTTGGCTTGACTACACACCACAGTGATCTGAAGAAGATGCCAAGGAATTTGATTGAAGCTGTCATTCAAAACAGATATGGGATTTAGATGTCCACCAGATTAAAGCCTGGGGAAGCTGTATGCATTGAGAGGCAAGACCTTGCTCTTTGCAATTTGAAGTCAGGCAGGCGGAGACAGAGAGAAATTCAACCATGCTTTTGCAGTCTGGAGTCAGGAAGGCCAAAAGAGAAAGATTCAACACTGCTGCTGCAGTCTGAAGTCAGGCAGGCCAAGAGAGAGAGAGATTCAACAATGCTTTTGCCAGCCAACAAACGTGATGTTACAGCACATATGCCTCACCTTTGGTGTAAAGACATGATGGCTTGTCTGGCAGTGTCTGGGGAATCTGAAGCAGACCCCGGTGCGTTTTTGACTGGAGCAAACTCTGAAGCTCGAGCAACCTCCATCAGCGAGACTCGCTGAGCCATGGGGAAGGTGTCAAAGATAAATAGCTCTAGCTTCACACCCTGCGTGTGCAGTCTGAGCTGTTGTTCTTGAAGCTTCTGCCTATATATATGATAAACGGGGACAGATATATGTGTATGTGCATGTGCATGTGCATGTGCATGTGCATGTGCATGTGCATGTGCATGTGCATGTGCATGTGCATGTGCATGTGTATGTGTATGTGTATGTGTATGTGTATGTGTATGTGTATGTGTATATGTGTGTGTATGTGTGTGTGTATATATATGTATATGTAAGATGCAGCAGGTCACCTGCACAGGTCCGTGTTTGGAGGGAATCTTCTTGTGAGCAATGTGGTACTGGCCCTGCTGCTTCAGATGGTCCGCCATGGCCGCCAGGAAGGCTGTGCTGAAGTAGTGCATGCACACATTGCTCCATGCATACCTCAGCTCCCCAGTGCCTGCAACACAGCATGAACACAGCTCAGAAGTTGTGCCTGCACCAATATATATATATTGCACATATTGTATTTATACTAGGGTATGTCAGTATAGTGATGATGATCTGTTTGTTGTCGCCAAAACGCAGCGCAGGCTTCCTGTTGCCAGACGAGTAATTCTGAGTGGGCTGTTCAGGATCATGCAATGTGCTTTCTAGCAACTTTCCACCCCAAGTTCAGTCAACATGGTGTTGTTGCTGCTACATGATGCAACTGTCTGCAGACACACAAGGAGACAAACTTGGCTCACAATTGTGGTCTTCATGTGCAGGCATTTGCAAACAGGCAAGGCTAGTCTGACTGGCTATGGTCAGCAGGATCAGTTTCATGGCAGCACACTGCAGTGCAAATGCAAATGCAAATGTTAGGGTTTGTGATTTGGCTTACTAGGGTCTACAGAAGCAGCCTCTTGGGGGTCCATCTCACTGTACTCCACCACTTCAACATGGGCCCCCCTGCGGGCAAATACCCCCACCTTCTCCTCGGGGTGGGCCTTGGCAACCACCCTGGCCCCTGCAGATCATGCATCATCATCTGAGTCAGCGTTGCCTCAAACAGAAACATGCAACAACTGAGTTGGTTGCGCCTTCAGCACAATGTTCCCCAAAAATAAGATTGCCGCGCAATGATCAAGAATGATCGGTAGCCCAATGACTCAGGCTGGTTGACAGACACAACAGACATAGCTCACATGCAACACAACTGGTTGTCAACACAGAGCAATCAGCTGGTCTGAGCTGAGTTGGGCACAAAAGGTTGACACAGGGCACCACATGATTTACACCTTGTTATCATCATGCTGTAACAGGATGTTGGTAAGAGACAAGATGAGGAGAGCGCACATGGAGACGTCCACAGCTGAGAGGAGCAAGAGAAAGTTCAAAGACAAGTTACAAATCACTCGGTCACAAACGTGTCACTCAGACATCATGAGCAGCTTCCAACAGGCCAGCATCCAGAGTCCACACAACCACTCGGCTAGCTGCAGCAGCATTGTGCATGGACAAGCACAGAGCTCAGTGATTTCTACATGAAGCTCAATACACCAATATATAAAAGTCAATACGTGCAGTTCATTCTGGTGCAGAAAGGTGATAAGCCTTCCAGGCCTGAATAGCTCACCGCAGTCAGTGTGGTGAGAGTGGCAGTGGCCCAGGAAGAGGGGGTCAGCCAGCTTGATGAGAGCATTGTCCACAGCAAAGCAGTCCACTGCCTCCACCCCATGTGACTGCATGTCCTGTAAGGCTCCCGACCTGCATCAGAGGAATGCATACTCTCAGTCAGAGTCGGCGTTGTCCTGAGTTCAGCTGATTTGACAATTTTGGTCCAATAGACAATTGAACTCTTGGCTTGAGCGGTTGACTGATGGATGGTGAGTGGTTGCTTGATTGATTGGTTGGTTGCTGGACTGATTGATTGGCTGATTGGTGGGTTGATTGGTGCATTGGTAGGTTCACTTGTGGGTTGATTGGTTGATGAATTGATTGATCAACTGCCTCAGATATTGACAGTGGTAACGTTGCTGGCAGCATGCAAATGACCAGGCTCCACTCAGGGTCTGTGAGCATCAGCATGGTGTTTATTGTGGCCACCATAGACACACCATGTACCATGACTAACATTTGTCACAGGTCATGTAACTGCAGAATGGTCATTAACATTCGCCGTTCAGCACACGCTGAGAGACCTGCACCAGTCCTGGCAATCAGCTTGCTTAAACACTACAAAATGACTGTACTCATGCACAGGCTGACACAGACCCTGCTGAATCAGCACATGAGTCAACACAGAAGCTGGCGCAGAAGCGGCTGTAGAAGCTTACTTGGCAAGTGCCAGGTAGACTCCACCATTGCCATCTGGGGCTTTTGCCAGGGCATGTGGGCTGGCCATTATGATTTTGCCCTCTGGAGTCAGACAAGGTAGCTGCCCCTGCACATGAAATACAACATTGGTCACAATGAGCATATCTTCAACCCATCTGTCAGCTGTTGCAAGCTTCAATTGGTTTGTGCGGTGCAGGAAGTTGCACCTGATCAGTATAACAGCAGGGCATGCACATGCAACAGTGCTCTTGGCGCTTCAGAAAACATTGCAAATTGTAAAGAAACACCCATTTTGTGTGTTGTTGTACATGAACTTAAACTATAATGCTGACCTGCTTGAAGAAGAAGAGCTGGTCTGGGTCTAGACCAAAGTAACGATGCTCCTTGAAGTGCTCCTTTGTTGGAGCATCTGTCGATGGGCTGGTCATGATGTACCATCTTACTGGATGCCTGCAGTATCACTTATTGCATATGGTTTGGCATTTGGAGTTTAGGATTTCTGAAGCCATTTCCATACGGCGTCACAGCTTTTCAACTACATGCCCAAAGACAGCAGAGTTGCTGTCGTCTGGTCTTCACACATGCAAGGCATTCAGCTCCTACAGCTGCAGACAACTTACTATGTAACTGGCAAGCTGATTGTGGATTTTGTAGTTGATGCTACAGATCAGTAACTCAGCTTGGGTGAGTCTATTTGAGCAATGCAAGCATGGAGCACAACTGTCAAGTCAAAGATATCTTCTGCTGCAGGTCGCAGCTGAAACGCGCAGAATGTAAAAGTTGCTGCTGCACCATGCACAGAATGAACGGTGGAGAAGTATATGCAGCCAGATCACACAGCAATGCTGTTGCTCCAATAGATAGACACATGATACATTCCTCGGACTATCTAGAAGAGCAGCAAGCTCCTGGAGAGGCACAAGCTTGCGTGACCTCAGCTGCCTGAGCAGCATGACTGTCTCTGCAGTCAGCCTTGCATTCAGCCTGATGACTCTGATGTAACTAGCTCATCATGAGCTGGAAAGCAAGTTTACTATGATTATTATTGCTAATACTCCTCTCTGGACATCACCACATTTTGATCAGAAGTTCTCACCTGAGTTTCGCACCCTGGCCATGCATTGCCTCAGCAGCAAGCTGCTGTATCCTGATCAGGCGCTCAGCCTGAAGCTGAAACAGGGACTTGTGAGAGGGCAGGCCGATATCGTAACAGCCCTTGGGGGCTGAGCTGCCCAGCCTTGTGCCCTGCCCTCCTGCCAGAAGCAGAACTGCTGCCCTGCCCTGAAGTCACAGCTCCTCTGTTGTGAGTATGTGCGTGACCTGTCAGATCTGGGACGCCATGTGATAATGACAGATATGCCAGACAAGTGCCAGTGAGCAATGGTGTCCTGGTGTGAAATTTGCGAAGGTGTCGTAGACTAATCCTGTATTGCTGCATAGTCTCTGCAAAGTTAGCACCCAGCTATGCATAGCAGAGACTATGCAGCAATACAGCTGGCTGCTAACTTTGCAGCCATGGCAGACCATTTTGCAGCTGATGCAGCAATTGTATTGTGCAAAAGACCCAGTCATTTGTGTTGGGGAAGCCACAGGACCCTGCTAGGACTTTGCTGGACAACAGAACCAATCACGCTGTCTAAGGAATTGCCAGAAACACCTTGGTCCACCCAGGTCAGCACAAAGGCACCTCGAGCAGAAAGTGCTTGCTTGCAGAGGGACTGAACAGCCTCCCAGAATGAATTTTGAGACTTATATTACTTGTGATTGTGGCTCACCTCTGCAATGAGCTTGTGCCCAGCTTTTGTCCAAGCGTCAACATTGGCATGTCCCAGATCCTGCAGATTCAACAACTCGATGGTCAGTACCATTGATCTGCTGAGCTTTGAAGTCTTTGAAAGCACCCGGAAGAAACAGGGCAGTACGAGTACAGGACAGAAGCAGCATGCTATGAACTTGCTCACGGCGACCTACAAGTGCATACCTTCAGTGTGGTAACTTCTTGCAGTGGCTGCGGAGGTTTTTTGTTTTCAGCTGCAGTCAAGGAAACAGCTTGAGCTTGGTTATTTTGGCAATATATGGCAGCGTGCTTCACAGGACACAACAATACCTGCTGCAGACTTGCTTGCACTGTAGCTTTGGTTTACATATGCTAGATCAAACTCCTGTGGGCAACAAAGTCGTCGCTGAACAATAATTCATAGCGTCGAATGACGAAAGCTTGTCGAGTCTGGTGGGCAGGCGGATAGTACCTGTATGTCTGCCGTGAAGTGCAACCTTTGACCTGTTGATAAGCGGTCCCAGTCATCCAGGAGGTGACCTTGGCCAGCTGCGGTGACAGCTTCTTTCAAATCTGCCCTTGGATCGCTGGACATTGTGCTATTGTTTGAGGTGGAGTCCACGAGCGACTTGTGGCTGAACAGGCAGTTACGATCTCTGTGTTCGATCGACCGACGGGTGTGCGGTTTGAGGGTCAACAGAAGCCTCAAGCAAGGTTTCTGCAATGCAAGCACCTTCTGCTGTGTCAGGACAGCGTAGTACATGTCATGTCGCATCGCGGTATCTCTTTTGGATCATGTCAGGCAAAACAAGCATAAGCGTTACGCCGTTAGCGATGGCGTTACGTTCTGAGTAGACTTGAGATGACTGCATCTTTGCGGCTCACAACCCCGCAGAACTGCTGCCGCATTCACAGTTGAACAATGTTGTTGATATGAGCATCATCACGCAAATTCTTTCTCAGCACGACGTGACCTTTTTAGCGCACCACATGCTTGTTGCTGTCGGCTTTCACCTGACTTGAGTTGTTGCAAGGTAAGAAAGCACAGAGGTGGAGCTGCATGACCCACAGAATGCGCTTCAGATGAATCTGCTGCACTCAGGTGTACAAAGTGTACCACACCTTCGGCAGATTAGCCATGGAGAGTATTGGAGATGCCCTCAAAACAGCTGGTACTGGAGATGATTTGCAGACTGTTCTATATTGACATTGTGTGCATGCCCGATATGTTTGCACGTGTACAAAGCTTCACAGAGCTTCTGAGAAGAGTTGTCGCACACTGTCAGCCTTTTTTATGGGTCGAAGCCCATGTCCATAACAGCTGCTGTATCAGTTGCCTTTAGCCTGTGCTGGACTTTTGTTTCCGGCACTCTGTTGCAACCTTCACTATGTCTATATTGTGTAGTGTGTGTGTACGGGCTCTGCAGTACCATTGTGTCAATGGCCATAGCCTTTGACTACAATGTTCAAGTGTCGTCAACCCTCACTCTGTAGCTGGGCTACAATGTTCAAGTGTGCAAACGCTCACTACAGTGTTCAAGTGTTCAGACCCTTACGCTGCAGGGATGCCAGCAAGAGACCAGTGTTCCCTTGCAGGGTCTCTATGGCAGGTTCTGTGTGCACCTGTGCCAAATGAGGCATGCAAGCTACATGCTTGTGGCATGCAAGCTATGCCATACAAGGACGTGCGCATAACTGACTCAATCGGCAAATGGGACTCATTCCAAGGTCAGGTGTTGACCAAATGGCTGACATTGAACCTGACATGCCTTGCATGACAAGTCACAGGCTCTCATATGCATGAAAGACTGATGCAGACATGTTATGCTAGCATGTTGGGCTGCTGAGAGCTGACCATTTGGGAAAGACAAGACATGCATTGCATGCATCCCTATGCTCAACATGAGCTGGGCAGCGCAATAACAGTGTATCATTACATATGTTATGTATGACGCAGACAAGGTGTCAGACTGGGTCGTGCGCAAAGGCTTGCAAGCCAAGTTTGAAGGCGTGATCCTCAAGGATGTGTTGAGAGACAAGTTCTATGACGGCTCAAGCGCCGCGGACCAAGTGGACCATGAGACACAGCTGTACCAACCAAGTGCCTCTGCCATCTTTGAGCCAGTCAACCAGGCTGCTTGTATTCTTGGACTTCCCTTGTGATACAGTTTCTCTCATGGTATTTTGTTTGGTCGCAATGCTGTACACTGTGATGTGGTTGCGGTTTGGTTGTGTCCTTGAATATGCTGACTTTGTGGCTTGACCAACAAGCATGCGCAACTTTTAATTTAGTCTCTGCTGTAACATGGAAAAAAACGTGCATGCCCTTGGTATCACAGGTGACCATGCCAAAACCAAGGCAGATCTCCGAGCCTTACATCTCGAGACTGAGCAGACCCACATCCCGCATGACGTGAAGGCTCTTTGGGGAGAGGCGCATGAGGGTCAACATGTTGTTGACCTGTTGAGGAACATGCAAACCACAGACACAGTTGCCAGGCCTGTTGCTCATTGACTGTCGTATATGGTAAGTCATAGCAAAGATGGCAAAAGTGCATCTTGGGTGATGTCAGGCCTGGCGTTACAATGGCTTGCCAGGTCATCACGTGAGTGCTGAGTCACGCTCACAAATGCGGGCTCTGCAGCACTCAAGAGCACACCAATCTCACCACTCATGTTTCTTCTACGTGACTACTTGGATAGACACTCTCAAACTATGATTTACAACGCTACGGGCTTGTAGACTGTTAGATCCTAAGCATGTTGCACAACGCATGCCAAACTAGCATGGTCTGCAATAAGTACAGTCTGAGGCAGCAGGGTGCTGTTGCAGCTGCTAATTAGACAGCTAACTAGTTGATGGATTATATTGTATATAATTATTATAACTAGTTAATAATATTAAAACAATATTATAAAAAATTTGCTGCAGCCTTCTGCAGGTTGAGGAGTGGTCCATGTATGGTGTCTTGTCCAACAAACTCAACCATACTTTTATAAAGGCCAGCAGATCCCAACAGTCACCATGTGGACATCACAGACACATTCAACTCTGAGATACAGCTCCAGCCGTCTCTGCGGCTCATGTACTTGCACATGCTGGATCTAGCTGGGAGTGCTGCCAGATTGAACCCACAGGAACGAGCTGCTACAGCTGACATAGACAAGAGGACCCCTCCTAGCAGGAAACGAGGTCATCAGTCAATCAGTGAGCATAGTGCCTCTGGTGAAGATCGTGATGCAGATGGTACAAATGACATTATAGGTGATGCCACAGATGGGCCAGCACAACACACCCATAGCAAGGCAATTGCAAGCACAATGCCTCTCAAGGCCAAGCAGGCTGCCAAGAGCACTGGCACCATGCAGTCACGGCGTTCGCAGAAACAGATGGCAAAATGTGTAAAGATACTGAGCCGATTTTCTCGCGTGCCCCGCAACAGCCTCAACATTGCAGAGGCAATTTCCTTAAGGCATACCTGTGTGGTATGCCACCTAGCCTCTCAAGCAACTTGATATTGTCTTGCGCAATCTGCAAGCAATCTCCATGCTGTACTGCACTGTGTGCCTGGTACTCTGCTGCTAGTTTGAACTTTTATGGAATCAGCATAAGGTAGCCAGCATACTGCTGTGGCATGCGCATGTGTTCACTGCAGTTGGCAATCCGTGATGTCTTCAGGAAGCTTGTTTTCAAGCATATGCCCCTCCTGTGCATGCAGGTGCGACATGGTACATGGCAGGGCATTCCTGCTGTGTACAAGGTATGGGACCTTGGAGATTCTCTGGAGCCATTGCTAGACATGCAGGATGAGCTTGATGCATACCACAAGCTCCGTCCCCTTCAGGCAAGTGTATCAGCCAGGGTCTCACATTTTGACCAATGCATGTGCATGTTCCCCTTGTTGACATATCTCCGCATTCCTGTACTCATCATCAGCATAATGTAGTGTCAGCATGTCAAGTTGCAAAGTCAGTCAGCATCGTAGCCAGACTGCATCCTGTACAACAGTTTGTTTGTTTGTTGCTCCGGGCTGCCGGCCTAGGAGGCTCCTGTTATGATTGCTGAAAAGCGTAAACATTTCTTTTCTTTTCTTTTCAACAACAGTTTGTGAGAGCAAAGCTGTCTGACAGTCATGCCCCCTGTCTTGCAGGGTGTTCACATCCCCAAACTCTTGGGGCACGGGCAAATTCATGAGGGCTTGCATGCATTCATTGCAATGTCAGCTGGGGGCAGCCCGTTGAGCCCTGACATGCTGAAGAGTTGCCCTGCAATGGCAGAGCAGGCTGTGTGTGCCTTGAAAGCAATGCATCAGCAAAATATGCTACATGGGGACATTGCTTTACAAAACTTTGTGATGTCAGACACGGCACAATCAATGTGGCTAGTGGGCCTTGTCGAGGTTTGACCGGGCACTGCAGCAGAAATAGCCATGGAGGAACAGGACTTGAGCTGCTTGCTGAAGTGCTTCAGCATGTGGTTCAGCACACCTCACAAATGATTCTTTGAAGAATGAATGCCTATGGGACTGTAGGAATCACACATATGTATCACGTGCATATACAATAAGACTATTGTATGATATACATACATACGGCATGGGTGTTGTACAATGGCAGTTGCACCAGGTCATATGACATGCATGTTGATCAACGTTAGCTCTTACATTCCTGAACGATGCAGTAAAGTTTCCTTTCAGGTACGTGATATGCATAAAGGTAGGTGACATGCATAAAGGGCATCTCTGCTGTAGGTGCTGCGGCTACAGATGTTAGTGCGCCGTAGGGTATACGTGCCACTGACAGGAAGTAAGATGTGCAAGTCTGGCAAGGCAATAATGGGATTTGCATGATTGCATTGCATCTCCTGCTGCACCGTTATGCGAGCGTTATAGGTGCAAACCTGCAGGTGCAAGCGCAGGGGCAACTGGCTTGAAGGATATCTCCTCAGAATATTGGCCTTGTTGTGGTATATTACCCTGACGCCGCATGACCATGTTTTCATGACCCGGAGTTAACTTTGTTCTGACCATCGAGATCATGCACTTTCCGATCTGCGCCACAGCGGGTTCGGCCCTGTCAACCTACTCACCAAAACTGTACATTCACAGTCGCGACGCGTCATGTAGAACAGCTTGTTTTATAAAGCCAGTCGCCCGGTGGCAGCACGGCGCGCAACGAGCTCCCTTCAGGCCGGGACGAGCGGGCTCGACCTCAATTAGAAGCGCTGGAGGAACCAACGACAACCCTTTCATCACCAATAAAGGCAAGAAGGACATCGATGAGTGAGTTGCACATCTGAAGCGAATTCTGCAGCATCGTTGCAAGATGCCAGGTTTGGGCATCGGTTTGACCTTTGCTGTCTCCCCCAGAAGCTGGCCAGATGATGATAGTTCCATATCCAAGGCATCTCCGGTAGACATGTCACTGTCTGACTTCGGAAAGCAGCAGCCTGCCAAGGCACCTTTCCCTGTGCTGACAAAGCTCTTGGTATCTGCTATGGTATTGCTGTTTGTATACCAGGTGCGCTACTTGGGAAGCCAAGTTTCATCAGGCATAACATTCTCTTGGTGGACACAGTCACAACAATGTCATAGTTTGTCATGTAATGCATGTATGTGAACTTGCTGTGCTCCCTAGTCAGAGTCACTCACACTGACGCAGACTGAGTTTTGGTCACTGCAAAATCAAACCTGCATCTCACAGAACTCCATTTATCTGCCGCCTGAGCAATGCTTGAGACTTGACTATGGAGCCCTCTCAAACTCACATTGAAAAAACAGCAGGCAATCATAATCCTGGCATGCAAAGGCATTGGTGCTTGTTGCAGTGGTGGCCATTTCTGACCAACTTCCAGCACCAGACGTCTTTCATCACAAATGCAGCACACAGTCGCACAGGCCCCAGCAGCTTCCTGCCAGCACTCAAGCACCTCACTCTAGGCATCCCAGAGCCTGGTCATTGGTCCGATTTGACCACATCCTGGATGCTCGTAAGTGGCCATTACTCATGAGCCCAACCTTGCTCTTTCAGTGCATTTCTTGACCTCTATATATACTAGCGTTGGCCACAGACTGTATCGTGAAGTCGTCCAACCAGACTCACATGTGCTGAATGTCCTGAGTCACATGGCTGTGGTGCATTCAGATTTCAGCTCTAGGTTTTGTCAGTAGCAAAGCGGCATCGATGGCTGTCGCTAGGCTTGCGCATTATGTTGATCAATGTCAATGAGCGCGTTTCACTCTCACACCCCAACCCATTCGGTCGTTCATTTGTCTATTAGTCACATGTCTTCCCCTAAGGTCTGGTACATAGAGCCCTGTATGATCCTAATGCTCCTCAGAAACATCATCAAACCTGCTCTTGTAGTCATACCCCACTGTGCACCAATGTCATGCTGCGCAGCGCAGGACAGAAGCCGGGTGATGTATGGCCAATGGTGGCGCTTCTATACAACAACCCTGCTGCATGCCAACCTGCTGCACCTGCTGGTGAGCCTCTGCTTGGAGCATGTTACATATTGATGTCTGCTGCTTCTTGGTCAGGCTGGCTGTCATGTCTGCTGCTTCTTGATCAGATTGGCAGTCATGCCTGCTGAATCTCCCCTCTGCAGTTGTCCGATGTCAGTCACATGATGCATGAGGTCTAAGTCTAGCATCAGTGTGTACTACGCTATATGGGACTTGTGCTTGTGCAAAAGGCATGGTCAATACATCAGTGGCCAGATTCAGATGATTGAACATGTTACTCATCCAATCATGCAGGCCAATTGCCTTGCAATCCATGAGTTTGGCAAGGACTTAGAGGCTCAGATTGGGAAGCTACAGTTCCTGGCTGTGCTGGTGTTTGCTGCCTATGCCAGCGGCCTCACCATGATCATCACCAACCACCCTGTTGGAGCAGAAGCCTTGCTCCCTGTTGGGGCATCTGGTAGGGCAGCAAATTAACTGCCCTAGTAACCCCTAGTAACTGCCCTACTAACCCCTAGTAACTGCCCTGGTAACCCCTAGGAACTGTCCTAGTACCAAATATACTGTTCATCATGTTGTATAGGAATACGAAGACAGGGAAGTTGCACTGCTTTTGGGACAAGCTGTCCAATGATGCACTCAAAAGCATTCTGGTGTTGTACTGTCCTGAAAGCAAGTGAGCTCTATAGGTCCTGACAAGTGCAAGAGCATGCCATATAAGGGACATCTTGTCAGGCATCCTGTCAAGCATATCACCTGTAGCATAGCATGGGTTGACTCCTTGATCAGCCCCTACAATGACGCAAGTCTTTGGCAGGCTTGACTCATCACCTATGTGCCATTTCTTCTCCTGAGAGGATGTCAGGAAGTCATATGCCATTGATTGTGTGTCTATGTGGGAGTGTTGATTGTGCAGGCTTGGTGACTGGCATAGCAGGCACTCTGTTTCTGATGTCACTGTTTTTGAAGAATCTACGGCAGCAAGGCACACTGGAGAGCAGTGGAGCAGCCCTGGTGATTGCCTTCCTGTTGGGGCAGTTTGTACCAGCCCTAGACAATGGGTACGCAACAGCCATCAGCATTCTGCCTGCTGAAAAATGCCTTGCGTGGAGGACTGAACAGTCTTGTCTGCGTCTGCAGATGTTTCTGCAGCATTGACATCAAATGTTGCAGCCAAGCTTGCGGACAAACGGCCAGCAGGACTGCATGCATCAGCTTATGCTGTTTTGCAACAATGAAGTGCTGCCCACACTGCAGAGTCTGACTGTTGCAGGATTCATGCTGGTGGTCTGATAGGTGGCCTTGCAGTGGGCATCATCATATTGATACAGTATGGCATCAGAGGGTTGCTTGGAGGACGGAAGGCACGAGGAGCAAAGGGCTGATGATATATGTCAGCTGACTGACAATGCTTCAGCAATTGTAGCCAGTCTCAAACATTCAAGGAGGTGCATGTTTATGCACATAGTTAGTGCGCAGGAGCAAAGCTTTTGATTCCATGCTGGCATGTGCACCCTGAAAAGTAGGACGGGCGACTCGCATGCACCAGCACCAGCTGTCATGCACATCCGGGTCAAATCAAAGCGGTCAGCACGTTACATGACTTCAAGCTTTCGTTGTCAAATTTGAATCGTCATGGCCAAGTTACAGCATACGGTAGCATGGCATCACAGCGCGCTCGCCGAGTATACAATATGAATTCAAAGAGTTCGAACTTGACACAGATCTGTTGTACCACACAACAGTTACGGTAGTAAAACTTTTGATGTGTATCTCAGGCAGTCCATAGGTGTGGACAGGCTACAATTATTGTAATTCCAGAGCTAAGTTTCCGTACAGGCATCTCATGCAGATACTCTGGCATCCTTGTCTCAGTGCTGAGGTTTGCTAAAACCACAATGGAAAATGAAAAAGCACAACCTCATTTGAGGCGGTGCCCAGTCATTGATGTTACACATTGTGCTCAGTCAATTGTTGGTGAAGGCAATCCCCCCAGAGATTCAGATGCCCTGCATGATGTGAGATCATCCACGCTGAAAACAAGTTGCATGATAAGATTAGTCAAAGACAAAACTTCCTGACGGCGAAGCAGCACTGGTGAAGGCAGCCCCACGGTTTGCTGACGCCCTGCATGTCAGACACGGCATAAGATCATCCATGCTTTCAATGAGTTGCAGAAGATCGAGAAAAGGCAAGATTTTCCGAGGGCTAAGCAGCACTGGTGAAGACGATTCGCGCAGGCCCTGCATGTCAGACATGGCGTGACAGCAAACATGCTATGATGCACCATTTATCGCCTCAGGATGAACCACCTGTAAAACACTATCAGAAGCAGACTTGAGCCTACCTCTTCTTCTGCTGTTGCCTTCTTGGACTGATACACCAGTTGGCACACAGGCTGACATCCACCGCTGCCGCCATGCTTGGCTCACCTTCTGCCGGCCTCTGGCCATTGCCAGCTTATCACACAGGACCAGAGGCGACACCATCTGTGGGTTTGCGCGTGCACGTAGCACCCAATACGTCTGATCTATCTTTTTATTCACGGCCAACCACTGCGGTCGGCATCAGATGGCAGGAATTTGGCGATACCCGTTTAGGCTACTGTTGTCAACGGCCAACTACAAGTTATCTTGGGACGCAGTGCCAACCGAGGTATTGCTTCAGTGTCTGATCGTTGCATATTGTTAGAGAATGCAGGACGAGTCGCTGTGTACGGGAGATCCGAGTTCGAGTCGTGCAGCTGCTGTGTGATTTGTATCGACAGCGGCATCGAGGCGGCCTCAAGAGTCAGTGACTCGCTCTAAGCGTGTACTTGTTTGCGCAGGGCTGCTGCTCAATGTCGGGTCCCGCTCATTTGAGCTATATGAGCGCCACTTGGCAGCTCCTGTCGCACATCCCGGCGTTGGCAGAGACGGTGTTTTGCTGCAGGCATCTTGCCAGTCCTGACAACCTAAACAACATGGTCGAATTGCTGCAGCACCATGTCAAACATCTGTATCAGCAAAGAAGCGGCCTAATGGGTATGAACCATATTAGGCAAACTCATGAGTTGGTCGCAGGGTGAGCCTACATACCTGAGTATAAATGTCTGCTCCTGCCCAGGTCATCCGCAGTGAGACTGCCTTGTACCCATCGTCGTCATCTGTCTGTGCAGACCAGACGAGGCCCAGCAGCAGGACCCTGGCAGCTATATTGTGGAGCTTCTTCATGGGGTGCACTCTGCTCATATCACAGCGGCATTTGGCACAGCTGTACCAGACAATATGGGCACGCAAAAGTCCATAGCGGATTTTTTGTTTGCCAGCAGGGTCAACACCCAGGTCAGTCAAAGCTGCAGCTTCATTGTGTCTGCCTGGCAAAACTGAGCTGCATCATATGGCAAGCTTTTAGCTGCTTGGACAAGCTGGTTCAGCAGCATCATGGACTAGGGCAAGCCACATCCCTGGCAGGCGCATGAATGCCAAGTGTAAGCAGCATTCCGGGTGAGTAGCATGTTTGAGCATCATGCCTTACATATGTGCTCGCCATCGAGCTTTGTATGCAGCAGCATGTTGCTGAGCATCACATGTGCCAACAGGGCCAGGTTTGTTGCAGAACGCATGCAGCCTTTGCCCTGGAGCTGGTGACCCAGGCCAGCAAGCACCAAATGCTCCTGCTGCGGTTCTAGAACACCGTTTTGCTGGCATTGATGAGAAAATGCGGATGTTGGCCCTGCCATTTGACCATACTTGCGGCACAGTCGAAGGCTGCCTAGACCTGCACATGTCCAGCAATCAGCGTGTTGGCTGTGGCTGCCCTCTCTGCCAGCAGCCAACGGCCAGACACCGCAGGTTTCGGGAGCTTCCCAATACCCTGCTCTTGCAGATCCAGCTGCTCAATGGCCATGGGCACAGAAGGGATTGCCAGGTACAGCATAACCTCTGGCATAGTCTGCATGACTGCCTTGCTGCTGCAACGCCTCTGTTGTCGAATCAAAGTAAATTCCTGCAGTGCCTTCTGACACAACCTGATCAGCAGCATGAGCCAAACCCATCATGATGTATGCTGCTGTTGGCTCTCATTTTGTCACTGCACAAGGCTTCAGCCTGATGCATGCTGCTGTGTGCTCAGCCGGCCTGCAGCATCTACAGCACTGCTCAATTCTGTGGTCAGGTGAGGCCAGTGGGGGCAATAAACGTGGGCCCCAGGATGGAGCCTCCCCAACAGCAGGTCATGTATGACCTGGTGGGCTTCTTGGTCTGGGCAGGGGGCAATGAAGCGAGCAGCGCTCGCTTCAGAACCTATGCCAGTGCACCCTCTGGCACTTGGTATTGCTTCAATGAGGGCGAGAATGTTCAACAGGTATGCTATTGATCATGCTGGTCAGGCTGCGCTCCTGCCTCAACGCCTTTCAGACTTGCTTATGAAGGGTGTGGTTGTTCAGTCTGAGAAGCACGTCAACCATGATGTGGTCTTTGTATAATGCAAGGTTTTGAAGTGTTGCACAGTTCTCTGCCTGGGCTGACATGTCCTGTAGCTAAGCAGGCCATGTTGTGCACATGCTCTTCTCTGCATGGCTGCAAAACGTGGCCAGCCTAGAAGCAGTCTGCAGTCTATGCAGAAGGGGCAGTGGGTCTTCCACCAGCCATTCCCTTGCTGGCAAGCTTGCTTGCAATGTTCATTGTGATGCTGTCATATGCAGTGCTCATAACGTGCAGGTAGACTGGACACAAGTGCTGGAACAGTGCCCGTACATATCGGCATACTGTTTGCGGGTGGGTGATGAGGCTAGGCCACCAGCAAACCGGACGCTGTACGGGTCTAGGAGTGGTTCATCCCTGGGGAGTGGTGTCTCTGGCAGACACCAAAGCCAAGAGAGCAACCTGTCTCACCAAGAGCCAGCACAACAGACGCCTGCCACCGGGTACTTGCTGATTCCTCATCACGATTTCCACTCTGCATGCATGTTGAATGTTTGCATCAGTCAGCAGCTTTGCTATCATCGATGTCACGAGGCTCCTTGGAATGCCTGGCAGCAGACGCTGCGCATCCTCTGGATCAGATTTTGACACATAAGTCAGAGCCTTGCACCCAGCCTTCACACCAAGCAGCACTCCCATCTGCTGCTGCTGATGGGAACGTGTGGTATATGCCTGTCCATAACAACACCTGCAGAGACAGCAGGCATAGAGCAATCAACATATCTTTCGCACAGGGCTGATTGGCGTGTCTTTGTCATTGTATTCGTTTCAGTCACAGATCTTGTGACATGGTAGTTCTACGGCTTGTGCGTGCATTGTCACATCAAACAACATGCAAAGCTCACAGCTTGGCAGCGCTGGCAATACAGACATGCAAATACTTTGTGCTTGTGGGCATACATGCCTGCCAGCTGCACATATGGGCATGCTGTTGCCTGGTCTTTGTTATCTGATGTGCCTGGCTAGTCAGGTGATGATCCATTGACTGCTTGCAGGTCTTCTGGAGCCTCCACCAGTACTGCAGGCAGCAGCGCACCTGGAGCCTCGACCAGTACTGCAGGCAGCAGCGCAAAAGGTAAATGTGACACAATGTCAGTCACATGAGAGACATAACCATACATGCGTATGTGGTCTGCTGCAGCCAGCCAGATCACACAGACTGTCTATCCCATGTCACATCCAACGTGCATATGCTGCATGTAGGCTGTATACCAGTCAGATTGCACCAGCTCCAGCATTGACTGTGCAGTTTTTGTGTTTGTTTTGTGATACCTTTTAGCTGTGGAAGCAGTGCACAGTCACCTGATTGCATTCCTACCTTGTAAACATCACAGCTGCTGGTCGCTTGAAATTCAGGGGCACAGCATTCGGAGCTGATGAAACAGGCGGCTGCAGGAGCAGCTGCTGCCTGCTTCATGAGCTCTGAATGCTGTGCCCCTGAAGCGACCAGCAGCTGTGGTGTCTGAATGCTGTGCCCCTGAAGCGACCAGCAGCTGTGGTGTATGCAAGGTGGGAATGCAATCAGGTGACTGTGCACTGCAGGAGCAGCTGCTCAAGCTGAGGCAGCGGCTGCTCCCATTTTGGCAGGAGGTGAGGAAGGACCAGGGTCCACAGTTGCACTTGCGCATGGGGCAGCAGGGGGTGCTGAACAGCCGGGGGGTGGGCCTTCTGCACTACCAGCACCTCTGAGCCTGGATGAGGCAGTCGCAATGGTGCTCGCGCTGTAATTGTATCAGCAGCTGCGGGATTTCTTTTTGTGGCTCATAAGCCGTCTGGGGCTGGGTCAAGCTGAGGCAGCGGCTGCTCCCATTTTGGCAGGAGGTGAGGAAGGACCGGGGTCCACAGTTGCAGTTGCGCATGGGGCAGGAGGGGTTGCTGAACATCCGGGGGGTGGGCCTTCTGCACTACCAGCACCTCTGAGCCTGGATGAGGCAGTCGCAATGGTGCTTGCGCTGTATCTGTATCAGCAGCTGCGGGATTTCTTTTTGTGGCTCATAAGCCGTCTGGGGCTGGGTCAAATTTTATTGAGGAGAGATCGTAACACATGAATTGTGTTGAATTCATGTATAACAATCTCTATTGATATCAGCAGCAACAACACTGCTGCATGTTCTGACATGGTGTTGAATTTCTGTGTTACGATCTCTAATAATATTATTATTATTATTATTATTAGAGATCGTAACACATGAATTCAACACAATGTCAGCACGTGCAGCAGTGTTGCTGCTGCATCCTCTGCTATGAGAACTGTATCAGCCTAGACACTACTGTAGACTAGGTCTTTGGCCCCAGGTCAATGTAGCTTGAATTTTGCTTCAAATTTTATTAAAAAGCCCGTGCGCATTGCTTGGCGTCTGATTTATTGCCGCTCACCATACTGACATGCTGTCTGATGTAACGCATGGTAACAGTGCAAGTCATTGATAGATTTCAGGTTTCATGCACTTCAATGCAGATGCTTAAGCTTCTGTGTCTCAAGCTTGTAACACAATGTGATGTCATGTCCAATTTGAACAGGTTGAAAGTCAAGCAGTTCTGCACAATCACAGCTGCAGCCTTGTACGGCAGACTCTTCCTCTGAAGGAAGCTTTTTTGGCGCCAATTATGATGGTGCTGTACATCTTCTTCACGTTGCTGTACAAATTGAGCAGCAGCTACATTTCAACTCGACGCCATTGTTCCCTGCCCAACTTAAGGTGTCGCCTGCCTGAGACATCATCTACAATCGCTTGCTGTCAGAGCTGTCTGTGACAGCAGCTCTTGTTTGCATCACTCCCCGGAGTTAACGTGTTGAAGCATTTCGACAATGCACGCTCACAAGATTGCCGTTGGCCCTCCGCAAGCTCAAGAGATGAGCACCACATTACTTGTAGCCAACAGCAGCAACATGCCGTCTGGCTCTGTACCGGTAAAGAGCATCACTGTGGGGACTTTGCATAATCATCCCCACGAAGCGTCACATTCCGACGTTGAGAGATTCTGCTTGTTGTTGACCACGGCTGCTGACTCAACTGAAACCTGCAGACCAGAGCGGAGTCGGTGGGGACAGGCGTCTTTGCGCCCTTGGACACAGTCCACGTACAGTATAGGGGAATCTTCCTCGAGCAATTCAAGTGCTCCTGGAGAGAGGCTTGCTGTGGGGGCGGCTTGAGAGAGGTACGCTGTGGATTGAATGCCTTACCAGTCATTGGCTGTGCCGTAAAAGGGTTTCGGGTCCTAGCTGAAGGTTTTTCTGTGACTGCAGTATCTGGTCAAGCCGTGTGTGAGAGGCTTTGCAGAGATGCCAACTAACAACGAGTACAGTGCTGGAGAGCTTTCTTTGATTGTAGATGACTACAATCCTGGATGTGACTGCCTTTGCCTCCCAGGCTGCTACAAAAGGCTCACACTCACAGCCAAGGTGGTACTTCATCTTGACCAGCTGCCATGCTGTCTTGACAAGTTCAAACACCTGGTTTTAATCAAACTGCCACAAGCATGACTCACGTACTGCAATGGCAGGCAGTGGCCATTGGTCAGCTAGTGTCTACGATAATATAGAGATTCCAGAGTGCACAATACCGTCCCTGCAGTCTTGCCTACCTAGTGCTGCACAAATTCCAATAGTGACGACAGCTCTTTTTCAGTTAAACTACTGCAAGCGGTACTTGCTTGACACTGGCTGATTTCCAGTCATTGGCTGGTTGCAACTTCTGAATGCTGTGTTTTGCTTGAACATTGCTTGCACAACACACCTGGGTTGTCCCAAACCAGCATACAAGCCCAGGGCATTAAATATCCAAGAATGGGAGTAATTGTATGCTTTATCTTATGCCAAGAACACTGGTCAAGCATTCATGTCGTGTTAGACAACAAATTTTACAACAGCATGTGAGAACCAATGCTCTTGAACTCCGCAGCTCATTTAGCATCTCTGCATCATGCATGACCCAGTCATCCCAGTATTTGTGCAGTGCAGGACTTTACAACATTGTGTGAGAACCAATGAGCTTTAATCCTACAGCTGATTTAGCATCTCTGCATCATGCATGACCCAGTCGTCCACATGTGTTTGTGCGGTGCAGGACAAGTACAATGGGCTGAGCTTCACCATGGAGAGGCCCCGGGGCTGCCCCTGCCCCTTCCTCTGCTGGCCCTTCAACTGCACCATCATCAACCCTCTCAAGATGTTTGTGCGCTCTACTGATGGTAAGCCTTCTCACCCTGCGTGCAACACCGCACCACAACTATGGCTGCGCTTTGGAAGCACAGGCAGAGTCCATCAACAGTACTGGCAAAGTCTTTGCAAACATCAGCCACAACATGCCTGTCCAGTCATTGCTGCATTTGTCAGTTGTATTTGCTGCAAGGTGCTTTGCAACAATCGCTTGCGCTTGATCAGCAGGCTCGCAGGGTCTATAGACATGACATCCCTTGCCTCAAATTACTGGCACATTCAGTCTGTAGTTGCAGCCAGACTTGCATGACATTTGCCTATTTCAGGTGAACATTGAAACAGAAAAGTGTGCAATGAGCTCACTGATGCGGCTTGCAGGGGATGTGTTGGGGTACGCAGAGCAGTCTACCCAGTGCTGCAACTGCAGCAGCTTCATCAAGGTCTTTGATGCTGCCAACCACCTCATCTACACCTTGCAAGGTCAGCTCCAACCCCAACTCCCTGCCTCACTCCTTTGCTGCCCAGTAATCTGTGATGCTGTTCAACCAGTCTATGTTGGCCATGCAAGCTTCCCCTTTGTGGTCACCTGTTTCTTTGTTCTTCAACATTTGACCTTGTCGATGTTTAGTGCATTGTGTGACAATGTCGTTCTTGTGTCAGTGCTTTAGCCAAATTCCTGACACCTGACAGTTTGCAGCACAGTTTATTCACAGCACAGTTTATTCTAATTGTATCGATGCATGTCAAGCTTCTCAGCTAGAAATTCTGGTGCAAAAGCTTTTCTGCAAGAAATGGTGCAGCACAATGCGTTCTGGAAAAGCTGGCGCCTGACCACCAGCACAAACCTCTCCACCTTCTCCTGCAGCTTTCATTTTGCCGTGTTCTCAGATTGGTTGGTGGCCACACAATGTTGTCATTTGCACCTTAGACCGCTGCATTGTCACTTGTACATGCTATTACAACACATGCTGTTGTTGTTCCTGTTTGCTCATGGTAAATCATGCGTTGAGCAAACGGTCACCCACATGCTGCAAACAGCTGTTTGCACCTTCTCTGTAGTACTACGTCCTGATGACTAAGCTTCTGCTGGGGTTGAGTCAATTAGTCACATGCTGACTGGTGCCCTGCAGAGCCTTGCTGCCAGAACTGCTGCTCAACGAGCTGCCTGCCCAACCTGTGCTGCAAGAAGAACAAGGTGTCCATCCACCCTGGTGATGGTGCTGACCGCGTGGGGGAGATTGTGCACACCTACCCTGGCTGTGCCAGGTCAGTCCTCTTCTTGTTTTGCTGCATAACGCATGCATCTGAACCTAGGCTGCATGCTGACCACCACTTGTCCTGCCAAATACCTTGTCTGGCTTGACTGCCTTGTATCTGGATTGTTTTGAGCTTGCTGCATCACAGACTATGTAAGATGACTCATACTATTGCAGCCTAATGATACTGTCATCCAAGTCAACATCTCAAACTGCACTGATGGTCATGTAGATGTTGCTGCAATGTACCCTGCAACACAGCGGGATGTTGTCATGCATTGCTTCGCATCAAGTTTCTGTCTGTTTCTGGTGTGTGCTGAAGCTTGGTTGCTGCTTGCAGATCCTGCTGCTCTGGAGCCAGGAACTTCTTTGTGGCATTCCCTCCCAGTGCTGGTCCTGACCACAAAGCCATCCTCATGGGTGGTGCCTTCTTGGCCAGCTACCTCTGGTTTGGCTCCATATAAGCCGTGCTACACATGTGCACATGAGGCTGACTGATGCTGGCCATCACAAGCTGCTAGTATTCCCTGCCTAGCAACTGCTACAACAGCGTTGTTGCAATGGGTTAGATCCATTGGATGTAGTCAGGTGTCATACCTTGGTAGCTGGCTGATCTATCGTCGTGGCATTGTTGACTGTTTCTGTATGTGACTTGACACTTTGACGGCACTAGGCCAACAGTGTACAGCATTGAACTAGTATACATTCCATATATGTAGATACACCGTGACACAGCATAGTCAAGTCAGGTATTGACTGTGGTTTTGCTTCCTTCAGTGATCATCTTCTGCCTGTTGTGCCTACACAGTGTCATGTTTTAGACTTGAAAATCTGAAGCTGACCACTGATATGTAAACAGATTACACACATGTATGTCAGCCACTCTCAAATTGTGCTGCCAATCTCAAATCGTGCTGCTAGACTCAAATCGTGTTATATTGTTCAATTGTGCATGTGCTTTAGGCGCTGCAGAATATGATCAAGCAATTACATATGAACTACTAGTTATTGTAGGTGCCTGCATGGGAGTGCTTCACAAAGTTCCCGCGCAAAAGATCAAACTGGGCTGGGTATTGGTGGTGTAACACCACCACCGAGGAACAGTTCCTCGAGGGTGTTCAAATGCGACTGGCGTCCGACGTATTATCCTTTACATCTTTACAGACCACATTGGTAGATGTCTGAATACTTCTGTGCAGGCCAAGTCCTCCTATGCTGCAGTGTGGGAAGCAACTTTGGTATCATACCAGGCTGAGTATATACAGCGCTACATGCATGTTCAACTCACAGGAGGATTCAGGTCACTCTGAAAGTGTTCTACTCAGTGTTTGAACATCACTTGTAAGATTATAGATGGTAGTCTTATACTTCATCACACATTGATACTTCCACACGGTATGGCTGCAGACATAACTGATCGTGTACAACAAATCTGTCTAGAGGCAAAGACAGCAACTAAAATTTGTCCACATGGATCCAGCTTTGCACGTAGTTTGCTTCGCCGGGTAATCGGAGTCAAAGGCTGCTCAGGAGCCCAACGGACAGGTGCTAGTAGTAACCAGTGGTACGACGTCTTCCGAAGCCAAAACAGCCAGGACGTGCCCCTGCGCTGGTCCGACCGTGCGCGTGGTGCATTCCGAGGCCGGTGCCGGTGCTAGTGGTGGTTGTCGTTACTGTAGCTCCACCAGCTCTGCGCCTGCCGCCAAACATGAGCTTGACCTTCTCCATGTACAGACGAACTCTCAGTGTGGCACTGCAGTGTAAACAAAGATGTCAGAAGAGTGTTCAGTATCAGCAAGACCGCAGTGAAAGCTCGTGCAGCACGCGCTTTCCAAACTTATATGACGGCTCGAGCAGGCTGGAAATGTGATGTGTGTGCGATAGTCCCACGGCCGGTCGACTAGGCAGTGATGACAAAGGCATGGATCTTACAAGCTCATTCTTGCAGCCTTGAAGCGTCCGGACGATGGGCCTCCTGAACTCAAGTCGATTGAGTTGCGCGGCTGTTATGCAAGTGACACAAGAATGTGTTCGAAAGGTTCTGCGTGGAGTGTTTGGATTTCTAAGTCCGCGTGCCTGTCATGCCCGGTTTTATATCGCCTGCATGCCAGCTGTCAAGCTGACCCTTGAGGACCCAGCTGCTGCTGCTGAGTCAGCATCCGCGGAATGACACGTCCTGATGCAATGCACTGATCCAATGTAAGTTTTCGTGCCATTTGCGTGTACATAATGTTCAAGGAGGTACATGGTATAGCGGATTCAGGGGCGTTTTAGCTAGCAGTAAATGACCCCACTGGAACCCTGACCAGTGTTGGGTCTAGACCAGATCTGTTATTATGTCTCCATTGCGAATTGCTCAGTCCACACAGGTTTCATGTTGAAGCGATCCAGAAAGAGAGCCCCAAGTGCACACTCATTTGCACAGCTCAGACAACTGCCTGTGTTTGACATCACAGTCCAAAGAAGTGTACTGTTTTGCATAACATTTACAATGATTGTCATATATGTTATATGATTGTATCCGGCTGGGCTACTACACAGAAGCCAGATGCCTGCTAGGACAGGCCATATGAAGCTTACAGTCAAATGAGGCAGCTCCGTGATAAGTCTGGAATGCCAAGTGCTTACAAAAGTACTGGACCAGGTGCTGGAAGGGGTTCACGGTGCAGCAGATTTGAGACGCAATACAGACTGTCGTCAGTTTCCAAACGGGAAGAATGAAGAATCGTTTCATGTCCCTGTGATAAGAACTTCCAAAAGTGCAGAATGCAAAGCTTGTAATCTTCTTCTTCATCTTTGTCTTCTTCTTCTTCATCTTCTTTCTTCAGACGGTGTCTTGAACATGAACATCCAGAAAGCAGTGTAAAAAACAGCTCATCACAAGGTTTGACTGTATGCTCTCTTGTAGACCCTTGCTTATGGTACTGCAACTACAACTTGCAAGACCTCCATGGCATGCCAAGCCTGCTCACCACACCAGCATGGAAGCTATCACCACAGCACCCAATGAGGCCGCTGCTAGAGAGCGGCTAGCAGCACCACTGGTGTCTGCATTGCAACAGCAAGCGTCAGACCCAAGTTAGTTCAACTTACTGACAGGTGCATGTCAGTTCTGACAGACAACATCTAGACAGACAACGTCTAGATCTTATTGATCTGCAATGACTGCAGTGTGACTGTTTTGTACGTGCATGCTTCAAAGCAAATTCTGCAGTGAGTACAGGCTCATGTTCAACGATTTGATCAGATGGAAGTAACATGGAGACTTACGTGCAGGGTTGGACACCAATGAAGTCTGCACAGAGTTTGGATCGACAGACACACTTCCATAGCCTGTCCCAAAAACGCTTGAAGCGTCTCCGCTTTTCATCACATTTGCATATGTTGCTGCACTGCTTGGGTCATCATCCAGAAAGTTTGTTTGGATGGTAGCAACCACTGATCCAGACTTAAAACTGGTGATGTTACAACTGACTGGGCTGCCAGTCAGAGCTTCAATGTTGGTGACCAAGGTTGCAATAAACTGCAACAAGCATATGTCAGCATGGCGTGCACCAAAATTTGCACATGGTGAGCGCCTGCCTGACATTCACAGTGCAGAGATGTGGAAGCAGGTACTGCACTCATTGGAAACAGACTGATCAAATGCAACAAATCAAAGTTTAGTTGTTGGTTGCTTGCACACAATGCCCAGGATGCAACCGTCAAGCTTGCTGCTACAGTGTGAGCAACCATGTGCATTTGCAAGGTATACATAATACTCCAGATTTGGTAACAAATGTGTTGATGATTGGCAATGGGCGCAGCAGGTACAGTGGGCACTACCATGCCAAAGATGACTGGCAAGCAATACACAGCTGACGCATGCAATACCTGCTTCTGGTATGCCGCCTGCTGGAAGTCTGTGATCAAGACTTGCAGTGTGCAAGTAGCCTTGACAGAGTAGATCTTCGTAGCAGACTTAGACACCTACAACAGCATGTCGGTGTTTTCACAGACGTAAAGAAAATGCCCCTTGCCACAAACAGCAAAGGTTTCCATGCCTGATATACAAGCTTTGTGGCATACACATGCAGCAAATCAGTCAAGTGCCTTGTTTATGCCACACAAAAGCTTGAGGATACAGAATCATAGCCATAGCATTCTTGTTCACAGAGTTCAACAGCGCTCACCGGGCGCAGAGTTGCAGCGGAGGTGGGTGGGGGTGGAGAGGGTGGGGGTGGGGGCTGGGCTGCACCAGAGCCAGTGTATACACCAGCCCCACCCACTGCTTGTAGGCCGCCCACCCATGGGCCTGTCACCCCCCCATATGAACTGCCAGCGCCTGCCTGGTTAATGGTGTTGCCCCAGTACTCAGGCAGGCAGAAGCCCACAGTGGTGTCAGCCCGTGGCGGTCTGCAAACTGTTTGCCCAGCACATGGGGCACCTACATGCGCACATAACTGATTTGAGATTGCTCAGGGTGGATGTATGTACATGTGCTCTAGAACCCACAAAACACAATATGACTTAAGGTAACATGCTATGATGAAGTGATGAGCAAAAGGCATGCCATCGTAACAAAATGCACAGTTGCAATGCATATACAAGTGGCTGCTGTTCAAATTCACTTACATAAACCATGATCACACATCCATGATGTACATGCAACACAAACATTCAAATCATGACTGTTGCGCACACATGCAGGGCAAGCACTGGAGTGATGACACAGGGTGAATGCATTGAGGGAGCTTGTGCTGCATGGCAGGGCATGAGTTGCTCACCATACAACTGGCAGACACCATTGGCTGGTGCTGCTGTGGCAGAGCAAGTGCATGCTTGATCTGAAGAAGAGCAGAGGGAGCCCATGGTGTTCAAGCAGGTGTGCCCAGTGCCGCAAAACTGTGCAGAGGGTCCTGCAGGGCACTTGCACTCTTCTATCAAACATGCACTAACTTCTATCATGACACCTTGAGTGCTTGGGCCAGCCGCACACAAGATGTGAAATGCGCATCCAGACTTTGCTTCTTGCATGTCTATTTTAATGTGTGCTCCTTAAGGAGGCAAGCTTGTTGCTTGTGCATGCAAAGTAAGCTGGCTGCAAGCTCCTCCCTTGTTGCATGAACAGACATGATGAGTGTGACTGCACTGATGTCTTGCAAGTTTCAAGCTCGACAGTTGCTAGCTGTGCTGTGATCACCCACAAATAACCATGATGCATTTTGCTGGTTCAACTCACCAGGTGTGCCATTGGGACTGCATGTAGGGGCAGGAATTTTGGTAGCATTTACTGTCTGTGCTCCCACGCAGTAAGCTTCGCCCTGGCTGTTGACTACGCATCTGGTAGTTGGGTCACAAGGTGCGCCTGCATTAGCACTGAAGCCGTGAAGGAACTCTCATTACTCACAAAATGAGCCCTCAATGGCTTCCATCACACAGGAACAAGCAAAAACATTGTGTGATTGGAAACCCCTGCAAGCCTATGATGCGTGTCAAATGCACAACTCACAGCATTACCACATATATCGCCAAGCGCGTGGAGGGCTTCAAAATCACACTCCATGCAGGCAAACATGCAAATGCGTCAGATCCAAAAACAAGCAGGGAAAATTGCAAGCTGTGGCGATGCAAAGTCAGATGAAGGTACCCCAGGGTTCGCATAGGTCGCCGAAGGGTATGGAAGTCTCAGCGCAAGTGCAGAGCCCTCTCCCGCTGGCAGTCTGAGAGCAGAACTGGCTCTGTGCATTGGCCATACAACTGGTACCAGGCCAGCAATACGTGCCTGCAAGCATCCACCCCCATCACTCAGCATCCTGAAATCACATCAGCCTGCAAGCACTTGATGCAGGGGTGCATAGAGCAGTCCATATGCCGTGTCAGTCCTTGCACACTACTATTATTACTAATAATAATAATAGTATTGTTTGTTTTTTTTTTACTATTATTATTCTTAGTCCTTGCACAACATGAACACAGACTGTATCTGATTACAATCACTGACAGGGCCTCAGCATTTAGTCAAGCCACCTCAGCCAGCATGCGCGTGCAGTGCAAACATGCGTATCTTGTTGAAAGCTAGGTCTAGTTTTCTGAAAGCCTCATAAGACTAAGGCAAGCCAAAGCATTTGAGTGTACACAGTGTACATGTAGCAGGGTACAATGAGCTGGGGGGCATCTCATGCGCAATGTGGGATTCTGCCCTACAACATTGAGCATGAAGTCACCTGTTGCTGAGCAGTCGCCTCCGCTAGGGAGGAGATCTTCTGAGGCGCATTTGCCAACGGTGCTATCTGCGCGAGTGGTCCTGCATGTGGTGTTGAATGCAGTTGTACAGGGAGCACCTGCAATAAGCATGATAATAGAAATAACAGTAATAGTATTAATAATAACAATAATGATTAAAACGCTTTCCAGCTCATGAGGAGCTAGATACGTGCAACAAGCGCAAGCTTGAGCATCACATCAAGAGATGCTGACGCCAGCCGACCAAAGCTTTCTACTCAACGATGTTGCAGTACTCAGGACAAGTGAATGCCTGGCATGCCTTGCATGACCTTGTGCTGTGCTGCACATTCAGGTTGACATTGTGAGCAGAGCAACAGAGGCTTTTGCGGGAAAAGTGCTGTTTTGAGCAGCATACAGTGCAGTGCTTACTCACCATACAGGTCACAATGGCCCCCTTCCTCAATTTCTTCAGAAGAGCACTGACAGCCAGTAATAGTGTTTGGCCCGCACGTCTGATTTGTTGTCGTGTCCATGCAAGTCTCTCCGTTTCCACAGATGATGCCTGCAGAGACATCAAACAATCAGTGCAGCCTAAGTTACAACTAAGTAGCGAAGCAGCATGCACATATTTATTTGAGTGTAATGCAGCAACCAAGCAAGTCAAGGGAGAAAGCATGCTACATGAAAGCGCGCATGACATGACACTTTGTATGCATCAGGAACCTGTGAATCAGGCATTAATGCCATATGGTAATATCACACTGGTCATCAGGCACTCCCTGTTGCCAGTCAGAACAGATTCTTCCAAACTAACACAGAAGAATTGCATACCAGAGCTAGTGCATGCTTGGTTTGATGCGGCTGTGGTCACGGCTGGGGTAGAAGGGGTTTCAGATGGCGCCCCAGTTGGGGTCCCAGCTGGGGCCTCAGCTGGTCCCCCACTAGGAGATAAACCAGAGGCTTGGGCAGTTGCTACCCCATCAACAGCTTGGCAGTAACCGCCAGTGGCATCTGCTCTACCAGTATCGCAATAGTATCCATCTTCGCATGCAGCTCCTGCATAAGCAGCATGGTTGCACAACCGACCCTTGCATCAGATCCAGCTCATGCAGGTTTACATGATCTTGCAAAGGCTGCAAACACAAAGCAGCGTTGAGACAGCTTAGCATGGTAACGCAACATGGATTTCAGCTTTGTTTGTAAGGGACACTTTTGCCTTGAGTTGATCAACAACCTGGCAACTCTCACAAATGAAGAGCCATGCAAATGGCAGCTGCTGCTCATTTTGCATAAAGAGGACATTCAAGCCATTGGAAGCTGGGACTGCACCAGCCATCAGCCTTCTGCATGCACAGGCATGCAGCAAGCAGGTCAGAGTTTGCAGATCAACTGTTCGTTTGGACTGTCAGGCTGCACAAATAGTTTCACATATGGGACTCTGCAAGCCTCAGAGCTTGGTGTGTACATCATTGCAATGAGAAATGTTACCATAGATGAAGCAGTAACCATTGGCAGGTATAGGGCCAGGATAACACTCGCATATGTTTGCTCCAGAATCAGTTTGCACACAAGCGGTGTAGTTGTCAAAAGGGAGTACGAGCTCATAGCTCACAGCTTCTAAGGCCAGACATGACAGACCGCGCTGACAAGAAGTCCCTGCAGCAGCACACTTCACAATGCAAGGCAAATTTGTGATGTAAGTCTTCAACAGTCTGGCAGCCAGCCAAATGAAGAGCTCTGCAAGCCTCATGAGCACAGAAGAGTTGACGACACTGCTGTTGTGAGGCATACCTTTTGTTGAACAGCTTTCAGTGTATACTTTGACATCAGGAGGCAGACACTGTCCAGCAAAGCCAACATGGGCTTGGTCACAGATCAAGCCGTCGGCGCATGGTGCACTCACATCTGCAGTTGACACACAGAGTGCTTAAAAATGTAGAGGCAAATACGGGTAGCAAAGCAGTGCTGGAAGAGAGATTCAATTCTAGGACAGCTGTCCCCTGCAGGGCTTGTTACAAAGCTGAAGTCTGGCCTTTGCAGCATCAAGATGACGTATACTTACCACTGTAGGCGTTGCCATAAAAGTCCTCGCAGTCAGCGTTCTCAGGGAGCGGTCCCGTCGTGCAAATGCAGCGAGAGGTTGTTCCCGGGATACCGGTGCAACTAGTGCCCAATGTGCTGTCAGACGTGTCCACACAACTCAAGCCTGAGCCATCGCAGTACCCTGCACACGAACAGGGGGACACACTGGTACCTACCTCTACAAACAAGGAGAAGCTAGTGCCAATTGTTCTCACACGCAACGCGCTTGTTTTTCGGACTCACCTTCGGAAGAGCAGTCATGACCTGCGCCAAGGTAATTATTCGGATCGACCGTGCCTGTGTCAACAACGTGTTCGCGGTTAAAAGAGGGATGTCTCTTCTGCAAGTTTTTGTGAAACGTGTCCGTGGAAAGGTTGTGCACCCATAGTCTGACAGAAGGCGGAGGACAGCAGAGTATGTACACACCTGTGTAAACGTAGGAACTTGCTGCACATGAAGAAAGCAACTGTGCCTGCAAGTCACGAAGGGCGTCAAGGGTCATAGACAACCGCCATTCAAACTCTCGAGACGTCGCGTCAGACGCAGCGTCCTGCCATGACATGCAACACACCAACAGGCAACACAACGAACACTGCAGGAGCATCATAGGTGCAAACTGTTGGCCCAACTAGCCCCAACAGCTTGCAAGGGATGTCATACGCCATGTGCAAAGGTGTGTATCCTTACCAACAGCAGTGAGATGGCGCCGGCAACCACCGGTAGCGTCATTTTGGTATGATATCAAAGCAGAGACAAACACAGCGAACGAATGCGTTTGAAGTCTAGCTGTCTTTGTGCGTGATGAAGAAACTCCGCTGATCGTTTCGCAATCGAAAAGAAATCGTTTCGCCAGATTGTTGTGGGTTCGTCCCCAATTTGGCGACGGACACTTGAATTTTGGAACAAGATAGCTGCTAGTCCTGTTGGGTCGCTTTTCCACACAATCTTGCTTGACAATCTTGATGATGCTTTTTCTGCTGGCGGACACTTGAATTTTGGAACAAGATAGCTGCTAGTCCTGTTGGGTCGCTTTTCCACACAATCTTGCTTGACAATCTTGATGATGCTTTTTCTGCTGGAAATGGTGCTAAGAACTTTTCTGGCTCCATAGCTGCTTGTTTGCAATCTGTTGGGCAGCCCATGCCTTTTGGCAGGGGCGCTGTTCCTATCCTGGAGATTGGTACAATCATTGAAGCCCTGCGTCAGCATTTGGGCGGCACCCATGACTATTTTTTGCATTGTCCCAGGGCAGCCCCTTCTGTTGGGGTTGTTGCATGTACATACCACCATTGGTTTAGACCTTTTAGCCAGCATAGGCGGTATTGTCAGCTGCCTGTTTCTGGTAGGCGCATGCAGCGGTTTCTTCAGTTTAGG
>JAABUP010000470.1_pt1 | contig 89426 bp, 131 predicted proteins | sample 5559201 | NCBI WGS metagenome assembly JAABUP01 (sample SAMN10711887, study PRJNA513373) | rock metagenome | isolation source: Antarctica rocks | place: Antarctica | reverse complement strand
CCTCCACTTCAGGGCTTCTTCCAGCTGAGTGCTCCTCTGGAGCTCAGCCACTTGAGCTGTGTGCTGTGAGAAGACCAGTGTGAGCTGCCGTTGATGCTCAGCCTGAACAGCATCACAGAGCTGGCACATGTGCAAGGTCGGCTGCAAGAAGCTTGCACGTTTTAGTTGACCCAGGCTGTGAGCTGTTCACATCACTGGATATTGCTACGGCATGCAACCGATGGAAGTCTGGCTCCAGTGCATTTGCAATCCATGATGCAGCAGCAAGGACCATTGCTGCTCCAACAGTCCAAGATGTGAGCTGCATGCCTGCTTCATGCTGAGAGCACTCTGTCATGGTAGTGGCGCTACACTAGATAGTGGACACATGCAAGAAAGTGGTACGGGCATTAGGTGTCAGCCTGTTGGTATGGCTTGCCTGAAGGCGAGCTGACTGCTCCACTGCTTCAGTATGAGCCCTCTGCACCGTTGTGATTGCCATCTCAGCAGCGCATGCTCGCTGCTCAGCCTGCCTCACAGCCTGAGACAGCTTCTCAAGCTCAGCAGGCTGAACAACAGCTCCAGGGGCTGCTTGTTGACTGGCTTGCTGTGTAAGTGGCTGCTTGTCTGGCACCAGATATGCTTGATGCACTGTCTGCTGCTGCTGCCTTGCTTCAGAGGATGGGGGCGCTGATTGCTGCAGCACCTGCAAGCATCGCACTTTTGCCTGTAGCAAGGGAAGCTTGGCCGGACAGAATGGCAGTGCAGAGCCAAGCAGTAATGCTTGCGTATGGACACCAGTAGCCAATCTTGCAACAGTGAAGTGCTGTATCCTGCAGTCAGGCGGGCAGGTGGCTCGGTTTACAATGTGGAACATGGCATGGGAGAACATACCTGCCTCAGCCCTTAGTAGCTTCCTGTATGAGGTCTTGTTTTGGCAGTCAGCTCACCAGAGTATCGTGTGCTTAACTCATGCATGGCTACAATCAAGTGTCCCAAACAGGTGCTGTGCACAATGTGCAAATGATAGGTCAGCGTTGTTTGTTTTGCAGTGCGGCAGTGGGGAACGTCTCATAAGCCTCGACCAGGGCTGCACAGCCTTCTTTGAGATATGAAGGCGAGGAACAGCTGTAGAAGGGACTGGTTGCTGCAGTGCACGTGCATCCATCCAACACAGAATCAGGCTGCAGAAGCTGTGCAGCAGAAAGGATGGCCATCGTGCACATAAAAAACGTGAGACCAAGGATGGGGCAAAGGGCCAAGCCTGGCGTTGGTGTGGGGCCAGTCAGTGTGGGAGGACTGCCATGCAGCAGCAAGTGATCACCTGCAGCTGGTTCTCCAGAGAGCGCAGCCTGTGGTGGTAATGGCTACGCACCTCCTCCAGCTGGCCCTCCAGCTCCCTCACCCGCCCACCCCTGTTCTCCTGGCCCCCACCCCTGCACATTGCCATGATTGAGATAGCATGTGCGGCAGACATATGCTTGTCAGGCTGCTGGACACTTGCAGCTTGCAGGCTCGGACAGGCAGCGCGCATGGTGACGCTGCCATGTCCTAGCTGAGCAGCACATGCACACGACAGCTAGCAGACTTGCTGCGAGTCTGTCTTGCTTTTCAGGCCGCAATTCTGCCGCACTATGCTGACAACAAGCATCAGAAGGCATTTGCTGCCAGATGCATGATAACATTAGCGCTGCTTCTGGGTGCATGCAACACCTTCCTGTCCTGAAGAAGCTGGAGGTCGAAAAAATCCAGATTTTTTTTTGTGGCACACAATTGATGACTAAGTGACAAGCTTGGAGACATCAACCAGAAAACTCACTGCAAGGGTTTGCGGGCCTGGAACTGCAGTTTGAGGCGCTCATGCTGCTGCCGCAGAGAGCACAGCTCCTGTTCCATCTCCTCATCCTTGCGCACCAACGCAGCCTGCAGGCACTCACACCACCCATGCCCAGCTGTCCCTCCAACCTCAAGGCTACTGCCTTCATAGTGACTCAGACCATGAATGTCTGTGTCATGACTCATCATGACGAAGCTGTCACGACTTGACTGTCTGACGAGCAGTCAGTGTGACAAGGCATATAGCTCAAGCTGCAGTTTGAATCCAAGGGGCAGCATTGGGGGGAGTCAGGAGGTGTGAGATGCACCTGGAGCGACTTGAGCTTGGTCTGCAAGTCTGAGACCAGTGCAGACTCCTGTGAGCTGGGCTTGGCAGCCGCAATCAGCGCTGGCAAGCTGTCCGGATGCCTGGACTTCAACGCAGCCTGCACCAGCGATCATGCCTTTGTCAAACTTGCCTCACATGCTTGGACAAGTGGCACACGTTGGGACAGCTCCCTCGGCAGTGGCTCAAGTTGGCTCATAGGCTGTTCAAATGAACAGCCTATGAGAGAAATGGAATACACACACACAGGTCTTTGACAGCACAGCACAGCACAGCACAGCACAGCACAGCACAGCACAGCACAGCACAGCACAGCACAGCATAGCAATGAATACCTTGAGATTCTCCACATCAGCCTCAAGCTCCTTTATTTGCTTCTTGTCATTCTTGAGGCTTCTGTTGGTGACAGGCCCAGGCTGCTTGCTGAGGCGCTCCTCCAGAACAGCAATCACGTCAGCCTGCTCCTTCATAACATTGCTGTTTGTGTTCACCAAGTCCTGATTTTCTGCATACCTGCAGACAGATGTGCCCTGAGTTGACGTTGGTAGATATGCCTCCTCACACCAGGCACACACAGACTGGCTTGTATACAATGGACATGTCATTGTCCTGACCGCATTGGGTATAAGACTGGCAACGCTAGCTGTTGATGTGGCTGTGACATGGACAACTCTGCAGAGTCATGCACAAATTCAGAGAGTACAAGACATGACAGCAGCGTCACTCCAGCATGTGTGTCCTTCACCAGCCCAAGTACAGGACACGTGTGCACTTACAAAATGAGTTATTGCTTTCGCATCAGCCAAATTTTGCTTGGCCTAGACTTTACAAGAGCGGTAGCAGCATTATGCTGGTGGACTTTATGACCCTGCTCCATAGGATGTGTAATGGTCCAGACCAAGCAGGAGTACTTACCAGGTGAGCTTGCGCTGAAGCTCTGCCGCCATGTGATCATGCTGCCGCTGCATGTCTGACATCTGACCCCTCACTTGTGCCAGTAAGGCATCCTTTTCCACCTGGACTTGCTTCACCACACAGTCCTCAGCCTGCAACACATCACCCGGTGCATCAACTGCACAACACTCAAGATGCATGAGGTTGGCACTGCGCCTGCAGGACTGCCACGCAAATCTTTGATTGCAAGGGATGACAATACAAGGCCTGGCCGAATGCCTGGACAGAAGACGCATCCACCTCTCAAGCATAGCAGCAAACATAGATGTGGAGAAAGATGTGAGATCTGGACATCAGGTGCCAATCTGCATGGAATAAGCGAGACACAGAACAACAGAGAGTCAGAGAGTAAATCTTTACAGAAGTGAGACTCATTTTCCAACGCAATCATGCAGCTCCATACACCATTGCCATGCATTTCTGCCGCTATCCTCCCTCACCATAACAATACAGCTCTGATCCAAATATAATCTAGGCCAGGCAAACAATAATTGTCATGTCGCACAAGCACAAGAGTGGTCTGAACAACCATGACAAGCCTCAGCAGGTGTGAAGCCCTGTAGCCAATCAAGCAGTGATGGCCGGTATCCTATCCGAACCCAGATGGTACTGCATGACATACACGCATAGCAGCAATGGCTTTCAGACATGTTCTCTTGTTATACTATGTTATACTGTTCAACATCTCTTTGCATGTTTCTGCTGAAACCTGTCTGAAATGCAGATGTTGCTGATGGAGTCACAGGTGCTGAAGCCTGAAGCATACCTCCATTTTGTTGAGATCCAGCCCCGCAAACTTTGCCTCCAGCTTCTTCTTGTCACGCCTCACCTGCTGCAGCTCATCTCGCAGCTCGGTCTCACGCTGAGCTGCCTGCTCGCGAGCCAAATCCAGCTCAGATTGCAGCCTCAGGACGGCTGTCAGCTTGTCAGCCTCTTCTGTCTTGGATTGAATGCCTTGCTCCTGCCAAGAACATGAGGCATCTTATAACAACAACAATGAGGCATCTAATACATTTGCAATACCTCCTTGGAGGCACAACAACCCATTGAACACGCTTTTGTCATGAGCTCAGCCAGCTGTGCAGTGATTGCATGCAGTAAGTTCTCCCACAGAGATTTTGATGATTGCATGACGACACTGTACAATGATGCTGTAGAGAAAAGGCCCAGTGTGATGCGACACAAAGAACACTTTGTCATGCAGTGAACGACACAGAGTCTCAGAACTGATTTTGTAGCTTTCAATTTGCAGTACAGAACCACTGGGATGCATTGCGCGATCAAAGCTGCCAGAACAATGCCAACCTCTGCTGCAGTGTGCAACTCATCTGCAATACAGGATTGCGCAGCATATGCGACAAGGCAGCAGACAAGGATGGGTTCACCTGCACGTGTGCCAGCATGCGCTGCAATCTGATATTGTCTTCAGCAAGTTGGTCCAGGGCATGAGCATGCTCAAGCTTGAGCCTCTTGATCTGCTGTACAGCAGCCTCATTCTCTGTCTGCAGTGCAGATCCACCTGCTCAGCAACTGCCTTCTATTGGCCTTGAGCCCCTCAACCTGGTGATGTTTCTGGTGTACTGCACGCCTTTCTTTGCCCTAACGCTTGTGATCTCACAGCAGATCATGCATGCATTGAACACTGCAAACAGTTTATGGCAACTTTGATTGACCACTTAGCCAGCTGTTGTGAGAGTCACATGCAGCTTCAGCAGATAGATGGAACACCTGGACCTAACATGGGCGCAGACTGCTTCTTTGCATGAGTCAACATGGATATGGAGCATGTGCAGCTACAACAGATAGGTGGACAAAGCCTTCTGGTTGGCTACACAATGCCGCACTAGCTGTCAGGTTGCTGTGTGTAAGGCAGAGACTCCTGTGCAGGCCAGGTGCCCAGCCGCATTTGTGACTGCTGCCTGTCAGAGCTGCTTGCTTCCAGCAATGCTGCTCAACCTTTCCCAGCTACACTAATTGGTTGACTGTCATACAATGAAACAACTGTGGAGCAGACTCTGGTGTTGTTTTGTGTACAGCTGTTGAATGTAGCGAAATGGCCCTATCTGCAGGAGTGGTTCTTGGTATGACCTGGTAGCCCTGAATGAGGTTCTCCTGTTCCTGCATGTCTCGCCTCAGTGCGCGCACTTCTACATCACTCAAGGTGACCTGGCTTGCGCCTGACAGCTTGGTCTTGGGATCAAGCCCCTCCAGAGACTGCAGCAGCGATGTAGTCATGTGATCACAACTCATGTCCACAGACTGTGTTGATGATGCCATGACCAGGTCTGCGCGTTGAGCCAACTTGATTTTGCTTGTCAGCCAACCGTGTGACTTCAGAAGCAGCTCCATTGAGGGCTTGCTGTGCAACTTGAATTACTCTTCTGACACACTGTCTTTCAACACATCTGCTGTGTCCCGACATGCACATTGATTGCTTTGCATGCGATACTGTCTAAAAACCAATGCAAGCTCACCTGCAACCTGTTCTGCGCCAAGTTGAGCTGTATTTGCTTCTCTCTAAGCCGGATGTCGTACTGCTCCCGTATCCTCCTCTCACCTGCTGCTGCTTCCTTCTTGTGGCTGGCAAGCAGGGCGTTGCCAACTTGGCGAGCTTGAACCTCCACCTGCTCAATTGCATCTTTGACAACGTGCAGCAGGATTTGTAGACAGCTGTTGACGCACATCAAGTTCATTCACAACATTGCTGCTAGACGTGTAGTGCTGTCATGCATTCACAAATTGAATGTCAATGCTGCCACTGATGGCTTCTGACGTCGTCATCTGCATCCTTGCTGTGAGATTGCCTGCACCTCTTACTGCTCATTGAACTGTCTCAATTGTGCTATGACAAATGAGCCCATGCTTATGTCACATCATTGTATTACAATTGAACATGCCCTGCAAAGCCCAGTCTTTGGCAGTGTGATTGTACCTGCAGCTTTGCTCTTAGAGCATCCGTTTGCTTTTGCAAGTCCATGAACTTGCCAGGGGACACGCCTTTTTCTCTGCCAGGTGTTGGTGTCTGCCTGCTGCTTGAGGGGCCCTTTGCCTGAACGGCAGTCAAGCCCATGTTCGCACTGGGCGAGGGGGACTGCCTTGAGCCAGGGCTGCCCTTTGGCCGAGTGAGCCTGGACTCCTGAGGGCTGGTCCCCAAGCTCAGTTCCTTCTCAGATCCTACATGGAATTCCAATGAGCAAATGCTATTCTGGCGATAGTTGCATGTCAATGCATGTCATGCCTAGTCTGAGTTGCAAGCTGCATTGTGTCATGCAGCATCGTTGCCTTGGCTGCAAGCCCAGCTGCTTGCTGCAGCTGCTCACTCACCAAATGCACATTGTGTCCCAGATCACAGGTGCACCAGGCAAGGCCAATGCCAATGTAGCTGTCACACCAGCTTATACTCATATCAGCAGCATAGCATGCACATGAGTGACGATGGTCAACATTGGACAATGTCAATCATGTATATGCACGATGGCAAGATGCATGGAACTGAACTAGTGCACAATCAAGTGCATCAATCAGCTGGACCAGGAACAGGTCATGGTAGGCGCTGCCTACCTGTCTGTCGTTCAAAACATTGCAATCACACAGGCTCATACCTGCAGATAATGGCAGTATGTTACTGCCAACAGGGTCTACAAATGGCAGTGTTTGGAAGGAGCTCTGTGGCTGCTCAGACCAGCTGAACCCAGTTTTGCTGCCCAAAGCATGCTCATCCCGTCTTCTTGCCAAGCCATCCTTTGCTAACAGGCCAACATGAGGTGATGATGCTGCTGTTGTGGAGGTACTGGCTAATGCAGGGAAGTGATCTCCAGCCGGTGCAGGGGATGAAGCAGATGCAGGTGCGTTTGAGACTGCTAGTGATATTGCCATTGGATCATCTTCATCCGTCACAATGTCTGCTGCAGCCGATGTGGCTTCTGCCATTGCAGCTGCCTTGTTTAGCTGTGGTGCATCATGGCCTGCATCTGATGGACCTGAGGCCGAAGCTGCAAGCCCAGCCAAGACCTGTGGACTTGCCAGGTATACTTTCTCCATCACCTGCTGCTTGCCTTCAGTGTCAGCAGCAGTCAGGACAAAGTCTGCTGAACCCTTGGCTCCATCAGCCTGAAGGCCAGCAGCTGCAGGCGCTGCCACATTTGACAGGGATGTCGCATGTACTTCAGCAAGTGAAGGTGGTTGATTGTGCAAGGGATCTGGAGCAAACGCTGGTTGATGCGCTGCATTTTGCTGCGTGAAGGGCTCACTAGCGCAACTTCTGACAGACGCTGCGTTGTGTGACTGTCTGTTGCTACTGTCTGAGCTAGCTGCTGTAGAGCAGGCAGGCAGCCCGGTTCCAGCACCTATGTCACCATGTAGTGTGGCTGCCTGCATGCCTGCTTCTGTAACACCTGGACCCATGCGAGCAATGCTGCTGGCAGACTGAGCACCAGGCCATTGCTGATGAGTTCTGCCGTCATTGCTTGCAGGGACACCTTGGATTGCGACACCTGCTGCTAGGCTGGCAGCAGAAGCAGCAGGCTGAGCCGCAGAAGATGTGGCTGAGGCTGTTGGCCCTACTGCCGCAGACACGCATTTTTAGCATATTGCAAGGCCCCTGTTTCGACAGCATCTGCTCACGCACAAGACGCTTCACAGTGCTGTTGGTGCCCCAGTATATGCGCTCCTCATGGACTTGCCATGCATTCTCCAGAATGATGACTATGTGTAAGAGCATGGTGCATGCACTTTCATCTTCAAATAATTCCACAGCTAGGATTATCAGATAGTGTGAGGGTACCTTGATGCTTAGTAATGTGTCTGAAAGGGCTTTTGTCTGGGCTGCTACTACTCTCTGGGTCAAAGCTGCTGCTGTCCAGCTGATTCAGCAGGGCATAATCAATTGGCTCACCAGAATGTGAGGCCTGCCATTGTGCTTCCAGCTGTTCAAAGAAATGTGCCTTGTGAGCCCTCTCGCTCTCAGAGTCAGATGCCATGCTGTTTGCTGCCTGTAATAGGACACTGATATGGCTTGAGTAGTAGTTACTCCACAGGTGAGAACAGACAACACTGACCCTTGCGCTGTGCTGACACAACAATCATGCAAAGACAATAACAATCCTTGTTCAGAAGAATTGCCCTTCAAGACCAATGCTATGCCAAATGAGACATAATTCAGCAGCCAGCCATGTCTAAAGATACTAATGATGATAGCAGGCAACATACCTGGGCACTGCCGCCACGCAGCGGGACTCCATGGGCAGGATCTGCATCAGCCAATATCTTTTGTGCTGAATCAAGAAAAAGCCCTGAAGGCTGCAGACTGCAACCTTCCCAGCTACAGTTCCTTCATGTGAGGCTTACCTGCTTGCTTAGCAGATACAAACGAGCCTGGCGCCCCAAAATGGAGGATGCGCTGTGTGCTGCTTGCAGCAGAGGATAGCTGTTGCTTTGTCGTGTTAGGGCTAGGTGCTGCGGTGAATATGCAGGTTCAATTTGTTGCTGTACGAACATGCAGCTGATTGTGCGGACAACAGTGCCAATGAATCATTCATCGTCTGTAATGGACAAGAGTGCCAACACAAGTACCTAAAGGCAAGTCGCTGATGAAAGGCTTCATTTGCATTGGGCTCTCCATAAGCACTGGAGACGTCCCCTGCAGAGCAGGTAAAGTTCACGGCCTGGCGTTTTGATCTGTCGCGTATGAAAGTTGCATATGCAGGTTACAAGATAGGCACAGCTCATGTAGACTTCACGGACGTTGACTGGTGAAGAAGACTTGACCGTGCCCTCATACGACTCGAAGACGTCAGAGTAAGCCTGATCTGCGCCACTGATCTTAGACATGCTGTTCAAGCTGCGCACTTGGAGCAGGACGGTGGTTTGATCTATGCAAGATCGTGACACGGTTGTGCTGGCTTGTCGACCTCAATGTCCTAGCTTCGCGAAAATTCGCTGAATCTACTCTGGTGTCTATTGGCGCCCATGTCAGAGCGCATTCGCGATTGCTCAGGGCCGCAACGCCCCGAGCTAAATGTGGATCACTCTGTGCCTGATCCACATTTAGCGTTGACCTGAGCGTTGATTATACACTCAGATCAATGCTTTCACCCTTCTTGAGTGCTATAACAGGGGTCTCGAGCCTGCTCTCGAGCTGTTGCATGTGGCAATCCTGCTGAAATACAGCAATTCAGAACTCCATCATGCAGTTGCAAGGCATGCATCTAGCAAGCTGTGCTGGTCAGGCTGCTGTGAATACAAGCATCAAAGGACTAATGTGCCCGTGGACATTCTAATCAGCAATCTGCTCAGACCTGCTCATTCATCAAACCAAGGTCCACAAGAAGCTGCTGCAGCTGTCTTTGCAAAGACTTGTCCAAAGAAAATGCCAAACCCAAGAAGCATACAAGTAGTATGCCCAATCGCACAAATCGTTTGTACTTGTCTTTCGCATTCACAGAAGCATCCTCTGGCTTGCCAAAGACCAAGGACGTCACCCCTAGGGTATATATGGCCAGTACTGTGCAGGTGAGACAGCATACATTGTATGGCATGCTGAAGTCAGGAGTGGGCAGGGGAACCAGAACACCCGTTGTGTATATGTGTCTGCCTTTGTAAGTGGCCAGGTGCCGCAGGATGTTGTGGTCAGCAAGAACGTCACTGTGTGGAGCTGCATGGGTACGATGAGTCACCATCCATGGATCCTGCACCATGACCGAGACAATCGTTGATCAACAATCGGGGCTGAGCATTGACATTCTGGCTTCACAACACAATAGTGGGCAGGCAGCAACCTTGTCAATCTGTTTGGCACAACTTGACTATCTTGTCAGGACAGCAGCTGCCAGGACGTGTCATCAGCAGCCTACTGCAGTGTCACGTATGTGTGCCAGCACAGCCTCAGCATCAGGCCTACAAACAGGAAATCATGCCCTGGTGGCACCTCAGCAAATGAAGCACAATATGCTTTGCCAAGTTATGCAGCATGGACAGCAAAGATGACCTGATGTTCAGCTTCCGCGTCCAGGAAAGTAAAGAACGCGGCGGGGACATCAAACCCCCTGTGCGCATCTGGAGGGTGATCAAAGACCGTCAGGAAGGCTTTCTGGAAGTCAATTGTCAAAAGAGCCGTAGATGTAGCAGCTGGCAGGCACAGACATAGCTCCAGCAGAGCTATGGTGCCTGCTCCCTCTGCAGGCTGCAAATGGTGTGCCAGCAGCACATCATCCAAGTCAACATCCTGCACATCAAACCCCTTGCATCAGTGTTGACTGCATGAGCAATGGGGCTGTGAGTGCTTGTGCTTGTTGCAACTCCATGTAGCTGACAAGTGCAAGGTGGCAGTAAAGTGTCCCAGCCTCGTCTGTTTAGACTATTTTGTCTAGTACCAAAGGTTCAGGAATGATGCATAGCATCCAAATATCACATATGTTGAGTCAGGTGCAAGTAGGGCTAGAACCGGACCAAGAACAGCTGCTTAGGCAGTGTAGCAGAGGGCTCTTCCTGTACATCTTAGTCTGCAGGCTCAACTCATGAGCATGCTGTTCAGAACTAATTGTACTAGTGCTACAGCATAAGCTGCTGAGGCGCAGCTGAGCTGCAAACAACTGTTGTGCATGGGGCAGTTTGTGTGTCTGAGCATGTTATGATAGCATCCAGGGATCTGTCATGTTGCAAATGGCTGGACGGAGTCAATGCTGGATGTATGCCATGCTTGCTGCAACATACCACTGACTACAGGTACAAGCCTGACCTGGTCATCCACTCGAAAGTGCATGGTATGAAAGAGGAGCCTGAAGTACCAGGGCATCATCTGGAAGATGCAAAAGCGCAGTGATTGGGACTCTTGCCCAGTAGCGTTCGTCTGGGTGCTCTGCTCCATGTTGCCCGTCAGCAGGCTAGCTTTGGCTGTCTCATGCAGGTGCAGCTGCAGCACTAAAGTGCCTCGGTCTCCAAACCTGCCGGCTACAGACTGCTGCACCTGAAAGCATCACTTGCCAAATTACTCAAGCACATGCCTAAGTAAAGGACAGTATGCAGGATGGGTTCATAATCATTGCTACTGTCAGACCCTCAGCAATGCACCACCACAGATGCCTTGCTGTTGGGCAGTCAAGGAAACACATGGGTGCATAGACTATGACAGGAGGTGGCATCTATACATCATCAACAGCCTGCAGCTGCATTGCCCCAAGCTGCTTATGCATGATGGAAGTCGGCTGAAAGACAGTCAAACATGATCACAAGGACAAGGTATTGGACTGGCTAAGCAAAGACAAGCACAGGTCCACCATGGGTCATCAGTCTCTGCCGTGACAGGTAACAGGGTGAATCACAAACACCTGGACACACTGGCGTTAGACTTTTAGCTTGTAACATAACATGTGTCGTTGAGGCAGACAGGCTGCCTGACCTGCACAGGAGAAGTCTGCGCCTGCCAGTCCACTGGCTGCTGGTGCCAAGTGAGGGATGGCTGCAAGCACTGCTCACTTGGCATGCCTGGCTGCTCTGGCTTGGAGGCAGTCACATTGTACAGTAAGAACACTGCTGAAGAGGAGCTCATCACAGTGTCCGGAGCTGGTGATGCAGAGTACAAGCTGTTGCTGATAGCTTGTAGGTCTGACGCATTCTGGGGCAAGTCAGCTTTGGCCAGGAGGGACTTTGGCATGTTGAAGTAGACATGTGTGTGAGTGGCTTTGGAGCATGCGGCAACACCTGGAACATTGAAGAGGCGCTGGAGGTCGATGTTCTGGTGCACAACCTTGCCAAAGTTGCTGAAGGTGGTCTTGATCTTGTCTTGAGTGTGCAGCTGCTCAGGCCGGAGAACTAGAGTCAGGGTCTGAGTCAGCGTGGCTGTAAGTGCATGTACGCTGTTATGGCTGGCATTGCCCTGTGCATCCTGCTGGGCGTCTGGATGAGGCATGTCAGACATGCTGTTTGCGCAGGTGTTGCTGCTGCCACTATCTGCTGCACAAGAGCGGTCTTGTGCCTGGCCATGCACTTTCAGGTGCACACGCATGGCATGAAAGCTGGCACCATACAGTGTGGGCCTGTCCATGAGTTGTGTCAATCCCTGCCGGCCCTGACAGGGCAGCAGCTTCAGCCAAGGTGTGAGGTTCTCAGTGCAGACTGCTTCTCTGGGCAAGCTACCATAGAGCCACTGGGTGGCCACTTCAGGATTGTGATCCCCAAATGCATGGACAGGCATAGACACCATGGCAGCATCTGCCTGTCAGCAGTCAGCGATCAGTATGCATCATCTGGTGACAATAAGATTGTACTGAGACGCATCTTGATCTGACTCTGGCTTTTGTGGTGTGAAATGCACTCACAGCATGATGCTGACACGGCACAGATTATGGCAATGCAAGCAATGTCTCAAGTCACGCTATAGCGTGTACCGGACATGTGTATGCAGCATCCCTGTCCTGTGCTAAGGCTGCCATTATGCATAGGTGCAGGTGGGCTTACCAGGAAGTTGAGCGATGAGCAAAATAATCCACTCAGGGTGTGCGTGAGATTGCCCCAGGCATACTGCATTTCGTGCATATCTTGTATGTGAGGCAAAAACCTTGAACGCAAAGTGGCCCCAGGCGGGGTGACTGGCAGCTGCGGTGGACCCCATCTATCGGCAAACTGCAACAACACAGAGCGTTGGCTGTTCTGCGACCTAGGACTTTACAGCTGCATTTGTAGCACAGCTCTTTGACATACCCAGCGTCCACGCACAAATGCCAGGTCTAGCTCCTGGACAGGGAGATTGGCAATCAAATGCCGAATTGCCTTGGGAAAGACGTGGTCATTTGTCGCAAGCTGAGACTGAAAGTGAAAATGAACCTGCATTCCACAAGCTTAAAGTCACGGATGCAGTGATGCCGAAGCAGCGCTCAGACGGCTGTTCCTGCGCTGCAGACGTAAAATTACCAGGGTGGTGCCATCGCTGAGAGGTTGTACAAGCAGCTCCTCCGTGAATTTGGCCTGCGACCCCATTCGCAGTTATGCAGTCAATATCGCAGCACTAGATGCTTTGATCACGTCCCAGGACAAAGAGGTTTTGCCGACCTCTATCGCACACGGGCTGAGCAGGAGCAGGCGTAAGACAACGCATACTGTAACCTTCCAGAACATTCACCACGACACAGTTGATGTTTTCCGGACCAGCTGTGACGGGTAGCAGCGACTGCGACAGTGGGTGCTGCAGTCAACTGATCCACCCGTTACTGTCGGTCACTGATACAGCCTGACCTGCAGCTGTTTTGAATGTCACAGGCAACGAGACTGTTTCTCCTTGATGCCTCTGCGCAATACTCGCTGCAGCAGCACTGCGCGGCACACTGACAGACTGAAACATCAACAAGTCACATTGCAAGCTTCTACGCGGAGGTACGGAGCACGTCTTGTTACAGGACGGAGGCACGGGATGGAGCCACGTGAGCTGTTCTGATATGCTACTGGCTTGACCGCTATGTCCCGCGAAGACTGTATGATGCCGCTTGCGTTCAGCATCTTTTCGAGCTGCAAATGACATGCCCATTTACATGTGAGTCAGCGATGAGCGTGCATCCATGAGCTTTCCACTGCAGTATTTGTGATACAAGGCTGCCTTGTTTACATACGGGCTTGCCACCTCGCCTGTTCGAGCGCTGACTTTGTCGTCAATATGTTACATCGAACACACATCCCGTTCAGAAGCACGCCCAGAAACTGCCCTATCACATGTGCATTTTGCAGGTGGGTGATCTGACCGCGAGCTTCGCGCTGAACATCTTGGCTGTTTCAACTTTCGGTTTTTCGACTGTTTCGCGTCATGCAGCTCTGGGAGCGTGCGGAGTTTGCCACGAGCTCTTACTGCATGTTGTCCATCTTCGCGCACATGCAGCAGGCAAGCCCGAAACGCAGGCTTTCACCTCCAGACCACAGACCGATTAACGCAAAGGACTTGTTCTGCTCAGCCTAACAGCGCCTGTGAAGGTACTATAGTCTTTGCCGCCATTTGCTCACAGCTCGGGCAAAGAGCAGGGCAGTTCTCCAAAAGCTGAGTTGTTGCCTCCTGCTTTACACTGCAGAAGGGGACTGTTTACAAGAAGAAGATGGCACAGTCATTGTCAGAGATGACTTGGACCTGTTGCTACAGGTGTGTACATCTCTCTGTACATGCTTTGAGTCCCAGAGTACAGGCTGACAGTCTTCCAAAACATCAACTCACAAAATCGGTGTGGCTTTTATGGCAGGTTCTGCCAGTGAACCTTAGAGGGTCGCTGATGTCTCATAGCAAAAGAGCATCTTTACTGGAGGTGAGCCTTCTACAGTATTGCGTTCTTCAAATGCTGCTCATGGCACCATTATAAGATGACACTGTACTGCTGATGTCAGGTAGTACTTGATTTGGGCAGAAGACCAGAAGCCCGCTTTGCAGGTGCAGTAGGGGGTGAATACCTGAGAGATGAAGAGGCAGGTTCTTCTGTAGCGCTCTATGCTGCATACATGCACACACAGCCACGCAGCATTCATGCACATTGTGACGCTTCCTCCCTTTTGCATTTGAACCATACTTTTCATGCTCACCCATCTCTGATGCAAACTTTCAGGTCTTGTCGTACTTGCTCGTAGATCACCTGGGAGGACTTGGCAGCAGCTGAGCAAGCAGTGGGCACATTTGGAGGTGACAACAGAGCTGGAGTTCAGGGCACATTGCATCGCATTTCAGCTATCCGCAACAGGAAAGGAACAATTGTTGGGTTGACATGTCGCGTTGGCCGAGCTGTCACAGGGCACATTGACATGATCAGAGACATGCTGGAAGGTAAGCCATTGCCCCTGCACAGGAACAAGGATCAAGTCTACTGTGCCACACTTCATGGCAAGTTACACACAGTTGTGTCAACATCTGGCCATCCAAGATTGGCCCAGCCAGGTGGGCTGTACAGTGCAGAAAGGCATAAAGCGGCATGAGCACTGCAGACAATCTCAGCAATCAAAGAGTGTTCACAATACTTGGCATCCAAACATTGTTTGCTGCCTGCTGGCACCTGCACATGACCGTGATTCATCCAAAAGCTGTCTACCTTTCAAACACCATGCGATGCCTTTTGTTTGGCTGCTGAGGTCCTTGTATTTGTTTTGCAGTGCCAAACTCACTTCTGTTCCTGGGGCGGCCTGGAGTGGGCAAGACAACAGTCATCAGAGAAATGGCCAGGGTGCTGTCAGATGAGCTACACAAGCGAGTTGTCATTGTGGACACATCCAATGAGATTGGCGGCGACGGAGATGTGCCGCACCCAGCTATTGGTGGTGCTAGAAGGATGCAAGTCCCTGACCCATCTCAGCAGCATAGAGTCATGGTAAGCACTGGCCTCCTGTGTATACTGTCGACATATAGCACACACCCGCATCAGTGCTTTACTACATTCACCAACTGTCTTAGCAGCATACAGTTTTGCCACACTGGCGACTATTCCTGTTTGGTGGCCCTGTTCAGGTGGAGGCAGTGGAGAACCACATGCCTCAGATCATCATGGTGGACGAGATTGGCACGGAGGCCGAGGCTCTTGCCTGCAGAACCATTGCTGAGAGAGGGTTTCAGCTGGTTGCAACAGCTCATGGGCAGCTTTTAGAGAACCTTATCAAGAATCCAACCTTGTCTGATCTGGTCGGCGGCATCCAGTCTGTCACTCTGGGTATGACCACTCATGTCAAATGCACCACTCACTCCAGAGTGGCAGCATGTGTTGGTACCTGATGGCCTTTGCAAGCCACTGGAAACGAAGGTTTTTGCATTTCCATTGGCTTTGGCTTTGGCCTTGGAGAAGTGTGTTGAGCTGCATGCAATAGCAGGTCAAGCCCAAAGTCAGCCTGTTGAACTGCAGCACATACGTAGAACATACTTCAGACTGTGACTTGTAACAGTCATATGAGCAATCCAATCACACCATGACCGCCATTGCAAGTGATGACATGACATACAGATACACAGCATAGATGACATGACGTGAATGCTGGAATGTTGTTTTGCAGGTGATGAGGAGGCACGCAACAGGGGGACGCAGAAGAGTGTGCTGGAGCGCAAAGCCCCGCCCACCTTCCCCTTGTTGATAGAGATGCGGGAGAGAGCCTTCTGGGTGACGCACTGGGTGGAGGACAGTGTAGATTGCCTGCTGCATGGCAAAGCTCCAGTGGTCCAGGTTAGCTGTTTGCCTGACATTGCAATATGCTGGCTTGTTGATTGCTTACAAGGCTGTACAGTTAGCTCATGTGAGCTTAAGGGGTGTCTTCATATATGGGCTCTCCATCCGGTCACAGCTGTTTGTGTTTCCCCACTCTAAAACCAGCTGGGGTCTGCTGTACAAGATTAACCCAAACTGAGTGTTTTCGTAGCCAATATCTCATGCTGACATCCTCATAGTCACAGGCGTTTGCCATGGGTAGCAGCAGCTCAAGCAAGTCGCTGTGACTTCAAAAGATCTGATGGTGATCAATTCATGTTTTGGCTGATCAGATTGGTCTGCTAGGGCTTGCTACAGCTACTGACAAGGCCGGTAGGCTTGTTGTACAGGTACGCAAAAGGGACAATGGCCATGTATCCATTGGTGAATGCTCATACCCAGATGCAGATGATCCTCTCTCAAGCCCTGCTCAGTCCCCCTCCATCAACAGCATTCCTCCTGCTGCCATGGCAGCAGCTGCAGCAGCAGCAGGCATAGATGCTGTCAGCAGCATTGGCAGCACAGATTCCAGTGAGAGCAGCAACTTTGCTGGCAGCTCATCAGCAGGCCTTGGGCCTCCAACCTTTGGGTCCTCTTTCATATCTGACGATGATCCATATGCTTGGGCACAGAAGCTAAGGCGTATTCCTGATAAGGTAGGGCAAGGTGCAAGCCTGAGATATGTTTGCTGTTGCATGAGCAGGTGTAATGCATCAAGACAGTGCTGCTATTCCAAGTTGGCGGCAGTCTTTAGATTGTATGTCAAGATACAGCTGCAATGTATGAGCTTACGTGTTTGCAGATAGATTGTTGTCTCATCCTTGTTTGTTGTGATTCCTAGGATGCATTGCAAGAGCTGGCGTTGAATGGGTATATTGGTGAGCCCAACATGAGCGGGAAGCAGAGAGAGAAATTCAACTTCAGTAGTGGAGCAGGCACTGGGCGGCGTAGCAAGCGCAACGGCAAAGCAAATGCCCGCGTGGGCAAATCATGATATTAAAAATCACCAAGAGGACTTTCTTCGTGATCTACGCTTGCAGCTCACAGCTGCAGACGTGGGCCTGTGTATATTTGACTTCTGCAAACTGATTTGATTTTGACATATGTACTGTGCCAAGAGATATCCTGCAGACTGCCATTTGTTTCTGGTTTTTATTGCCAGCTGTCATTGGCGTCCAGACCCCTGTATAACTGTGCTTGGCATGCCTTGCTTTGTATTACTTCAGCTTATTGTTTTGACGCTGCTATTTGTTGCTGCTGTGCTTGGCTTGTTCGTTACCGGTCACGTGAGTGCACTATGCAATTTGACAATTCAGGCCATGTTTGTCTGCAAGGCAAAAGGCTGTGTGCAAAGCCTTCACGCCAGGTCCGTCGTCCTGTAAAGCATTCAGCCCTGCGTGCAAATGCAAGGGTCAAAGCCTGGCAATGGGTGATGTCACGGACATTGTGCAAGATGCTGTCATGTTCCCTCACACGGCATGCATGTTCATGTGATAAGAGTTGGTCAGCTGGCTACTACAGATGTGAGTGTCACCTACGCCTACGGAGCTGTTGCGCAGCACCACGTTTGCAGACAGCCCTGGTCACTATGGGACAGCAGGCCAATAGTATGGGTGGGTCTGGGTGTTGTATGTGGGTGGTGTCTGGTAGGGTCCAAGTGGTAGGTTTCTTTGGTCAAAGCATGGAGGGATTCTGAAGTTGAGGGCACATGCCAACTGCAGCTTTGCGCCTTCGCTATGGCAGTCGATAGCCCGCCCGACGCTCGGGACAGGGTGCGGCGACAAACACTATGCACTGTGTATGACATCAGAAGCTGCCGAAAGTCTCGGGTCGTCAATATGTAGAACCCGAGGGAGACCCCCAATAGCTTATTAGGTCTGGCGCACGAATAGGCTGGTCAAAGTGACAGCTGCGCTTCGCAGCGTATAGCTTACTCAAAACTGCACAAGCAGTGTTGAGCAATATCAAGAACCCAGAAAGCCTATATTGGTCTGAGAGATCTTTCAAAGGCCAGTCAGGGGTTCTTGCGAGCACCTGTAGAATTAGCTCCGTCACCTGCAACCTGCAGTTCACGCAGTTCACGTTGTTTTTCCGGCATTGCTGCGCGACAGTCCCACCTTAATTGTGGTTATGGGGACACCTGTGCTGGTGGAGCGTATGCTCAACAGAACAGTGAGTCTTCACCACCTCAAAACTCTTTGGGGAGCAGCTACACGCTGTAGCATTCGGCTATTGGCAGCATTGTTGCATACTCAAAAAGCGTTCTGACTGACTGTTGCTTGCAGATGTTGTCACAAAGGATTCAAGGGCTATGCCTGATGGCACTAGTGTTCGTGACTGTGATTGTTGCCTTGACAGTCATACAGGCTGTCAAGCATGACTGGTTCCTCTATTCAGGTAATGTCCCCATCTCTCTTGCTGTTGTTCCTGTCAAGGCTGCAACCACTTGCCTGTGACTGGAGTACTGTGAGACCTGACCTCACAGGCTTCCAAAGCCAAGACCATCTGTGCGAAAAGTTGCCGCCCTGCACATGACATATGGACCAAGCATATAAAGCATTCCGGTTTGCTGCAGCCTTCAGTGACACTGTGAGCGGAACAGTGAAGGAGACAGAATGGGGCATGGTTGGCCTGGGTGTCATTCTTGGTGCAGGCTTTGCTCTTGTCATGGGCTTCCTCTGCCACCTGCTCTCTGAGTACTGGCATAGAGGTATGCACACCACGACTCACACCTACTACACCATGGTAGCATGGAGACATCCTCACTCATTGCTCACCATAAAATTTGTGCCATTTCAAGTCAAGGCAGTCCCGCTTGTCTCTGGGGATTACATAAGGTCTGTACATTCTTAGTGACAATTGTCTCAACATCAACATCAAGGCAAAGCCTGACCCATCGCAGTTGTCAACAGACGCACAAATGTCATGTTCAGCAACAACGTTGCTGGTGCAGCACAGGTGCAAAGCTACCCAGTCATCATGACATGACTGAGGTGTGCTTTGTAATAATCCTGATTCTTACTCACAGAATCAGCTGCTTGATGGCAGGTCAAACACCCAAAGCATCTGGATATACCAGTGATATTGAGTCAGGCAAGGAGAAGTTCCTGGCAGCGCAGCACAGCCCCACAGAGCGTGATTATGTGGCTCGGTACGGGCAGAAAGCCTACCGGACTGTGAGTGGGGGTGAGGCGGGTAGCATGCCCCAACCCCTCACACCAGGTCACACAGCCACCGTCAAGATCAAGGCCCTCACTGAACAGGAAGCAGCTGCTCCAGGTGGTGCCTTCTGCCTGTTGTTGCTCGCCTTTCAGCCTTCTGCTGGTCACCTTCATGCCTGCTCGTCATCTGGACCCCTATTGCCAATTGCCTGTGACCAGGTGTACATTGCGCTGTGCCTAGTCATGGAAAACCTCTTGGCTGCCTCGTGCATTTGCCCTCTGCCCGTAACCTTTGTTGTCCATTGTGATCAGATGGCTGCGAGTAAACAGCAGGAATCATGGAAGCCAGATACATCACTGGTGTACTCCACATTTTACTCCATAGATGCAACTCAAAGCCTGCAGTTGTTTCATCCTCATCTGTGTATAGTATGATGCTTGCATTTGCTGTGCAAGATCCACATGGGTCTGTGCGCTGTGAGCTTGTCCGTAAAGTGCAGCCTGCTGTGGTGAAGACCATTGTTTGCTGGTATACTGGATCCTGCAAACCTGCTTAGCATGCATGCAACGCTGACGTCAGGCATTGAGATATGAGAGCATACATTGATACACAAGCAGCGATAGCAGTATGTTGGGTTTGTGGGTCAGCACTGATACTTGAGCATTCTGGTGCAGGGCGTGGCTGGTCATTGGGCAGGCTGTTATCTTTCTCGTGGGACCCTGCAGCCAAGGCCCAGGCTGGCCAGCAGCTGGATCACAATGCCCCAAGCAGGTGCCCCCTCTTCCTCTCCCTGTTGCCCTTTAGCCTTTCATGTCTTCCATCTGGATATGGACTTTGCCCTTTCCTTTCTCCCCTTCCATTTGCTCTTTGCCCTCTGGACCTTTGTGGATTGCTTTGTCCTGTCACTTGTGCAGCCACAGCAGGCTTCAGCCTGACCAGCATCAGAGTGTGTTATCTCCCATTCCTCCCCTCCCCCTGTTTGCGCTGGTTCCCCCTCCCATCCTGCCCACAGCCCCTTCTTGTCACTGTGCTACCTGCTGTTTGCCTCTCACCAGCTTGTGCTTATCCTTCATTATGCATCCCTGGTTGCTCCTTGCTGTGTTCTGTCACGTCACAATTCAGCATTGTGTGGTGGTGCAAAGGCACATGTGCCGCAGCAAAGCATCATGCAATTGACAAAGACATTGACATGTCCTGACTTGATTCAGTGTGCTGTACATTCAGCTCAAGGCCCAGATCCTGTGGCTGAAGGCCACAAGGTGCCTGTGCAGCATCACCTGTACTCACGCCATGTGTGTCAGTGCCATGTAGATTGGGGACAGCAGGTTTGTCAAAGACTCACAGCAGCTCCTCAAGCATCGAACCTGTTGGCGAGGACAAGAGTCCGACCACAAGAGCCCTCACCTTCTCAGAGATGGCGCATCAGATCTCCAGTCCGTTTGGCTTCCTGAGGTGCCCTTCCCCACCACTGTCTATTGCATTGTCATTGCCCCCTTGATCTTCTTTCATTACCTGTTGCCTCGCTGTTTCAAGGTCTGGGCTCTGCCTCAAACCTCCTGCTCTTGCTCTTGATCATTTTCTTGGCTCATGAATTCTTGGCTCATTGCTAAGTCTGGCAGCATACTTCCAAGTACACCACATAATTTCACGCCAATACATACCTTCCAGTACAGAATTGCGACGTGTTGAGAAGCTCTCTTACACATACAATGCAAGAGACGCGTAGACTTATGTGAAGGCTATAATGCAGGGCGGGGTCAGCACACCCTGTTGCTTATGACACCCCCTATGAGACCAATGGGGAAGGGGCCCCTGAAGGCCACCCCCACCACCAGGTCAGTTCCTTCAGCACCCCTCAGCTGGCCCTTCTGACACTGTCTTTGTGTCCAATTGAGCTACAAGCTTTCATGCCTTCTTATTCTATCACATGCTTTAAAAATGCGTGACATCATGTCCATAGGCTTCAGGGTTTACAGCGTTAAACCCTAACTTCCAAACCCTAGAACTGTTTCATCCTGTCCAAGTCAGCTTTCTTACGCTTGTTGGGCATCGCTTCTGTGTGTCTGTGTGCATCCTCGTTGCCATTCAGCTGACCCTCTTCCTTCACCGAGCAGCACAGCTTGCAAAGCATGGCAGTATGCTTGCACTACCAATAGTCCATTGCTGCTGCAGGCGGAGGGGGTGCAGTCAGGGGGTCCCCACAAGGGTGCCGGCCTCATGGGCCATGTCTACACGCGCAAGCTGGAGCAAGCCCAACAGGTCAGAACACAAAGGATCAACTTTGTGTGTGCGAGTCTATCCACAAGCGCTGACTGCCTTCCTGGCAGCTGTCTGCAAGATCTCTGCACCGCATGCCTGTCACCATTTCACGCAAGTGGCTGTTGTCATGCCAGCTTCTTTGCTACTTCTGGCAGGTCAACTGTAGGGCATTCTGCACTGCTGGGTTTCAAGAGCGTCTCGCAATGCTGTGTGACATCCTGCATCACTTGGACAAGTTTTGTTGCTTGTATGCTGAAACTTCACATTTTTTCAATATATTTAAGAGCACATGTCCGTTGCAACTTTGCAAGCTTGTTGTGGTCACTGCATCGCCTGGAGCTGCCTAGCAGGCTGCCTAGCATGGCCATGTGTCAAAGCTGTCTTTGGCAACCGCTGTAACAGTCAACAAACCGCTGTAACGGTCAACAGAACGCTGTAACAGTCAACAAACCGCTGTAACGGTCAACAAAAAGCCGTAACAGTCAAGAAATTGCTGTAACAGTCAACAAACCGCTGTAACAGTCAACAAATCGCTGTAACAGTCAACAAACCCAGCATCATGCACTGCTTATACAGCTGCCCATCTGGGAGCATCCTTCGAGTTCTTCCAACAAGAAATTGTTGGGATGTGAGGGCAGCCTGCGACTCCATGTAACACACATGTTCATGTTCTGGTTTTGAGTCTGTGATTTGCGCCAACACAAATTGCTTGATTTTCAACGGCTGCCAAAGACATGATGAAACATAAGCTGCTTGGGTGAAAGATGCGTCTGCGACTTAAGTTTTGAGTGTGTCGTAGATACAGCCTATGAGTGTTGCCAACACAAGTCTCTTATGATGCAGATGCAGGCAGCAAAGGCCAGGTTGGGGTCTGACGACACCCCAGGGGGTCAGCTCAGCCCCAGCCCCAGAATTCTGGTTCTGAGGGAATCTGGAGATGTGGAGGTGAATGTGGAGCTAGGCGACAGGGAGAACACTCCTGACGGCAGCTTTGCTCGAACAACCACCCACCGCCGCATCAGCACCAGCAGCGCATCTGAAGGGGAGCAAGAGCAGGAGGAGACGCTGCCTGTCTCCAATATCGGGGTTCCAAGCCCAACAAGTGAGTCTTGCATCTTGCCCACATCAACCTGTCACTTCATCTGATCCTTTAACTTGCTTGCAAGCTCTGACGTAAATTGAGGGACAGCTGACACAATTGAATGATGTCGTGCTTGTAATATGCATATGTGTGGCAACAGTGCAGCTGCACAACATGACGCTGTTGGCTGCAAGGCGCCGCAAGATAGAGACAACATCTGCAGTCAAAGAGCTTTCTAACCCCTTGTCGAGGAATGGCAGGCAGAGGCAGACTAACAAGGTTGGTCATATCGCCCAGCATTGCAGATGCATAAAGAATTAGGATCTGACCTGCAAGCGCGGCGCAGGTGTTGCTGGCAAGGCAGGGCTGGTCAGCTCTGCCATGAGAGATGGTCACGCTCCTGAGGTAGTGCCAGCTGATGCCGACATCAAGCCAGCTGTGGCCAAGCCAGGCCGGCGTGCTGTCAAGCATTCCAGGTCTCAGAGCAAGGCTACACCGGCACAGTCTGCCAATGCACCAAAGGGCTCAGACATAAGGGCTAGAGAGGCAAGTGCAGCTGGCAGTGGTGAAGAGGCTGCAGCTGACATCAAGGCGAGGCAGAGTGTCAGCCCCATCTTCCTGTCTCCCGCCACCAGTTTGAATTCAAACTCATCAAACGGCGGCAAGAGCGAAAGCCTGAGTCAACAGGCATCCAGCAGAGAGGCTGACAGCTTTGCAGATGCCATTGCTGCAAGCCGCCCTGCAAAGGCGTCTGCTACAGCTGGAAAGCATGATGCTGCCGCTGCTGGCTCACCCGCCCCAGCCAAGCAGGGCGCGGCCACCGCTGCAAAGCTGTCCAGTGCAGCATTGAAGGCCATGGAAGGCGGTGAGGGCAGCAAGGGTGGTAAGGGGGACAAAACTAGCAGCAGAGCATCAGCCAAGTCACGATCCAGGTCCAGCAGTGTAGTGGCGTCAGAGTGGGCTGATGTAGAGTTGCAGTCTGAGGCAGAAGAAGAAGGGCATGGTGTAGAGGGGCAGCAGGGCAGGGTTACTCGCCAGTCTGGCCCTCCCCCAACCAGACTTCATGCAGCTGTTGAGACTGCAGGCAGTGCAGCTGGTGACTACTTTGAGTCAGACAATGAGAGTGAGATGGGCATCGAGGGGGATGAGCATGGGCAGAGTGAAGAGCACTCTGTGGCGCAACACCAAGGTATGTCTGAGCTGTGACATTTGTCTGTGCTGTTTGCTGCCTGCATTGCTGATGTCGCAATGCCAACACTGCGCGCATGCCAGAGACAAATCATGACCGGGGCAGGCCCCGCAGACTGAGCAAGTTGCGCTTGCATCATCAATCCTGGATTCACTCAAACAGACTAGACAGCTGACTTGGTGTGTCGTTGTGCAGGGTCACAAGGTGGCCGGGGCAGTGGCAGTAGCAACGCCATGCTGAGGGTGGTTCCCTTGACTGCGCTTCCAAGGGACGCCGCTTCAGTGAAGATGGTGGTGTGCATCAGCCTAGAGGAGGTTCTGCCCCGCCCCAAGGCCGGCCTTCTGAGTCGCATGCTGCGACTGGCAGATGTCAGCGTGGTCGCTTCTCAGGACGGCCAGCAGCCTGTCTACCTGCTGCACCCTGGGGGTGAGTACCACCTTGGGGTCAGCCTGTTCCACCCCCCCAGTGGGCAGAGGGTGCAGGTGCAGGGCGTGGCATGGGTCAGAGTTGCTGTGGGTGATGGGCAGGCTGTGACCATGACTGTCGACAGGGACCAAGGTCAGTCACAGTCACGTGATCAGATTGCAATTTGCTGGTTCAGTGTACGCCTCAGAGTGTGAGACCATGTCTACATCAAGTTTGACCACAAATCATTCACATGCTTTGGAGTTTTGTGATCGGCAGACCGTGACTGACAGCTCTAGATTGCCAATCAGCATCATCGTCAATTTCTGTGACCATGCGCAGTTGGCCCGACAAGTACAATGCAGAAGAGGACTGTGCTTGCAGCTAAACAGGGGTTTGCGGGATATGGCCTCACTTCTCAAAAGCAGTGACGTGCTTTTTGTATGCAGATGTGGAAGGCGGTGATTGGTCAGGCCGTGCGACATGGCTGACAAGTCAGCATGAGTCACAGGCTTTGGCAACTGCCCTGCCTGAAGGCCATCAGGAACAGGCCCCAGTCCTGTCTTTGGACGTCACCATTGGCTTCAAGCGCAGTGAATCAGCAGGAAAGGTATCCCAGAAGCACCACAAGCAGCGCAGCCACAGACACCCGCAGGACCTTGTGCTGTCAACTACAATTGCAGCTAGGGTTGTGACCAGGTAAGACAGGCTGCCATTTGACTCTACATGCTTGCTGTCAGCATGTAGAGTCTTAACTGACAGGTGTTTGCTTGACAACAAACGCGAATCATGCTGACACAAAAATGATGTGCTGACATGTGCAAGCCTCAGCAACTTGCAAGCCTGATGTTTGAATGTAGATGTTGCAACCTCCTCCCTAGTAAGGTGGTGTGTCTGCAAAGTACAGAACTGAAATGCAAGTTGTGTCGTGCTTGTCCGTAAATCCAACAGAGTAGGTGTGCAGGTCACAGTTGTAAAATGCAACTGACATGATCAACATACAGAAGACTGGATGTTTAAACTTTGCTTCACCGCAGGAGAACGGATGCCCAGGTTGCTCATAGCTCCTCTGATGAACACAACCCACCTGCTCAGCTTGTGGACTTCTGGAGGAGTTGGGACAACTTGCCTGAGGACATTCAGGACTGCACTGTGCTCTGCACAAAGTAGTCCAGCAATCATGCAGACCGTTATATTGTGTGGGTTGTGAAATCGATTTTGAAGAAGTTCTGTGCCATTGGCCTACACTGTAAGATGTGTCTGGCATCGAGTCTGCATGACAACTGTGCGTCATGCAATCAGGACATGTGTAGCTGCATACCATAATGACAGTCACACAATTTTGCGTTGAGTAAGATTTATGTCCTGAGCCCGTGGTCAGAAACAGCAAAAATTTCGACTTTGTCCACCAGTGCACAGGACAAATTCAGTTGACCAAGATTGATTTGTCCTGTGCGCAAACCCATGGCTGGTGTTGAATGGATGCAGCCAAGTCTGTTCTGTTTAGCAGCTTGACCGGAGCACACATAACTTGAAGTGCTTGCTTTACTTGCCCGTTGATTCATGAACATTGACGCTTGCCCGCTGAACATTGATGCTGGCATGTACAAACCCTACATGTACATACCCCACAACGGTTCCAAGCTGCTAACCAAGTCAGATCTCCTAGGACATGAAAACTGTCATCACCTCTATGCACAAACAGGACTGCGCACTGTATTGTGTAGTTGAACTTCAAGCTGCCCAAGGCAATCAGCAGTCCATCATGACTGTGCATGCCCCCATTTTTGCCAAGTAACATGAGAGCGCAAACAAGATAGTTACACCATGCCCAGCATATATGCGGCTCAACAACAGATGTGAACCTGAGCTGAAACATCTGCATCCAGGACAGGTAATCATCTATTTGATCTTCTTCTTTGGTCGCAGCTGGTTGGTGTGTCCACACTTCTTCTTACGGCAGTTTGTGGCACGAGGGTGCAGCCTGGCGTAGCACCTGTACAGCACATGCAAGGCTGTTGACGAGATATTGTAACCACGCTATCAACACACAGTATTATTCGCCTGTCTAGCAGCCACTGGGAGTGTCACACAGCAAAAATAATGCAGTGCCTCTTGAAGAGTGAGGGTGGATACAGGCATGTCCCATTCAATATGGCCTCAGGCTCTAGCCAATTGACAGCAAGAAGCAAAGTGATGAAAGGTGTCTGTTGTACGGTGGATTATTCGCCTCCCAAACATTTCCCGTGGGTATTGAGAGACAAACTTTACCACCTGATGATGCACGACAAGCAAAGGTGCATCAAGGTTCAAAGAGCCTGTTGCAACATTGTACATAGATCCTGTATGTATGCATGCATGCTATTTGCCTGCAGAATGACTGAACGCGCAGCAATTCCACAAACCTCAGTTTAGCATATACTGCTACAGGTAGCAAACAGGCTTCCAAACGCTACATTGCTGCCTTTGATGAGGGCAAACGGCGCAGATGGACAGCAACACATACTCACTTTCTGCAAATCATCTTGTCCTGATTGAACTTCCTTGCCAGAATCTGAAGGGAAGGCTCAATGATGCCACCCCTCAACCTCAGCACCAAGTGAAGGGTTGACTCTGCAGTTCAGCATTGATCATTCACAGCTGCTTCCGGTTGTCTATAACTCTCTAATTTGGCTTATGTTGCAAAAGTCTTTTGCTGAATAACAAAAAATCTGCATTTACCCTTCTGAATGTTGTAGTCTGCCAGTGTGCGTCCATCCTCAAGCTGCTTTCCAGCGAAGATCAGTCGCTGCTGGTCAGGGGGGATGCCTGCACAGAGTTGTCACGATATGTTTGTTGGACAGCAACTATGCTGAAGCATTGTTGCTGAGTAGACCGGCCCTCAAATGCTCACCCTCTTTATCCTGGATCTTGCTCTTGACATTGACGATGGTGTCAGAAGACTCCACCTCCAGGGTGATGGTCTTACCCGTCAGGGTCTTCACAAAGATCTGCATATTGCCTGAGACACAAGTGGAGTGCAGTCAGTCGCCGTCAGTACAATGACTGATGTGACGCATGCAGATTGCAGCGTTCACTGAGAGAAGCAACTGCACCTTGTCTCCCAAGCTCCGCTCCCAAGCACTCAGTGCAGCAAAAGGAAGCAACCCCAGGCGGCTATGAACGAGAAGCACGCCAGTTGGGGATGCCTTTGTCCCAACGCAATCTAGCAGTCGAATTGCTTTCAGCTACACAGCGCTCTTTCACTGTCGTATTCTGACCTTCGAACCGCAAGGGTCTGCCGTCAGCCATGTCGAAGCGCGCCCGCAACCCAGATGTGCCAGAGGTGAAACTATGTGAACCGATCGCCCGTCTGTATGTTGATCTTGGGGTCACAGAATAAGGTGCACTGCAGATATCTGAAGCCACTAGGCTTGCTTTCAAGGCTGAAGCTGCAGAAAGGGTGCGCTTCATTAACTGCCAATTTTCACCTGCAAAGCACAACGAGTGGCCCTTGTTTACCGGAATATTTACTTCTTTCTGATAGCTACTGTGTCACTCAGTTGCAAGCAAAGGCGGGACATAAAGAGAAAAGACTAGGATGGGGTGCACGATTGGAGGCTGCTGCACAAGCTGGAGCTGGTATTGAGGTGAACATCATGAGCTTGCTATGCTTTACTGGCAGATCCTCACCACAGCATAGTTAGAGAGCTAACTATGGACCTCATTGCTGCAGCATTTGCTCATGTTGCTGCTTTTCCTGCTCCCCTAGATGGCAGCATGGCTGACATACACAGTGTCTGTGCATGCTGCATATATCTTTGGAACGGTAGTTGGAGTCCTTAGCGGCCACAGAGCAGAAGCTGCCTAAAGAGAAGAAATCCAAGCACAAGAAGAAGCACAAAAGCCACAAGAAGAAAAAGCATCATTCTTCTTCAGACTGTGAGGAAAGCTCACAGGATGTTAAGAGACGCAGGGTAATCAGCTTCTCCACTGTAGACTCAGTTGCATTACTGCGCTGCGGATTTCGAATGGGTTACTCGAAATTGTATATCCGCAACGGAGTAAAGCAACACCATTTAGTCCTCAATCAGTATGCAAGCAGAGCGATACAAAGATGCAGAGATTATTGGGCAATTAGCATGGCTGTAAACACAACAAGATTGTGAGCATGCATGCGACCTTTTGCACAGTGTCAAACATGCGCAAGTACATTCTTCTGTACCACCCTTCAGCCCCGGTGTTAGGCATGCAGTGCCTTGTATCCGCAGCCTCTCTATATCTTGTACTACTGGATATCCGGCAATACACACCAGCACTGTGCACATGCAGGTGAAGGGGCACAAAAGCAAGAACAAAAAACAGAAGCTTGAGGATACTAGCACATCAGACAGGTCAGTGCTGATCATTGACAATGGTGAAATGCAATGTGGTGATGATGTTACCCTGTGGATTTGTACTGATTATTTGTTGTGTCATTGCTGCTTTGTTTCAATGCCTTGCCTGCTGTGCAATGCAGTGCGGCATCTGCAAATCTTGATGATACCAAATCCGAACATTCTCAGGGCAGGCACTGCAGCAAGTTGGAATCAGGATGACAATCACAGGATCTTCCACTGTCGTTGAGTCTGCTTCATCATCTGTGCTGGCCTAGCTGATGTTGCAGTCACCGCGTTCACAGTTGCACTCGCAGCTTTCACAGTTGTGTGTGGTTGTTCCTGACGTCTTGATGGCAGAAGCTTGTTACGTTGAGTACATGCACAACACCTTGACAAACTAGCTTATTGTACCTCCACATGACTCTTCTCTGTGATCTGTTTGCGTGCCATCAGTGAATACGACTTGTTGTCAGTGTTGTTGCCCTCAATGCTGTGGGCCAAGCTGCTGCCACTATTTGGATGCTAAGCTTATGCTCCTGACTGTGAGGTCTTGGGTTCTTGAGTGTTTGCTTCTGTTCTTTGTGGTATTTATGTACAGTATTACAACAAACGTTATTCATACCATGTAGCCTTGATAGATTGGATCTCAGATACACTTTCATACTATGTAAGCAAAGGTGTTGCATCGTTCTTGCAACATCACTCAAAGCTATGACATCAAAACTTGCCTCAAGGGCTCTCTTGAGGCTGACTAGGGATTGAATGCAATGTGCTGCGTTTGCTGTGACCTGAAACATTCCACAAACATCACCACCATCTTGGGCTGGAGTTGACATTGGCAATAGCAAGCAGCAAAACAACAAAATATGCACTGACTATTACTGTCATGCTTGGGGAAATGGTACACTGTCAATAGTGATACATGAGGCTTATTACTGTACATGTTGTCTAAAAGGTGCCTGTGCAGCATTGCATGATATCAATAACCAAACCCAGCCAGCTGAGTGCAGTACTCAAACTGCTTTGGCGTCCACGGACAACTGTTACTACGTCGCAAGCCAGCCTTGACTTGCTGCACATCTTGCTGTAAATGCTCTGCAGAAGATCTTTTTCTTTGCTGCCATTTACCCTGTCCTCCTTTTGCTGACTCCAGCTCACTTGCGCTGTCAAAAAGAGCTATGCATCCTTCATTGACATCCAAATCAGCGAGCTTGGAGGTGACATCCTCATCACGTGTCCGCTTTGCGCTGCGTGCTTCTTTCCTGCAGCTGATGTCAAAGACAGCTGTGCACGCATCTGATGCATCACATGGGCACGAAACTGCTGATCTTGTTGCCGCCGTCTTTGGCTGCTGTCGCGTCCTGACTGATGCATTTTCCAGAGAGTGATCTGACAGTTCGGAGGCATAAGAGGAGGGCCTAGAGAGACCTGCAGCTGAGCTGTTGCCTGCAAGTGTTGCCTGCAAGTGTGGTGACTGAGGGTGGACTCTGAATGGAGATGCGGGCTGTGCCTCTACGACAGCAGGGCGTTGCCATTGCTTGCGCCCCGTAGCTTGGTGGAAGTAGAAGGGCTGGTGGTATCCAGGGGCAATATGCTCTGTCCAGCCAGGTGCTACTGGCAGCCATGCACAGCTGTCTAGCGCCTCCTGCAAATCCTGAGACACACAAAAGCTGCTTAGCATGTGACCACCAGCAACATATGCATGTGTGCTACAAGCAGGTTGCAGTAGCGTATGTCTCTCGCATGGACAGCAGGATGGGCAGGCGGGAGATGCAGGTGTTGCACTGATGGACTGTGGCATGAACAGCAGGCAAGACATGGCAGCACCCACCTTTGCTGACAAGCCATGGCCGGAGAAGGTGACTTGGCTTGCACATGCCTGGTCATTGTCAGAACCAACCATGCCAGCTGTGGGTCCAAATCTGACTGAGTTCTGCGCTCCCTCAAATTTGAAGTAGGTTCCATGATTGCCATATCCCTGCATGAGCGTCATTACTTGCAAAATGTCCCTCTCTACCACGCATTGGAGCACGTATTGTCAGCTTCTGCCTGAAGCAGGTGTGCAACTTGTGTGTGCTGTATGGGTGTGGAAGTGGCTGCAGGACAGGAAAGGAGTCAGCTCAGTGATCCTCACCTGGATGCTCAAGGTGCCATGCATCTGCTTGATGTCACTGCCACGCTCAGCCAGGAGGTCACTCATGAACATGTTAAACCTGTAAGGGTCAATGGCCCCATTCGTAGACACCGTGACGGCTTCCACAGCCTCAGGGTCTGAGTGCAGTCTGTCGTGTGCCTCCGTATAGGAAGTAGAGCAAGTGGAGCTCAACTGACACACCTGCAAGCACAATGTTGTGTTAACAGGCACTCAGTGTCTAATAGCTTCTAGCATTATCACATTCAGGTTGCCTGGGAAAAGTATATACCTCTTTGAAACGATGTGTCACAGAATGAGGGCTGAATGCTGCTGCTGAAGGTGTTGTCATCAGGCACAAGTGCTTGAGAGCTTCCAAGCGGATGTCTCGGCGCAAGAACACAGGGAGCAATTGCGGAGTAACTGCAAGCATTGACCAATCCTTAGCATCGCTGGTGGTTTCACACCGTACACCACGAAGCGCACACCAGGCAGCTCGGGCGCAGCCGGAACAACGCTCGAGCGGTTGTGCATGGAACAAAAGGCATATGTATCCACGCTGGAAACCCAGACGGCCATCAGCATTGGTGCTACTGCGCGACGTCATCAACACTCACCGAGTGTGTTGAGTGGTAGCCGGAGGTGACTGTCCAAGCGTCACAGAATGTCGAGCCTCGTGCACAGAGGTCGATCACTGTCTGAGCGTCTGAGCAGCGACAGCCAGGAGACGGCCGAGACAATTGGCTAATAAACGCTGGGAGAAATCGATCGCGGCTCGACGATCTGTTCGCTAGTTTTCCGGGGACCGCTGCACCAGAAGCCTACTCTCGCATACTGCAAATGTACAGTCACTGCAGACAAGTGGGTTGTGTGCCCTGTCGATGATCCAGGGTGAATATGGGTCTGACAGATGCGGTGCTCAGAACGTTGAGCGGCTTGTAACGCTGGTGCACAAGCTGTTTGAGGACTCGTGGGCTCTGCAGCACAAGAGCGATACTGCAGTGCATGAAAATTTCGTTGTAGCCACTTTGGGCTCAGGTCGTCCCAGAAGGGTCATTTTGCTAAGCTGGGACTGGCTTTCCAGCTTGCATCACCATGGAATGACGAGGGTGATCGACTGGACTTTCCGTGTCCAGTACTTTAGAGACCGACCATCTGATGACTGCTTCGCGTAAGTATAGGTGCCACGTGGCCCATGGTGTCATACTTGATATGATCGGGTGCAGTAATCGAAACCAAACCTCACATCTGTGACATCATGCAAACCGCCCTGTTACACAATAGGGGCACTTGTCTACAATTAAGGGGCACATGCACACTGGCATGAGCGCATGGCTCCCCTCAATGAGGTTTGAATTCAACCGTGCGTGCATTCTGTCGTCCCCAGTCGCAAGAATTGACGCGCAGAGCGTGGACTCACGGCCGAGCTGTGAAGCCTGTCTGTGCCGTGCTGAGTTTGTATACGATGTCAGCTGAGTCCGGATGCTAGATCTGAGCTGAGCGCTGCCGGCCACGAGTCAGTAGACACAAGCAAATGTGGTGTAATGATTCGTTATACCTGAAAAAGAAAGGACACGAGCGGCCTTCAGAGCGAGGATTAGGTCATGCAGTCCGTCCAGGCACAGGCACACGAATGTGAAAGGGCATACAGGAACTCGTGACCAGCTCTGTCTGCAAGTGGGGATGCCGTCTGTAGCTCTGTCTGGGTGTCTGTGGTCTCTGATGTACCAGTCCGTTCAAGAGTGCTTATCCTGCGTAAGCCTGCAGAGAAAGGCTCAACGACGACAGGGCGCCATGGGATAGCCGCGCGTGCATGGCACCTGGTCAGGCAGACATGTAACTTCGTGGACTGGCAAGCTTCCTTCTGCTCCAGCTGGCTTGTGGGACTGTTGCGGCTGTAGCCCTACTGAGTGCATGCATGCACGTACACACGCACGCGAGCAACTTGCGCATGCCAGGGCAATTACTATGTATGAAGCAAAGGTGCTCTTATCCGGGAAAGGGCTGTGTTGCCCTCAAGTGCCTGAGTTCGGGGCACCACCTAACTTCTGTCAAGCAACTGCAACGCATTTTCAACTGTTTTTATGTCACATAGCAAGCCTTCCCCAAATTGCACCCTAGGAAATAAGTTCAAAGGATGCACTGGTACACAAAGCCTAGAGGCATTGCTGACTGCAGCAGCATGCACCACATCCCAGGTCCACATGTCTGCTGCACGGCAGCAGGAGCCGTGAAATCTATGTTCAATAGCATGCATCAGCACAACAATGTTGACCATAAAGGATGTACAACGGTCGACATTGGTGCAGACAGCACCACATGCATGGTGAATGGCTGGAGGGTTGGCTTGGCAGCTGCTGTGAAGACATGGTGACAATCAGGCACTGACACGCATGCATTGGACTCGACTTTCTGGAAAATCTGCAGTGCATATACTACTGAGCAACACTTGTCTGTATCCTGGCTAAACTACTGGCAGTGATGTTCACGTGCATGTCTCCTTGCATCAATAGCACTTGCCTTGAGGTGCTTGTGACAAATATGATCAGAATGAAGCTTGATGAAGCCTAAATGCTTTCTGCTCAGCGTGCTGTCATGTTCATTGCAACTCCCAAAACACCTGACCAGGACCAACCATCAGGCAAGGATGAATTACTGCACGCTCCAGATCTGCCACTGCTGGGCTGCAGCATCAAGGGGTTGTGCGTCTTGGAGTAAGCACTGTGATGTAGCCGCTGACTTGTGATAGCTACCTGTCTCAAGGCAAGCTGCAAAATGGCTTCACACCCACAATGGAGACAGGCAATTTGCTGTCAAAATGCAGGCAGAAATCGCCTGTCTCCATCATGGGTGTGAAGCCATGTTGCAGCTTTCCTTGAGACAGGTGTTGATCAAAGACAGCATCTTGCACAAGGTTTCACTAAGTGGTAAGTGAGATCGTAGTTATGGCACACTTCAGCCTACAGGGGAGCCTATGGACAAAACTTCTTGCAGCTGTGATCAAATCTGGTTTACACTCTGGTCCTGACATGATGTGTGTGGCAAGCAATGGCTTGCAATTACTTGCATGGTACCATGGCATATGTATAAGTTGTTCCTGTACAGCATGTTGGACAAAAGCTGCAGCAGCTGAAGACAATATTGCTGCTATTGGCACAGAACTGCTGTGCTTGTGTCCATCACCCATCAGTAGAGCCTGCCAAGCATACCCATGAAATGGACATGTGCATGCCACAGTTGAAGTTGACTTCATTGTGACTGGATGCAAGCTTGTATATTAAGCTCACCATGTAGCAACTGGAACACTCCTAGCAAGCTGCTGTGTCTTCCAGCTAAGCTCATTGTGCCTGGCAGGACTAGCCTGTCAAGCGCACGCATTGTTAGTACAATGCTGTGTTATCTTTCGGCTGCCAGAAGATGCATGATGTGTAACAGCTATATTGAGTGCACATCACTAAAGAAATGCCAGATTGTTGCCTGTCTCCATACCCCAAGAGCCCTTCAAAGTTTGACACAACGGATGGTAGGTGCAAGAATACAATTCCTGGTGCCCTGAGTGAGACTATAGCAGCTGCAGAAGGCACTTGCTGAGTGCCAAGTCCACTCACACTGTTTTCTAAGAGGCATCTGCCATGAATGGGCATGAGCTCATACCTCAACTGCCATTGAGTCTCGTGGAGACGACTCTCATCATGCGGGTCTGTGCTTGCATGACAAATGAGGTGATGTTCCTCGTGCCCTCGCAGCTTCACATCATGTACAACGTCATCCCTGGCTGAAGGCTCTCACGTGAGCTTGGAAGAGAGTCTGTGGCGGGCTCAACAGGTCCAACTTGCGCATGGCCTTGAACAGCTCATCACACACATCGACGCCTTGAACATTTTCACTACTCCGTGTATACGACAATTCGTCAGGACAGGTCAGTCATGGCGAGTTTGCTTTGTGCATACCATTGTCTGAGTCCTTGAGGTTGGACCGGCATGCCTCAGGCTCGTGTTGACTGCCATGCGCTGCATGTGCTCGCGCTGTCAGGTGCTCACGGTGTCACCAGTCCACGGTCCGGTGGACGTGTGTTTCACTTCTGTTTATTCTGGTTCAACGTGTGCACTTCACTTGATGGGCACTTCGTAGGCACTTCAGCTGTTACACGTGCCTGCAACACCGCTGTTTAGCATCGTGTGTTCTGACCAGGTTCACTTGTGTTGCACAGTATTGCCAGCAGGTCGAAGCCTTACATTCCTGATACTATTTGTAGAGGCTCTGCTTTGGTTGTTTGTTAGCCCTACATTGGTTATGACATTGGTCAGCTAGTTGGTGCACCAGGCGCACAGTGGTGCACCAGGCGCACAGTGCTGTGTCACAGCTAGTGATTGGTCCAGCTTGCTTATTTTGGCTTTGCTGAGTATAAGCCTTCGCCGAGAAAGGCATTCCTCAACTGATGGCAGCAGACCATCTTGACTGTATCAATGGCATTGCGTCAAGGTGGATGCAACAGTACCCTGTTGTCAAGCTCAGGTTTCACTGTAGTTCTTATGTGATAGCAAAAGTGGGGCATAAAGGTCGTGCATTCTTCAACGACGGACCTTCATGATCCAGCCATTCTGCAGGCTCTGCAGATCAGTGCGTTCTTGGGGACATGAACATGTATCTGACATCCAAACTATCAAGGAAACATGGACCTCAACCTTGAACAGCGCAGTTGACAGCAAAAGCGGATCAAAAGCTATGTGCCATGCAGCAAAAAACATTCATGCGGAGGGTAAATGTCTCAGCTTGAGTATAAAATTAACTGCAATGGGTTGGTAGTTGATGCAGATGGTTGCTTTGCTTGTAAACATGGTGACCATCTACCCAATGTCACCTGTCAAGCATAAGTGTATTGCTCCAGTAAGATTGCAATTCAGCGTGACACGCCTGTTAATGATGTAGCTAAGTGTGTGAGCATACACGACATGGCAAGTGCAAGCGCCATATATCTGGCACTGGGGACAGGGCAACAGCTTCAATCAACCACTTTTAGTAAAGCATTGGCTGCACGTCATGTTGCATGTGGGCTATCGCAGAAGCTATGCCTTTGTGTGGGCACAAGCTTGCGACGCATGATAATTGCACACTCAAGGCTCTTGCAAATGTGGTCTGAAACTTGAGCGGTCATCCATCTTACAGTCATGTGGGCACTTGCATATTACTTCGAGGCACTCAAGCTGGCTTTGCTATGGAAGCTTCCCAATTGCAGCAGTTGAGATTGCCGGATGCACCTGGGTCTAAATTGTGCATGTAACACTAATAGTGCATACCGTCACATGCTTGCAATGATGATGCACACTTTTGTCAGAAATAACTTCAGTGCTTATACTTAGCGTGATACTGTAATTGCTGTCACCCTTCACTGTATCTCCTACAGGGATTGCCAACCACTATCTAGTCTCTGTACCTAAGCCAGCAGAAGCTACAGCAAATAATAAATGCATTGTGGCAAAAGAAAAGTCTGCACATACTGATTTGTGCCCTGAGTAATTGTAGTACGCATATATAGATGACAATGCTGACTTGCCCATTCATGCGTCGTCCCCGTAGGCAGCCCCAATACTAATAGCATGCACAAAAGGGCTACATCAGGGAAGTAGCTTTTCACGCTACAAAACACAATGCTATAAGACCCAATTGGAATCCAAGCAGCTTTGTCAGAGATGATTCATACAGGTGTACAGGCAAGTGCTGATACTTCATTTGACCCCGCCTGAAGACACACATTCACAGACTTGACAAAATACTGTGCTTTGCATAGATTGCAACTCAAAAGCCGTCCCTCGCAAGCTGTCCCTAGACAGCATAATGTCAAACTTGTTGCATGACTAAAGTCATTGTTGCATGACTGCAGCGATCACTTGCTGCTTTCTGAACCAATAGTGACAGCAGAATATCTGCTTGGGGGTCTGCAGAACCACAGACAAATGCAGCAGTCGCAGTACAGTATTTCAGCATCATCTCCTCACACATTGGATCCCGTGGGTCCATGTGAGGAATCTGTATGGTTCAAGCCCAAGCCTGACGTCAGGCCCAGCGCATTTGCTATGCTATTGGTGTTATGAGCTGACAGCTGCGACATGCTGTCTGGCTGCATCATCTGCACCCACACACACATTGATCAGATGAAGGCATAATCCAGTACGCACAGACAGCTGTAGCAGGAGCGTTCAGTGACAGCACACCAAAGCCTGCAGGGAGTGCACATACTGCAACAGCATTACCTGGACATGGACTACATTGCCAGCAGGCACTTGACTGCCTTGCATGTGCTGATGGTCCACCAGCGCCTGCGCAGCACGAAAATCCAGAGACTTTGAGCACAAGGCAGCTTGTACACAGAAGGTTGTAGAGCAAGCTACAGCAACACAGGTGGAGAGCCCCAGCTACAGGCTGGAGGGTGTGTCATGGCCACATCAGCTGGGCACATAAAGCCAAAACCCAAAATGCCTGCCTGTTCCGAAATCAAACAGTAGCTGCTCTCAAGAGCCTTAAAGCTTGGGGATGTGCCCTTTGCCAGTTGCATTGCTGGGTACAGAACACATGCTTACAAGCCTAGCATGATGCTTGGAGATGCTTTGGCTTGCCGAGGTTGGATGCGGAACAAGCAGATAGTGTCTGTCTATCTATCTATTTAGCAGACAGGAGAGTAGTACCTGCATGTCAGCAGCGGGTACACTGAGCTGCTGCTCCAGTCTATTTGGCAGACACTGCAATATGCTCTGCTGCTGCTGCTGGACAGCCTGGTTGTGCTGCTGCTGCTGAACAGCCTGATTGTGCTGCTGCTGAACAGCCTGGCTGTGCTGCTGCTGCTGTTGCTGGACAGCCTGGTTCAGCTGCTGCACAGCCTGGTTGTGCTGCTGCTGCTGGACAGCCTGGTTCAGCTGCTGCTGCTGCACAGCCTGATTGTGCTGCAAACTCTCTTGCACCTGGAGACATGTCGCCTTTGAGGTCTTTATCTTTGAAAAGACATTGCATTTCAGGCTTGCTGATTGATAGTTTGCAAGGAGCAAAGAGATTGGAAACTACATACATTGCAATGATAAGGCATGCTTGGAAGTGCAAAGTGCAATGACATGGGAATCTTGAGTATCCGGAACATGCTCAGCATTGAATAATCACATGTGCACATTGTGGTAAGACAGAACACACGCCAGGCAAAAGAACTTTGAGCTGAACGCGTCAACCCACTGAAACCAATGGGATACACAATGGCTTTACCTGCTGCTGCAGACTGCCTATCTGCTGCGATGAGAGCTGGCGATGGAGAGCACTAGGTTGGGAGCCAGTCTGACTGCCCAAGGCTTGTGACTGGATCAGCAAGCCATTTGGCTGCTGCTGCAGTAAAGTCGTCTGCCCCTGTATGGACATCATATTGCATAGTAAACATGCAGGGCCTATTTCTGGCCACAATCAGGTCACTGAAGGTGCCCTAAAACAATGTGTTGGAGGCGAAAGAAGGCTTTGATGTCAGCTCCCAAACCATAATTTCAAGACGCAGTGGCGGTCAGAACAATCCCCACTGACTCGCACAGTGTCCTGACAACACTTGACCAGCCAAGTAGAGATCAGCATGTAAGCAGAAAACAAGGGAACAGCCAGCTTGGCAGCAGGGACCAGCTGAGTGCACAAGCTGCAAGGAGAACACTGCTCAATTGGAATTTGAAGGTTCTGCTCTTTACGTCAGGTCAAGCAAATCCTGTGTAACAGTCCTTTGGTAAGGGTCGAAATACCTGCAGAGGTATCTGGGTGAGGAAAGTAGGGGACTGCACCCCCTGAGAGAAGGTGACAGACTCTGGGGCAGAAGAGGTGAGCAGAAAGACAGTGCTGGGGTTGGCTGGGGTCTGCAGGCCTGAGCTGGCAGGGTGGCTGAAAAGCAAGTGATTGGTGGGGGAGCCCCTGTTCAGGGCAGTTGCCATCATGCCCCGAGCCTGCACAGAGACCAGACTGCTCTCACTGCTTTGTCTTTGGTGAACCTAGATGGAAGCTGGTGATAGGACAGGAAGATCAGTCAACATGGTTGTAGCCAGCATTGTACATGACTAGCTGATGTTGCACAATGTGCTAGACTTTGTAGCCTCGACAAAAGAGGCACAGGTAAGTAGCAAGAAGGGGGCGACCATCATACCGAGGTGTCAGGGAGCGCTGTGGCAGTATGGGAGACAGCATGCAACTGACTGGTCATGTCCGCTTGTAGCGAGGGAGTCTGCAGCTTGAGGGAGGTTTGAACAGACAGCTGAGGCAAAGGCGGCGCAGCAGCAGGGAGTTGTTGTTGGGCAGTCGGCAGAGCCACCAGCTGGGATATGGCAGCTGGCTGCTGTGCTGCCACGAGACCGGAGGGGTTGGGCACCTGTGAGTACACATATCAACCACCCTCATTACACTGCACACGCCCAAACCTTGTTACCAGGCGTGAGGCACCCATCACCTGACTGCACACATCGACCACCTATCACAGCATGGCTCCTTCAGCAGGCCAGAATCCCAAGAGAAACAGCGCAAACACCAGCCTATCTTGGTACAGCAAGGGCCCATCATCAAATCGAACTTTTAGGGGGCACGTAAGAAGGGGGCATATGCCAAAGTAAAACACCTGTCAGACAAGGAGAAGGGAGGGAACGTTGTGCTGTGCACCACCCGCACAGGGATGTAAGCAACACAGACTGTATCACAGGTTTGCTGCATCAATTTCAGAGATGTAGTCATGGGGCAAGTCCTCAGTGACAGCCAGGGCTGTAGATTGGTGCTCTTACTTGATCGACCTGGTGCTGTAGGCCGACATTGATGTGGCTGGTGACAGCATGGCCTGACTCCACCTCCAGCTGCTGGGCATGTGCCTGCAGGTTATGTGCCTGGAACGCCATGTTCTGTGCTTGAGCCTGCGCTTGCGCCTGTGTACACAACACCAGCTTTTCGTACAAGCGCTGCAACTGCGCATGGCCAGTAATGAACACTTATTGCACCCTGAACGCCTGAACAGATGGATCTAAATCTTGTAGCAGATGCCAGCCCAGGTGGTGGTCGTGGTGATACTGTCAACTGCAGCGCTTGTATACTGCACATGTATATGTCCAGACCAGCAGGCTGGTAATGTATAGATGTACTAGCATCAGTGCCTGCAACAAGTGAACCTCTGGACTAAAGCTATGATAGCGCTACTGTTTGCAGGTCTCACTGCCTAAAGACTTGTGACGTAAGAGACTAGTCAGTGCCGGTTGCAGCAGACACTGCCAGCATGTAGGGATTGCTACGATGCGTTTGACCTGTGCATGTGCATGAGCCTGTGCCTTGGCAGCAAGAGAGTGAGCCTGTACTGCTGCCTGGACCTGGGCTTCAGCGTGAGCGTGAGCCTGCGCTTCTAGGTTGTGGGCATGCACGGCCACCTGCTGCGCCTCCTGTGCTTCAGGCGCTCCTGCATCATAGGTGACATCATACATAGCACAAAACTAGCGATGACAAGAGGCAGCCAGACACGGTCTGTACACTGGATGATCTTCATAGCCTATGGATGATCTTGATGGCCTGTGGATGATCTTCATAGCCTATGGATGATCTTCATAGCCTATGGATGATCTTCATAGCCTATGGATGATCTTCATAGCCTATGTCCAACATGAGACAATGATGCCCAGCATATCATGCATGAAGTGACTGTGTCTGCAAATCTCTTGTGGAACAATAAGACAGCGTGTTTGACTTGAATTGCAAAGATCAGGCTGCAGAAGTAATGCAGCTGGGCCCACTCACTGCAATTGCCAAGACGCGACCAGTCAACAGTCCAGGGCTCAGCAGTGCGTACCAAATGAGGCTGCAGACTTGAGATGAGTAGCATGAGCATTGGCCTGTGCTTGGGCCTGAGCGTGGGCTTGCGCCTGAGCAGCCAAATGCTGTGCCTGTGCCTGTGCTTCGGCATGAGCATGTGCATGCACATGCGCCTGAGCTTGCAGGTTCTGTGCTTCGGCTTGAGCCTCCAAGCTTTGCGCATGCGTTGCAAGGCTTTGAGCCTTGGCGGCAACCTGCATGTGGGCTGGCTGGGAGACCGCCTGATAGCTCTGGGCATGCAGATTCTCAGCATGAGCCTGCACAGCCAGCTGTACGCCTTCAGCATTTACCAGAAAATGCCATGCCTCAAATGGGAGGCAGTGTGCTTTCTTTCCTAGAGTAGCTGTGGGTATGTGGTTCATGCAGAGACTAGGCTTGAACCATGGCAACCAGGCACACAAACTGTAAAGAAATCCTCACAAATCAGCAGCTCTGGCTTTGTGCAGAGCAAGCATGCAGAAGGTGGCAAACCCAAGCTTTCTCTGCAGCCAACTGTCACAAGCTGATAATGCCATGGCAAATGGGTGTCGCTGTTCATTGCTGTGGCGTGGCACATACTTTCAGAGTTTGGGCTTGAGCCTTGAGCGTCTCAGATGCGTTTGCCAAGGCATGTGCTTCCTGAGCTGCTTGGGGCGTCATGCTGCTGGTGCTCTGGGCCTGGGAGGTGGCAATCTTGGGAGACGCCACCATCTGCATGGCCTGAGGCTCTCCACCATTGCTGTGAACCACCAATGCACCAGGCTGAATGGCCTGCAAGCAGCAGCACGTGTGTGATGTGGTTGGTGGAAACGTCATGCGCAGGGTCAACATGCTTGAACAACACTTAGGTGCTTGCAGCGCTTAACCTTTGTCACCAAAAGGCTTCAACCAAATCTGCTGTGAATGTTTACTCAACATTCTTTGTGTTCTACCCTGAAGTGTATCTGCTAGGCCCACAGACCAAATGCCCACAGACTGAGATAATGAGGCCATCAGCTAAGTAAAGACCTTCAGAGAACAGCAGCAGCTGATGCATCAGGTGCAGTTGACAGCCAGCACTTGTCTCTGCAGCAAGTACAGTAGAAAGAAAAGAACAGTTTACGCTTTCAGTGATCATAACAGGAGCCTCCCAAGGCGGCAGCCCGGGCAAGTACACAGTAATTGCATGCTGGACATGGTGTTACGCAGTGTGATGCATGCACCAGGAGGGCAGCGGACAGGTTTGGGCCTGAGGCAGACCTGCTGCGACTGCTGCTGTTGCTGGCGCAGCTCCTGCTGGGCAACAGCTGCCACAACTGCTGTGGCTGCTGATCCTGCCAGGGTGGGAGGCGGCAGGGACAGCGTGTGCACAGCTGACACATTGGGCACCTGCACAATCACTGGGGAGCCTACACCTGTCAAGGCATTGCTGGCCAGAGAGTTGCTGGCCAGCGTCATACTACCTGCAGCAGTGCCAAGGACGACATCTCACTGCGAGATTGCCTGTGGAACAGGAAAAGCTCAGAGCGCACATGACGGAGGCTGCAGCCCTCAATGCAGGTGCTTTGAGTCAAATCATGCATGCACAGATGACTTTTGCAGCGTTGATCGTGCAGAGGGTTTTGTACACAGTCGACCAAAGCATTGCAAAGATGCCTCAGCCTTATGGGGTGAAAATGGACCTGGATGCACCTCAGAAGTGTTGCAGATATGACTTGTTATCACATGACCAGTACTAAGAAAGAGCTTGCATTACTAAAGACCAGGGATCGTCAAGCATGAATCATCATGGCAAGCACCTGCCATAGCCGTTGCCAGCTGTTGTCGATCATGGTCAAATCCAGTGATCTGTGGCATCTTTGTGTCTGGGTCCCCTTGCAGGCTGAATGGCTGTTGCTGCTGCACCATTTGCATGTGTGACGGACTGTTCTGCTCCCATGACTTGAGCTGCTGTTTCTGGTTCTGCATACATGCATTCATTGTCAGAACGTTCTTCTTGGGGTCAGCAGAAGTGCTGGCCTGGCATATTGAGGTACATCCACATATTAGCAACTGCTTGCAGGCACTTTGCAGAACTTCTGAAGACAATGTTCTGCAGGGACAACAGGGACAACCAGTGTTGACATTACAGATGTAAATGCACTGTGCTACTGCTGTATGGCCAGAGTCTGACATTTTCTGCGTGCACAACATCTGTTCTATGTCATCTATACGTGGGCCTGTCATAACCAGCAGTGAGCAAGGTTGAACTTTGCCCTGACCTGTAACAGCTGTTCCCTGGCTTCGCAGTGCTTTCGCACATCACCACTGGCAATGCCTCGCACAATCTTGGCCAAGGTAAGCCTGCTCTTTTCTCCCCTTTTGCCCACCCCACCCAGCAAGTGACCAAGCAGCTTGCACTCGTCTGCCAAGCGCTTTTCATCAGCCTTGGTCTCAAGCCTGCCACTGAACCTCCCTTGTAGGTGTGGTTTGCGCACTTTGTTTCCTCCACGCTTGGTGTTTGTGTCGCTGTCATCCCCTTCGTCATCTGTTTTGTCTTCGCCCTCGCGCATGTCCTCTGTTTCACGCATGTGATCATCAACCTCTGCATCTGTGCCATCGTAGCCATCCAGACTGTTGCGCTGTCTCACAGGGCTGGAGTTGCACTGCATGGAGGGGGGCACTGCAACCCCTGCCTGCATGGACGGAGGGGGTGCCATGTCCTGAACCATCATTGCTAAGTATGGCTGGCGAGGCCCATGTTGACTGCTTTCAGACTGGGACAGCACTGACATTGCGCAGCAGAAAGTAGCTTGGAGACAGGGAGGATGGACTGAGGCTGCTGATATGCGCTGAGAGACAGCTTCCTGGCCATCAGCCTGCAATGAGGCAACCGTTGTTGGAGAGCAGGAACATCAATTGGTGCCTGATATGGCACAGCTTGCAACTGTAGTCAGGGTATGCTCAACTTGAGCTGCTGATGTCAGGTAAGTGCACCCCCCCCCACACACACACATACCACCGATCCAGACAGAGCGGAACCTCGCAACGACTACGGCGACAACAGCTACCCACAACGCACAGGCTTTGTTGCAGCAGCAGCATTTGCCTGTAAGATCGGCAAGTGTCACGTGCAAAGCTCAAACAGCAGACAAGTGGCTAAGGTAGTGGTGACTCAAACGCACCGGCGTTCCCAGACGTCACTGCGACACAGCGATGCAGACACTCACGTGGTCCCACCGAATGTCAGCAACTGCTACGCCGCCACAAACGTCTATCGGCCTGCGCAAGGAGCGAAGGTGCAATTCAAACGAAACGATGCCTGACTTGCAGTGATAGACGCCGAAAATTACGAACGGCATGTCGAAGTTGTCGACGTACGACCATCTCAGATCATCTCAAATTGAGCACCTGTTTGTCTTGGCTGACTCGTATATCTACTGCCTCTGCGCGACTTTAAGCGAATATAAACAGCGGGGTTAACTACCTCTACTGAAAACACGTACAGCGCGACTGCGATCTTGTGTCGTCTGAACAACATCCGTATATCATCTGGACCGCACCCCAACTGTCTTGTATTGGCAAGGCAAGCTCGCAAAGCCTGCGCTCGTTCTGCGCCAATGCTGAAGGCGGAATTTTGTTGGAGCGATCGCAAATTAGGGTATCGATATTGTCTAATTATAGTGACAAATCGTGTGAGGTTTCACATTGGTTGAGAATCCCACTACAGGTGTGTTTCTACAATGCCCCTTTTGACACTTGTTCATCAGCTGTGTCCAGTTGAACCATCAAATTTGCAACAATGAAGTCACCCCCCCAATAAAAGTACACTTTTGTCCGGTGACGCATTCTGCTTTCAGGGTGTTGATGCTCTGCAGCCCAGCGAAGTACCAATTCTTCTTTGGCAGTTGTTACTGGTCATAACAGACTGCAAGCCACACAGGTCTTACACAGGAGCAGACCAAGTGTTCACTCACACTTTACCTGCAGAACTGTGTGACAGCCTTGTGTGCCAGGCTCGCCAAGTCATTGCACAGGCATCATCTTGTTTCGATGTTGGTTTCGGTGATTCCAGTCGAGCACAGCTCTACAGTCTTGGGTGCAGGACGAGACTCCGGGCATTCATGTATGGTGCGGATTTTGAGGAAAGATTTTGAATGAGAGTTAGACTCTGACACAAGCACCAGAGGGTATGCTCAATTGCAGGTATGTATTTGCAGGTATTTGCATCCATATGGGAAATTGATGACGCAAGCTATGAATAGGCATGCAAACTGTCCAGAAACACGTTGAGTCGTACAAGGCGTTGTCATAGGGCAGGAGCTGAAAGTCCAATGCCGGCATGTCAAGGTGCATATTTATCCTTCAATACAGGCATGAACTGGACCAGCGTGTGTTGCATGACATCACAGAAGACTGTCGCTGGCACATTGTAGCAAAGGAGGTTACGTTCGGCATCAATAGGTCGATTGCTTATGACAGAAGTGTTGTGGAAAGCTGACGTCAAACTGAAAATCTAAACGGCTAACTTGTAAAGGCTGATGCTACTGATCAATTGCAGTGTTCACACTTTCAATACAATTTGGGTGCTATTGTCTGGCAAATCACATGTAGCTCGAAGATTCTGCATGCAGCAACCGAGCCATGGAGTCTTTGAGAGTATGTCTGCCAAGTGGACCATGCATAGGCAGCAGAATTTGACCAGCAGACCTTGTGACCCTGGTGTTCAAGATACAATGTACTCTCTGCTTTGCAATTCCCAGCAAGCTATCTGGAGTTGCTCAAGCTATACTGGAAATTGCGCAAAATATGATCAGTCAGCTACCCCACAATGAGAGCATATACCACATGGATATGAAATGCTACGCTATCTTATTTGCATGACTACTTCTGCCGTACCTGCTTCCAACGGAACACTCTGTTGTGATTGTCACCAGTTTCAGATGGCTGAAGCTTGCGTTTCCTGCCTTTACCCTGCACAGCAATGTACTGTGCATGAGGCATCATGTATACTTACGGACACTGCAGAGCCTGCCTCATGCAACCTTGCAGTGCAAACAACCCCTTCTTGACAACCAGCAGGGCAACTCACCATGACAGCTTTCTCCATGTCCATGCTCCCAGCCATGCTTGCCAGATTGTTGTGCCTGTCATTGCGCTGCTGTAGCTCCCGATATGCTGCTTCACGTTTCCTGGACATTGCATAAAATGCTTAATGAAATGCATTCACAGTAAAATTGAGCGCCACGACCACTAAAAGCAACAGCACTCCCACCTGTCTGCTTGCTGCCACTTGTGGTTGGTAAGTATATCAGGTTCCTGCAGCTGTGCTGTCCTTGGTCTGTTGAAGCTTCTGGTCAGAAGCTCATTTGGAGTGTCAAAATGCTGTTCAGCCGAGAAGGATTGCACTGCAGCCTGATCGTCTACAAACACCACATGCTGCCGCGGAGCTGCAGCCCCAATGAATTGCAATTGTGATTGCAGGCGTTCTACTTTCTGAAGGGAGACAAAGTGGTCACATTTGGTTGCTATTGTTGTTGTTCGTAATAACGCACTAAAAGCAGCAAATCAGCTTGCTGATCTCAGCTTAGTAATTGCTGTATATGCCAGTGCAGGTGATTACTGTGCTTACTTTCTTTGTGTGAAGATCAGCATGCATAAGTTTCACTTACTGTACTAACAAGAACAGCAGCATAACAGCAAAACCTAATCAGACCTTCCTGCACATGATCTTGTGCACAGCGGTGGCTGACATGTCACACTTTCATAAAACAGTGCAAATCAATTTCTCTGTCTTGTTGCATATGGCAGCGCGCACCTTCATCTCTGTGTGCACCTTTAGTGCCAAGTAGCTAGCATCCTGACTTTTCATGAATCGCAGCTCTTGTTGAGAATATTTGTTTGCTTCTGTAACACTGTAAACAGAGAAGTTGGGCAAGTCAATTGGATGCGACACTGTCACATGTGTTCCTGATGCATTCGAGAAAAAAGCCTGACAATTCTTAGTGTCACCTGCCAGCAGTCACACCTCCTTTTGTGCGTTTGCGCTCCATGGCAAAATAGAATTCGTCAGGGTTTCGTTGCTCAGCCTTGCGCCTAAGGTTCTGCAAAGATGTGCAACAATTTGTGCAAATATACGAACGTTTCATGCAAGTCCATGACAAGATCTTGCAAACAATAGAATACCTGGATTTCATTTTCTTTCTTGTGAAAGTCTCTTGCACGCTGAAGGTAGTCTTTCTTTTTCTCAAGTAAACCAAACTTTCGTCTATCGCTTCTGCAGCAAGAATTCGCGACGTTGAGTGACATCGCGTGGTTGTCTTTGGTTCCAATGTGTTCACAAGTGAAGCAAGTACTTACGGCTGAGAGCGCTCCTTGTGTGTTTTGCGCTTGACGGCGTTCTTCAGAGCAGAAGACATACTAAAACCCAGCTGCAAGCCAGCCCACGCGCGAAGTGTCCCGCCCGCAGATATCAAAGCAGATGTAAGGGGTGCGCTCCTGCAAAGGCGGTGTAGCTCTGCAGTTGACACAAATCGCTGTGTTCCGTGTGCGAACACGCCTGCCGTGTCTACGCGTACGAGATAGCGCTCTCTATCTCGCCCTGTCCAAGTGCCCTGCCGCCTGCGACTTAGCTCACGCTCGGCCTGGCCATCGGATCGACACTCAAGCTGCCTTGCCAACGCGTGCGAGTAGGTGCAAGGACCAGGTCCCAGACATCGGTCAGAGCGGACCAGTCCTGGCGGTCTGACCGATCTTGCAGATTCCGTCACAAGCACTTGTGGTAGCCTTTTGCGTCTGCTGGGAGTCCAGATCAGACGCTGGCAGCCATGCTGGGTGCTCCAGTCTGTCCTGGTGCTGTGGGTAGCATGAAGCCTCACGTCCAAGTGTTGAACAGTAGACAGCCACTTCGCCCTCAAACGTTGACTTCCAGGAAAGCCCAGAATTTGACAAGCTCCAGCCAGCATTGCGGTTTCAAATCAAGGCGCAACAGTGCACAGACCGTTTGTAAGAGCCTAGCAAGTGAAGGCAACCAGAGCAAAAGCACAGACTTGACAGCAGAATCCATGCTGAAGAAGGCAGTCTCTTTCAGCTGGGCGCCCTTAGCTGTGGCATTGCCTGTTTACTTTGGTCATGGCGGTGGTCATGGAGGCGGGGGTAACGGTGATGGCTCAGGAGGGCCAGGCCAGGACAGTAACAACAGCAGGAATGTTATAGCTGACATTGCTGATGATGATGATGATGAGGAGGAGGAAGAGGAGGAAGAAGACGAGGACGAGGAGGAAGAAGATGATGAGGTCAGTGCGTGATGGTCACTGCATTCATTCTGTTGCTGCAGCTTTGCAACAAATAGCGCACCATAGTGATGTGCATGAACCGCACTGGTCAGCAGTAACCCTGAATTCCATGCACTTGATGCTGGAATTTTGACTGCAGCATGCGGACACACTATTGGGAATGGCACACGCTTGTTGTCTCAAGGACATCTCTGCACATCCCAAGGCCTGCTACGCTGGCCAGCATGATGTTTGCGTCAGAACACAAATTTCTCTATGTACAATTGAACAAATATCTTGGATATTTGCACAGGATGAGGAAGAAGTGGCAGCGCCAGTATCCCAGAGAAGAAAGGAGTTGGACATTGACGAGGATGACGAGGATGACGACCATGACTACATGACACCTGAGGGAGGCTTTGTCTGTGAAACTGTAGTTGCTGATGGGTTGCCCAAAGGAGCTGGCATACCAACTGAGGTATGGCTGCACAACAGTGTCGCCAAAGTTCACAGAATCTATAGTGACTGCACGCTTCATACAGTCACGCCTGCAGTCTCACTGCTTTCCCAAGCAAGATTGCATTTGTGTAATGACTGAGCATGCTGTGTTGCTGAGTGGTGTTGCGCACTTCCATGGAGATCTTTGCCTTTGCAAGCGGAGTGATCATCATAGGGCTTTGTGGTCATACAAGCTGGCAGTTCTCCCATTTGTTCAGCTGTATGGCATGCTGACAGGCGTCGTGCCTGCAGGTGGCAACAGCGAGCTGCTGATTCCCAAGGAGGAGGTAGCCAAGGTGTTGAAGCAGAAGACCCTGGGCCCCACTGGCATGAAGGGCTTGGCTGCCATCAAGAATGTTGTAGAGAAGTGGTCAGTTTTCACTTGCCCAGCCGTGTGTCACCGTTTGCACTGCACTGTTGACTGACAGCGGCGATCTGTCTGGCCACTGTGTTATGCTGATCAGAATCCGTCCACAACCATCTGCGCCGCTCTGGAACCGTCTGCTGTCATACTGTGTTCGTCCCCATGTGCTGCACTGTCATGCTGGCGATCAGGGGCTTACAACACCTTGTCCAAGATCACCTGTTATGTTCCAACACCTCTTGTTATCAAGCTGTGTTTATTGCTGAATTATTATCACAGGCAGAAGCCGTGAGTGCAGAATCAGCCATTGTTGTGCATGTCAAAGCATGCATGCATAGCTGTGGATGCGACTCCAAGACCAGGCAGACCTCAGCATATCAGTAGCATTGCTGCTTTGACTTCCCTACAATCCTTGCCCGTTGTACCCAGCGATGCATGTGAAGGTATCCCTTTGTTGGCAGGTACCATGATCATGGCTTTGTGTTTGCATACATCCGTGACTTTGAGGGTATGGACTCCGGCAACATCAATGCCAATGTAGTGGAGGGCAAGGTGAACCGAGTGAACGTGGTGTATGTGGATGACAATGGTAACCCAAAGAAGGGTGGTGGTGAAACCCCCGTTGAAGTGGTCGAGCGGGAGCTGCCCTTTCACGTAAGATGTCCTACTGCAGATGTGGTTGTCGACAATGGCATGCTGCAGAGAGCCTGCAGCAGCAGGTGTCAAAGGAGCCTGTGTGTTCAATGTGTGCAGGAAAGACAACAGTGACAAGCTTTTCTGGTACTGTTGCTGACAAGCAGGGGCGACACATCATCGTCCTGTCATATAGGGGCTGTCAGAAACAGCTGGTACTCCATGTGTTGCACTCTTCACCACCATGTGCACAAACATGTAACATTTGCAGAAACATGTAGTATGTGCAGAAGCATGTGGCATGGCAGAAGTTCCGCATGCAGCATGTCCTTAACAATGCTCTGTGTCACCAAGGAGACAGCTTCATTATTGGGCACAGACGTTGTCTGCAGCTCTCTTGGTGCGCACATTGTTTCTGATACCACACTGCCAACATGATCTTAGCAGCAGGGCAGCTGTTGAGTGATATTGTCGTGCGTTGCAGGAGGGACAGCTATACAACACCGATGATGGCAGGAAAGCTCTGCGGGACATCTTTGCCCTCAACCTCTTTGAGAATGTACAGGTATAACCGCGCAGTGTGTGCTGCCCAACAGTGTATTGATAAGGCATGCTGCCTGAAAACGTATTCGTTAGGCATCATGCCTGACTTCTGTCTTGAGTTTCATATATTCCTAGACAAGGCAGCTGTGTTCATGCATGCAACACCTGCCCAGCCAGCTACAAGGTTGTCCACCACTGCAGAGAGCTTGCATCTTTGTCAGAGATGCATCATGCAGTGTGGCTTTTCCTCACATGACGCGCCTGAATCCTGCACGAGCTGCATCTTCGTGTGCACTGTACATCTCAAAACCTATGACAGATGTCAACCTCCCTTGATGTGTTCTCCAGGTCATGCCTAAGCCCAATCAGCGTGACGACACCAAGGTAGATGTGGACGTCATGGTGAAGGAGCGGCCCATGAAGACAGCAGACGTGGACCTAGCCTGGGGCCTAGCCCCCAACTCCAATGGCATCCCCCTGCCTGCTGACAAGATGCCCGGGGGCACCCTCACCTTCGAGAACAGGAACCTGGGCAAGAGGGGCAACCAGTTCTCGGCCAGTGTCACTGCCGAGAACTTCCTTGAGCCCAATGATGAGATTGGCTTCAAGGTCTGGCTATGTACCTGTACATGCAGCACGTTGGAAAGAGCTTGTCTTGCTTGTACAACCAAGTTTTGTGGGGCTCTGCCTGACTGGACGCTCTATGGTTGCTTGGAACCTCAGATAGAAGTGGTCACTACCCAGTCAGATTCTGAACTCACATGCCAGCCTTGACAAGCTGAAGCCAAGGATTCTTGACCTGCAAGCACTGTGAAACTCTCCTTTTGCTGTTTCACCTATGGCAGCCTTGTTGCACAGCAAGGAGTGCGAGGCTGTGCGCACTTTCCTGCTGAGCCACTGTGCAGACTGAACACAGTCACATGTCGCTGGCCAGCCTTGCAATGTGACCAATCGGTGTCTCTCAGTTGAGTCAGGCCAGCAGCGGCAGCTGTGAGACAAGTTGCATGTGGTGCAGGTGGATTACAGGCAACCATATGTGCGAGGCACAAGTGACAAGTTCAAAACTGCGTTGGAGGGCACAGCCTTCAACAACCGCAAGACTTCAGGAGTCTTCAACTCAGGTGAGGCTCATTCAGGCATTGCCCATCTGTCATGCAATCCATCTGTCATGCAATCATGCATTCCAGAACCAGAGTATGGTTGAGCATGAGCCTGGATTGACAGCAACATACCTGCTGCTGGCGGTCACAATTGCTGAGTCAGCATGTGGAGGTAGACCTCCAGGTAGCTCCTCCAGTGAATGGCCACAGGCAGACATGGGCTAAGATAAACAGAAATGACTTTGGCTTGATAAAGTGACACAAGGCTGACAATCTGGGGTGCTCTGAAGCAGGGGATGTGTGCCTACTTGCCTGGGTGTACAAAGACGACAGGAACTGGGTTTCCCTGAAAATGCTTCCGGATGTTGGCAATGTGTCCATCTGTTGACATGGCTTGATATGACACAGGCTTGTCAAACAGGCTTGTGATATGCATCAGTATGGTGTGCACTCCTTGCAAGGTGTGCACCAGCTGCAGTGCTTGACATCAGCCTGATGTGTCTGCAGCTGGTGACGACGTGCCTGTCGTTTGGGTGGACCGAGCAGGTGCTAAGATTGGCTTCCATGAAACACGCAGCCGCAGCAGCAAAGCCAACTATGGCTTAGTCATTGAGGAGGTGACAACACGTGACGAGCAAGGGCAGGTCGTGACAGCTGGCAGAAAGATGTTGCCGTCAGGCCATGCAGCAATGGACGGCCCCCCCACCACCCACTCCAGCAAGGGCAAAGATCGGGTGGCCTTCCTTCAAGGGAACATCACCCGGGACGCCACACACTATGTCAATGGCACACCTGTCGGAGCCCGGGATCAGTTCACTGTAAGTTTGTGTGGGCTCAGTATGCCCTGATCTTGATTTGACAACAGAATTTAAAATGGTGTTGTGTTATGTTGTGTGTTTGTCATCAGTAGCTTTGCCATGATTTGGCAAGATCCTGCTGCAGGACGAGCTCGTGATAGGTAAAGGCGTGTAAATGCAGGCCCTTTTTTGTTGCTCAGCCATGTAGCCCTTCCATGCCTACAGACAAAAGGGCCATTCCCTGCTTCACATCCTTTGCTGTACCTGTACCTGTTTCTGTGTGGGTCTTTGGTGTGTAGCTGATGGCATGATTCCAGAAACTGCGATGTCCAGCAATGCCATGCTTCGCCACAGCGCTTTGACCATGATTTCTTCTGATCTTTGTGTGCTGTCTATGCACTGTTTGGCAGCAAGCCATGGTTTTCAGGTGGTCAAGTCTTGGTTTGTGCGCTGCAGGTAGAACAGAGCCTGGGTCTGGGCATCATGCCCTTTTTCAACAAGCACTCCATCAGCCTCACGCGCTTCATCCAGGTCTTCCCCAAGAAATTCCTGCGACCTGGCAGCAAAGCGACCCCTCCTGTTCTTGTACTGCACTCCAGGTATGGTGCCTGGTCCCAGACCTGCTTTACAACCTTGAAGTGCCTAAAGTCCATGTTTGCAGCATTCTTTGCTTGCGTCAAGGGCAATGCAGGCTCCTGCAACCGCCATTTTCTTGTACTTGCATCACAGCCCATGAACAATTGACATAGGCAATTGCCTGTATCAACAATGCAAAAATGCGCAGACTCATGATCAGACTACACATGTCTGTCTGTCCAGCGTGGAGAGCTCTGCACATATGCATTGTGGTGATGTGCGGTGCTGCAGGTATGCTGGATGCATAGGAGACCTGGCATCGTATGACCTGTATACCCTAGGTGGCCCATACTCAGTCAGAGGCTACAATGTTGGCGAGCTAGCATCAGCACGGCGGGTCTTGGAGGGCGCTGTAGAGCTTAGAGTGCCGGTGCCCAAGCTGAATACCCATGCATATGGTTTTTTGGAACATGGCACAGATCTTGGCAGCTCCAAAGACGTTGTCGGCAATCCCACTGAATACTTCAGGAAAGCAGGCAGTGGGTCATCTGCTGGTGTAGGTGTTAAGCTTGCAGCTGTCAGAACAGAATGCATATGGGATGGAAACACAAGGAGGCGGTCTTTTTGGGCACATTTTGGGGAGAGGTTCTAGGTGCTTGCCTGACAAATATATTGTTGTCTGGTGATCCAGTGAACTGCATCATACAGCTTGTCTAGTCGTGTATATTTCATGTCTTAGCAAGTGTGGCAAAACTGAGTGAAGCAGTGCAGCACCTACCCATAATATGCAATGATGTTTTGAGTTGCACCTCATCGTCGTATGAAGACTACTATCCTGGCAGGCATTGACTTTCTGTCATGGTCAACACAGGTCCCGTGTCGACATGACACTGCTGTAGTCATCAGATGATTTGCCAGGGTTCTGCCTGTAATGAAATTCTTAGTTGCGAGAGTCGACGCGGGTTGAAAAGCGCTCTTGCGCAGCCTGATTGGCAACTTCCGCGCCCTCGGTTGCCGTTCTTCAGGAGCTTGCTGCAGACCCGTCTCGTCAGTGCGCGCAATTACTGTTGAGCTTTGCATGATCAGTGGAGTCACAGCAGCTGTATGACTTCCGGCAGCGGACAGCCTGCCCAGGGTCGCAAACTGATCCCTTTGTTTCCTCTTGCTGCTGCCGACGAGGATAAGCCTTTTGCTCCTTTGCAAGCCGTTCAGCAGTGGACCTCGCAACTGCAGTCGCAAATACGCTCCAAGTTCGACAAAGAAAAGCCGAAACAGGAGTCCGCCAGCGATGCTGTCGCGGCGGCAGCATCTGCCACCCGCGTCAATCCTTCAGACAGTCAGAATCAGGCTCGCTCCTTGATATCAACCTTGTCAAGCAAAGGGTTTGTGTTGGCCAAAACGTCACAAGTAGACCCCGGTCCAGACGCCAAAGCAGTCAGTCCTGCAGCCACTATCTCAAAAGAGGAGCTCGGCAGGGCTACCTGGACGATGTTGCATACGCTCGCTGTCCAGTATCCGCAAACGCCCACAACGCAGCAACAAAAGGATGTCAAAACACTGGTAGGTCAAGCTTTTGTCACCATTGCATACTGCCCATAATAGTCTTCAAGTCGTCGTGAATGCAGGTGGATGTCTTGATCCGCATCTATCCATGCACTGAGTGTGCCCAGCACTTTGGGGAAGTTGTCAAGTAAGGCGCGAAGCCCACCTGTTCGCGAAGCCCACCTGTGCACAACTGTGAATCTGCATGGCACCTGTTCATGGTCATGACTTTGTTTCATTTTATGTTTTAGGAGTGATCCCCCAAAGGTGTCATCTGGACACGAGCTGCAGCAGTGGATGTGCCGTGTACACAATAGTGTCAACAAGAGCATTGGCAAGAGGACCTTCAACTGCAAGTTTGTTGAAGCGCGGTGGGGCGCTCTTGACTGTGGTGAGCAGTATGCATGCAACATGCAGGGCACACCAAAGAAGTAGAAGCCTAAATTGCAGGAAGTGCGTAATACATTGACAAGACTAGCAGGAGAGCACATTGCTTTGTTATTTGTGATGCTCAGAGACTGTGCCATACAGAATGGAGTGCAAAGGTCACCCTGTATATACAATACTGTCAGTGAACCAGATCCATCGCGAGCAAGTTAATGACTTCACCACTCGGATCACAGACTTTGACTTCATCTATATGCGCCACGTTATGATGGCTGGCGGCGGATGGCTGCAAGTACAGCAATGACTGACATTCAGCAACCCAGCCTTGACCCTGGCAGTCAAACTTTTGTGCTCTTATAAGATCTTGAGGCAACTGGGGCATGGTTGCGATGACAGTTTTGCAGGGGGCAAACAAGCAGGTGGTCGCACCTGATGCTGCATGTCATGATGCTCATGTTGTCAGCTATGCATATGCAAAATATTGCATTAATACTTACACCTTGCGCAATGTGACACGTTGTTGCTATTGAACAAATGCTGACACAACGTGCAGCGTCAGTCACATGGCAGGTCTGCCCGGTAGAGTGGCCAATGCCAGGATGCAAGGCAGACAAGCTGCACGCTTGCTGTGAAATCACTACAACCCAGAATGTTGACCATGTGCCTGCTCATGTGACAGGTGCAACAGCAAATCAGTGCATAGCAATGTGGCTGTTGCAGCATGCATTTGACACATCCCACACGAGCAGGCAATAGCACTATGATACACAGCAGCGCGTGATTTCAAAATATAAGACCAAACTGGAATCCTAAGTTGTGAACACTGTAAATGTTAATAAATAACTGGCAAAAAGCACAGGTAGGAAAGGCAAAAAAGGCAGGAGTGCACAGCTTGTGCAACAAGCATGACTGTGTCTTGAGTCTGCCAACACTCACATGACAACTCAGTTAGACAGGGGACTAGCTAAAGTCAGCCTATGACCTCAGCCATGATCACTGACGGCCTGCACCTTGCTTAGTTTGTGGTCCTTTTGGCGGTGGCGGTCTGAACTGCTCACCAACTGGCCTTTGCATATATGTTTTGTCTTGGTCCCATTCCTTTGCTTTAGGTGGCTTGATACCTCCCAACACAAGCTCCTTGCCACTCTGCACATCACACAGACTAAGAGGCAAGCAGCATAACCAGCAGCACAGACTCAGCCTGTTTGGCTGTCCAGCAGACCAAAAGTAGCTGCATTGAGAAAGCAGGCAAGTGATGACATCACACAGGACATTAAGCCGCAAGCCTGTAAGCTGCAGTAGCATGGACATGTTGGCGTCACGTAGGTTGCAGCATTTATCCTGATGCATTTGTACACATCCAGACGTCGCCTTCAAGTGTCCAATGCATGACACAATGCTGCAGTGTTATGCTGGACAGCAGGTGATGATACTACATACCCTGGTCTTTTTGCCCTTGACAAAATCTCGCCATGTGCCCACTCTGCCCTCGCGTGTGTCCTCCCACTTGTGGTGATGCTCACGCATTGCCTTCAGCTTTATCTTCTTCTCAGCCTCATCCTCTTCACACCTTGCAGTGTCATCTTTCAGCTGCAGCATGTGCTGAGGCATCAGCAACAGACCAAACATGTTTGCATGGATACAGACACTATGCAACCAAAAAGTTGACCACACCGAAAAGTATGGTCATGCGCGACTGTTGCTGCAGATGCAAAAGAAGGGTCGGATGCAAATGCTACACCCCACATGCATACTGTGACTCATCTCTGCCACAAGGCTGCATTCTTGGTCTATAGAACAAAACAGAACCTGATCCTCCTTGCCATGACTTCTCAGTTTTCACTGGATGTTACTAGCACTTATGAGAACTTTGCCGGCTTAACTGCATGAAGCCGGCCAAATGAAACACGCTCAAACCGGTCATGTGCCCATTACATTGTGCTCACCCTCTGAGTCAGCTTGCGTTTCCTGAACTCTGCTCTGGCAAGCACATCCCTGGCCTGAACCTTCCATGCCTCATGATACTCTGGTGACTGAACATACTTTGCCTCCACACCCTTCTGGCCCTCCTGCAGTCATCACCACTGCATGAAACCCAATGCCTGCTTCATGACACAGCATGCAGGAATGACTGCTGGCACCACACTGCACTGCACGCTTGCAGCATGCAGATGTCAAGGCTGCTCAGTCAGCCTCGAATCCCACAGTCAGCTTGACACAAGGATCCCACTGGAGTGTCTGTCTGTCACAACACAGCTCACTGAGACGCTGTACAGCTGCAGTGTCTTGGCATGCACTTGATATGCACACATTGCCAGTGTGGACAAGCAAAAGTCAGGTCAAACGCATTCACTGCTCACCGCATGCAAAACGCTGGCAAGTCGTGTGGCTGCATCATTCTTTGTCTTCTTTCTCCACTCCTTGAGGACGTGATCTACATAGCAGAATCTGAATGTTAGCAACACAGATTTGTCACATGCAATGGCTCACAATTTTCATGCCCGGAAGGTCATGGCTTGCCAATAAATAGACGCACACAAAGTGAGAAAGTCATCATCTGTTCCAACATGGACACACGATAGTGCACCTTGTAAAGATACAAAGCTGAAGAAGGCTTTGCACGGACAGGTGATTTGCCTAGCAAGCTTGACACACCTTGGGCCAGCGTCAACACATACAGAAGTTCCTTCATCTTCTCCTCATTGTTCAGCTGCTGCTGTGCCTGACCAAGCATCTCAAAGGCATCTTGCGCCTTGGGGTGCTTGCACTTGTCAGGGTGCACCATGAGGGAGGACTTTCTGTATGCCTTCTTGACATCCTCCACAGAAGCATCAAAGCGCAACCCAAGCTGCTCAAAGGGGTTCAGTTTGAAGGCACCAAGTATCCTGTGCACCTCGTTCTCCCTATCTACATCTCGCATCCCTTGAAAAAACGCCTGTAATTTTAGAACAGCAGATCAGTATGAATATAAGTCAGCACTTTGGCCACAGTAGTTTTATAGGACTGCAGAAGGCTTTGATTGGGGCTCAGTTGCTTGTAATAATATCTTCAACTGAAAAGAATGCATGCCATACAACAAGGAGGGGGCAACAGTGTGCACGCCAGACCGCTGCTTGCTGTATGAAGAAACGCACTCACCTTGAGCAGGGTGCCCTCATCGGCAGCAGGAGCTGAAGTGCTTGGAGCACTTGGAGCGCTTAAGGATGTTCCTGCCTCCGACGGGCCCGGCTCGCCTGAAACTGCTGAAGGTCCCGTGCTGCCATTCCCTGCGATTGCAGAAGAACTAGCTGCAGCAGAGCCCTGTGGCTCCTCGTTGGGCGTTGATGCTGCTGTGGCTGTCATCACACAACAAGATGTTGTTGACACAACCAAGTGCAAAACAATTTGACAGACAAAGGTTGTGAAGCGCGTTTCAAGAAACGCCTTTTGGACAACTGACCAGGCTTGCCCTGTCCAACGTGCCGGTGTGCAGACGGTGGATGGTTGTGAGCTTGATCTGCAGTCTAGCAAAGCACACACAGAGCAAAATCACGGGATAGCACTGTGATAGCACGAAATGTGGTTTTGCCAAAGACTTGGGGCATCCGGGCATCGCACGTACGCATGTATGGAAGTGAGTCATCACGTCAATTGCAACAGCCGTCTGCAAGTGTCTCATTTGTTGCAACGAACAGCTCAAGGTCTGCGGGGTCATGGCATTGCAGTGTTAGACACTGACTTGATTGTGGCATATGACTTAGCTTAGTGTTGCATCTTGTCCCGCGACCCATACAAGTATGGCCGGCAATGGTTTACGAGCAGCAGGTGGCGTCGTCAAGAAGACCGCCAAAAGAGCTGCTGGCGGAGGATTTTCAGGTGCTTGGTCAGTCAGCAGCACCCATATGTTTTCCGGGTCGCTCAGCTGACATATTCACCCTCTGTGCAGGCATTGAGTTTCACAAGAGCAAAGGCCAGCATATTTTGAAGAACCCGTTGGTCGTTCAGTCGATTGTAGACAAAGCTGGCATAAAAAGCACTGATGTGGTGCTCGAGATTGGACCTGGAACTGGTAACTTGACAATGAAGTTGCTAGAGAGAGCTAAAAAGGTTATTGCCGTAGAGTATGACCACCGAATGGTGAGGCAACCAAAATGATAGTTTGCCGCTTATTCATTTAGTGTTGTAAGTTGACTGCAAGTTGCCCTTGCTGCATGTAGTGATTCCTGCTAAAGTCTCCAACTTGTGATGTGAAGGTGTTGGAGCTGCAACGTCGTGTTCAGGGGACGCCACATGCCGCACATCTCCAGGTGACCTGGTCAACATGAATGCACTTCCATTTCACAATCTGAGCTTGGCTTGTGGCATGTTCTGTGCAAATCTAAAGATTGGCCATTTCTGTACAGGTCATACAAGGAGATGTTCTGAAGGTGCAGCTTCCATACTTTGACCTCTGTGTGGCTAATATCCCATATCAGATCTCATCCCCACTAACCTTCAAGCTGCTAGCACACAAGCCAGTCTTTCGCGCAGCCATCATCATGTTCCAGCATGAGTTTGCAATGCGACTGGTGGCCAAGGCAGCAGACCCTATGTACTGCCGGCTGGCAGTGAACACACAGCTGCTAGCCAGGGTGAATCACTTGCTCAAAGTGGGCAAGAACAACTTCAGACCGCCTCCCAAGGTTGACTCAAGTGTAGTTAGGATAGAACCTAGGCACCCGCCCCCACCTGTAAATTTCCTAGAATGGGATGGGCTTGTACGACTCTGCTTTGGGCGCAAAAACAAGACGCTGGGTGCAATCTTCAGGCAGAGCAACACTTTGCAGCTGTTAGAGCGAAATTTTAAGTTGTATCAGGCGATGTCTACTCCAGCGTTGCCAGACAACATTCAGGACACTCTCAGCGCGGCAACGAGCAGAATGGCAACTGATGAGCCAGAGAATGACAGTGAGTCTGTCGCTGACATGGAGATGGATGGACAGTCAGTGCAGGGCCACACAAGCAAGAAGAACAGCAAGTACTCTGAAGAGTTCAAAGCTAGGGTTCTTGCTGTCCTGCAGGACAGTGAATACAGTGAAAAGCGATCTGCTAAGTTGTGTCAAGATGACTTCCTGCAGTTGTTGTCTGTTTTCAATGCTGCGGGCATTCATTTTGCTTGATTGACTCAGCCTGGGTTCTGCTCTGGACTTTGTCCGTGTTTTGTATGATGTTACTATTCATGTGACCCTGAGCTGGTGTTGTCCACTTGCCTTGACGTATATTGATGGCAAGTGTCAGCTGTGTCATGCCTGTTTTAGGTCTGAGACAGAAGTTTGTCATTGTATTAAATGCAGAGGTCCTGTTGTTTGAGCAAATAATGCAGATGTACTGTTGTGTGAGTACTCAGTATGTCAGGAGGTCTTGCGTGCGTTGCTGAATATCTGTGTAACTCCCATTGCGCTGCAATGCATGGCATCTGATGGTTCAGTTCAACCAGAATTCTGCGTTTCTGCAGCCCGTCTATTGCTTCTTTGTGCAGCATCACGGCACCACGATAGCACATTGATAGTGGCGGTCAACATGACCGAGGCATATGTCAGCATAGCAATAAGAAATGTCAAGACTACCACAAACCATAACACAATGTAAGTTTGCATATGCTACCCACTGCGAAGATCGTGTTTCTAAGTTTAAAAAGCCCGAATCTGGTAAATCTATTCAGCATTGCCAAACTGTCTATTCACAAACAGGTGCTTGCATTGTGTCCGCACCACATGTATCTTACGCTTACTTGCTGATGCACAATGGGAATGCACAATGCAGGGATGTCTTTTGCAGTGCAAAGCAGGCGCGCGGTTGCAGGGGATGTTAGTGCTCCAAAGTCACAGGCTGCTCCACTTTTTGAATGTTGTGCTGTGTTCAGTATGTTGTGCCCTCAGGAGGCTGCGATAGCTTTTTGTTGTGCGAACTGGCCATTTCTCTTCTTAATTCAACCAGTATGGTCTCAATGGTGTACTTACTGCTCCAGTTGCTGAGTACATGGAAGTTTCTGGCGTCTACCTGCATTGAATTGACATGCAACATAGAAAGGTAGGCTCAGATTCAGCACAAACAAGGCATGCAGACAAGCTTACCACACCGTTTTGACCAACACAACTCAAGTTGACTCTGGTCTCAAACCTGACTTGTGGAGCCTGCACTCCCAAACATGGATGAGCAGCAACCCCATATAGCACAAGAAACGAGTCATGTGACAAAACAAGCGTCTGTAAGAGCAAGTTCACCTTGTCAGGGTAGTTCTGATCGCAGTAAAGCTTGACAGTGTAAATACGGCCATCATGCACCGTCTGCAGCCATGCACGATTCAGCCAGCATAGCTACATCAGCCAGCAGATAACGTCTGTAGCGATGAAATCTCACATTTGCAGGGCCAACAATAGCTCCAGCCCAGTATCGCATCAGCAGGTCATCACCGTCATCAAGTCCATAGCTGACGTTGCCATCTCCACCTTTAGTGACCTTTTCACCTTGCTCAAGCTCCTCAAGCAGTCTAAAATTCCGTGGCACTGCAGGCATCGAGCCTGGTGAGAAGCTTTGCAGTGAAACACAAGTGAAGATGTATTCATATTGAGCTCACACAAGTTTGCACTTTCGTTCGCAAATGCTGAAGGAGAAAAGGGAACATGAGTGGACTCTCACCGGTGACTCCGGCCATGTCAGTGCACTGTCACCGGTGCTCGACAGTGACAACAATTGGAAGCAAATACGCAGGCGTTCGGCACAATAGGCCCCGATGAAGGTCCTTCTGATCTGTTGCACAACAACACTGCAGGATGTTTATGACGCGATTCTGCGGCAAATCTATCTCTTTTGGTGAAGCGACAGCTTGCACAACCCAGCTTTGCACCTGCTTGACGACAGTCGGGCACTATACCTTAGGGTCTGGTAGGGTTTGTAGCAAAATTTGCCTGCCACGTGGGGAATTCAAGCTTCTGTTGCTTGTGTAGTTGACCGTTCAGACTGGCCGTGAAGCTTTGCTAAATGCTGTCGCGACTGTGGTAGTCGCAATCATTCAAGGTTGCAGCTCAAGGTCTACAGGCCAGCAGCACTCTTGAGGCACGCTGGTGCTCTCCATTGCAAGACCACTGTTTAAAAACAAGAATCTTGCCAGCTTTTGTGATTGAAAGCTCTCAGCAAGGTGTTGAAGACACATTTGGTCATGCACAGCAGGGAAACCTTGTCTTATGCAGAGGTCAAGGGTCTTCAGGGTCACAAAAGCAGATGCCTGGGAGCGCTGCTGGGATGTTTTGCTGGCGACGCTTTAGGTCTGTTTACTGTCAACCTTGCAACATTCCACCTTCCCTGGCTTTTCATCTGTTCAACGCGATAGGTTTGACAAGAGTTGCTCACAGCTGTGACCACGGCGAAGCATTCGCTGATTCGGCTGACTGTGTCAACCAGGGGCTCCTGTTGAGGGTTGGACTTGGCATCATATCTCAGGACGAGGTGCAGTTTTCGGGCAGGTGGCCCATGGAAGATTCACAGATGACACCCAGATGACCATGGCTCTAACACAGTCCTTGGTATGCTGAGAGGCGCATTGTGCTTGGCTACACGACAGCCTGCATGACACCCTGCATTGCACATTCAGGTAAATGCATGGTCCAATGCTAAGTGCGTAGGATGTATTTGTTTATGGCTGATGCAAGGTGCAACTGGCTGGGGTTGCCATCCTGATCTGCAGGCAATGTTGCAACCCACTCTGTTAATATGCTAACTGTCTGCAATACTTACAGGTGAGAGTGGGTGCCTGTGATGCTGCTGATGCTTCTAAGGCATACACAGAGGCGTTTGATGCCAACAGGTAGGATCATGCAGCAAATCAATGCAGAGACCATGTGTTAGACCAATGCAGACAGCGTGTTTGTCAGAATCAGCAGAGCCTTCAGCAGGACACTTGAGGATCTTTCGTACACAAGCAGCAATGCATCCTCTTGCATTGTGACTTGGCAGCAGGTCACACTGCTCTGGTAAGCTTCCGTGGCAACAGCAGACGCCCTCTGACTGAGACACTGCATGCACATCACATGCAGGCCATCTGATTCTTGTGAAACAGGTGGCCTGCTGTGAGAAGTTATCAGCTAGTCTTACATTGCTGCTTGACATTCTGGTGACCTGATGCTGTCCCTTTCCATCGACTGCGCGTTGCATTGTGGGTCACAATTGTGTCAATGAAGCTGTTTCAGACTTGCATATTTGATCAATGTTCAAAGTCTATGACTGATGGCATAGGGGCTATGGTAGGTCGGCCTGCAATGCTCTGAGTCACCTGAAGGCTGGCATAATCGACTTTCAGAACAGTGGGAGGCTGGATTTTCCTGAGGGATCATTTGCTAACGGTGGTGCTATGAGGATTGCCCCTGTTGGCTTGGCCTACAGGTCAGCTACCAAGTTGGCCACTGCAGACGGTGTATCACGAATTTTCTGGTACTCTGGTGCTGGCTCCACCAGCTGATCTTGGCTCACAATGCGACAAGCTAGCAAGCCAGCTTTGAAAAGCCATATTTAGTGCAAGGTCACATGGGTTAACCTGAGATTCGGCTGCAAGAGCTATGCTTGACCTGGCAAACAGATGACGTGATCCCTCTCATCACGTCATCTGTTTGCCACAAACCTGCCTGCTTAGCGGATGCAGCTGACATGGCACAGCACTGCTCACAGGCTGCAAGTTGAGGCAGGCAAAATGTGCTATGCAGTGTGCATGTCTAGTATTGTTCTGGGCAAAAACGCTCATGAACACCCATGTGGTGGTTGCATGATTCTGGCCAAAGAGAACCAGAAGCAAAGCTTACCTCTGAAGATCCAATGTCATAGCCCAACCCAACAAGATTCAGATGGCATGGTCAGCATTGCCCATACCTGTGGCCTTCGCAGTGACTTTTTTTGCATGCGCACTAGTTGTCTACAGGCCTGTGTCATCATGCCCCTTGCTCTCCTGTTTGATGAGCATTGCATCATACTCGCACTGACGCTTAGTCTGACATACACAGATGCATTGCCAGGCACAAGGGGTGCTTGTTTGGTCTAGGCAATGCAAGCTATGGTGACTTGCCTGCAGGCATGCCAGCTCACAGACCTTGCGTAAGGCAGTTGAGGATGCACTGCTTTGCACCCATGTTCACCCAGAAGGCATCGAGGGTGCCTTCATTCAGGCAGCTGCCATTGCTGCTGTCTCCCAATCTGGAGTGGCCCAAGGTAAAGTGTACTTCTGTACAACCTTCCCAGAATGTCAGCATTACACAGTGGCAGCTTTCCAGACTGAGCAACACAAATGTTGCTGTAGGTGGCAGCACAACAGCTACTGAGCCTATTAGCAGCCCTGCTGCCCTGCTAACCCACCTGCAAGCCCTGGCAGGGCTGCCTGCAATGCAACTCAAGCTGCAGGTGCTGTCAGATGCTTGGCCAGCTGCACCTCAGCCACAGCAAGGGGTGCCTTGCATTGATGGGATCAATTGGGAGGGGGATGCGGATTCTCAGGCCTGGCAGTATGATTGCAAGGTGTGGCGTGACAACCACAATGTTGCAAAGTGCTGGACATCATTCGCCATAGCCTTGCAAGCCATGCAATCATCATGCTTTCGCTTATCTGTGCGTTTTTACGTTTCAAATTCACACATGTAGCTGGCAGCGAGCTCGTTGTACCATTCGTCTCATTCATGTACAAGGGAGAATACGCATTACGCACATCAGAGGTACAGGCTCTGCAAACAAGAGGGACAGAGGTAAAACCCCTCGAGAAAACATGTGTTCTGATCCTGGGATGCATGCAAGCAGGTATTTGAGCAAGCGGGAGTGGGGGCTTTTCAGATAGGAGCTCTGGATACGGCTGTGTGTGCGCTGTGGGCTGTGTGCAGGCACTGGCAGGACCCTAAAGCAGCCGTCATTGCTGCTGTCAGAGGTGTACCCCACCTCTTGCTCTTGCATTGTACAGCAAGTACTGTATAGAGGGCTCTGGAAAGCACTTTCAACAAGCTTGTTGCACACGGCTCTGTACAGGTCTGCCAGAAAGCGCTATCTGAGAGGCCTTAGAGACAGCTGTCCTGAGGATTCTCAGATGCTGCTATTCAGACATCTTGCTTGAACAGGGCTGTGTGAGAGGTTGTCTAGCTAGCTTTGAGCACCAGATGATGCCTGATATCTTCTGCCGTTTGAAATTGGGCAGTGTGAGTGACCAGTGTGCCTGATTTAGTGCTCCCCTGTGCAGTATATACTTTTGGCTCAGACAGACATATGGGAGCCCTACGCAGGCAAATGCCCAGTCTGGCTATGACATAGCACACAGCCAAAAGAATAAAATCATCGCTGTATGTCGACCAGCAGTGCAGCTAATATTGCCATTTGACTTTGCTCAACTTTGCTCAATTGAGTCCACAACTCAGACCAGAAGCATTGATACAATCAGTCATAGTGTCACGTTGGCAATATTGAACAGGAGACAGCCGTATGTTGTGCACCAACTCTTCTCATTGGTGATTCTGGCTATGTGTTTCCTTCATGTGGCAGCTCCCTTGAGAGAAAAAAAATTAAGCAATGAAGAGGTGTTGAAGCATGACTGATGCAGGCGGCGGAGACTCTGATACCATTGCAGCCATGGCAGGAGCCTTGGCTGGAGCTTTGCATGGGGCAAATTGGATCCCAGAACAATGGTATAGTGACGTCAACAGCAAATGCGGAGAGAATACTTGGCTTGGGCTGAGGCCCCTAGCCTTGCAAAGTATCATGCTGCTGCCAGCTTGTTGTGCCATATGTGCCTCTTCTGGTGAGAAGTGAATGCCAGAACGATGCTCATGTTATGCAGGTTTGACAAGCTGGAAAATGGTGAAGATGGCAGGGATGCATGTGTAGCGCTTGCTGTTGAGCTGTCTGCACTTAATCTCACAAGCACAAGGACGACATGGTGCCAACACATTGCGAACACTTGCTAGGCTGTTCTTCCCTCTGTGTCGTGATATGCAATGAAGGCATGGGTCTCAAAAAAGTTAGCAGTGCCGCTCAAATTGTTAAGTTGCTGGTGTCTCAAGCCATCTTTTACCTCAATCCAAAGCTTGTAATTAGTTATTGGCATGTTGAGGCGCCTGCGCTATGAGATGTTGGGCCAACTTCCAGTTGCCAGAGTCTTACGCATATACGGACAGCAGAAGCAGACTGCTAAATTGGCAAACAGCATGCAGAATTAAATAGGAATACCTAAAGGAGTCATGCCGCAAAACTTTGACCAGTTGGCGATGGACTTCAACAATTGCGCTTGACGTGAGCCAGCTTCAGCTGACGTTTCGACTGTGAAAATCAACCTTTGGTCTTGCACAATCCGACTGCGTTTCTCGCTTGTCCTTGTGTTTGTGATCGTTACGAGTACTTGACCTATCTGTATAAGCACGCGCGCCTCACATTACTCAGCCTGCAGCTAGCCTAGGCGGACTTTGGCATGTGGCGCCAGGTTGGACGGGTCGTCACACAAGCCGTCATTCGCAACATCCCCCGCGCACAGGCATGTCGCATAGTATAACGATGCTGGCTTTGTCTGCGAAGCTTTCCTGCTTATGACGCAGCGCTTCATGCAGGCATCTGCTGGTCAGGCTCCTCTTTTTGCTGCTCACAACAGCGACGTTGCACAGTGTTGTGCACCCTCCAGAGCATTTGCTGCACAGCCAGCCAGACCACAAACTGGCACTCAAGGTATTCTTGTTATGTTTGCAGCTTGCAAATGGATAGGGATTATTCCTCAGCACTGACACCCTCCTGATTACTGAGTGCAGGTAGTGCAGAGGCAGCAACAACAGACACCACAGTACCTGTGTACAACCTAGACAATCAAGAAGTGGGCCAGTATACCTTGCCTGGCGTCATATTTGGTGTTCCCATCAGAAGAGACATCCTGCATCGTGTTGTCCGATGGCAACTGGCTAAAAGACAGCAGGCATGTTCAAGCAGCACGAGCCTTTGGCTTTGTGGATGGCACATCTGTCAGTTTACCAGATCATGCCACTGACCGGATCTTTGTTGCCTCAATAGGGAACTCACAAAACAAAGACACGAGCTGAGGTGTCAGGGGGTGGAAGGAAGCCTAGACCGCAGAAAGGGCAAGGGAAAGCCAGAATTGGTACTATCCGAGCTGGACAGGTTGCATCCAATCTCTGCAGCATGCTTACAAACAAGTGCTACACAATCTGCCTGTCTCACAATACCATGGCCTGATGCTTGGCTAATTTCCCGACATCAACCTTCCAAAGCTGTCACAGCTCTGTCATTGCAAGCATGCAGGCTTGACTTTCGGGTCATGCATGTCCCTGCAGATGAGAGGAGGAGGTGTGATACACGGGCCAGTTGTGCGGTCACATGAGCACAGCCTGAACAGAAAAGTACGGCGCCTGGGCATGAAGTGTGCATTGGCGGTGAGTGGCATGCAGATTGAGCACAACAGCTTGTGGTCTTTGCAACATTCACGACCGGTTGAAGTATGTTCTGTTCTTTTGCAGGCCAAAACCTTAGAGGGCAGGCTGCATGTGTTTGACAGCCTTTCTGTTGCTGATGCCAAGACGGTACGCCGATCACTTTTGACACCTCTGGTTTCAGTGATAAGCATGAATCATGTCAGCCATATGAGCTTCTGTCTGAAATCTGTTTTGCTCCACAATTGTGTGGTCTGAGAACGCTATGTATTGCAGAGAGCACTGGATGATCGTTTGAATGTACTCTTATCTTCAGCACCCCGACGCTCGGTTCTCATGGTGGACAGCGGCAAGGAGTCCTCAGACGGCGGGTGAGTACTTCACTTGCTGTCACACGTTGTGCGCGCATGCACCGCAAGTTTCACAGAAAATTTGCTGGCAATGGTGATTCTTGTTTTGCCAGGTATGTTTACCTTTGTAGCTATTGTAATACATTGCAATGCACATTGTCTTGTGCAGGTCCAGTCTGCGTAGGGCCGCTGCAAACCTGCCATGGGTAGACATCATCCCACAAGAGGGCCTCAATGTGTACAGCATCTTGCAGAGGGATCAGCTCTTTCTGACTACCAGTGCACTTGACAGAGTTATACACCAACTCAGTCAACCAATCAAACGGTGATGCTTGTGATCTTGACAGCTCCATCAGCTGTGACAATTGAATGTAGCAGTATACAGGAAAGTAGTCCTCCCGACTAATGAGGATCACTAATTTATTGGTACCAATGCATTCCTTTACACTGCTGCATTCTCTCGTTTCTGACATACTTTCATGGTCAAGATTGTGAAACACAGACCCAAGTTTGCCTACTTGCTTGGTGTACACACTGTTAATCGTACTCTCAACTTTCTACTTGCCATGTCTTAGCAACAATGAAACTTCATCACATGCATGCACCAGACTGCTTGCAACTTACAATACCACGTGTTACAGCAAGCGTTGCAGTAGCACTTCTGAACGCAAACGCTGCAAAACAGATGTACAAGCGATCCTGCGCACAGTCCTTGTCTTCCAAACTCCTATTATGACGTCTCTGCTCCACAAGCAAACGAATGCTCGATATCTTCGAACATAGCTGGCAGGCAATCCTGTTACCCAGCAGTCACAGCTTAATCATGAGATAATGACAAGCAAGTTCAAGAGGTTCTGAAGCAACAGCATCTACAGCACATGACACAGTATCATCATGAGGAAAGGAGATGCATACGCAGCAAGCTTTACATTCCAGACATGTTTTCCACCTTGGTAGTAATGCCAATGGCTTGATACTTATGTGTCCAAACGCAGCCTACAAAAACACACACAGAGTGGTGCAAAGCATTCACACGCCCGCTGTCTCACAGCATCCACGTCTTAGCATCTTCAAACTTCAATGCTGCCAAGCTGGCCATGATCCGTTTGCGCCTGCAATTGTGTGGAGATAATGTTATATAAGCATAAACATGCTGCTGTTCACTCGCCAGCTGTGAAACCTGCAATCAAGGTCTTTATCTGCAGCTGAGGTTTGAAGGCCTGCTGCCATGACCTGGCTACAAGCGGAAGTAGTTGTTGTAGACAGCTGGGAATTGGAAATCTGCAGCAATCTGCCGACCAGCAAACCAGCGTCCATTCAGGGCCTTCTGAGCTGCAGACGCCCCTTCACCAGATGCAAACTTCAAGTATACAAAGCCCTGCAACAGCAAGGGAGTATGTCAAACAATGCATCAGTAACCAGAATCAGGGTTCAGGACCAAGTCAGACAGGGCCTTGTGGACCTTCAGCATGCACCGGTAGTACTACATTGCAGCAAGATGTCATGACGGAACATGTTGGAAGCTTGATGAGATGTTTTGACGACCACGCAGGGCTTGTTTACACAACTGGATAGGCATGATAGCGTGGTTGAACAACAAAAGCAGGAGCAACATGAGCAGCATGCATTCAAACCATACCTTGCTGTTTTTATCAACATAGTGATGCATAACTGGCCCAAACTTCTCGCCCTCCTCCTTGACATCATTGCCAATGTCAAGATCCCAGTTGAGGTCAGTCTCCCTGCATCACTCACGATGCTCAGTCTAGCCCTTGGTAAAAATGGATGACATGTGCAATCAGCCAGGAGCACATGCAGATATCCCTGCTCAGCTCTGTAGCAAGCAGGTGATCAAGTCTGTACCACAAAAGCACAATATGAAAGGACAATTGGGAAGACTCACTCTGCAGGGTCAAACATGTTCTTCAGCAGCACACACTGTGTGGGAATGGGTGACTTGGGTCCCAGCACACCCTGATCATGCTGCAGGTTGGGGTTCTGCCACTGGATAGCAGGCTGTGATGATGCGCCGGGAGGACCAGGCAGACTGGCCCCTACAAAGCCAGGGGCACCCACTGGGACAGTGTTTGCCCCACTGCCACCTGGTGCACCTGCCAAACGATTCATCAAGGCGGCACGTGCATTGGCTGTCAACTTCAGCCCACCATGTTCTCCTGCACACAGAGAGATTCGGTCGGCCATTCGCCCATTTATTCAAACACTCGCTCACACACTCACAGCAGGCGCACTATTTGAGTGAACACAGACAGTAGCCCATGACTCTTCAGCATGAAGATTACCTTCATCATCATCCAGGTCTAGCTGAGGCAGGGCGACAGTACCGCCCTGTCCTGGACCCATCGTTGCCACCTTGACAGACAGCTTCTGACCCACAACCTCTTGCCCATCCCACTGCTGCATGGCCTTAGAGGCATCAGGCATGGAGGTGAACTCCACATAGCCATAGCCCTGAGACTGGCCACTCATGTCCTTCATGATCTCTATGCTGCTGATGGTGCCAAAGGGTGAGAACAGCTGCCTCACATCTCCTTCCTGCAACAAGCAGGATTACCCAGACTGAGCCTGCACTTTTAAACAGCATTGACAGCATGTACAATATACGCCTGTGACAACACTTGCCCAAGTACACTTTGAGCACTGACACATAAGCAATGCTTTGCAACGATGATGCAAGAACATGTTCTCATGCCAGGGAGTGAGAAGTGCAACGGAGTGAGAGGAGTAACATGTATTCCACCCACACCCACACAAGAGGGTGCATCTGGCATTTTGATGGCAGGCTGGGACATCAATGGCAACCCAAGACAACAAAGCTTCTGTGAAAACAGGGCAGAGCTTCTCACCCCCAACTGTACATTGAGATTGGTAACCAGCAGCTTGCAAGGACCGCTGCCAGCTTGTGCCCCCATGGCATTCAACTGTGCCTGCGCCTGAGCTTGCTGCTGAGCAGCTTCCCAGGCCAGATTTTTCTCTGCCTACAACCAGCCATGAGCAATGGTGATGATTTGCAATGTGGAATGATGTTGGACCACAGTTGGTGGCAACAAAAGATAAAAAGAAAATAGTATCAGCAGATATGCAGTAATGCATAAGACACATGGCTTTGACAATGCAATAGAGTGCTACGCCTTGCAGAATGCAGCAACTATAGACGATCTATGTATGCAGCATGGTCTGACAAGGCTTCATGTTTTGTGTACCTCTGAACTCTTGACCATGACGGACTGGCCCATGAGCACCTGGCCCGTCAAAGCCATAGCATTCACGATGTCCTCCTGCGCAACACCACAGACTTGACAAGCACTCATTTACACAGGGCCTTCTTGACAACATTCAGACAGTCACACCTTGACAGGCTCTGCTATGATTGCCCAGAGTACCAACAATGCACAGCAAGACTTTGATACCAAGGCAAGTGGGCATGGTGAGTACTGATTGACACCGCTACCTCGCTTCATGGCTGGCATGAAAGGACAAGGTCAATGCAGGCCATACAGCACAGCTCACCCGTCGTGCATACTCAATGTATGCAAACCCCTTGGACCGCCTGGTGTTTCTGTCTGAGATGATGCGCACATCCAGCACTTTGCCAGCCGTTGAGAAAAACTGGAAGAGGTCCTTTTCTTCAGCCTTGAGGTTGAGATTGTAAGCGAACACGGTACGGATGTCTCTGTCCAGCTCAGCCAATTCCTTTTCGCGCTCCCTTGCAGCTCTGACCTCAGGAGGAGTCACCTCTCGTCTGCAGATCCAGCATTGCTCACTGTTGACCCACAAATGTATTGATGTGTGCAAGTTAAAAAGGGCTTGAGCATTGCCTGTTGTGTGCAGGATAGCACTCAAATATGGAAAGGTGATTGCAACAGAAGACAGTGTCAACCTTGCACCGCCTGCTGAATACAGCCTTCACCACACCAAAGCAAACAAGACAGGTTGCAGCACATGTTGTGTTGTTCTCCAGAAGCTAATGGCGGGCATGGTGAGCAGGTAAATCAGGGCAGCTCAATGGTTAAGCCCTCAAGAGAGGTTGAGGCAGCCGGCTGTCAAGCTGACCTGCTGACAGCTGATGATGCTGTGAGAACAGCTCTGTTGCATAAGCCACATTTTCAACAACAGATTGACCTGCAACCAGCATGATGCAAGCTCGAGGAACCAAGCTGGCAATCTCATCAACCTGACAGACTCTGAGAAAGATGTGCAGTATAGCAGAAGCAGGGCTAGCTTGCCGTGTGTGCACGATGGTATACGGTGATACTAATAGAAACATGCTTGCTGCTCTACATCCCAGCCAAGCCAAACCAAAGCCGCAGCAAGCAAGAAGTTGCATCAGCCCTTCCCAAGTGTGATATCTTGCAGGTTCAAGTCACAAACACAGTGTGCCATGCTTGGTACACTGCTTGACAAACCTGGGAGGAGGAGGTCTTGGCAGAACTTCTTGAGTCCTAGGCCTCTTGAAAGCTTCTTGGCCTCTAAACTCCTCCCTGTACCGATCTCTAGGGTCTTCTCGAGGCCTCTCTCTATCCTTAGACGACCTGTGATCACGTTCATCTCTGTGCCTGCTAGACTTGTGACTCCTGTGATCTCTGGAAGAGGACCTGTGCCCGTCCTTCCTATCACGATCTTCACCTCTGTCTCGCTCCTTGTCCCTATGCCTGTCTTTGGTGCTGTCCCGATCTCTGCTGCTCCTGTGCTCTCGATGCCGGCGCTCGTCTGAGGACTTGCCTGGTGCAGCACTACCGTTAGCGTGCTCAGGCTTATCTGAGTCCTTACCTAGAAAATCGTACCTGCAGGTAAAAATCCCATATGAAAGCAATGAAATCTAGCTACAAAAGCTAGCAAAACATATCAACACTTACTCATCAAACTCTGTTCCCATGACCGGCTTAAGCTCTGGTCGACTCCCGGATCAACACTTATTGGTGACTCAAGCTGTGAGGACAGCTTTTGCTTGCACTGTTGTTAACACACAAAATCCGCAGGACAAGCTTGAGGCAACCAAGCGCTCCAGCAAGAAGCCAAGGGTGCAGTCAAATTGATGTCGAAACTACAGTAAGCTTGAGCAGCCTTTCCGAGGCCTTTGATTCTACTGAGTCGCGTACATTCCATCGGACAGACTTGCTAAAGAAACCCTTTGTTGGTCATTAGGGCTTTTGCCAAATTAGGTCGGTGAGAGGCCTCGGCAACTCTCCTAACATTGTAGCTGTGCTTGCGCTGCCACCATTGATCACTTGGGTCAAGCCACATCATATAGTCATTGTAGCTGGTCCAGCGAGAAGACATGTCGGTAAGTCTGCGTTTGCAAGCCACAGACGTGCAGTTTGATCACCTAAGCTAACACCGAATGATGCCTGCAGGACGGTGATACTGCCGCAATTGCAGAAAAGCTCGATGATTTGCAAGGTAAATGCAACATGTCAGGGCAGACGACCCTGCCTCGTGTGTATGCATAAGAAAGACAGCACACTCCGGCTTGTTCTGGCAGCAACCTTTGATGCTTGCAGTTGGGGAGGATGGTGACCTGCTGAATCTTGGCGAAAAGAAGAAAAAGAAGAAGAAAAAGCAAACAAGTGAAGTTGTGGTGAACATGATTACTTACAGCAAACTTGCCTCTAGCCACCCAAGGCAGGCTCGTGAATGTTGAAAGTATGTGGCTTGCTGCAGGAAGATGCCTTTGCTGAGGCAACAGCAGGAGGAGCTGAAGAGGAAGAGGTCATACCAGAGCTTGGCTTGGACAAAAAGAAGAAGAAAAAGAAGAAGCGGGAGGTTAGCTGTCGTCATTCCCTTGCTGTGACTGTCTTACATATATCTGCTGCACAGCATATTCAGGGGGTCGCAAGCCCTTCAGCAATGGCGCATGTTGCTGGACCTTAATCATCATCGATACATTCTCGCAGGCTAGAGCCGACAGTGAGTTTGCAGCAGAAGCTGGTGCAGACATAGCTGATGGGGAAGAAGATGGGCAAGAAAACAAGCCCACTGGGCCTGCCTGGGAAGGCTCAGACAGAGATTACTCGTATGAAGAGTTGCTGGGTATGCTGCACACCATTCTCAGCTGGTCCCTGTACCACTGCAGTGCCCAGATATGCATGTTGGTCTGCATGCAGGCATCACAGTATGCACCAGTTGCACATATGTGCACTGTACATTTTCAATAGCATGGAGCAGCCCTGAGAAAATTCATTATCAAATGATGTCTGTTCCCGCTCACAGTGTACATACGGTGCAACCACTATGTATTCTTGTACGTTTGTGACAACTTACGGTCAATCTTTGTGCGACGGCAACTAACATCGTATCCTGCAGGGCTCTCAGCAACTGCATAGTGCGCAATGGTATTGAGGCCGCACAGTACAGGAGTAGTACTGTCACCATAATTTTGTGGTGGTGTCAGCATTTTAAAGGATGACTGGTTTTTTGCAGCAAGTATGCGTTGGTCTTAAAGAGTGCTTTGGATGCTGCAGACCGTGTGTTTGACATATTGAAGGAGAACAACCCAGAGCTGACCGGTGAGAAGCGCAGGACCATCATGAAGCCACCTCAGGTATGCTTGTCCGGCTGACACTACACTTGCACACATGCTCCTGCATGTCCTGCCCTTCCTGTCTCATACATCTGACCAGATGCTACATCACACCCACAGATCACGCGCGTGGCAGCAGCAATGACAGGGCAGCCTCCGTCTAGCAGGTTTAAGAAATTTATATGGCCCATTCCACCCTCTCGGCATTGGGCTTTCAGAAACAAGGCACATGTCCACAATTTTTTGTGGTCTTTGTCAAAACAAATGCTTTTGTGTGTAGGTGGCACGTGAAGGTACAAAGAAGACTGTGTTCACCAACTACATGGAGCTGTGCAAGGCCATGAACAGGCAGCCAGAGCATGTGCAGCTGTTCCTGCTGGCTGAGCTGGGTACCAGCGGCTCCTTGGATGGACAAAGCAGACTCATTGTGAAGGGGCGCTTTCAGCCCAAAGCCTTTGAGGGAGTGCTCAGGCGCTACGTCAATGAGTGAGTTTTCATTCCCCTACAGACTTACTAAAAGTGACACTTCACCACATGCAGTGATCGTCTCTGTGTTGGCCTTCTACAGCTTGCAGTCTACCTGTAATTACAACCCATATGTGCACCTGCATTGCTCTGTGCCACATTTCCCAAAGTTGTTCTGTCCTTTTGGGACAGCTGCAGCATGGCCTTGACCAGTGGCTGATCACTGTTGCTTTGGCTGCAGGTATGTGCTGTGCAACAGTTGCAAGAGCCCAGACACATTGCTGGACAGGGACAGTGCCACCCGAATCATGTTTCTGAGATGCCAACAATGTGGTGCATCCAGAACTGTTGCTCCCATCAAGGCTGGATTTGTTGCGAGAACCTCTCGCCGTAAAGTCACCGGCCCTTAAGGAGGCTGAGCATAAAGACCATCACAACAGCACCAAGCCCTTCACTGTGGCTATTACAGCATTTGGTCACCATCTGGCCTGGAGTGTTAGACTACGTCAGGAGCCCGCTGTCTGGTTGCATCTGCTACAGTGGATGAGGCGCTGTATTGCTGAACCAACGTGTCTTGATAGAAGTTTATGTGAACCTGTCATACATTGCGAGTGCTATATGAATTAATTCTGTTTGTATAATTACTTTATAAACGTATGCACTGGCTGCAAGAAGCGTCCCATGGGTATGGCCTACGTGTGGCCAGCTAATTGTAAGTCAGCCACAACATGGCCATTGTCAATACACACGTCCCATTTCGTTGTGGAATACCGCAAATGTTGCAACAACTGTTATCAGCGACCTGGAGCATTGAAACTGCCACTATACATGCAATGATTGATTCCCTGTCATGATCCTTGAGTAGACATGAATCAGTACCAACATGGAAGCAATGTTTCAGCAGTTTTCACAAAGCAACAGCTGTGCACCGCTCAACATGGCTGTGATGCAGCTGCAATTGATAAAGTCATATGCAAAGTCGAAAGCACTCGGATGCCAAAACTATCATGGATCCAAGACAAAACGCACCTGCGCAATGCTGTATTTCAGCAGTGGTGTAGATGATCAGGCAGTGATGTGGATGATCAGGCAGTGATGCGGGTCAAAAAGGTGTGTCATCCATTATGTCTTGATTCATTTGCTTGTAAGCCTTGTCTGAGGTTGCAGCTGGTGTGTAGGCACACGCATCTACCAGCCCTACAATTCTCCATTGCCCATTGGCTTGCGTGAGTCATCACCAGCCGCCCAAAGTTCATAGTCCTTTTGTAATTGTTTCAGGAACTTGGGAACAGCACTATTGAGCACAGTCTGCATCACCCTGCTGCCGGTTGACTCTATTGCAGACGTAGGCATGACTCTAGCCCAGCGGGGCACCTCCAGAGCAACCTGTATGCTGGTTTCACTGCAAAGTTGCTTGGTTTCTGACCCCTCGTCGCCTTCCCACGTGACTATATTTGTCATGGTGGCGCCAAAGCGATCATTGGCTGCCATAATTGTCTTGGACCCTTGCAGCTGCAGAGCAGCAGCATTCATAAAAAACCGCTTTCAGTGCAGGTGACTTTCTGCAAATACAGCATTGGAAGATGGTTCATCTGCTTGCGCATGTGGTGCACTTGGAAGCTACCTTGGTGTCAAGAAGCTTTACAACCGGCCCTCTGTCTTGCACTATCACAGACACCGTCAGAACAGGCTCAACTACAAAGCCAAGGAAGTTAAGACCCCCAACATAGCATATGAAGGTGTCATCATCCAGCCGCTCTATCTTCTTTGCATCAAGCACCGAGTACTGGCTTGCTGGTAACCTCATGTAGTCCGCTGCAGCAGTGAGCTGGTCAGTCCACACAGCAGACAAAGACAGCTTTTCTGCCGCTTACACAGGACTGATAGGCTTATTCACCTAGAGGCTTCTGTTTCTCTTGAACCGGGTGCCTATGTTCTTTCCTAGCCTTCAGCACAGCCACGTATGGCAATGACTCGTCAAGCTTGCTTCTATGTATGGCACTGGTCATTTGTACAGAGCTGCCGGCTGAAGCGGTCGACGGGCTGTCCTGCAAGTCCGATGAGTGCAGATGGGATTCGACTTGGTCAACATAACTTCTTGTGCACGCCGTCAGCGGAGCGATGCGGCGTGCTGCTCTCGGCCTAACAGTTTGATAGTGCAAGCTGTGTTGACTAATTGCCCAAGTCGAGCAGAGCCTGCTGTGTCGAAAAGTACAGGCAGAGTGCATGCGGAAGCGGTACGAAAGCCCAAACAGCTTCCGTAACAGATGAGAATGCGCGGGTGCGACAACGGCTGGCAGAGGCACCGAATGATGCACCGCACAATCGCTTCAGTTCGTCACACAGGTGCAAGTCTAGTCAAGCCTGTTGAGGATCTTGAAGCTCAGATCACGCTACAAAGCACACGCTAGCGTTACGTTTTTGTAACGAAACTCATGTCGCCCTTTAGCGGCACGCTTGCAGCGGGGGTGGCAGCCTGTGCGGAATCCTGACATGGAGGACTTGCGGGTCGTCAAGGCCTTTCTGGCCAAAGTATCTGCTTACGGACGCCAGCGTGCTCTTGAACATCAGGCAGTCAGCGAAAACGCTTCTGAGACCGTCCAGGCAGCAGCGGCTCCAGCGTTTGACTCGCCCAGCACCATGCGCACCGTGAGGTTACAGGTGAGCACATGTCATGTACATCTGCCGTCGTCCAGTTCACCGTCCCTTGTCTCTCGTGCTGGGCTCCGGTGGAAACCAGTGTTGGACAACTTGGTTGTGGACACCATGCCGATCATTGTTCTTGCGGTAGCAGGCCTCTCATGTCATGGCTGTGAGAGTCGCTAGTCAGCAAGAGCACCATGTCGAGGAGCAGCACCAACTTGCAGCAACAGCAGCTTTGCAGCCCATCCTAGCAGCCAGTTTTGGTCAGACTGACACAGCACTGGCACGGCAGCAAGAAGTGATCAAGGTGGCAGAATGTATTGTAGCCATGGCAGCTCAGAGCCTGAGCTCCACAGATGCTGCCAATCAGGTGCAGCATGCCTTTGCTAGCATGTTCACTGCAGCCTCATTGCCAAGATTGGCAAGCCTTTCATCTCGAGACAGAGCAGCAGAACTGGAGCATCTGGCTGAAATTTGTATAGGTGAGCCCTGCATATTGGCACGCCACCAGGGCTAATCTCCTGCAACTTCACATGAAACTCTGCCCACAATGCTTGTTGCGGGACTCATCAAGCTTGAGTGAGCAGCAGCAGCAGCATCACCCTGTCAAGTGTTGTTCTGTCTTGACTACATGAACCATAATACCGTGCAAGAACCTACACCCACTGCATGTCAGCAGCAACAGCAGGCAGAGCGTCGTCTTGTGTATCTCAATTCAGAGCAGCCTAAGAAAGGTTGATGTCACAGTCACGGTGCCATGCATGGACCTGTATCGCAGTTGAGCTACCTATGATCCAGATTGCATCAGCATGCCTGCCTGTTTGCAGGTATCTGCTTGTTCAGTGACTGCAATGCGGAAGGCCTGTCCAATGAAGCCCACATAGACTTGGAGCAGTATTTGCAATTGCTTGACAATATCAACCAGAAGTGCAATATCCTGCAGCACAACCTGCGGGACTATATGGATGCGGTCGTGCACAGGCAAGGCATCACTGTAACATCAGGAAGCATGTGCAGTGTGTGATGTGCATGCAGCAACCAGGTGCACCTTGTACAGCGACTGGATTCAGTCTGTTCATACCCTGAAACCAGCACAATATCTTGCAAAGCTGTGCTGCCCCACGCTGTGTTCGCAATGCAATATCAAACATTCCTCTCTTGAAGAAGACACCAGCAGTTGCATGCTCATTCATCATTGACCTGCATCTATGGCTTCTGTTCTGTGGCAGCACAAGTGCCATTCATCTATGTACCCTGCACCTGCAAGCTCTGCTAAAGAGATATGGAAAAAGTGTCAGCCATAGTGACAGTGACATGCCTATAGGAGCAGCAATGAGTCACCACAGGAGGCTGTCATGGCACAGTTGACCGGCGAGGTGGCCTACCTTCATCAGGCTTGTGCCCTCTGCTTCGCCATGCGTGACAACCTGGCTGCCGCGGTGGTAAGCACCCTCCTCTGTGAGCCGGTCTTGCACCCAAGGGAGGGCGGCAGCAGATTGAACCCCAAAGGATTGCTTGTTGTTGTGCAGTGCCTGCTCTCAGGCTGGAGCTATTCCCCGCATGTGCTAAGCATCATGTTCGCGGTTGCAAAACGTGTTCCACACCTCCAGTCTGTGTTGTTTCTTGGCTGCAGGATGTGTTCACAGCGTCAGTCTGCGTTGTACTACAGGTGTAACTGAGCTAGTTGTATGACCTGTTTGTCTTTTGAGCTATCACCTGAGGCCCGGAGCAATCAGCACTGATCTGTGAGATAAGCTGCATTGCGAGTGCCACACACTGCCAGTCTCTCCACTGTTGACTGCCTGTGTTTTGAGCAGCACAGCATTGCAAAACAGCGGGCTGGACAGAAATCAAGGACTGAAGGACACAATGCAGCGTTGACCTGCCTTGCATATGCACAAGACCGTCACAAAGCCGCATGCTGACCAGAAAACAGGGCTGAGGGACATACACACATATATATGTAGTGTTGTGATTAATTCTGGCTCATTGAACTGGATCCCTCATACATGCAGGAGAGCCTCACAAAGCAGCAGGCTCAACAGGAGGCAGGGTTGAGAGAGATGCAGGGGCTGGTTGGGGCAGCCCTGGCAGTCCCCAGGGAGCTGGTGCAGCCAGCTTTTGCAGCTCTGGGGAAGCGCCACCTGTCCATTCTGAAGCAGCATGCCGCCCTGCAGCACCAGCCAGCACTTGTGGCTGCAGTCATGGGGTGCATAGGTGAAGCAACAACCTGGATCATGACGAGCAGCATGGAATTGCAGTCATTGCAAAACAGCATGCCACGCTGCAGCAGCAGCCAGCACTTATGGCTGTAGTTTGCATCAACTGCTAATGATAGCATCTGTGTAAGATGTGTCTGCATTGTCTGCCTGTTCTTGATGTATCTGAGCAGCAGATGTGCTGCCATCTTTATGTCAAAGTGTGGCTCAGTGGAAGAGTTTCTGCTGTGGACCAGCTGCTTGGCCTTTATTACTCTGCTGCATTGGAGTAGTGGCAGCAGCAGCAGCAGCAGCAGCAGCCGATAGGACTGGGTGAAAATTACTGTCTGAGGCAGTGAGTGTAAGATGGCAACATGTTGCTGTTGCCCATTTTGCACAACAGCTGGCAGGAGTGACCATGCTGATGTGCAGATGCTGATAAGCCACAAATAACAAAGGAGCTGAGCGCACCTGGAGCATCTAGCTCCATATTGCCCATGGCACCCATCATTGATGACAGCAAGGGTCCCAAAGATCCCATTGACCTGGCAGCTGCCTCGGCAGCTTCTGGTGCTGTCAGGGTTGCAGCTGCAGACGCAGCTGTGAGTCATCTCAGCTTGGGAGGTTTTTGCCCAGTCAGCTTGGTGAAGAGGGCAGGGTTGGTGGTGAAGGCGGACACCAAACATGGCTTTGTCAGGTATCATCTTTGTTGCAAATTCACCACATGTGGCACAGTTTGCCTTTCTTGCCTACCCACATGATATGCATATCAGGTGATGCAAAGACAGAGACGAGCCGAGTGAGAGACAGCGCAGTTCTGTGCATGGCTTAAGGTGTGCATGGCCTAAGGCGTCTCAGCTGGTAAGGACATCTGTCATGGCATGCAGCAGATAAGCAGTCTCGCTTGGGCTTGCAAAATGTAAGCATGCATCGGCATGCAAGCCTTGTGAGAGCAAGCAGAGCACATGTCTCAATGATTTGTGCATATCAACTGCATGCGACGGGCCAACTCTTGTACTCTAACAACATATATATTTTGATATGCATGATTGCTGATATACAATGTCTGACATTGACCACAGGTATGAGGACCAGCTGTTTGGATTTGCCAGCCAGGAGTTTCTCAACTGGTTTGCAGCCTCACCCCAGGAGTACATGGACGCAGTCATGCTTCAAGCCATCCAGTATCCAGCCTGCATTGCACTTCTCAGCCTTCAGTCCTCCTTCCCAGAACTGTCACTGGACAAGCTGATAGCTTCAGTAGCCTTGGAGGCTGTGACGTGTGACGGCGAGTGTCAGACTGAGCTGCACCCGGTGGGCAAGCACATCGACAGGAAGTATGAGTGGAATGAGTGGGAGCACAGGCGCAAGGCTTTGGCTATGGTGAACCTGAGGCAGAAACGGACACATGGGTCTCAGACCATCCTGAGTCATTTCAGGCGGGAAAACGCTACTCAGGTATGGCTTCTCGTTGGTACATTTGCTTGGAACTGCAGCATTAGAGCTTCTATAAAGGGGTCTCACAATTCAAGCGGATCTCTGAGGCATTGACCTTGCCATGCATTGATCTACTTCAGACCCTGACATGCTCAACATGCCCCAAATCAGTTTGACTTCTTGCAGTGCCTATGCCACAGAATTTGCAAATCCTGTACTTGCAGCCTGTTTCGTAATGCTCTGCTGAACAGCCTGTTCCTGATGCATGCGTATACTCAGCTGACTTTTGCTGCTGATGTGGGACACGTATGGCTCTCTTACTGGCATCAGCAATCCCATTTGTTCCTCTGATTGCACAGCAAATGAACCCACGCAGCATCTACCCTTTGTTGCTTGTGCCATTTGCACAAGTTGGTTGAATGGTGGTATCAGCAGTGTACCAATGTCGACCACATGCTATTGTGCTTCTCAAACAGGTGTGGCTCCCCAAGGGCGTTGCCAGTCAGACGCATGTCAACAAAGGGCAGAGCATGCCTCGCAAGCTGCGTCATGTGACTGGCCTCAGAGGGCCCCCTGGCACTCAGATGACTGTACTTAACCTGGAGCTGGATCTTGGCCAACCCTATCAACATTGAGCCTTGCTTAGAATGCATTTAGGCTGCTTATTGTCTGGCAGAGCCTGTTTTAACGTGCTCACACAAAGAGTCTGAATAGCGGCGCCAACACAGATGGTGTGTTCATAGCATACACATTAATAGGCAGTGTCACTTTTAATCCACTGCATAGTAGTACATGCGGCTGTACAGAGTTGAAATGAGAACGGTTTTGTTCAGCATGATAGCTGTGCTAAAGCAAGCCTTGCCTCTGGGTGTACCATCATGCAGAACACTTCTCTCTCATGGGCACTTATAGCTTTATATTTATAACATGAAAGGTCCTTCATTGTATGGCAATGCCATGCATGCAGCGCTCATGACGCAGCATATATGGCAAAGAGTCATCTGGGCAGAAATTAGCTATCAAGTCTGCTTACATCTGACATGGAAAACGATTTTGCATGTGCTGTCCAAAAGCACATTTGACAATTCCTATTTGCTGGAAAGGATGAACAACATGCCTGCGTCTGAGGTATTGCAGATCTAACAGATTTAGTGGCCGTGTACAACCCTGTTAGCGCAATGTGGCTTCTCTGTGAGCATAATTGCTACATAAGCTTCAGAGGTCAGCAATGGCACAAAGGTCCACATGCTGCTAACAACTACAGACGTGTATGGCAAATCTGGCGCTTACTGCTGCAGACAAGAGCAGACAGCATATGACAAACATATGGGCAGATCTGTCTAGCAAGGGTGATGAGAAGCATATGAATGCTGACACCATTCTGGAGATAGCTGCAATGGCTGATGCGTTAAATGCGCTCCTTCTGCTGCACCTGCCTTCCCAGCCTCAAGCACAAGCTGCATCTGGGAAACTTCCCTTTGCATGGCTGAGAAGCTGCTCCATGCGCTCTGCATCAATGGCTGTGTCGAGTCCTGTCTTGCGGCAGAAGCTGCAGTGCTGAGCTGCTGCACACCCAACTGCATATCTTGAGCGGAGGCTTGTCTTACAGCTCGAGCAGCCTTCAGCTCGAGAGCAGCCCTGTCGGCCTTGGCGCGTCGCTGACGGCGGTGGCGACGGGAGAACTGGACCAAAGCGACGAGGGACAGGCCGAAGATGATGATACGGACGCCGAGTAGGAACAGCAAGATGCCCATCATCATGTAAACCCACCAGAACCATGTTGTGGTGACAGCAATGCAGCAGCCAATGCCCATGTTGACTGTGAGGTAGGCTGCAAGCACCATGCACTTGGTGGCAAAGGCGCTGCGCTTGGTGCGGGGCCTCATGCGCTTGTAACCAACCTGCATCACAAGAGCTGAATGGTGTGAGGCACAAAGGGTCCCATACATTTGATGTGTGCACAATGCAACCAACTTGAGTTGCCAACCAGCAGTGTCACACAACAGCAGTAAGGCTTGTGTGCAGATGAACAGCTATGATGACAGCAGCGAAAGGCTGTGATGGCAACATGCAGCCAAATAGCACTGCACCGGCAAAGGAGCAACAGACGATAGCATACAGACTATGAACTGCATACACAAACCCAGGGAAAAAGCAGACTGAATAAGCAGTCTTGGTAGAAGGTCAGGCGTACCTCGTATGCTTTCTTCTCGGCAATCTCCTTCGTGCCCTCTCCAGCAGTCTCGGTCGCATCAATGCCTCGAGTGCCCCAGGCAAAGTTGTCCAATTGGCAGTAGCAAAACAAAGGCAGCAATGCCTGCAGCAAAGAGCAGCCACTTTACCAGCTCAACTGGCTGTCACACATCCAGCAGTACATGTTCAACAAGATTTGGTGAGCTGCATCAGCAATTGTGTTGCATGCATCATCATCACATACCAGATGCCATCCATGTCTGACACATGTCAAAGACAGATCCACAATTGGCAGAAATCAACTTCATAGGGATGCACAGCTCACTTCGTACCCAAAACGTGTATATTTTCTCACAAACATCCGTTCTACGATGGAAATCTACACTCAGAAACGCTTGGGACAGCAGAAATGCGTTTCTATATTGGCAAGATGTAACAGCAAAAAGCACACATCAGAGCAGACAATGGACAGCGCAGGAGACTTCGGCATTGATCAACAAGAGCATGCACGGGGAGCATACCTGATCCAAACCAAACAGTACAAAGGTGCACATGCTGGCATAGAACAGCTTGAGCCAGTGGCGTAGGGGGGCATGCACCACTGTCACCCCCATCAGTTGTGACAGCCAGGCTAGACACATCGCCTGCAGCATATGCCTTGCACGTTTGCACAATTGAAAAAGCGACTGCCATGGTGCCGTACACTCCCTCTGACGACATCAGCAAGTGCAGCAATGCTGCTGTGATTATACTACATTCTCATAGTCTGTAATAGAGTGATAGACAATTTAGAAGATGACAGTGACTATGGAAGATTGATGTAACAATTTCAGATGAATGCACTGAGGCACAGACATGCGCAAGCAAATTGCAGCAACAGGTAGCCTGTGGTCTATACATACATCCTGTGTTCAGGCAGGCCTGAACAGGTGGCCAAAAGACTGCCTGCTAGCATGACTCCTTACCTGCAGGACTATGTCAGCTCCTGAGATGACCTTATACAGCAACAGAACCACTCCTCCAAGCATGACAGTGGTGACCACCACTGCATGAGCTTTCACCGCATAGATCACCTTTGCCGGCTTCTTGATCAGACACAAGCTCAACTACATCACATTCACCAGATCGTCAGACACACAGAGAGAGACAGACGCTTCAGCAGCACTGATCCAAAATGTACAACCTGTGCATTGAGCCCTTTGCAATGCATTGGCAGTAGCTGCAGAACAGGCACATTAGAAAGGCAGAAAGCTCATACATAAGAAAGACAATCATCTGCAATGAGTTGATGACTCCATGATTGCTGTATCATGATTGTTGCATAAGCAACATCAGTCAGCACAGAGACTCTCCGCAGCAGGATGCAAAAGGTATCCCATGCAAGAAGGGAATGACAGACACATATGCACAGCTCTGCACTCACTCACTCTGCACTCACTCACTCTGCACTCACTCACTCAGCACTCACCGATAGGAACAGAACATATGCAGCTGCATAGCCCACTGCAATATGGTAGGGATCTGAAACCAAGATCTTCTCACACACAGCCACCACAACTGCAGCCAAAACAAAGACTCAAGAATAAAGCAAAGTATGAGTCAGGCATATAGAAACTTCAGCTGTGCAACACAAAAAGACTGATGCAGGCTCATATCACTTGTACATTAGTGGCATCTAGCAATGGACAACAGATGAGCAATGCACATGACACATTTTGCAGTTCAGCTGGCTGCAAAATTGAGCTCACCAAAGCAGATGCCAAGGCCTGCATTGAACTCCACCCAGCGTAGCAGCTGGATGATGTACAGGAAGATTCTCATGCGGCTGTTGACCCAGGACAGGTTGATGAAGAGCTGACGCAGGTCCATGATGTTGGCGCTGTTCATCCACCTCCTCTGCTGCACCAGCCAAGCACCCAGCTCATCTGGCACCACCGTCACTGCAACACACATTGCATTGCATTGCACCATTGTTCCTTTGCTTCTGAAGGTTTTGAACCGCCAGTGCACACAAAGCTATTAGCATTTCCCTGCCAGCTTTTGGGTCTGTTCTTATCCCTGTTCCGCTTGTCATTGCATGCTTCATTCAGCTGCCAAAATACATGTAAAAGACAGGTATGATGGCTGAGTCACAAGAAACATTGGCCTGTGATGGCTGTGCAACCCTGACGGAAACTCCCAATAGCAAGGCAGTGAATGAGCACAAGGGCATTTGAGCCTTTCACATTCCTGATGCCATGGCAGCTGGCACTGAAGCATCCTGTGTCCTAAAGACTTGCTGGCTGTGACGTCAGCAGCTGTTGCTGACGTCACAGCCAGCAGAGCCATGTCCCGACAACGCAAACCCATGCAATTACATGACAAGATTGACTGACCTGCTTTGGCATCTGGCTCATACAATACATCCCAGCCATGCTCCAGGAACAGGCAAGTCATGAAGCGGTCTTCCCCCAGTTCCAGCTCATTGGCTGCTTGAATGTCATCGTCAGAAGGCAGCAGGCTGTATTCTGCCATCAAACTTTCCACTGCTGTATATCTCAATAGGCAGAAGGCCCCAGGCAGCACTTTCACACCGCCAAAAAGACCTTCAAAAGCCTTGTACACGGCTTGAGCTGTGAAGTACACGTTCAGCTGCAGCACAAGGCAGTCTGTTGTGAGTGGCCAGAAGTGTCTGCAGGACATGGCAATGAGCTCGACTGAACACTCTTTGAGGAACTGGTGCCATCATGAGCACCATGCATCTCGGTGAATCAAATACGCATGACCACATTCACAAAGGCATGAATAAGTATAGACGCAGTGAGGATATAGATGATAAGAGCAGAGAGGCAAACAGCACTAACCTGGGAACAAATGAGTGGGTTGCCCATATGATAGTTGTTGATGCCAATGTTGCCAGCAATGCCGCCTGCTTTGGGGTTTTCTACAAGCACAAACAACATAGAAGTCAGTTGCACTGCACCTTCCAAGCACTGCTTTACTGCTGAGAGTGTTGCAGCAGCGTTAGGACATAGGGCATTGCTGCTTTGGCACTGAGTGGAAAGAGCGCCTGACCTTCCATAGTTGTGATCATCGCATCGACATCCTTCCACCCTGTCAGCACATCTGCATCAATGCAGAAGACTGCAAATGGGGGAGGCTGCATGGTGGCTGCAATATCCGAGAAGATCATGAGCTGCCCATAGCGCTTGCCCCTCATCAGGCTGTCCCCTGCAGGTTTGGGCATGATTACTTAGCGCTGTCAAACGACAAGGCTTTCCTTCAGCCAGACCGGAGTTTGCACCAGTGCAGGTGAATTCAGCTGTTCACACTAACCTTTGACATACACAAAGACTTCAAAGCCATTCCTAAAGAGATGGTACATGTCGCACCCACGATCTTTGACAGGTGGGTCCTGCTCTTCGTCTATTTTCAATATCTCCTTGAGAGCCTTTAAAGTTGAGGTTTCAGGTGCGTCATCATGTTGCCCATCCACGACGACGTAGAACTGCATATTGACCCGCTCAAGCAGACGCTTTGCATCTGCATCTGGATTGTTGACCAGAGACAGAGGGTTCGACAGCTCTTCCTTAGTCTCGTTACAGCAAGGCAGGAACGTGATAACAACAGGCTTGCTGTCGTCCTGACGAAAGGGGCTATCCGCTGCGGCTTCTGCCTCACGGGCCAGCTTGATCTTCAAATTTGCGGCTGCAAGGACTGTTTCGAAATCCGCTGCGCTGTCTCTTTGACCGATCTGACTGCTGTTCGCGATCACTTCCTCGCCGTCGCCGGACACACTGCCAGGCGGTTTGACTTGGACAGTGGATAAAGCAAACGGCGTTGAAATGCCTGCATCCATCGCCTCAGTCCCGTGTTCGTGTCGTGAATTGATAGTTGGCCACACACGATCACGATAGGATTCTTGAAAGTCCCGACCAGGACTTCAGGCAGCAGCCGAGGACAACCTGCGTTTGTGACCAAAGTCCTCGCGCAATACGACAATGCTTGTTCTGTGGGAACGCCTACTTTGTTGGCTGTTCTGGGCATGCATCCGGCATGAGCTGCGTCCTGACATGACCAAGCGCCTTTCTGTAAACCCTAGTTAGGGCCAGCTAGGGTTTACCGTGCTGTGGAACAGGTGAGCATGACCAGGTGCCGGACATACTGCTGGATCTTTAGATATGTTCCAACGACAGTCATTGAAGTCATTCGAACAGCTGCCCTTGCGTTCGCATCGTGCCGTCGGCGTCGTGCCAAACATCGCATTTGTGCATTTGTGACTACTGGGACTCCACACCTCGCTGGCATCGATACACTAGCCTAGATTGAACTTACCGAAGAAACAGAAAGTATGCAGTGTCTTGTATGCACACAGCACTGCTTGCATTTTTGCTGTCATAGGTGGCATGCCTCATACCAATTGTCACAGCAGAGAAATTGCATCTGCTGTGCAGAAGCTCGCTGAAATCTTGCAGCTATGCAGGAGTTGCAGATGTACAAGTTCTGGCAACTCTATAGGATAATTGACAATGTGTTATAAGCCTTACACAGTTGCAGATCGCCATCATGTCATCATGTTAACTGCATCATGTTATCTGATGAACAGGTGCTTCAGTTGAACAGTAATTTTAGGTGTGATAAGTACATACAGCCATCAACGCATGCCATGATCCTCTTGCTGTACTGTGCTGTGTCGGGGCATTGGAACCACAGGTTCAAACAGATATGTGCCACAAGACCACACGCCCAAAGCAGATTTGCATTCAGCAAGCGAGAGGCCCCTGCAAGGTTTGGCTGCCACCTGATCAGCAGTTGATTGTCTTGATGTCATGACCTTGCACACAGAGTCTGCAGCTACGCCTAATCATAGTGCTGCACTCCCCTGACGATCAGCAGGAGTACAATGCGTGAAGCATGAGCTGGCCTCATAACGCAGCTTCTGAGAGAGATTTACATTCTAGTTGGGCTGGCATTCAGATGTAATCCTCAACTAGAATGATATGAGGGGCCCAACAGGCCAGTGTATGAAACTGTGATGGAGTGTGATGGCTGTCGGCCAACGTGTGCATGCATATAATCCATGTGGCTAAACATCAGTGCTGAACCTTCATGGAAGGAAATGTGTCTTATAGAGTAGTGTGAAAGGCGCCTCAGTGCGCAATTTCATATGGGCAAAACACGACCTGATGTCACAAAACGGCCAAAAGACCCACGGAAAAGACATGCTTAGATGAATGGCTGTTCTGCTCAATGCGGCCACACATTGTCAACACAAGGGCATTTCCCAGATGCCCAAATGTCCACAGGCAAATACACTTTGCATCAGAATGCTCTCACACACCCTGAACGTTGTGCACCCCTAGCATACAGCAGCAGGCTTGACCGCCAAGTGTAACACAGGACAGTGTCATGCCTGAGGAGAGCACGTCAACCTGTGCAGGCTGAACAAGGCCACCACAGCATCCAACAACTCCAGGCAGGTTGGCTTCCTGTCTGCCGCTGCCTGTTTCATTGAGGCAAAAAGCTTCAGCTGCCAGAACATCTCGACACATGCCAAGCAGTGTACAAGGAGGCTTGTAACTTGATACTGAATATAATATGTCATTGCCACCACATATGTCCAGGCAGGACACATTGTTGGCATGTCATTGGATCCTATCGCAACATGAGCAAGCTCATAGCAAAGCTGCTGGACGCAAATCTGTGCAGCAGCAGCGTAAGACTAGCAAACTTGGCATGAATGCTGAAGAGTCTTAACATAGACAGTTGGCAACAAAGCAAGGATTACTCAAAAGCTGTCAGCCAGCTGACAAGCACGAGCTTAAAGCTATCTCCAGACTGAACTACCAACATACCAGAACGCAGCAACGCAACAATGCTGTAAACACATGTGAAAGCCAAGTACCATTCAAAACACTTGGGTGGATAGTACGCCTCAAGTGTTGTGGACCAACACAATCAGCCCTGCATCTGGCGACCTGAACAAACCTTCTGATAGCTTACGAAGCTTTGTCTCAAAAAGCCTGATGGACAAACCCAGGAAAAATATCTAATCAAGAAAAGAATCCAGAAAACATTGCAAACATATCACGGTCTACACCCATACATGATCTCAAAAGATGCCTGCAAGGTACTTATCTTCAACAGTGTCCTATACTACCTGGCAAATGGGCATCCGCAGCTGTATACATCCTGTTGCAACATTTGAGCCTCTTTATTCAGATCTGCAGCCTTGCCAAGAATGCTAAGTTTCTCCCAAAAAAAACTATTGCATTTAAACATGGGCAACCTGGCCAGCCAAGGGCTTGCCAATTGTGGCAGGGTTGCCAAATCCGTTGATGAAGCCAGCTGCGCCTTCCTTGCCATTCACATTGGCACCACGGGCACTGTCACTTACTGGTTGCACACCACCAGAGCCTGGAGCCAGGTAGTTACCAGTACTTGCATCCTTCACCTCAAGTCCAAGCTCCCTCAAGTCCTCAAGGGACTCCTCAGCATCCAACTTGCGGTCATAGTTCTGCAGCACACCAGTTGCTTGGAAACACCTAAGCAATACTCTAATCAACTCTAATCCGAGGTCTGATTTGACGCAAAATGCAGCATGTGACTGGTATGTATCTTGACCATGCATTCCTGTGATAGCACAAGCAGGACTGCACCAAGCTGTGCAGCACAGGCCAGGCACAGGAGCTCTAGTACATGCACAAGAAAGCTAGTAGATCATACCTTGTGCAACCTGAGAGCGTAACGCTCAAAGATGGACAGAGACTTGGGGTTGATGGCCTCTCCGTGGTAGGTCCTGCCTGCCAGGATGTACCTCCACCGCCTGTCAGTCTCAGCCAAGGAGATACGC
>JAABUP010000469.1_pt1 | contig 89484 bp, 112 predicted proteins | sample 5559201 | NCBI WGS metagenome assembly JAABUP01 (sample SAMN10711887, study PRJNA513373) | rock metagenome | isolation source: Antarctica rocks | place: Antarctica | reverse complement strand
CTGTGACAGGGCGACCCCGCTTCTGGCTGCACCCTTCATACCCTTGTGAAAAGCACATGCCCTACGGAAGGCAGTAAAAGGCATAATCCTAGGAAAAGCCCGCATACCTACGGGAGTGATAGGCGCTAATCCTTTGAAGTGTCTCTCAAATCCAGAAACCGTAACGCACAAGTGCTCGCGAGCGTTTTGCATGACGTTAATTTTTGGCACACTCTCAGGCTCGAGATCGATCACAATGCACGGGGATGCGCATGCCAGCTAATGCTGTCGATCAGAGGCTGCAAAGACATGCCCAGCATATCCATGTCAAGATGCTAAGAAAGGGAGCGTCTTCAGAAAGTTTTTTTTAAACTTCCACAGCGGAACCCCCTCTTGCCAAGACTCAGGTCCTTACAATATGGTGTGTTACGCTTGATGGCACAAATGCTCTTGGACGTGTGTTGCGCTGTTAACTTGCGGGGTGGCCGTTGATTCCTTGAAGCTGCTGTAGGTTCAACCGCTTCGCGACAGGCATCTACCTGACATTGCCGTACACCTTGAGCGTGTTCATGGTGCGATCGTTTGTAGGCAATTCAGCTTCAGAAGAAAAAAATGGTCGCAACACGGGAATCCTGGTAAGTGTCTTTGCGTAAACATCCTGTATTCAGTAGTCACTGTCTACATGCCTTACACCAGCTTCCCTCCTGCCAGTTGTCTATTTACCAAGGGTTGCTGTGCAGGCAGCAGCAGCGTCTGTAGGACAGACCTTGAGCGCCTTCATGTGGGGTGCAGTGAGTGACCGTGTCGGTAGGAAAGTAAGTCAGCGAAGCCTATATAGCTTGATGTTGGCATTACAGCTGCAGTCCGCTCCCTTTAAGCCCTGATTTGCATGGCTGCAGCCTGTACTGATGGTGGGCAACATGTCAGCCTGCTTGTCTGTAACTGCCCTGGGGCTGGCACCAAATTATCCAGCAGCTGTCGCTTCACGTTTTATTGGCGGACTGTTCACTGCAGCTTCAGGAGTGTGAGTCTTGTTCTCTCTTCAGAAGAGTGACATGATCTTCTGACCATGTCTCCTGCCATTTCAAACAGCAACTATCATGTCCTTTGAGCCATTTGCTCATCCTGCAATCAAGGGTGTGTTGTGTCACGTGCAAGACCGACAGTACATTTGCCAACAAAGCAACACAATGCCCAGGGCCAATTTCACAGTGCATCTGCCGTCAAACAAGTGCACTCTGCCACTCACGTAATCAAGGCATACATGCTCACCTTGAGTCCACCATGAAACTGTTTCTGCAGGGCTCTCAAGTCCATCATTGCTGAGTCATACGGTCCTGTTGGTCAAGCCAAGGTGATTGGGTACACCACAGCTGGCTACAGCATAGGCGCTATAGCTGGGCCTATCATTGGTGGTGTGCTAGCAGTGCCATGTGATAATGTATTGTCTGACTCAAGCTTGTGTGATCAAGGCGCTTGGTTGCTGGACAGGTATTGACACAACCCACATGATGTTTTGCTTGTTGTTGTATTCATGCTTGAGAGTTGGTGTGCAAGCCACAAATCTGAAGTGCACTCCATGTCTGATGATGTCAGAAATTTTGTTGATGGTATGGTGTGCAGCTTGAATGCAGATGCAATTGCAGGCCTAGCAGGCAGCCAATAAACTTTTCATCATCTTGTCTGCCATGTCATACATTCAAAGCCTGTGAACATATCTTGATGACCGTTGCCCTATCATGACAAGTGACTCTGACGATTCCTGACTCATTGCTGCAGGCCATTCTTGCTGCCTTGCTTGGTGTCTGCCTGCATGTCAGGTCTGGCATTCTTGAGCAACCTCTGCCTCATGTCAGAGACCAACCCACGCTTTGCAGCTGCTCAGTACACAAAGCTGAGCACCGATGTTGAAGCCAGCTCTCCCTCACTGCTGACGCGGGAAGCGCCAGCCACACTGGAACCAGACGAATGCACGTGTCAGAATGAGTCCTGTCTGCTTCATTCACAAAGGGATGGTGCTGGGGCAGTGCTGCAAAGCAGCCAACCACAGGACCAGCAGCTATCATCTGAGCTGCAGCGTGACACAGAGGCAGAGACTGCAGACAAGGAAAATTCTATACCTTTCAGCAAGCAGGTCAGGAGCGCCCATTCATCAATGGCTGCCAGCACAAATGCACAGTCTCTGCAGATACCTGCCAGCATATCTGACGATGGCCAGGTGATTCAGCCAACACATCAGACAGACCAAGGTGATGTACAGCTTGCAGTGCTCACATCAGCAGCAGAGACAATTCAGACAAGCTCATCACAATCAAGTCTACCAATACAGCCTCAGCAGTGGTCTACTCGTGAAGTAGACCACCAGCATGGTGTTGCTAAATGCACGGATCCTTCTTTGTCTTCAAGCAGAGGCAGTCATGATGGTGATCATGACTGTATTGGTGATGAGCATTCTGGTTGTGAAGAGAGTGTTGAGTTGGGCTCTGAGAAGCAATGTCTGCTATCAGGCAGACGGCGAACATCCAGTCAAGAAGAGGAGGGGGAGGATCAGCACCCAGATCTGGAAGATCATGCAGTCAGTCGTGACATAAGTGATGCTGATGCACGGCAGCATCATGACAGACCCTGGTACAAGCAAGGGAAGGTTGTAGTGTGTCTGACAGGCTGCGCTTTGATTACCTTATGTGTGAATTACCTTGATGAGCTGGGACCAGTTTTTGCATCAGCAAATCCCAGGGAGGGCGGCTTGGCAATGTCTACTAGTGACTTTGCCTGGCCTCTGTCTTTTGGTGGACTGACACTCATGCTGTTCTCTGTCTTTGTCTACCCCAAAGTGCAGAAGAAGTATGGCCTGCTCAATTGCTGCCGAGCTGGGCTGCTGATCTCAGTGTTTACCACTTTCGTTGTTCCAACTGCACATATCTTCGTGAGTCATGCATGGGTTGTCCAGGCCTTCATGTTTTTGGCGCTGGCCATGCGCAGTATATCCAAAATCATGTCCTTGAGTAGCTCGACCATCGTGGTAAACTCTGTAGCTCCCATGGAACAGATTGGGTCTGTCAATGGGGCTGGTCAGACATTCAATGCCCTGGCAAGGTCTGTAGGTCCTCTGTTAGCTGGTGTTCTGTGGGGTCAGTTTGCTGGAAGTCATATCGTTGGGAAGCAGTATTTGCCATTTTTGATTGGCACAGTAGCTTTGCTGATCCCGCTTTTGCTTTACATGCGCATTGAATTAAAACAATGATGCGGTCTTCTGATCTGTCTTTACTATGACTACTGTCTCTTCAAACTTTATGTGTTCAGCTTAATCGAGGTGTAGGTATGGGCATTTGTGGGTTTGGTTGCTGCACAGCAGGGATCACATCAGCAAATGTGCAGATTGCAATTGGTGACTGTTTTTTATGACGAGGTTGCTGCTACAGCTCAAGGTTGGCATGTGGCTCGTTCTGCCTTCTATGGCTTGGTATTTGTCACAAGTTTGGGCATCTGTTAATGGTAAGGCAGCAACTCATATGAGATTGGGCTGACACGTCTATTCAAAATTGCACATTCACTAAAATGATAGAAGCTTACACACATGGCTTGGAACACTCAAGCAGTGCATCACGCTGACGCTGCTTTCTTAGGTACGTCATCTGTAAGAGACTGATCAAAAGACACCACACTTCTGTGAATGATATCTGCGCATTCCATGATCTGGTCCTCCTTCATGGTCAGAGCAGGTGCAAAACGAATGATGTCTCCATGCGTTGGCTTGGCCTGCAGCACCAACATATGTCACAGACTATGTGCCACAAGACTGTGAATTCTCATCATGCATCAAAAGTGGAGCAAAGTGCTGGGTACCCAGCGACAAGCAGACACAATAAGGCACGCAATTTCTCATCATCGAGGCATTATTACAGAATATGCTTCATGCAGATCATGATGAAAGTTGGATCCCAGGGACTTGGTCAGTTGCACAACGAGTATCAGTACCAACAAGTCCACATTACTTGCACAACACTGTGCTGATGCTCCACAGTAGATTTGTTTGAAGACATCTTATGCATTCCTCTCTTGTGCTGAAAAACAGCGTTTGATTGATGATTGCCATCTTACAAACAGCATCCAATATGCCATATCTGTTTAGCAAGTGAGTCTTGAGTACGCCACTTACCAACAGCCCAGAGTCTTTGAGCTTCATGCAGACGTCATAGGCATTGACGCCGCCCTCCTCTTTGATCACAATGGCATTGAGCAAGCCCTTCCCTCGCACCTATGGTGATATCAAAACGCAACAGTCAGTTACAGTCATCTATGCCTTTGAACACAAATTCTGCACCTTGCAGCATCAAGCCTTGTCCACAAATCATCCAAGAAACTGTACAAGACGGGGACCAGACTTCATGTAAGTTGTATGTAAGGGGAGCAACTGACTGCAGTGACCAGCCCTGCAGGCTCCTCAGTGCTGCTGAAGCAGCTTGCCTAGCTTGTCTGAATCCACCAGCCGCATGCATCTTGCAGACAGCTACATTACAGACAAGTGCAATCATCGCTCACAAGAGATATGCCTCACCGCTGTGACACGTTCTGAAGAATGCTGCAGGCTCCTCAGCTGTTGCCTGAGGAGCTTGCCCAGCTTATCTGAGTTCTGAGCTAGCTGCTCCTCCACCAATACCTCCAAGGCAGCCTTGGCTACTCTGGCAGCTACTGGGTTCCCGCCATATGTGCTGCCATGCTGCCCACGGCCAATGGTTAACATCACCTGCAGATTGCATACTTGTGATCGAAGCCTCAGTGGTCAGCATAGGTCAGCTTTCAATCCGCAAATTCACTCGTGACTACTAGCATGATGCTTCACCGTGCCTGTCCCACGGCCAGGAACATCGTCGTCAGTAGCTCACGTCAATTTCTACGTCGATCGGTGAGTCACGATGGTGGAGGTGCGCTGGGGTTCGCTGTTGCTCTGCTCTCTATGATCAGCAGCACAGCTATATTTCTGCAGGCGCTCGTCGATTGTACAAGCCATCTCAAGCAGTCATCACGCAGATGTATGCACACCCAATTTGGATCCAGCAGTCGCTGGTGGCAGCAAAGCAAGAATGCCTGCAAGCACTTGGGGCTGACAAGTCTTGCAGTAGCAACCAGCACCGGTCTAGCAGTACAGTGCATGGCTTCTGATAGTCAGACTATCACAGAGAAGGTATACTCAATGTATGCACCAGCCAGCATGCTTCTTTTGTATGCATCAGCCACCATGCATCTGTCTTGTATAGGCTGTCTACTTATGCATATAGTCCATGGCAGCCTTAGACACCCGGAATGTTGTGATATATAGTTGCTGGTTGTTGCAGGCCACAGGGGTAACTTTCCCTCAAGTCACAAAGTTCTGGCAGGGTGAACCCTACAGATGCATGGGTGCTGGTGTGAGAACCAAAAAGGTGGCGTTTGTCGGCGTCAAGGTGAGCATCCCTGCTACATCTTGCCATCATCACAGCACAATATATGAACTTGCTACAATAGAGCAGTGTTGAGGTGGCCTTCTCTTACCAAAAAGCGTCATGACTTGGCAATGCTGGTGCAGGTTTATGCAGTTGCGCTTTTTGTGGAAGCGGAGCCAGCAGCACATGAGCTAGGCATCAGACATCGTGGTGGTTTCTTTCAAGATAACAGGTGCTTTGTTCTCTACATCCTGGATTGCTCCACAGCCATGGGCAGGGGCTTTGCTCAACCCATGGAACATCTTTGCCATGATGTGCTGAGCTACTCGGCTGCATGTGGCATGAAAACCAGTGCTATAGCCCTAGATTTGGTGCCACCTCCTGGGACTCAGGTCACACAATAGCCCTGACCTTGCTGATGCAGTGATGATGACTACAACTTGGCGCTGACAGATGGCGCCTTCAACAAGCTCATTCAGGTGCAGTTAGTGCGGAAGATAGAAGGCGAACAGTTCTTTGGGGTAAGCTTTGTTTGTGGCCCTCATCCCTGCATGTCATGACCTGTCAGGGAAGGCAGCACTGAGGCACTCACAAAGTGCTTGGAGCTCAGAAAAGGTCTGGCCCATTGAGATTGTAATGCTTACGGTCAACCGCAGTTCAAATCTTGTCCTGCATTGCCTGACATGTTTAGCAGGCAGAACTGCAGGCAGAGGCTGCATGAAGCATTGGCTGGATGTGCAACTTTGAGCTCATCTTGATATGTACCTCACCTGACATGTTGCCAGCTTTGGCATTACATGCTGCTGTGTAGTTGTCACTGATTTCATTCTTGTTGGCCCTCCTGATTGAATGCATCAATTCCAGCTAAAATGAGCCGTGCAGGCTATTGAAGAAGCATTGACGCCTCGCCTCAGCGTCACAGGCGAGATTGGCACTCTCAACAAGTTCAAGCAGTTCTTTGACGGCAAGAGTCTAGAGAAGGGCAGCGACATCTTGTTATTGTGGAAGAAGGAGGGAGTTCTAGAGGTTGTAGCCAAGCCACACCCAAGCTCAGGAGACTATTCACAGGCACGTGCACTGTTTTCATGAGACTTTTCATATAGGGATTTGTACATACTTCATGGTCTGGGGTGTGGAGCCAATTGAGACTCATCAGACACCCTGACTCGAAGGCACAGCTGAAGATAAACTGGGCAAGTTTTGATACTCGGTTGTTATCTGTTGCAGTAATCTTTCACTGAATGCCTTGCAAGCTACAATCCATTCATGCATGCTCAACTTCTGTTGAGACATTTGCCCACCAACTCTCACATGCATTTCCACAGTCCAAGCAGTACTTTGTGGATCTGACCAATGCTTGGCTAGCATCTTTGTGTGTGGCAATCTTTTGTTCTGGTTACAGGCTTGCATGAATTTCAATGAACGATCATAAAGAATTATAGGTGTTGTTCTCAAGTCATCTGCAGTGACGCTCAACTAGTGGAAATGATGTTTCTGCAGGTACAAGCTGACTTGAAGATTGACTCGCCAGGCCTGTGCAGAGCTTTATTTGAGGTGTACACTGGCAGCAATACCGTTGTTCCAGAAGCCAAGAAAGCATGGGCAGAAGGTGCTCGACAGCTGTTGGACAGTGAAGAAGTCCGGCGGTCCACTCGCAGAGCTGGAGGTGGTTAAGACCAATGGTTGCTACAGAAAAGCAGCAGGCAAATCATTGCCAGCAGCAGCTTTACAGTTCAAATTGAATTTCTCATAGCACAAAGTGATACCAGACTGAACCAGCAACACTGAGACGTGTGTGACATTGACTATGTCTACTGCTGCATGCTGCAACACGCAATCTGACTTCAAGAGCTGCACTATATGTACAAAGGCGAATTGCTTTGACAAAGACACTCAAACGCTGCACAGAATATACCAAGCTTAGCAGCTCTAGACAGACATCACATATACTGGACCTTCAGCTCATTCCTCCATATCTGTGTCAAGATAGCTGAGGCTAGTCATGAGACTGGTAGAGGAGCCAAGAGGTAGCGGTGTGTGGCACAGAGCACATATGTCCTTATCTTGTCTTTCAGCATGTGATGTGTACTGCTTGCATATTTTGCAGCACACAGCAGTTGACATATCCTTGATCAGTTTGCCAGAAGCCACGCATACCTGCACAGGAAGGCATCATACTTTGACATGTCGTTGATCAGCATGCATGGGAAATTGAACACTGTGTCATTTACGGCATGGACAGACAGGTGTACCAGCTCTAGCAGCCCTGCATGAAGGCTGAGTGTGCAGGTGAACAGCCAGGTTCATTTGTCAAATCTTGGCATATAGAACTGTCTGGTACTTTCCAGAATTCTGCCGTGTCAAGCTAATCGTGCCCCACTCCTCGATTTGAAGGCAAACATGTCTCAAGCCTTGGTAACTGTCCCAAAAGGGCAGAGTGAAGATGACACGGCAGACAAAGATTGTAAAAGATTTGCATCTAATGTCAATGCGCAGAATGGTGTGTGAACAGTGCACCTCACGCTTGCTGGCTTTTGGCTTGGAGGTCATCCCCAGGCTTGCCAGCTTGATGCTGCCTTGCTCGCGGGTCTCATACAGGGTCTTGGGGTCATTTGGCGGGTCCTTCATGAATATGGACATGGCCAGGTCTGCAAAGCTCTCTCGCTTGGCCTGAGGTCACATCAATGTGCAGTGTTTGGCAGTGCAGGAAGCTTGCAAACAGACGCTCACCAGGCAGCTGACACTGCAACGGTGAATCTGATGCATTCTTCAACGATATTGACAACAACAACAATAATAGTAACAATAATGATGACGACAACAACAACAACAGTAATAATGTTTACGCTTTCCAGCTCATGATGAGCTAGGTACATGTAGGATATCTGATGTATTCTCCAAGACCTTCACAAAATGCCCACTTGAATCCTTTAATAGTGGAAAATCAGTTGCTTTAGCTATGTTATCATTTGCATGCTTGTGTGCGCATTGTCAGTAGCAGTCATGCAACACACTGTGCAGAGGGGCCTTGTTTATGTGTTGAGGCTGCCCGTACCTCATCAATATTGGTAAGGGACTCTAGCCTTGTGAAGGCTTTGCTGCATTGACCAAAGAAGCCGTTGTAGAAGGCTGTCAGACCTAGCAGGCTGTACACGTCCTGTGGGTCCACCACATCATCATACCTGTGCTTGTACACATACCGGGTCAGCAACTGAACCGGCACATGACCTTCACATGGTGTTTGGGACTAGTAGACTATGCAGCACCGATTGTAGGCTTGCACTTGACAAGCAGTGCAAAGTTTGACCAGTTGTAGTGAATGACATGATGCAACCTGGGACTGAGAACAAGCCAGCCTGGCGAGACAAGATTTGTGCCACACACACCTAGCATTTGCTGGCATGTGTACTCATTGTTCATATTGCCATCATTATGACAGAGCACTGGGATGGAGGGGCGCAATCTAGGGTTGAGGGGTTGTGCAGTGACAAACTCATGAGTAAGGAGGAGTGCATAGACAGGCACAGCACATGCTTGGCTTGTAGCTAGCACCACATGCTGTGCTGACCTGTACAAGCAGACAGCTCAGCTCCAGCAGACAACACCTCAGCAGGGCGCAGTAAGGATTGGCACAAATGCAATCTTGCCATCACAGCAGGGTTGAATAGCAAGCAACACAATAGGCCTCATGGGCATGATCTTGCAGCCTTCTGCACTGCTTGCAGCACACCCTGCTGCTTCCCATGTTCCACATGTCATGCGGTTGCATAGAACGAGACAGCACTTATGACAAACAGGTGACAAGACAGCCAGAGGGGTGGGTCAGTACTTGCGTAGATGCAGCGCTGTGCGCATGGCAGCATCTGTGTTGCCTTCATACAGCTGGCGATGTGCCAACAGCCAGAAGTGGTAGGCTTGCGCGCCATGCCATGCACTCACTGCTGGTCCTGGACCTGAGCCTGTTGCCCCTGCTGCCTCCAGCTCCACCAGGCCTGTAGTGACAGTCAAACTTGACAGTCAGCCTTGGTGGAACAAAGGCTGGTAGGCTGCTAACTGTACACCCCTGCTCTGAATCCCAGTGCTCTTGCTTCCTCCTGCTCCACCAGACCTACAATGACGGTCAACTATGACTCAGAGTTGAAGACGCACGGCTGGTGGTGCTGCACGATAGTCTGCCATTCACAGGCCCCTAACCCAGAGTCTAGTGCCCTTGCTGCATCTAGCTCCACCGAGAAGGCTGCACTGACAGTAAAAGTTGTGTAAGTCAAACAAAGGCTGGCAGTGCTGTATGATAGTCTGCCGACCATAGGCACTTGCTCCGGACCCCAGTACCCTTGCTGCGTCTAGCTCCACCAAGAAGCCTGCAATGATAGTCAAAATTGCATTGGTGGAGCAAAGGCTGGTGGTGCTGCATGATAGTCTGCCGCGGCAGGACCGGCCGGTCATGAGCCGCAAAACCCTGTGCGCTTGCTGCATCCAGCTTCACCATAACTGTCAACCATGAACTAATCGAATAAAGGCCACCACAGCTCCCTGCCCTGAAAGCTACTGCTCAAGTTGCATTCAGCACCATCACGCCGGTAGTGACACTCAAGCTTGTATTGGTGAAGCACAGATGGGTGGTGTCAAGTTTTTAGTGTGCTGAGAACAGGAGCTGCATAAGGATGGGGTGCTCTTGCTGCATTCAGCTCCACCAAGCCTGCAATGGCAGCTAAGCTTGCATTGGTGGCTTAGAGTCTGAGGCTGGTGGTTTTGAGGTTCAGCGTGCTCAGAAAAGGATCTGCAAACGAGCATGGTGCTCTCACAGGACATCCAGTTCCAACAACAGTGCAATGGGTACTATGTGCAGTGAAAGGGAGGTCAGTGGTGTTTGCGTTCTCGTCTGCTGGCACTTGAAGCTGCTTGATAATATGATACTCTTACTGCATGACAGCGCCACCAAGCCTGCAGCAACAATCAGCCTTGCCACACAAACAACTGTTGAAATCATGTAGATGACTATCACAGAAGGTAAAGGTCGAAGAAGTGCAGACAGAAGCTTGCAGGTTTTGCTCATTTCATCCCTTCAGTCAACTAATCAACTAATCACTCAATCAATCGTTCATCATGCATTCACTCATCCGGCATGTGTCTTCCCCTGGGGTCAGGTACATACAGTCCTGAGTAGCTCCCTGCATGAGACCTTGTTTTGTCTTTGCTCATGCAGGCACAATCACTGCGTCATGCTTCATGTTCGCTGACTCAGAGGTGCTGTGCATCAGTGCAAGCCTGCAGGATGTGCATCTTTGCGGATCAAGTGCTCAAACGAAGTTGTTATGTTTGCTGTAAACACCAGATGTTGGGCTGTATGCCATCGCAGCATTGCGTTCCAGACACCTACTCATTAACGTGCAAGCAGTGCTGGTCCAACCTTAGTTTAAATGCATGGATTACTGGAGTTCAAGGGGGACTTTGATGCGAGGGTGAATTGAAGGGAGTTTAAGGGGGATTTTAAAGAGAAATCCACTGGAATTCAAGGGGTAATGCACTTCAAGGGGGAATTCACAAGGGATGAACCAGTGACTTCTGGATGAACTACTGAGTGGATGTCTCACCTGCCAAGGTATGTGCAGCTGCAGCAGTCCCTGTTGAGGCACCTCCTGTCTTCCCTGGTGAGCCTGTGCTGGGCTGCTCCCCAATGTTCAGCATCCTGGCCTTCAGCTGGTCCACTTCCAGAGCTGCCAGAAGGTACAGCTTCTTGATCCTAAGTGGGGGAGCATGGCTAGCAGCCTCAGACTTGGCCAGCTGCAGCAGCAGCTGCGCAGCTTCTTTGTGAAAGTGAGCCTGCAGGAGACAGCTGTTCAGCCTGAAGATTGGCTGAGATGTACAGCTTCCCAAAAGGGGCAGGGCACAACTGGCAGCCTTAGCCAACTGAGTGGGGGTGCAGGGCTGGCAGCCTCCGACTTAGCCACCTGCAGCAGCAGCTGTGCAGCTCTCTTGTGAATGTGAGCCTGCAGCAATATATACTTTTGAGTAAAAGTAGGTTGTAACAACCATCTAACAAACCCCCGACACAAAATAAATGTTTTTGCAGTATTTTTGTTGGTGATTTTGTTTCACAAGACATTGCTGGTCAGCCTCAAGAGCTGCTGAAATGCACAGCTTCCCAGAGGGGCAAAGCGTGACTGGCCGTCTCAGACTTGGCCATTTGAGGCAGTGAATGTGAGCCTGCGCAGGAGCTGCCAAGCCTCACAGCTTCTTCACCCTGAGTGTTTAAACAAACCACACTTGCAGCCTCAGGCTTGCCCAGCTAAAGCAGCATTTTTGTGGCTTTTTTTGGAAAGTGAGCCTGCTCAACGAGCAAATTAGCTACAACACCAATGTTCAGATACTGTCCAGGCGCCAACTTCTTGATCCTGAGGGGTGGAGTGTGACTTGCAATCTCATATACAAAGCCAGCTGCAGTCGCAACTGCATGTGTTGTCTTTGTGAAAGCGAGCCAGCAGGAAATGCCTAACGAAGCTCCAGATCTGCCAGGACATACAGCTTCTTCTTCTTGAGTGGCAGAGCATGACAGACAGCCTCAACTGTAAACAGCTGAAGCTTTAGCAGCTTTTTTATGTATTAGTCTACAGTCATGCACCAATGTATAGTCATACACCTTGTCAAGGGCATTGACATATCAGGCGCTGTTACTATTCAGATGACGTCAAGCTGTGGTCAAATTGTCATCTCTTTGTCATGTGCTATGCGCACTACCTGATCACCTTCCAGGAAGGGCAAAGGCATGTGCAAGGGAATGGGAACAGAAAGGGGAAAGGATAGGAAGGGAGACAAACAGCAATGGGAACAACTGCACATCTGTATCTGCGTAGAGAGCTGCGCAACATTCGTCAACAGCTGAGAGGCAAGGGAACATGCGGCCACCCCTTTATGCCAAGCTATACAGCACAGACTGGGCTGCCGTCAATCAGGCTTGTACGGTACCTTTCTGTACAGCTGCACAGCCTCCATGGTCCTTTGCTGCTCCAGTAGCATAGCAGCATACTTGAAGAGCAGAGTCTGGATCTGGGGAATGCTGTATTCCTGTGCTAGAGTCACGGCCTGGTCCCACTGACTCAACAAGACGGAGCAGTCCACTGCTCTCTTCACCTCCCCTCCCTGTCATCAGCAAATGTCAAAGCTGTCAATGAATGTGATATTGGTGAGGGGGCACCTCTTGGTGCCTTCTGTTGTTGACTCTGCATCTAGCTTGCGTACAGACTGTGTCGACGAAACTGGTTTTGGTGATGAAAAAGGTTTGAGGGCCTCTGTCGATGACTCTGCATGCAACTTGTGCACAAGTTGTATGCTTTGGGGAAGTCAGTATGCCACTTGAGCAGAGCCTGAGGCCAACAGGCACTGCTATGTCCATATTAGGCTTGAACTCTGACAACTGTGCATTAGCACATGTCCACATCCTGCTCAAGCATCTTTCAGATCATAAAACCTATTTACGCATACAGCCAGCATCAAGCAGGAGACTGAATTGCTGAGAACACCAGAGTTTGATGCAGGCACACAGTACATTCTCAATGTGTCTCGGCACCAGAATGACTTCTCAGACAGGTCTGTTGTATCCAAGAAGAGCTGGGAGCCGACAGCAGTGCAGTCCTAGGCTGGGATGATGATGGCAGTATAGCGTTTGTCACCTTGATGTAAGCAGCAGCAGCTTGTTGACACAGCCCAACGCTCTGAAATTGCTCTCCCATTTGCAACAGCAGGGGACTGCCTTCAGGCAAGGCAGCAGTCAGCTGTTCAAGGCCTTCAAAGTCTTCCAGGCGGTACAGCGCGTCAGCCAATGCATCACTGTTCTTGGCCTGTGCATAGTATGCTGCAGCCTGCAAACATGCGACAGCTTGATGTGTTTCCTTGGGTGTCCTCAAATTAGGTTCTGCAGTCCCATTTCAGTTGAGACTCTCTCAAAACCGTGAAGGGCATCTGCTGGCGCTTCACTGTTTCTTGGCCTGTGCGTACTATGCTGCAGCCTGTACAACAGAGAGTTGCAAAAGCAACCTGTAGGCCTTGTGTGGCTGACTGCATCACATAGTATGGAAGGTATCTGATGCTGTTTGAGACCTTCAGGCTGTACATGCCGCCTCTTGGTGCCTCACTGGTCAGTCTGGTTCATGCATTGGTCCGTGTGTAGGGTGCAGCAGCTTGCCAATGCGCATGCTTACTGAACCCTAACAAGGCCAATGGTCATGCGCAATGACTGTGTTGTTCAGCATTAGTATGGCAGCCTGCTGACCATCACAAGCCTGAGGCAAATGCATTTACCAACGCATTGCTGACCTTGTTTTGTGCCAATGTCTTCTCGGCATTGCGACCAAAGTGTCAAAGCGCTCCCATGCCATTGTAAGCTTGTCAAACACCCAGATTGCTGATGCTTGAGGCTTCTGAACACAGTATGAGGTGCAACAGAATGGTGTGAGACAAGCAAGAGTGCTGATGTGTTCAAGCTGACGGCGTATCACCTTATGCCATTTGTGTCTGTCCGCATGATGGTCACCAATCTTGTTCCAGACGGTCACCATCAAGGTGTCATTGCTGCTGCCAGAAGCCTTCAGAAGCTTCTCAGCCTGAAAGCATTTACATCAGCTTTCATGTCACCTTCTGTAGGTCGGCCGTCCGTAATCTGTCGCAAATCTCAGCACAAAAGAGGCAAGATGGGCTTGAACCTCCATGGGTACATGCGCAAATAAGATGTGCTTAGACCAAAAAACAATCTACAATTGGTGCATGCACAGAAGCAGTAGTCAAGAAACAGAGCTGATCAAGCAGTGTGCAACTCACAGCAAACCAGTCACCCAGGCGCATGCGCATGTCTGTGGCTAAGTCAGGTCTGTCCATGCGCCTGTAGAGTGACTCGGCCTCGTCAAACTGCTTCAGGTAGAGGGCGATTTCTGCATCCTGCTTCAGAGGTGTGTCCAGTCGCCGCAGCTGCTTCACAATCTGAATGCCCTGTGTGACACCACTTTGGCTTGACTCAATGCTCACCTCTGGGTGACAGCGTCCAGCCAAGGCACGTCTGTTACTGCACACACTTCAGCTGTCTTGAGTGTGAGAGCCATTCATCTGTCCCGCTTGAGTTTGGATAGGGCTGAGCCTGTTAACATTCAGGTTGTGTGCATCACGACCCTTTTTGCTACCAAGAATGACTGTGCAGCAAGTCTGTATGCCTACACTTGGGTCAGAGTGCGTTTCAGCTAGTGTGCATCCAAGCTACATCGCAGTGCAGCATAAAGCAGTCAACTTCAGCTCTGGGAAGCACTTTGGTATATCAGCTGGTGATTTTGATGACAGCACCTGATACTCAACACAGCGCACAAAGCTCTTCTCTGCTATGTCATAGTTCCTGGCCTTCAGTGCGTGCTCAGCCAGGGCTCTCCACAGCCTGGTTCACACTGCCAGTATGTCAGTATGCAGGCAGCATGCTGGCAGTATCTGATGCAATAGTCCGGTCACACATGCAAAGGAGCCGTGTTGGCAGCAATGTGCTGCCCGTTTGTCATCATGTATGCACAGCAGATCCAGGACCTGCTCTATTGGAGATCTTCAAGACCCCCTCTCCATATACAGCTGTGTGAAAGTAACATTGTTCATCCAGCATGGCGTCAATGTAGGTTTGACCCAACATACCGAATTGCCAATAGTGGTCATGCAACTGACAAACTTTGATGGCTAACACCCTGCATGTGCTCTTTAACAAATGAAACAAAGCAACTGATGTGCTGGCTGTGAGGAAGCAATGAATGCGCTAGCAGGAGTGATGAGCACCTGGGGTGGGGGTTCTGCTCTATGAACTGCATTGTGTCAGCAATGGAGACCGTGTTCAGCAGCTGTCTGGTGTCTCGCAGGCTGCGGGTCTCAAACTGCAAGACCTGATGTTTCTCAAGCTCTGTACCGGCCTTCATTATGTCATCCAGCATCACAGCCTGCAACACTCACACAAGATGTGAGTTGTCACATGTGAGCTGTACAGGCTGCACACAACCGTGGACTGTATATTATCCTAACAGTGGTCAAGGATGAGCCTCAGATCACAGGCAACTTGATTGCCAAGCAGTCTGCTTTGCTGTCTGGCGACGTCTTGTGTCATCTGAAACCAAGCGGCAATGCAATGTGGTGAAGCAGGGGCTGTCATGCAAGCAGTGTCGTAGTGGCAACAGGACATACCGTGACTTCCAGATCTCTGAAGCAGCACAGGCGTGCTGTGGACTGCACTGGCTCCTCAGGATCCAACCCCCTGCATGCATGCTTTGATTCATTCACACAATCATCCACACATTCTTTCATGCATACATTCATTCGCAGTAAGTCATTTGATTGCTCACTCCTACAATCATTCGTTTGTTTGTTTGTTTGTTGATTCGTTCTCTCCATCATTCACTCATCCATCCATTCATTGATTCATCTGTTCTCTCCTTCATTCACTCCTTCACTCACTCCCTTGTCTACTCATCAAAACTCCTTGCTGACAGTCAGGTATGTTCTGCACTGAGTGGCGCCCTGTCCTGCTTCAGCATGCCACTGCACATGCTGAACCTGCCTTTCAATGCAATGCACTCACAAATGAGAAGACATGTGCTCAGGGATTGATGAGGCGCCTTCAGAAGACGCAAAGGCACCCAGGGTTGGCGACATCCTGTCAGTCAGATAGGTCAGGTCAAAAGCTGTGGGCAAAATCATTCGGCTATCACAAGCGTCACAGACAGACAGACGGGGACAGCTTTCAGAAGGATACGCATGATGTGCAGCTGTCAATGCAGCACACAGGACTGATTTCCTGACAATTTACGTCACAGGATGCAAAGCCAGATGATTGACCATGCACAGAAGGGTCCGCGCAAAGGCAGAGGTCATTGACTTGACAAAAGCCAGCAGGAATGCCGTGCTGCGCACCTGAAGATATACATGCGCCCCTTTTCCATCATGGCAAATAAATCTGGGCTGTCCTCACTCCAGAGCATATCCCATACATCCTGCAAATAAACCCTAATTCATAACATTGCTCTCTGATATGTTGTGCTCTGACACTATTTATGATGTTGCCATCAGCGTCAATACAGCAAATCCAAAAACAACATGTCGGCAAAAGGTCGTGTGGGTTTCAGTTTGGCACAATATGTTGTAGCAGCATCAAGGTTCATCATGGCGATGTTAGGCTAACATTGTTAGCTTTGCAGGCTCTTATGCGCTGCAGTCAAAATCTCTGCACTCTTCACTGCTGTTGTGACATTGCCCACACCTGAAGCCATGATAACACAGCTCGTCGTATTTGTGTGCCATGTCAAGACCTGGAACTTCATTGCTGCCAGCACTCACAAAGATCTTAGCAGTCACAGTGGCATTGTTCATGAGTGCAAGCCAAACTCTTCTCTTCAGGCCAGTCTTGCTGCTCCCACAGCTAAACTTGCTCATGCATCCGTCTACTCATGTGATAAACTTATTTATGTACCCATGTACTCATGTGATCATGATGCCCACTTCTTCTTCCCACAGCTTAACTTACTCATGCACCCATCTACACATGTGATTAACTTATTCACGTACCCATGTACCCATGTACTCAGGTACCCATGTACTCAGATGATGATGAGATTTGCCTTTCTCCTCCCACAGCCAACCATTACTTATGTACTCATCTACTCATGTAGTCACGAGGCTCACCTTTCGTTCCACAGCTAAATGCTGGCCAGATGTTGGCACTCCGCTTCCCTGGGCTCCAGGCTGCTGGGGTGGCACGTGAAAGTCGTAGAAGGACAGCACGCCATGCAAGTCAATGACTGACATGCGCATGGAGTTGCAATTGAGCGCCAGTGCCTGCGGTCGGCAGCGTAGAGTATGCTTGCCTGCACACAGAGCTGATGTTGGTGGTGTCTACTCATGTAGCTCAACAGACATCAGAAGAATGCACTGTGAGCTTAGTGATGTGATGCCGTGTTATGACATGTCTGGGGACATATCCCAGGGATGCAGCATCCTTTTGCCGTTGTCAGTAGCCAAGGCCCAACTTGTCTGCTGCTGGAAGAAGATTTTGTTTCCGACAGGAATGGGTGTTGTGCACCCAAGACGCCTATGCGATGTCCGCTCATTGTCTTGAGGTACAGCTTTAAGGTGTTGCCTGCTGTGAGTGTGGTGATGGTGGGTGAGGCGATGGAAGCAAGGACCACATGGCAATACTGGACAGACTACAACGATCACATGGCAGTACTGGACAGACTACATTGCTGCAGACTACAGTGTGTTTGAATGCCAGTTGGAACAGGTTCCAGAAGCTGTTTTCCTGTATTGAGACTAACTGGCTGTGTTCTGGGTGAAGGACTGAACAGCCATAGAGACAGACACACTAACATCGCACCTTAGCAGTAGCATTGACTGGGTATCAACGAGCATGTTGAACTGGTGCTAAAGTCCAAGGACATGTAGGCATGCAACATGAGAAAGTTGTCATGCTGCTGCCAGAGCTGCAACTGAGGACCACTCTGCAGGCTGGTCCAGCTGTTGCAGAAAGGAATGCAAATCACATAACAAGGTACTTGATGTGCCATTTGAGCTGAGCATTACTGCTATGCAAGTGCATGCTGATGCATCAACCATGCCGAATCACAGAAAGACATGCTTACCAGCAGATACCAAGTCTGGTAAGGTGTAGCAGTGCACCTCTCCTGAGCTGCGGCCAATGAGCAGCATGTGAGGCGCAGCAGCAATAGCTGTGATGGGATTGCTGGTGCCCTCACCGCCTCTCTGCAGCAGAGGCATGAGTTGTTGAGGCCGAAGAGACATCTACCAGCATCTACTATGTAAAGAAAGTTTCCACCCTCAAGGCTTTCGTTAATCTATGCTTCAAGGCGTGGTCTTGTCTTTTCTTTCCAATGAAAACTTCGTCACGAGATGCAGCTGGGTTGTGATTGCAGCAGGACAGCATTCATGCCTGTCTCCTTGGCCTCGAACATAGCAGATGTCCAGCGCCTCAAGATAGGGGTTTTTGAGCCCTGGCCAGTTTACTGCAGCAAATAATCATAACAATTCTACAAGGTCAGGGCATCCTCTTATATGACAGTTTTAAGCTGTTTTCTGGCTGAGACCTTGAGGGCATAGCTCTGGGCTGCTATTGACAGTTGACAAGCTTATGCACTTTGAAGCACGACGGTATGGATGAGCCCACAACACCCATATTGCATGCAGCAATCTGAGTGCGCTGCAGCATGTTGATGCAACCCAAAAACACGCAAAGCTTGGAGGCGTTCACTCACTGGAGATAAAGTCGCAGCAGCAGCATCAACCCTGAAAGTTGCCTCAGCCTGGGCAAGCTTGGAACCTCCTACCACATTTGCATTACCTGTGCCTATGCATGGCACAGCTGATTGAGCAGAATGTAGGCTTCCACGCCTGCTTTATGGTCATATGAGTCCACACGCAACGCAGAAAGGCAGCTGCAGCAAGTCTGTGGGAAGAGTGCTGCTAATGAGAAAACAAAAGGATGCTTCCGCCCAAAAGGCCAGATGTATAGCCACACATGCTTTCCATGTGGCTATCAGACAGATGCTGTCTTGTTATTGGCAGTAACAAGGTAGCAATTCGCCACAAGCCACAGCAAGAGATAATGCCAGCTTACTTCTATTGCTGCAGATGTTGGCATGAAACAACGCCCCACAATGGCGTACACAATGCATGCACAAGCTCCAAGATGGCTTCACCTGATGCTGAACTGTACAGCCACACAAATACGGTGTCTACAGAGGCAGCCACAACGTGCGTGCTGGTCATGGTGAGGCACAGTGGCTCAACCATTGTTGCGTTGGAGTCCACTGGCGTCCCAATGGCATCGCAGAGGATGACGTTACACTGTCCGGTCTCCTCTCCTCTTGTCACCAGGATGCAATGCTGCCCAGCAGCCTGCATGCATTGGGTTTTTGGTCTCCAGCTGTGCAGCATTAAATTCTGGCTCATGCTATGCAAGGCAAAGCTGACGTCAACAAGTGCGCAGATCTGCCTCCAAACCCTCAGTGCCATGAGATGCACATGCTCTGGAACTTTAATGGGGCATGTTAGCCCTCTGGCGTGGTTGGGTTTGCAAAACTTGTTGGCAGTTGGCGCACACTGTCATGCCGCCGCGTGTCAGCGACATTGACACAAAGCACGGCAGCTTGCCAATAAGGCAGTCAGCAACAAAACATGGCAATAGGGGAGCAATTTGCATACCTTGACAGTGACCAAGCGCCTGACATACTTTGCATGAGTCTCATGCGTCTGCACATCCCAGAAGACGACGCAGGCCTCAGCTCTGTCTGGCTTGCTGAAGGCATACACCACAGTGCCCGCAAAGTAGGCCCAATGATAGTTAGGCTGCACATTTGCAAAGTACACAAATGACTCTACGGCCAGAGCAATCCTGAGGCCTCCCTTCTCCCATGCCAAAGCGTTGATCCCAGTGCCTGGCACTCGCAAAGTGCGCAGGTGCTGTCCTGCATTGGGAAGAATGTTCACTGGAACCATGCAAAAGCAGCGTTTTTAGCTGGTACTCATACTAGGGATGCATCGGCACAGATTGTACAGCATAAGGTTCGGAACCACTAATGATTTGACTTGCAAATGCAGCTGCAACTTACTCTCTTTGCATTCAGAGATGCCACAAGCCAGTGTAGTGAAGACATATGAGCTGGTGTCTGAAGAGCTGCGTGCAGTGAGTGAGAGCTGCGCATGTGTGGGACTGTGGACGTGCAGCAGTTGCAAAGGCAGCTGATGCAGGCACCTACCACTGTAAGAGTAGAACTGTACCAGTGCACCACCAGGTCCAGTGTTGCCCATGACACCTGAGACCGCCAACACAGACCCATTGCTGTTCCACTTGATATTGCTGGCTTGCATGCCTGTCTTGAGGACCAAGCATGTATCATCCATTTCATCTTTCATGAGCTGTAGCTGACCAGTGCGCAGGCAGATGGCCAGCACAGGGCAGCCTGGCTCAGAATAGCCCTCTTGCCCTTTGTACCACTCCAAGCCGATGATGTCAGCCTGACCGGTGTATGCATCCTACAAAGAAGCGGCAAGTTTACTGTCAGAGGAGCAGTAGGGATGATAGCAGCCAAGGTTGCAGTACCTCTCTTGCCCTTTGCACCACTGTGAGCCAATGATCTCAGTCCAGAACAGAGAATGCATCCTGCAGAAGAGCATTAGGTTCCCATAGAGACAGTTCAGTCTGGCTTGCACAGTATACGCTTGCTGCCCCATGGTACCACTGTAACTCATAACAGCAGCCTGAGGAATGTACGTATCCCGCAAAAGAGCAGCAGAGTGACTGTCACAGGAGCAGCAGGGATGGTGGCAATTTTTCTCGCCCTGTTTACCCTTCAAACGCAACAGCATACACCTTACTTCTGTATACATTCTGCAAAAGAGCAGCACTGCCCCAGGCGCAGCAAGAAGGGTAGCAGCCGATGCATGCACACTAACCCTCCGACCTTTGTACCACCATATAAGACAAAACAGCCCAACGTGCATGTCCTGCACAAGAGCGGTAGGTTCACCATCAGAGGTGCTGTAAGTGTGGTGGCAGCATGAGCGTAGGTGTGTATGCATCCTGCAGAAGAACAGCAGTTTGTTGTCAGAGGAGCACTCGAGTAGAACATATGGAGCAGCCTCAAAGATGTCCCTTCTTGCCCAGTGTATCTTCATAGGCCAGAAAGGTCAGCCAGGATGGGGTGAGCATTCTGCAGTAGACAATATTGCAGGGCCCCTCTAGAGGCGTCTGTATCTTGTGAGATCTGCTATGGGCTTGCAGTGGCTGGCTACCCCAAGGTACTACCCCAAAAGGGCAGTGTGGCTGGTGTACCATGCTGAAGGCAGCAGTGGGGTGAGGGGTAGCCTACATAAAGAAGATAGTTTCCAGCGCAGAGTTGCTTGGCATGTGGAACTGCCTGACGCATTGACACTGCTTTGAAGCAAAATGTTTGGCTTTTACAGGCCAGAGAGTGGCAAGTGGTGTGCATGGTTAGCTTCAACAAGCAAGTTGTTACACAGGCCTTGGCCTGTGTTGGAAAGCAGCACTGCTTGCCAGCCTTGAGTGCCTGATGCAATCATCAGAAGCACATGCTCGTGTGCATTATACATCATCCTGCAGTGTCCTGCAAGGTAGATGTAGGGAGCAGCTGTGCAGATGTGTAGGTACGGCGTCCCAGATCCTCAGTAGACTCTTGGCAGAACAGAGATTGTAGGTACTCGCCTTACAGTGAAGTGGCACTTTGGAGACAGGATTGCCCCCTGCATCAATGATATGGCAATCCCCAGCTGTGGTACAGAACAGCAGGCGGCGACCATCAGGCGACCAATCCAGCAGCGTCAGCTGCATATCCAGCTCCTTTCCCCAGATTCGGTTTCCTACAAAGAAGCTGGACATTGATGATGTATGATGCACAAGACCTTGTAGTAGGGCAAACTTGCATGTGATCAGAGTGCATGATTGTTGTAACCACCTGCAACAACCATGTGGTGTGCAAAAGTGTTTGCTTACCATCAACACCACCAACAATCACAGCGCCATCTTCATAGATGATGCAGATCTTGGAGCCGTCTGCTGCCCATCTCATGTCGCTGACTACACTCTTGTTCCTGTCAGATCAGCAGTCAAATGTAGCTGCTGCTCACATGTGTCAGCAGTGTGAGTCAAAGAGATTGCAGGCCGCCTTAAAAAAGTAACCTGTTGTTGATCATCTCCTCAAACCAAAGGCCCTTGTGGAGGATCCAGACAATGATGAGACCATTGGAGTCGCTGGTGGTCAGCTTGTTGTGCTGTTCGTTCCATGCTGCCACCACAACACTGTCTGCGTGCCCTTGCAAAGTTTGATTTGCATTGAGGCCCTGACCAGCTGCTGGAGATGCATCTGTAACTGCCTTGAGATCTTCCAGTTTTAGCACCTATGCACGACAGTACATCAGGAATCAGCATCGCCAACAAATAGTGGCTTTGTAAGTACTGCTGTGATCGCTGTGAGACCTGCAGCAGACAGCAGGGTCACAAGCTACCTAGCTGTTGTCAACAATACTGACCCGTTACAGATATAACCAGGCAGCAACAGCATTGGGTGCTTTACCTTGAGCATGCCCTGCTCACTGCCACAAGCGATCCAGCCTTGCTCTCCGTTCCAAGCGATGCATTTCAGCTTCGCGTTGTTTGGTATGGCAATCTTTTTGCTGCAAAGCACATGCGTCCATACAGCTACAGCTTCAATTCTTTAGTTGTGACATCGCCGCGGAATCTGTTTATGCTTACCTCAAGTACGAGAACATGATCAGTGACAATCGCGTCCTAGCTGCAGGCTTGTCAGCGTCGCTCAATAATACTGTCACGTTAGCTCGGCATGTTGCTTCGCGACAAGTCCGCGCCAAGTGCCTGCGACAGCCACGCTTCTCCCAGTGCAGCTTCACTTTACTGCAAGCTGCGAGTGCACGCTGGCGTTTCAAATTCCATTCTGTTGGTCGCGGTCGTGGTAGCATCTGGTGTCAATGAGCAGCTGATGCTATGTTATGTCAACGATCCAGCCTGCAACTTCCGCAAAATCTAGCCAGCTGATCAGCCTAACTTCCGTCCCTGTGACTGGCCCCAGTGCACAAACAGCTGCGAGATCACCACAGTCAGGTAGTCTTGCGCGCCAACAGAGTGCGCCGACTACACAGTCCGGTGTGCCAGCCGCAGCAGGTCCGCTGTACGTTGCTGATCCTCTTACTGCAGAACTGCATAATATCGCTTCCTCTTTGTTGCCCTGCAGGGAATAAAGGCTTGTGGAGATCTGTTGGGTTGGACCCAGATCAGCTGTCAAGCAGTCAGCCGCTCAGATACGATGCTTCTTTCCATGGACCTTCAAGTGCGGATCGAGAGTGAGCTAGTAGCTAAACTACTGGTAAAGCTCTGTATACACAGCTTGGCAGGCTAAATTATACCTGAGCTGCTTCATGCAGGTACCATGACGCGCTTGGCTGTCTGCTTTTAGCCGGGTTCTGGCTGTTTTTGCTGGTAAGTAGCTTGCTTACTTGATGCAAATGCAATGCAACATAACTGTCCTACACAGGCTATCCAGTCAAACATTGTGAGGTTATCCGACTGCAGTTGGTGCTGGTGTTGAGCACTTACAGAGCCAGCCCACAGTGGCTGCAGCATTCATCAAACACAGCTCACACCTTGTGTGGCAGCAATTTGGGCCTGGCTCAAGCAGAGGGATACTTATGGTGGCCTGATCTTGACAACACAGCACTGTCATACTGTGTGGTAGCCTGTCCATCTGCAGGTGTGTGGCTGGCTTTCCCACCTGGTAACACTTGAATACATACATTGAAGCTGTAGGCATCTTTGCTGCCTCGAGCTTCATTTCTGTGGCCTTGCATGCTGAGGGCAACAAAACACATCACACTAATTGCTGTCATTTCCAAATCATCATGCCGACACAGTCAGCCAGCAGCATAAATCTGTACTTAGCCTGATGCTCAACCCAGGTGCCTTCGCAGTGAGGCTGTGAAGCTTCTGACATGGTTTGCCTGCAGGAGATGTCTGCGTCAATGGAACCACCTACATTGCCAGCTCAGACACTGATTGTACATCACTCACTTCAGCATACAACAGCACTGACTATCTAGGCTATTGCTTGCCGTCTGATACAACCAGCTCTGCATGGACGGCACTGCATGCAGCAGTCAACAAGCCTGCGGTCAGTCTCTTGTTCCACACACCCTATGCAAGGCATGCCAGCCATTGCTGCAGTGAAACTAGCATTACAGCTGCAGATGTGGTCCTGAAAGCCTGCACTTTGTCAAAGTAATGCTCTTGAGGATGATCTGTTGCGTCTGTGCATGTGCATGAACTTGTCACCTGGCTTCAATTGCAATACATCATGTACACAAAATGTGTCACATAGGTAACACACTTACATGACAGTGAGTAGCTCCTGACTGAACTTGTGGTATGACCCCGCAGAGCTTGCCAACCATCATCAAGCTGACTGTCCTCGTTCAATTGCACATAGTCAACTGTCTCTTGAGGCTGTTCACTGCCTGCAGACACTGGTCAGAGTTATGTTGGGTGACTCCTGGAGGAACTGGTACCTCATTCTGGCATGTGCAGCAATGGCAGTGGCCATGAGCAGGTTCTTGATGACCATGCTAAGCAACGATCCTGCCTTATACCTTGCAGTTACCATCATCGGCTGTGTAGCTTTCTTGGCATTGCTGGGATCAATCATCTTATTTCTAGGTAAAGACACAGCATACACCACAGACAGATTGGTGCTGATATGCCTGCTTGCAGCTTGCTGAAATCTTTGTAGCCTGCATGCAAAGTGCTTGGGCATTGGAGTTGCAGCGTGCAATGGTCTCATCAGCTTGAGGGAGCACAGCAATGCCTGAGACTGGCAGGCGGTCAAAAGACACTGTAGTCAGGCTTGCCAAGCAGCTGTCGACTTGCCACTGCCAACCAGTTGAGTTTGCTCACATAGTTTTGGTCACTTACCAAGCAGGGCTAAGACCGGTAGTCACACTATTTGGAAAGCACTGTTAAGCTCTGCCTGGTCCCTGGCAAAGATTGCACTGACCGCAGGCAATGTGTCATAGACTTGTCACGCAAGTTTGCCATGGTCACTGCAGCTGAGACATAATCCCTGATATTCGCAGGTGGTGTGACACACACAGCCCCAACAAGCCTCAATGCCCTGTCATCCATTGCTGGGCTCAGAATCTTCGTCTTCGTTTTGGGGATTGTCTTTCTGGGTAGTGCCATTGCCTATGGCTTCTACCTATTGCTGCAGCTGGGCAGTGGCAGGCTGATGCTGGGCATATGTCTCATCAGAACTGCAAATATGGCCCTCAGGGACATCAGCTATACAGTCATGCTGCCTGTGGTAACATGTGGCGCTCTCTTTCTTCTGGGAATGTATGCGTATGTGGTAGGTAAGCCTTTTCAGCTGACCCAGCCTAAGATTCTCAGCCTTGACATGCAAGCGGCAGTGGAGGCCGGGCTGAGGCGGGGGGGGGGTGTGTGTGGGGGAACAGCAGGGGTGCACATAATCGGTGTATAAGCTTGTGCAAGGCAGGGTAACCATTTGAGGGTGTGCACGCAAACCTGTTCCAGCCCAGTAGAAAAGCAAACAAAAACAGCGTACGCCCCACCTCGACAGGCCATTGCATTCCCTGCAGGAATCTATTTGCATGCAATGCAAGTCCAGAACAGGGCACTGCAAGGGGGCCTCGTCTTCACACGCTGGCTGTGGTTTCTGGGACCAGTGCATGGCTTTGGCATGATTTGGACGGCCAGCTTCCTGCTTGCTGTCCTGAGGATCACAACAGCCACCCTGGTCTCCACATGGTACATCCTGTCACAGCTTCAATGAACCATTCTGAGTCCAATGTATGGCACCTAGCCTGAGCGCAAGTGGATTGTCGTCGTATCCTCCTATGCATGTGCAATCTCATCTGTCTGTCTTGCATCTTTACCTTGGGCACTCTTGGTGTCAGCTGCAGGCTATCAACCATGCTGTGGCATGCCTCCCATGTTCTTTGCGTTCTGCTTGTGATATGGCAATGGTCACTCACTGAGACGCCTGAAGCCTTTTCTAGATGGCCGCATTGGGTATGTCTTCCAGAGAGGTCATGAGGTTGCTGGATGTGGGCAGGTACTGGACCGTAGACCCCAAGAGTGACAAGATGGAAGCTCTGGCAGTTCCCACAGCGCTGCAGGACTCCCTGGTGTCGCACTCTGGCAGCCTGGCAACTGCATCAGTGCTGTTTACCCTAGCTGCGCCCCTTCAGGTGCGCTTGCATTACCATGACACCTCTGCAGCCAGCCCCTCAAGCAGGTGCCACACAAGTTGCCACTGGTCAGGCCTTCCTGCCGTGCTGATGCCCTTCTGCAAGATGTTGAGGCTACAGCTAGGTCAAACATGTCAAATTTTACCAAGATATCTTCAGTGTATTTGCACTATAGCAATATCTTATTGTGCTAATGTTCAGCACAACACTCAATATAGTACATAATCAAATATTATGTCCATTTCCAAAGCTTGATGACGAAAGATGCCTTGAGCCATTTTGATGGCATTGCAAACGTCTTCAGTGCCTGCACCAGGTTCATGCAATGCTGCAATGCCCTGCAGGCTGTTGTGGCAATCCTGCCATCAAGCAAGTGTCTGCCAGAAGGGGTCAAAGCAACTTGCAGTCACTTCAGCAGCGATGCATATGTGCAGATGGCGCTGCATGGCTACAGCTTGCGGCAGTCTTTCACCACCGCCTGCCAGCTGCTTCACAGGCACAAGCGGCGCATGAGGGATTGCCAAGGATCTGCATGCACTGCAGTCCTGCCTGGCAAGGTCAGCAGCGTCTACCATGCAATTGCCATGATTTGGAATCCATGCTACATGTGCTACATCTGCACCAATGAAGCATATACAGCAGCATACATCTGCGCTACTGAAGCACACAGCACACACATCTGCACCAATGAAGCTCATACAGCAGCGCACGTTTGCACCACTGAAACAGTTACAGCAGCACTGCCTGGCAACTGCAGCAGATACAGCAGCACACGTTTGCACCACTGAAGCAGATACAGCAGCACTGCCTGACAAGTGCAGCTCTATGGTCAGGCTGCCTTTTCCCTAGGCATTGGCTGTGCAGACCTTTCTCCTGATTGGCAGGATCCTTTCTTTGAATCAGCAAAGCACTGCTCTGATCAGCGTTTTCTCACCTGCTGTGTTCAATGCTGCTACCTTGAGGTTTAACAATAAATTAAAACTCTGAGGCACAATCCTGAGGAAACATGTGTGAGCAGGAGCTCGAGAAGCACGCCTGAGGGTGCAATGCATTGTGTGCCTATCTTGAGGTTTGCTGACTATGTAGGTCATGGTGACGGCAGCAACAAGCTGCGCGGCTGTTTGGCTGGCGCAATACTGTGGCACCCGGCACACATTCACGGTTGCAACTGTGGGGGTGGCCACTGTTGCGGCCTATGGCATTGCTTGTGCATTCTTGACTATGCATGAGCAGGTGAGGCACCCTGGCTGCAATGTGTTGCGTAAATAAAACAAAAAGTGAGTTGAATCAAACAGCAAATTGCAAGTCGTCCAGTGTTGTTGGTGCATTTCTCATTATGTGGGCAGATGGCGGTCTGGTCCCATAATGCTATGTCTGACAGAAACTATTAGGCGCATGTGCTTCGGTGTGCCGTCGGAATTGCACCTGTGAAACCTGAGCACAATACAGCATGCCCACGGTAGGGAGTTGTGACCCAACTTTCCTATCTCTCATGATGCTTTCTGTCTGTGTCTCAACCGCAATACTTGCATGCTATGTTGCTGCAAATGTCGTACGCAGGCAGTTGAAGCCATGCTACAATGCTTTTGTGAGGACTGTGAACGAAATGATGGCTCAGCCATGCACCCATACTACATGCCACCAGCCTTCAAGAAGATCATTCTGGAAGCTGCAGACAGGCAGAAGACGGGCTCCAGACTGACCGGCGCCATCATGCAGATTGGGCATGCTATCAAGCATGTTGTGCAGAAGGCAGTTGAGCCTGTGAGCGGGTACTTGAGGAGGCTGGTGACTAATTTGTCAGACAGGCCAAGACCTGGAGGGTACAGATCTGTGAAGCAGCAGCTGCCTCAGAAATGACATGCGCATGCTCAGCAGACATGACAACTTGTTTGATGAGCCTGAGCTGTTTCTGACCTGCAAATCTGTGACTGAGCGTGTGTCATGCATGTGTACCATGCTGTTAGCATAGTGCTGAATCAGATGGCATAGGGACAACACTGAAGACTGAACATGATGTGGTCAACTTGTATACAGGATCTCGTTCAGATTGGCCTGCACAATGCCAATATGAGCATAAAGCCAACAAGAACACACATCATTTCAGTCATCTGGTAGCAAACATGTGGTGTATTTGTATACAATTTGGGACTAGACTACAATTATCAATCAAAATCATTTTTAAGTGGTGTCATGGGCTAGGTGGGTAGGACAGTTGGCTGTTGAGTCCTCACCTCTGGAGTCTATGATAGTACTTGCGCTGTTAACAAGCACATCCTAGTCGATGTAAACAAAGCAAGTCGTGTTTGACGCAGCGAAAGCAGGGTGTGCAGACAGCTAGCGGTAACTTTGATGTGACTTGCCAAGCTCAACCTAGTTGTACACAGTAAGTCTATCAGCTATTGGCTCATTATCATGACCTGTGCATACCTACTGTGATTTGGCATTGAAGTGCCTGATGCTTTGTCATATTCGAAAATTGTGGTAAGTGAAGCTCAAAAGCTGAGTAGATGTACAAGGTAATCAAACTTCATTGTTTTAGAAACAGGAGGCAAAGCAATGTGCCCAGACAACATCCAGGGACTGGAGACCTGACAGGATAATCAGCATCCACAGGTCACAAAGCCCATTCATTCCCACACTCCAGCAAGCCTAAGGCGGGTCTGTGTGTTCAAATCTAGCAACAAGTCGAAAGAGTCACCTTCATGATAAGCAAACATACAACCATGCACATGACATGTGCACGCTTACCCAAGCTTGCCAGTCTAATGGATCATATGAATCATGCTGATGTTGTCAAATGCAGACAACAACTAGAGCAACTTCTGCCAGCGTTTTGATTGCGCCTGGCCCATAGGTTGCAATTGCTTCCGGCCTCTTCATGTTTTGCAGGGCAAATTTGACTCATCACAGCAGATTTGGTCAGCTGAGCGTGTACCATACACAGAGCATAAGGCTTTTAGAATAGTCACTACTTTGTGCACTGAACGTCCACGTTGACGTGATGCTATTACCACTGTGGCAGGGATTAAGCTTGTGTACAGATTACAGCAAGGGCTTGAAGGTAAAGTTCAGTGGAGTTACCTGCAATGCTCAAACAACCATAATGCAACTTGGTATAGAGCATTTAGATGCTTACAATTACTGCCTTGCTATCTTGTGGACTTCATGCATTCAATTTCCATTACAGAACATGTTGCGTCGTGACAAGGGCGATTTGACCAGAGCTGAATCAACTTACCAGCTCGCTATATCGAGCTGGATGCATGTGCAAGTTGCCGCTATAATGACTTAGACCTCTAGCACACACAGTGATGACATACTGTTAGTGTTTGCAGATGCTTAATCACCTGTGCGTATTCACTTTGCGGTATGGAGTGAAGCACACCTTATCATCAGCAGCAGAAATGGCTTTGCTTGAACTTGTACTGTACACAGCGCTATGTCTATCAGATTCTGAGCAAGCATCCTGCAGAAAAGTAAACAGAGCATACCATGACAAGGACATCAACAGCCACTGCCAGCTACCTAACGCCATCACTGTTTCTAAGGGAAGACTTGAGCATAGCAGGGCTGGCTGGTGGTTGTTGTGACTCAGCATCACACTTGGCAACAAGCGCGTCAAGGGCGTCTGCCACGTCTGTGAAGGTGGCTCGTTTGCTGGGCTGAGTTGCCCAGCATTTCTCCATGATGCTGCTCCAGGCGGGGTCACAGTCCTTCGGCTTGCTTGGTCTCAGTGTCCCATTCATAACCCCCTGCATAGCATTGAAACGCTCAACAACCTCACCAATGCATCCCACTGATACTCAACTCATCAGGTGCTAGCTTCTTAGCTGCAGCACGCTTGACCAGGTCTGCCCAGTTGCGGCTGATCTGATATATGTGCTGTCTGCGTTCTACACACACAAATGCACAACAGCTGTAAGCTTAGGGGGCACAATGTCATGTGTGCAGTCAGCGAGCAGAAGTTGCTAGAAGATGCTTCTTCTGTGCAGCTGGGTGTTAGACATCTGACTGGCAGACACAAGGTCATCTAGGCTTGGCTCCTCTTGCAGGTGCCGGCAAGCCTGTTGTCAGGGTACCGTAGCAAGGCAGGATGCTTCCTCTGCAATAGCATGGGATCAAAGCAGAGTGAAGCAATCCCTGCACTCCGTCAAGCTTGCTCGCCAGTGCAAGTTTGGAAAGCTGCTTTTGAGCTCATAAGCAAGAAGAAGCAGGGTGACACAGATGCTCACCGAGAAGATCTCTGGGAGGCCTAGGCCGGGGTAGGGCTGCTCTGCCCAGGTCCAGATTTCCCACATCACCACCCCAAAGCTGAACACATCCACCTTCTCATTCACCCGGTCCTCTTGCAGCTCCTGCATGCCTCTACTTCATCACCATGTGATCAGACAGATAACTGTCACCAATGAAAATCGAAGGCAGATGTGATAGCGTTTGCCAGATATCATTCTATTGTCAGCTTTGGTGTGACTCAGAGGTCTTGCAAGTCAGATGTGCTCTCATCAACAGCGCATGATGCTAGTTTTGGTATGGCACATAGCCACAGCTTCAAAATCCAAAATGTCTCTTCGGTCACCAAAAACACAACGAATGCAAAGCTGTCTCAATAGAAACACAGATGAAACACAGATTGAAACACAGCTTTGCATGTACCGTGTTTTTGGCTGTGGTGGGTGGGAATATGACTGTTGAGGGTGTTATTTGGAACTGTCATGGCTAGGGGCTGTGCTGCTCTACAAGCTTCATGGCTCAGGCAAGCATGTTGAGCCCTTGCCAATTCACAACACCTACAAATTCTGCTCTCAATGCATGGAAGGGCATAAGCATTTGCAAAATCACAATCTTGCTACGTGGAGGGAAAAAGCGCTCACAGGATCCTGCTCTTGCTGCATGGAGGGAAACAGCTCTGGTGCCATCCAGGGCAGTGTCCCCCGCATGTTCCCGCTCACAAAGGTTGCCGCCTTTTTCTTGGAAAGCCCTAGGTCACCTATCTTGACCACAGGCCTGTTGAGGTCCCTCAAGTCACACAGCAGGTTGTCGCACTTCAGGTCGAAGTGGACCACTCGGCGTGAGTGCAGGTACTCCATGCCTGCAAAGCAGCTTCATCTTCAGCAAAACACCAAGCAGTCAAAGGACACAGGCATGTTGGCAATGTTAGGAGAGAAATTCTTGGCACGCCACTCTGCGTCCAGTGACTTTCTGGATGAAATTGGCTGACAGAACACAGACAACCTTTTGTGGTCTTAATGGACGCTGATTACTGAAGGACCATGCTGCATCAAGACAGCTACATGCGCCAAGTCGCTCTTGTCTATTACTCTTGTGCACTCTTCTGGTCTACAACTCTGGTCTGTACTTGTTCAGCGTCCATTCAGCATGGTCTTCCTCATGCTATGCATCTGATCACTGGAGGCAGTGTTACCTCGAGCTGCTTGCAGTGCTATGGCAGCTCTGACCCGCCTGTCGTTGGGAATGCGGTACTGCTTCAGCTTCTGCAGGCCGCTTCTCAATGACGAGCCTCGCACATACTCCAGGACACTCGCTGGGCTTTCCTGCATGGATGTCAGGCAAGCATGTCATTCTAGGCCCTGATGCATGTGTCATGATTGGTCACGATTGGTCATGTTTGCCAGCACTATATGAGCAGCAGGCTTGTAGGATGCTTGCCACGCACAAGGCACGCTGACACAAGTGGCATTCCAGGAAACTTGCGAGGGCACATCAGTCGGTCTATACATGTGCAGTGCCTGAGTAATGGCAGACTGCGAGACAAGTGGTGAAGAGGTAGCTGACTGGTAGACACGACTGGTAGAGAGCAAAGTCTAGTAGATATAGCCTATAGAGACTACAGTCTGGTAGACATAACCTGTATATTACAGCCGGGTAGGCATGATCTGTAGAGAGTACAACAGATGATGCACAGGCACCTGATTGACCACTACGCCGTAGAAGGCAATGATACAGGGGTGACGAAGGGAGTTGAGGGTCTCTGCCTCCCCAAACATCTCTGCATTGCTCTGCACGCTATTAGTTGCATGCAGCTCCTTCACCGCCACTTCCACTCCTAGCCACCTGTGACAAACATGATGAGCATCAGCAAGCCTAAGCTGCAGGCTGAGGATGTTGTCAACAAGACATGCTCATGAAAGACAGCTCTGTACAGTCTTGGTAGCATGCAGCTTCTTCACACTCCTGGCCACCCGTGACCCATATTAGGAGGGGTCACAGCTGTGTTATGGTACGGAATGGTGACCATCAGTAAGCAGGCAGGTGACACAAGACACAGAAGGAGACACATGTATGTGATCTATCCGCTGATGATGCAACGGCATGCCTGGCTGTTGGAGACAGCCATCTTCAGAATCTGGCACACCTGCACAGCCAGACGCTGCCAAACTGGCCCCTCCCTAACTCCTTGATCTTGGTGAGGTCATTGGACTCAATCTGCTGCAGGGAGGGTGGGATCTCCATAGCGGCCTCCTGGACTTCCTGCCACTTGCCAGAGCCTGTCCACTCCCCAGTAGCCATACCACTGCCCACCATCAACCTGTGCCAGCCCATGCTTCCTTTTTTGAGGCGCATATGCACAAAGAAGCGCAGAGAAACAGCTGAAGTACTCGCATGCGTTGCGTATGGCAGCACATCTGAGGATAATACTTGCAATGATCAGCACGTGTGCTCCATTGTCAGTCTGTTGGGTAAGCCAGTCAATGGTGGTGGGACAGCAGGCGTTTCTGTTGCGACCTGCCCATGCATGTTGCATCTTTCTTTGACACAAGGTCATATTTGCACCTCAAGGTGACCAAGCTTATTGTTGTGCGTATACAATACTGGCAGGCAGTTGGGCAATCCTCACAGCCACAAGTGCACTGTGCATCATAACTGCACTCTTAGACCACTTCCCCTCCCTCTGACCTCATCTGCCTAGTGGAAAGCCCCCATATTCAAGACTCCAGGCAACTCCAGTGGCACAAAACACATTGTGAGATGCATGCATTGCAACAGTCACAGTCGCTGACCTAGGTGGCATCTTCCCTGGGGTGGCATGACCCCCATTGGGGGTCCCCGCTCCCCGCCCTGCCCCCGCTGGAGGCCGCGGCGAGGGCTCCGGCAAGACAATGTGCACCTTCCTTTTGGCTGGTGCAGCCGCAGCTGTGGCCGGGCTCATGCCCTCTTGACTAGGGGATATGGCAGAAGCAGCTGCAGTGGTTTTCAGTTCCACTGCTGGTGCCTCTGTGCCTGCTATCACCTACACATGAAGGCACCATCACTGTCATCATGAGTGGCATCGCTGACAACAACATTGTAGGGGCACATGGCAGGCTGCAGTGTATTGTTGCTGATGTCTGAATGCCGAGTGACGCATGCAAAAAGCAAGGGTGAGATGAGATTTGGGCAGCTCAAGAACATGCGCCCTGGACTGTCTACACACACACACACACACACCTGCAGCCAAGTTACACTAGCAGCAGCAGTGGCTTCACAAGAATCGCAGAAGGCTTGTTAGCACACACGGCCACACATATTGATGTGGGCTGTACAGGGGCTTGCTGTATTTTGATACCAGCTCCTGTGTGCTTCACCAGCTCCACTGTCAATGCTGGTTACCCAAAGTATACAAGAAGTTGCAGGCAGCAACATCAGAAGGAGTTCACGGGCATGAATTTTTGGCTTGTTCTTACATGTTTTGCCGCACAAATTTGGAGTTGCATTGCCTGATAGGGGCAAAGCAGGCAGACGCTAAATAGCACACACTGGCAGGAAGTGATCAATGGACAGGTGGGGCATGAGCACCTGGAGGCCTGAGTTGAATTTGCCCTTGAAGTTGAGACCTGCAGTGAGGGCAGCCTCCACCTCATTTAAGCACTTCTCAATGGTTTCATCATCACTTAGCGCCACTGCATCTTTGCCCTTGGCCCCCCCCAGCATCGCCTTCACCTGCACACAACACCAAAAGATAAAGCCCATAGAATCTACACCCGTAGCCATTCAAACCGGCTGAAAACAAGACCTGGTCTTGGAAAAAAGAATGTATTTTTGATGCTTTGACACCTGGTATATACTACAAACTCCCACCCGTGCATGCAAGTCTGCAGCAAGTCCTACATTTCAATGATCAAGGCAAGCCTTTCTGAATAAGCAAGACCGTCCTTGCCCCTTCCCAGCTTGGGTCGGCAAAGTTGACCAGCAAATGTTTGATTGTGTGACTGTTATCGATTGTTCTTATTCCCGGTTATGATGCCATCATACACAAAATTACTAAGGAATCTATGTATGTGACCCTCAGGGAAAACATGTATTTAATGAACACATGACGCAGGATGATCATTTGCAAAGCAAGGTTGTAGGACTGTCCGGCAATACATGAGACTAGCCCTGAGCTGTCACATGATCATGAGTCACTCCACAGCAACAGGTCAGCAGCACAGACTCAGGGGACTCCTAGGATTTGCCTGTCACTCAACAGCAACAACAACAGGATGAAAGCTTGCAAAGCGAAGGCTGACAGTCCCATACCTGAGCCAGTGTCTTGGCAGCAAACTCAGGTCTGTAGTTGGAAGTATAGGAAGGCCTTCTGCTGCTGGACTGCATCTCGACTTGTGCTTCATCTTCACTGTCGCTGCTGGAAGCACCAAAGCCGTTGTGTTCCTTCTCACTACCTGTGAAATGCAACACCGGAGCTTGTTATAGGCTCACGCACATGCACTACAGGGATGCACAAGACAGGCTGCTCTGGAGAGACAAGACTTGTCCTGCATGTACCTAGCTCATCATGAGCTGGAAAGCGTAAAATTATTTATATTACTACTATTATTATCATTACTATGATTATTATCATCATTATTATTCTTATTACCCACATGCACTGTCACTGCCCCTGAGCATTCATTCTTTCATCAAACCCAGGGTCTTCATCCAGGGTCTTCCCTCAGGGTCAGGCATGCACAGTCCTGAGGGGGGACCTGCATGAGGTCCTTTTTTGGCAGTCTGCATGATCAGCCTGAGGAGTGCACTGGCAGAAGGAAAAGCAGCCCCACTGGCAGAGATCTCTACAGGATCCTGCCTGCTTGGACAGTCTTCTTTGATTGCTCACCAGTGCTTGACATACTGACACATCAAAATGCGGTTCTGTACCTCATGTTACTGCAGGACTGAGGACTGATGATGAGCTGTGGCAAATTTTGGTAAGAGATGGTGATATAGAACGGCTGGTTGTGTTAGAGAGCCAGTGCTCCCCGCGAGAGTACATTGAACCGCGCCCCAAGGTTGTATGTTGTCAACATACATTGTCATGTCCTCAGCAGGGAACGACCAACACCATCAAACGCAAGGGCTGGTTGTGATATGCCCTGAATCCTTGCGGTAAATGCATATGCTGTTACGGGCTGTTGTGTGACAAAACATGGTAACACGTGCTGCATACCTGATGATGGCTCATCATCTTCAAGTTGGCGTTTTGTGTTGTCATGACCATTGCAATCTCCTATTTATTATAATATGAGACAATTGGGTGACAAAGCATGCAGACTGAATGGTTTTCATTCTTCTCACATTGGTGCTCCATGAGGTGTCAGGTGAGTTACGGTCGTAGAGTGTTACAGGAACAGTACAGTAAGGAAAGAGGCAAACCTGATGATGATCCGTCTTCCTCATGTTGGTGCTCCATGATGGCAGATGCCCGCATGGGGTCCCTGGGGAGGGTGCTAGCATGGGTGATCCCCCCAAGGCCATGGGGTGAAGAAGAGCCCCGTGCCGCCCCTGGCCTGCCCACAGTACTGCCAGTCCTGCCTGGAAAGGCTGCACTCACAAACCCTGACGGCGTAAACCTTTGTGACGCAACCCAGTTTCCTGTGATAAATATGACATTTGTCAGAAGTGTATATTTGTATGCTTTGCACCGTGATAAATTCAATGGCCAGCGTTGTTGCCTTCTTTATGCACTGCCTGCCATGCAAGTGATCTTGGCACAGCCAGGCAAGTTGCTGTAATGTGTAGCACCGCAGCCAGCTGATGTGCAAAGTGAGATGTCATCAAGGTAAAGTTGCGTGAGTGTATATGGACAACAGTCATGATGTGCTGCTCTGTACAGGGGCTGCGCTGCCTTGGGAGTACAACATCTCCAGACAAAGAGAGTGTTCGTTGCAAAAGCATAATCACTGCTGTCAGAGACAGAACGCAGTGCCAAGAAGGTGGTGTACAAGATCATGGGACAACAGCAGAGGCCAAGGAACACAGAATTGGACACCAGGACCTCCAATCATCAGCAACAGCCAATAAAAGCAGCACAAGAAGCAGCAGAAACAGAGGAAGAGGGTGATGGAGCAGGAGAGGAATGTGCACACACAGACCTGGTTCAGATTCCCTGGTTTCATCAGCAGTGGAGTGTGCAGTGCCGGTGCTGGTGTCAGACGAATCCCTCTGCAAGCTGGCAGCACTTGCCCCCCTCCTCACCAACCCATGCTCCGGACCCCCTGCGCACCCCAAATATTCATGCTTTCACATGTGTACCTTGTACACTTGACACCCAATGGGATCGCACTCATGACTGATCGCAGCCATGCATGCCAGTCATGTGATTATGCCAGTAATGCTGACCACAATCATCATCATAACAGTGTATAGACTCTCTGATGAGTGCTGAAGACAGGAAATGTAACTAATTGATTGCTATGTTCATTGACTGATTGATCGGTTGATTGTGTAACAACAGGGGACAGAGCAGTGGATTGTACCTGAGTCGGCAGTATGAGCGCCAGCCTTGCTGCTGTTCAAGCCAACAGCATGCATAGCAGCTGAAGCAACGTGTGATGCCATGCCTGTGCTGAAAGATCTGCTGCCTGTGAAGGGGTGCGACAGCCCTGCAAATTCATGAGTAGATGGGTGAGTGAGTGCATACATGGAGGGAGTGCGTGAGTGAGTAAGTGAGTGAGTGAGTGAGCAAGGCAAGCGAGTGAGTGATAAGTTGAGCAAGTGCTCGACCAACAAGACGATTGACCTAACAATGCGCAGTTGACTGAGCGAGCGAGCAAATGAGTGAGTGAGATATTGAGTGAGTGACCAAGTAAGTGAGTGGATGACTGCATCAGCAAGTAGCTACGTTGAACTCTCAGGCTATTAGTCACAGGGTGCAAATCAACTGTGTGCAAGCGCCAGACACAAGTCTTGGTGTGAGGTTGCAGAGCAGTGTAAGGCAAGATGAAAGAAAGGCTGCAATCCTACCCCCTTCAGGGGTGTGACTGGGTATGAGGGCGGGTAGCTCCCGCTCAGATTGGGAGGTCCTCAGCTTGTGATGATTCAAAAAAGCTGAAGGCTCTTTGCTGGCCAGGGCATCCCCAGCTGCATCACTAGTGGTACTGCCCTGCCTATACCAAGCAAAATGTGCAAGTCACCAACATAGTATGGCAAACAGGGCCTGCGCAATATGGCTCACAAAGATATGATGCATTTGACTCACACCAAGGTTGCTTGATTGACCCAGTTGTGTCAAAAATGACACAGCAGGTAGCTGGCACACAGCTTGTGAAATCTTACATGATGCTAAGGACCCACTTCAAGGCAACACTCACAACAAAACTTGCATAGCTTCAACATGAATGTTGATGGAACACAGTGTGGGACCTGCTAGGGTACCATCGTGTCATTGCCTGCCAGCACATGGTGGAATGTGTGTATGTGCTGAGAATTGGCTTTCGCATCAGGCAGATTCAACCATCCCTAAGTAGTTTCAAATGCTAGCCTTGACAAGAGTGTGCACATGTCTCGCCTGGTTCTGGTGGGGCTGCTGGGCAGCACAAACAAGCGCAGCCGCTGAGCTGGCGATCCTTGGGTGAAGTTTGATGCCAGGTCATCATGCTCATCCTGTGACGTAACAGGTTGGCATGAGCAGCCAATTAGCACATATTGGTGGTGGCATCACAAACACAATATGATCAAGTCTGCATTCCTGACCAGCTGAACTGGCACCAAGCTGCACCCACATGCTCAGCTGGCTGTTTAGGCAATCAGTGCACAGCTATCTCAATCACAGCCAAAGAAAAAAACATTCACGGCCATCCAGCATGCCATCCATGGACTCAGATGCATCATGTGCTGTGTCCAAGCATGTCAAATTTGACTGTGCCGCTCAGATGAAGCGCAAGCTGGAGGGCATGAATGTTGATAAGTCTGACAAGCAGATGCACTCAGCATAAATGTACAAAGTTACAAACAAGCAGTCACAAGCGTCTACCTTAAACTCCTCCAGGTCTTCATTGGTGCGCAGGGAGATAAGCTCCTCCATGTTGTGTCCTGGCAGCTGATACTTAAGCACCATCTCTGTTCCAGGAGCCCCGGGCTGCCTGTTTGCAGCAGCAGTAAGGCAGTCATGTGCCTGTCGATCTGCCAATGGGAGCATGCTATGCATTGCAGGTGAGGAGCAAGGCAGTCATGCGTCAGTGCTGCACTGTGGATCTGCCAATGGGAGTATGCTATGCATTGCAGGTGAGGCAAGAGGCACAAGATCACATGCACACATGGGGCAATAGTTGCTTGCGGTGAGTCAGGGACAGATCTTGAGCAGGCTGTGCTAGTACAAACAACACAGCAGAGCATGCAGGGAGACAAAGAGTCACCCTGTCAGCTCGCGCAGCTTAGTCACAAAGTCTCTGTAGCGCACTGCCTTGGGGAGGGTGCAGAGCCTTGTCTCCCCTCCTTCGAAAGCCAGACGCCCTTGACTGTCTTGCACTAGTTCTCCTCCCCAGCGGCATACAAACTTGATCTTTGCTGCAACAAGCGGAACTCATTGATGAGTGAGTGTTGCATGCAGATGGCTGCAGCCTTGGGAACATGCTTATGGATTGGCTAGTTGGGCAACATAATCTCACCGGGTGAATTGGGTCTCTGCAGGTCTTTGCTGACTGCAAATGGCGTACTGGCAACAGTTGTCATGCTATGTTGTCACAGAAGTTTCTGAGCAGATCAGTGATCGCAAGCAGCTGTTTGTACTGATTTATGCCTGTAGCATTGTCTGTGTTGCGGCTATGGCCCAGGAAGCACAGGTGTTGTGCCCTGCAATGTGAACAAATTGAACCTTAAACTAGGATGCTGTCATGCTCAGGCATGACTCACTGTCATGCAGAGAACATGTGTCTGGCCTGGAACAGGTCAAGCTGCTTCGTTACACCATCTTGTAACTGGTGTTTATGCGGAAATTAGGCATTTGGGCAGTTGTGTCTCGTCACGCATGCATTGTGGTGTTCAGCGATGTAAGAGAACAAGTAAAGCTTGCAGAGCGCATTTGGCCGGCCTTGGTGCGCCTGCAAGGACTCTGCAGATCGTCTGTGCAAATACCTGGCGAATCTTTCGGATTCACTAGACAAGCACGGCCAGAAGCACGCGTGTTTGTAAATCGAGGATCTCAAGCACTGTCCGGGCGACCTTCAGGCTTTGCGGCGCAGGGGAAGTTGCCTCCTGATATGTTCTCTCGCACTTCCGAGACCAGCGTCCTGAGGGGCTGTAATGCTGGCTACTAGACTTTGGTGACTTCTGGCAGAGTTACAAAAACACCTTTTGTCACCGGTCGCAGCGCCTTGAAACGCGAAAGCGGCTGTGTTGGGCATGTCTGGCAAGTCAACGTTGAATAGGCGATGCAAAAGTGGGCTTCGCGTGGCATGTACGGTCCTTCTTACAAGCCGTAATTATTTACTAATCCAGCTACGCCCAGCTAGATAGGCGCACTACCCAACCTGCCAATCTACAATCTCGCGCGTGACCTGTGAAGTGCATCTATACCTTTCGGTGGTCATAAACTTCGTTGCTTTGGTCTGTATGATGGTGATGGCGGCAGCAACGCGATATGACGCTGGGGACTTGTGACCTTCCCGCGAGAATGCCCCGGGAAAAGAGACGTCTACCCACTGAAGACGCAGTGGTAGGTTTGCCAGCATTTGAATAGTTTACTGCATCGATTCTGAACAAGCTTTACTCAAACGTCAATGCAGGCAAGAACGTTGTCTGCTCTCTGCTCACAGGGCGTGGAGGCAACTTGCCGAGCAGTGAAGAGACTGCAGATTGCCGCTACTGACATCGCCAACAGCTGTGGCCAGGTGTGACCTATAGCCTTTGCTGCCTGGCACCCCACCACGAGCTGCCATTCAAAATCTTCTGTGTTGTCCACTCAGGGTGTACCTCAGGCTCTGTGGCCTCTTGGCCAGCAAACCCCAACAGAACCATTGCAGCAATTATCATGTCAGCTTGCATCATCTAGCATTGTGTCTTCATTGGAGCATGATACAGCGCCTTGCCAGGTAAGCTCAGCCTCCCTCTACAAACTTCACTTTCGCTAGCTGCCCAGTTGCTTTGACCACTGACTGTGAACATCTGCGTGCAGGATATTTCTGTCACTAGGGGCATGCCTTCAGCAGATGCAGCTGAATGTACGTCTCCCACACGATGTGCACCACAGAGGTCTATGTCGAGCCCTGATATGTCCAGATTTAAGTTTCGCCTGACGTCTTGCAAGCCACCAATCCATCCTGAGTCGACCAGCAAACTCCTAAGGCAACAGAGCGCAGCAGAACATCTGCTGCAGACAGCGGATGACAGTGCCGTACTCAAAACTACCACTGACAGGCACTGTGACCAAGAGCGGATGTTTCATCAGTTGGACCAAAAGCTGACCCTTCGTGCACCTCAGCAGCAGCCACTGTCGCCTTCACAGAATTTGCGTTCACCTCCATTTCCATCTTGTGCCAGCATGCTCAATTTTTTTGCCAATCTTGGTCCTCTCCAAGTTGCACTGGTTGCCACAGCTGTGGCTGCAACGTCTGGCAATGCAGTTGTCAACAGACAAGATATTGAAGGTGTGGCTCATGATGAGTTGCATGTGATGGTGGACAACAGCAACTCTGGTGAGCTCTGCTCTCCATCAACACCAATTCGGCGAGAGGACAGTCTTCCTGTCAGGGAGCAGGAGGAACAGGCAGCTGCAGAAGGCATGTTTGCAGCTATGTATGAGCAGACAAACGTCTTGTTACGCAATTTGCATTTTGAGAGGCTCAACCGAAGAGCAACACCAGCATAGAAGTGGCAGCAACCATCATGGATCAACCTTGTGAGCAAGTGTGATCAGTTATATATTCAATTTTGTGCATTGTTGCTGACCCACACCTTTGACATGAAATCCCTGACACGACCAGCCTGTATAATACAGCTTGACATTGTCCTTATGCATCTCTGTCCACTCAGAACATGTATCTGCTGACAAATGCCACCATGCTTTGGTTCATCCGACACTTGTTGAAAGCACAGTATTGAGTTGACAAGTTTGGGCTTGCAATCTGCAAAAGGTTGCATCATTGTCTCCTGTGCAAATTCTGCTAAAGGCATGCAATCACTGCTGGTGTCACATGCAAGCTTTGAACATAATACACAAACACGTTCAAATAATATGGTTGCATTTGCATTTTCCGTACAAATAGAGCAAGTCGACGACAGCCTGACCGGTCAGGCATCAGAATAGTGTAACAGTTATCAAGGGGCATGCGGGAGTCCTATAAGATGTCAATATATGCTACAGAGCAAGTCAACAATCACTTGTCAAATCAAGCATCACACCCAGTATTGGCGAGGGGCGTGAGCCCAAGAAGATGTAAGTACAAGCTACAACAAAAGTGACATTGATGTTGATGCATAAGCTGCTGCTTAGATACTGCACTGCAATTGCTGTCTCTTAACTGGCTGTAGCATCTGCAGCTTGCCTGTCTCGCTTATCCTGCGCATATATCTTTATCTGTCTTTGGATCAGTTCAAAGCTAGTGAACGTCAATGCTGCTGCTGGAGTGGTCCTTAGCAAGTTTGTGCCACAGCCCTTATAGAAGCCCTTCAAGCGATCTGCTGCCCAAATCTGCACATTTGAAACAATGACGCCCCTGTCAAAACAAATCAAATGGAGGAGAGTCTTGACATTGAAGAATGCCACTACAGCAGTTGACATTTTGCCATGACAAGACATACTGATTCAAAGCAAAACAGACTCAAACGTCAGAAGCTCTTGCAACATGATGAGATACAGACAATCCATCAACAAACTTACACCAGCCAACATGGAAGGCACATGCCAAGCAATGCACTCACCTCTTTTCCAACTTTCACAAATCCATTGAAGGGCCCTGATCCAGTCACATGCATATGCGACCTCAACACTTCATGAGGGTAGGTAGCTGTTGATGCAATCATCTTGGAGACTGCACTTGCTGTCACAAGCTCCAGGGTATTCAGATCTTTGTTGTTTCTAGTCTGCAAAGCCCTTGTCTCAAACCAGCTTTTGCATGCCTCATACAGAGGAAACTGTATTGCCACATGCGCAATCCCCATTAGGGAGGGTAGAAGGCCGCTGCACAAAGCAATATAAGGTCAACACAAACTCACGAATGGTTGCATTTGCAGCTGGTCTGGAAAGGACTGGTGCACACGGGGCAGTGCAAATTGTCTTGGCATAGACCGCTCTTGCATGTTCAGATCAGATTGAAAACCAGCAGTGATGATCATTGCTTAGGTGCAGCTTGATCAAGGTGGCATTTGCCTGTCAGTTAATACAGCTCAACAGCATGGTCGACTCAAGATGTGCACAGCGATGCAGCACATCTCATGTGCAGCGAGAACAGCCAACAACATTTTTTGCACTCAGTCTTTTCATAGCAACAGGCTATGCCACGAGCATGTGTTTCCAATGAAAGCAGCACATGTGTGAGTTGCGAGTTGCTTGCAGGCTTGACCTGTACAGACCAGCTAGTCCCTCTTCCCGTGCTATCCTGCTCAATGCATCAAAGGTCCCCTTATACAAGACACCATTGGACCTAGCTGACTTCAGGCCCATGTGCTGTGTTTGAAGACGGGTCTTGACAACAAATAAGGGATTGGCAAATGCAAGGGTGGCTGCACCCGCTCCACAAGCAGCACCCATGTGGATGGCTGGTTGCTTTATCCAATCATGACCCTTAGCTTTGTGACTAAGGGTGGTTTTGAGTTGCTCATATACAGAGAAGTATACCTGCAAGCGAGCTTTGGTTGTTGACAGGTATGGGCTGAGAGTTGTTACTAAGTGAGGTTTTGAGGTGCGCATACACAGAGAAGTACACCCACAAGTGAGCCTTGCTGTTAACAAATGTTGGCTGAGAGTTGTTGACCCATTTGCTGGGCATCGATTGAGATGATATACATATACTAACGCACCTACAAGGGCTTTGACATGTGTCAATAATGAACATGCTGCCATGTTCTAGGGGACTTTGAGACAGGCTGAGCATGACAGCACAGCTCTCCATAACTGTGGTGAACTGGCAAACAAAGAAAAGCTTACCGCCCAATTTGGCAGCAAGGCAACCAATGTTGGTGTGAGCCCTCTGTAGAGACCTTTAATCCCTTCCTGCTTTGCAATCATGGACAGGCCACCTGCAGTGAACAAAAAGCTGATGCGCTACGCCAAAGCTTGCAAGGCAAGCTGCATGCAGCGCCACCTGCCTGCAAGCTGGCAGTGCGCCTGTACGTTGACACACCTCCAATGCCTTTGTAGGCCGCAGCATGAGCCCGGCCCTGGACTTGCAGGCGTGTCTTGAGCACATCAAGAGGACATACAAAGACTGCAGTCAATGCACCTGCGGCACAGAAAGTTGCTATATAGCAGCCACTGCAACACGCTTTACAAGTCAACACTTTGGTCAAGCTCCTGCCTGCCAGTCCCCCAGCCAAAGCACTTGAGACTTCAGGATCGTCGAGCTCTCGCTTCTGCAGAGAGAAATGAGTGTGATCATACAACGGGAGCTGCGTAAGCTCGGTGGCTGCAAGCGCCCTTGACGTAGGTTTACCCTGAACAATCCTTTGGCCATAAACCTTGCGGCCCTTCCTCCCGAACCCCAGTTCTCGGGGGCACGCCGAGGCGTGCAACTAGAAAATGATGCTACAGGTTGGGGGAAGCAGAAGCAGCAGTTGTTACCCTATGCGCGTGCAGATCGTTTGTGCAGGTCAAAGCCCTGCTCAAGGTTCTGCAAGGGCGCTGGGTACGGTCTGCCCAGTGCACTGCGCTGTGTGTGCAACGGAGCTTTCAAATGTATAGTACGCAGATGGAGAGGTGAACGCGTGCCTTCGCAAATGCGCACGCAGAGTCAACAGTCGTTTAACGATTTGCATTCACCGCCGGGTTCTGCCGATAATCGATTAGGGTCGACTGATGTACATGCTGTGCTGTGACAGTCACACCCAGCACATAGAGATCACAGCAGTTTCTGAGGGCGCAACGTCAAACTTTCACCTGTCATAGGCCTTGCTTGCACCACCCCACATCTGCACAGGGAGACGAATTTGCCAAAGCAAAACCGCTGCTGAAAAAACCCCCCTGATCAGAGCTGATCTGGCTTCTTTGCGTTTCGTCTTGTATGGCCTCGCCAGCTCCTGTCGGCCGAGGATCGCATAACAAAAGGGCACCCTCAAGAGGCAGAGCTAGGAACAAGTCTCAAGGTGCTTGCATAACCTAAGCTTGCTGATGTCAAAGCATGCACTGCAAGCAGCTTTGCGTGCTGTCAAGGTAGCTTTGTGAGTCAGTTGGTGATTGCTGCAGGTGCAGGACCTTCTGCTGCCCCACGACTTGCTCCTCCTGACCCTGCTGATTTGCAGTATGCAGCACAGCAGGCAAATACAAACAAGATTGCTTAATAAGCAGCCACGACAAGCTGACCTGCTGAACAGCTTGGCAGGAGAACACTGATGTGCTTCACAAATTTGACCTTTTTGCAGATGTCTTGCAGACGCAACTTTACAAGCAGATTGCGCATGCGGAAGCTGGGAGAGTAGTAGGCATGTCCATGCAGGTTAGCCTGCCTGCTGTATCTGTCTTCTGGTCAGCATGCTGTTCCATGTCTAGCTGGCGTTACTGGAGGAAGTGATTGAGAGTACTATGTAGCACGCTCAGGCAGCATATGTGCAGGAGCAAGAAAAGCTTCTGAGGGAAGTGATGAGGCTCATGCTCTTTCGCCAGAAAGCTCAGCCTGACGTACCTGTCCCTCGCAATGATCTAACCAAGGTCATTCTTGCCAGCTACAAGGATGGGAAGAAAGCAAACATAGCCAATGCCATCATAGCGCTGGCACAAGAATCCTTTGCAAAGGTCATGGGCATGGATATGCGGGAGCTCAAATTTGCGCCTGTTAGCAAAGGCAAATCAAGGATCACAGGTGCCTGCTCACGTTGAAGTCATCTAACAAAACGCACATTATTGAATCATATCAGCAACCACATCATTGCACGCTCCCAAATAATGCAAAGTCAGGCAGGCATGGTAGTCACTTCCAGGTTGTCAGTGCCATAGGCCTCATGACACAATTGGGTGAGCATCTCCTTTTGGCGGTGAGGGGGTGATGTGGTGTGGCATGGCTGATGGCCAAGCCACAATGAAGCCACAACGCTTTGTGCAATGCAGAGAATGATGCTGGAGGCAGCAAGTTCTATGTGCTGAGGAGTCTCGTGCCAACAAACTGGAAAAGGAAGTTTGTGGCAGATGAAAGCCAAAATCCCAGCCGGCACTTGCTGGTCATCCTGCTGATGCTCATCAAGTGTCAAGGAGACAAGCTTTCTGAAGGTAGTATTTAAGATATCAGCATCATGGTGTTTGCAATACACATGTGCATGCACGACTCCTCAGCAGGCGTGTGATCTGTGCGAATCTCAGCCTAAATGTGCAGGCATCCATAGCCCACAAACCTGTCATGCATGCCCAACAAGCATAGTGTTGCACACAGCTTGTTGCAGTCGAGAGATGTGAACATGGTATGCAGAGGACATGTGGCAGTATCTGAGTGAGCTGGGCGTCCAACAGAGGGAAGTTCACTTCAAGCTGGGCAAGGTGGAGGATGAAATCAAGACCTTGGTGCAGAAGAAGTAAGTCGCAGGAAGAATTTTGCAATGACTGTAGCTGGAGCTGCAGCTGCTGACTTCTACATCTATGTCTAGTCTTGCTGCATCTCAACTGCCCTGTCATGGTACAATGACACAAGATGGCCAGTGCAGGTATTTGATACAAAGGAAACAGAATGGTGCTGATGGTAACTCCTTCACATATGAAGCCGGTCCTAACGCTACTGATGAGTTAGAGCCAAATGGTGGTATAGATGCCTATGTTGACCGGGTGAGGTCTGAGTTGTTCACTTGTGTTGTTTGTTGATGCTTGCTTGATTCATCATCAGCTACAGACAAAGCTCACTTTTGTTACATGCATTGCAGCTGTTCACAGACAGTCTCGTTCAGCCATCTGCAGACCAGGCTCAGGATATGGAGAGGGAGTGAACAGCAAAGCTGTACCACAGTCCAGTGTTGCTCTGGGACTCAGCATTTGTTTAGCCAGCACTGGCATATCATGATCGAGTAGCATACAGCTTCAGTACAGCTTCCTACTATTGACACCCTATAAGGACAAATCTAACAGCAAAAACAATGCTGTGTTGGATCAAGCAAGACATGCTGGATATTACAACTTGCAACTTTGATACATTGTTGTAAGCACCTGTTTTTCAATTTATCTTGATGCAAGGTCACCACTACAAATGATATTTGCTGCTCTTGGAACTTGTGTTGTACAGCCTGTAAAAGTCACAGTTCATCGTCCTCGTCATCTGCAAAAGACAATGCAATCTTATGAATTTTGGCCGGTCTCTCAGGTTGTTGCTGATCATCAAATTGATCATGCACTACATCATCTGGGTTGGGCCTTTTTCGTACTACACTGGACTGTCTACTGTTGTCCACTGTTGCTGTGTTGCCAGTACCCTGAGACATTGATGTTGTAGGCCTTTCTTGAGGTCCTATTTCAGCAACAGCAGGGACTTGTTCACTGGTGGGTTCATTTGCATCTGTGGCGGCTGACAGGTCTGATGCAGTTTGTGCAGTGTTCTTATCTGGCCTGGCAGTATCTTCCTTTTGTTGCTGTGCTGTAACAGCTGCTTCCTGAAGCAGCTCCTTGATGCTTTGCTCCCGAGCAAGGTCTTCAGCTGACTTGCCATTCTTGTTCTTTGAGGCTGGATCTGCCTTGCGCTTTATCAGCAGCTTCACTAGCTCAGCATTGCCTGCAGGCAGTGTATCAAACTCCAAACTGGCAAGAGATCCCAACATGGGGCCAGTGCATGCTGCTTCTATGTTTTTGGTAACAGAAGATGTATGGTTCAACAGGGATGGTCTCAGCAAGGGGCATACATGCATGAGGGAGCCAACCGCCTTTAGACGCCTAGTTTGGGTCAAAATTACCTGACTGCGAAGCAAACATAAGTGCTGTCATGCCCTTCCTGGTCTTGCCATTGATGCTTGCACCTGTGCAGCCAATCACACCTCAATCTCAGGGCACATTTAAGCCGCGATGTCGCTGCACATAAGCGCGCTGGGCTACCTTCATTCAGCAAGAACCTCGCAATTTCAGCATGTCCCTTCTGTGCAGCAAAGTGGAGAGCTGTTGTGTCGTCCATGGCTGCAGCGCCCTTGTCGGCTCCTTCAGCAACAAGGACTTTGCAGCACTCAAGCTGGCCAGCCCAAGCAGACAGGTGCAAGGGTTGGCGAGAGTGTTTGTCTCTGGTAGACACGCTGCTCCCTTGCGCCAGCAGCTTTGTAAGCTCGGCAACATTGCCCTCCCTGGCAGCATTGTGCATAGCTAAGCTCATCCCGCCACCCTCAGTGATCAGGTGTGGGTGTTATGGGTAGAAGGCAACACTGCAGAAGCTGCAACGGTGACCGTTCTGCAAGCTGACTAGATATGGTAACGGCACAGATCCCCAGACTCTAAAGCCCGTACGTGCAGTGGTTCTAAGGGCAACAGCAGAGTTTTGGTGCCTTTACACTGCACGGACCTATGATGTACGCAGATGAGCGCATGGCGTGCATGCTTCATATGGCAGAGGTGGCATGTTGCTCATGGGCTTAGCACCGAATAGTGTGGTAGTAACATTCACCGCCGGTACTCTACACTTGTTTTGGTGCCGCAAAGACATAGAGCATTGCTGACTGTGGCGTCGCAGTACAGGAAATAGGCAAAACCGTGATCACAACACTCATCACCTGTCTGTAGAGCGCAACAGTGCCTCTTTGAGGTGGTGAGTCTGTGCAGAACCCTGGGACTGTCAATGTCTTGGAGTCAGCTGTCTGTCCGCAGCCAGTTGCGCACATATGCGGTACGCTGCACCTATATGCACAAAGCTCACCGCTTGCACGCAGATTCAATGCAGTGTAGACACTCGATGTACCACACCTGAGTTCACCTTCCTTTGCAGAAACGATTCCTTATCGCAGGAGCAGCAACAAGTGCTGGCATAGTTGCAGCTTACAGGAATGATCTGACGCAGCTTCAGTTTGACACCTTCAGTGCCTTTGGTCCCTTTCTGAGGCTTCTAGATGCTGAGTCGTCTCACAATGTGGCTATATGGACAGCCAAATATGGCATAGTACCACGGGATCGCAGGCCAGACAGCCAGTCTTTGGGCGTGTCTGTGTGGGGCAGAGATTTCCCAAATCCTATAGGCATGATGACAATCTGAGCTGCATGGACTCCTCTGATACCTGTCTGCAGGCATGGTAGTGTGTAAGCTCTGCTTGTACCTGCAGGCTTAGCTGCAGGTTTTGACAAGGATGCTGTGGCAATTAAGGGACTCTTAGGTCTAGGATTTGGCTTTGTTGAAGTTGGTGAGCTCTTCTGCGCTATACTTGACCTGGACAACCTGCAAGGCTGCTATGTGCATAGCTGTTTCAGGACTAGCAGTCCAGAGCGCCCTGGCTGAAGCTTATAATTTGCAGGTACAATAACGCCTCTACCGCAGCCAGGCAATCCAAAACCAAGATCATTTAGGCTGCCAGAATTAGGGTGGGTCAATGCATGCTATGCCTTGTTACCCGTTGCTCATGCTGTTTTTACCAGCATGCTATTTGTGCCGGACAACATAGCAAAAGGCAAGATGTATGCATGAAGCCTCATTTGACCGTGCGTCTGGGCGTCAGCCTTTCTTCAATTGCCTGCAACGCATGCTCTAGCAATGTGTGTAGTGTGTGCATGCATGCTGAACAAGTTCATTAAAAGGACGGTTTGCAAGACCGGTCAACTGACTGTTTATTGTCGTAGGGGCGTCATCAACAGATATGGCTTCAACAATGAAGGCGTAGATGCAGCATCACAGCGGCTTGACAGCATACGGCAACAAGGCATAGTTGGCCCTTCAACACCAGAGGTGCCTAGAGGGCTAATAGGCGTCAACCTAGGCAAAAACAAAACCAGTGAAGATGCAGGAGCAGACTACTCTATTGGAGTGTCCAAATTGGGGCAATTTGCAGATTATCTAGTCATCAATATCTCTTCGCCAAACACCCCAGGTATGTTAACCTCGTCATGCGCTGATACCTGCCTGCGAACCTAGTAAGTGAATGTTATGCAGCGCAAGCAGCATGCATTGCTGCAATGTGCTGTGCAATGTGTGTCATCCCCCAGCATGGCGTACCAAAATTGGGTGGCTTAGTCAGCATCAGTCGTGCTGCAACTGCAATTAACCGTTGGCGCTGTACTGAGACCTGACAGCAGCATGTGCGATCTGTTCATGCCATTACCGATGGTCAAAACAATGGGCAAATGCGGCGGTTTTCTGTCATGATCAGTGTGACAGCAAAATAAGCAACCCCAGCACCTGAACAAGCATCAGACTGCTGATCACGGTGATCATCTGCTGCAGCCGCAACCAGTGCTTCCACATGTCTCATTTGAAGACATGACCCAACCTACTAGAACTGGCAATCATTTGCCACAATAGTCCTACTGAGCTACTTCATCATGTTCAGATTTGAGGCAGCTACAAGATCACGCAGAGCTAGAGGCGCTGTCGAGAGGGCTAAGAATATACATTAATTGCAAAGGACTGACAAGCACATCCAATGCAATGTTGTGGCTAACCAGCACATGTCACCGCATTCACAGTGTCCAGGTTTGAGGGCGCTACAGGGCCGAAAGGAGCTTGAGAAGCTGGTCAAGAGGGTGAAAAACACTCGGGACCAGATGCAGTGGGGTCCTCGGGGACCCCCACCCCTTCTCATCAAGCTGGCCCCTGATCTGACAGATGCAGACAAGTCAGATGTGGCAACGGTATGTCTCAGGCTGGGTGTTGATGGGCTGGTTGTCAGCAATACCACCATCTCGCGACCTGGAGCTGTTGCCGATCATCCTACTGGCTCAGAGGTGAGATGGCTCCATTTCTGTGCAGGGCATATTTCATCGTGTGCCACACAAGCTAGCTTTCTGATACTGGGTGTACAGACTGACTGTCACCACACTCCTTTTGCACTGTCCATGACTCTCTAGATCGAAAACAAGCTTATCCAGCAGCTTTGCTGGATAGTGTCCTGATGGATGGTACCGAAAATTGTAGTGATTGGTAAGCCCCCATTCACATACTGTACACAGTTCCATTGGAAACCAGCATGCATGCACTTGGCACATGATTGTGACACAACTTCAGGCCTGGTTGAGCAGCAAGATGCGCACTTTGATGGCAAGAATCATTTCAATATCAGTATGATGTCAATGCAAGACGCTTGAATCGGAAGAGCAGTTTGTGGCGTTTGGAGGCCATAAGACTGCCAGCGCAGACTAATGATTTTCTTGCTGGATTGAATCCAGTAGCAAATCTCTGCAACTCTGATTTGCACGGTTCAGGTTGGTGGGCTCAGTGGTAAGCCTCTATATGACCTGTCAACAGCAGCCTTATCAGACATGTACCGGCTGACTAAAGGCAAGCTACCCATCATAGGGTGTGGCGGGGTCAGCAGTGGGGAGGACGCCTATCGCAAGATCAGGGCCGGTATGTGTTCCACCATCTGCATGGCTTGCTGGAGATCTATGTTTTACACAACATCATGTTGCGGAACAGGTCGATAGGTATCTGATAGTGGCATGAGTTATCTTTTATAAAATGCACAGTTGAGTTTCATATGTCTGCCTTTGCAAGCAACTGTCCTAGTACATTTTGACCTGCCGTTTTTTCCATCCTGTACTAGGTCTTCACAGGTACTGACAGGTACTGGCAGATATTGACAAACTTTCAAGGCGTCCACTTTCAATTACTCACATGTGCTGTGTGTGTGATGCAGACTCTGGCGCCCTCTGTTTTGCAATGGCAGGCGCGGCCATCATGACAGTTGCTTCCTAGATGCAGAGGCACTTCTCTGGTCTGACAACCTTCTTGCTAAAAATGTGCTTTGAGGTGCAGGAGCCACACTGGTGCAGTTGTATACAGCTTTGGCATATGAAGGGCCGTCCATTGTACCAAAGATGAAGCAGCAGCTGGCTGCCTGTTTGCAAGAAGACGGATTCAGCTCTGTGCAAGAAGCGATAGGGGCTGATCACCTTATAAAACAGAGCTAGCTAGAGCTCATATATAGGCAGTGCACTCACTCTCTATGCTGCCTCGTGGACCTGCGGGCCCTGCTCATGCCTGTGGATTCATCCTGGCAAGCATTTGGGGTGAGACTGCTAGATGCTTGTACAGCGGTGGTCAGCTGCGGTTTAAAAGCGTGTTTACTATCCTCGTTAGTCGCAAAATTCGCAAGACTCAGGGTGCGCTTGAAGGGAGGTTCACAGTGCATCGCGAACATAACCAACAGCGCAGAAGAGACCTCAAAGGTCAACATACTCTTCTCGTCGTTGAACGCGCTGTTTGGAGCAGAGTCTGCTGGTGGCATCTATCAGGCAAGTGGTGAGCGGGGCCCACCGAGGCACGTCTGTGCCGCAGATGCGCGTTTGAAGTTGGATTGCGTCCCGAGGAGCTTCAGTATCAAGCAGGTGCGTTGCTTGACCAATTATAAGCCTTTCTGCGCTACCTTGCAGCTTACCAGACTGCACCATAGCTTTCGCTGCTGTCTCTAGCTGACCTACTGCAGAGGACTTGAAAGGCAGACATCGTCCTGTGCTAGTTGTGCACGATGTTCCGCGAGCTTTGCAACGTCGAAGCACTGCTCTAGCATGCTACGACGCCTTCAGTCGGTGTCGAGCTTGAGGTGTCCTCGGGCATGCTTGCAAGTTTTCAACGGGACGCTTGTACCTGCATATGTGCAATCGTATCACCCATAAGATTGCAGGCATCACGCATGGCAGGCATCCCACATTCCTTGCTATTGTGCCCGTGCGGACAAGTGTGACCTACGGGCATACACAAAAGTTCCAACCTCTTGAGGAGTTCCAGTCACAAAATACAGGTCAGCATGTTACAGGCCATCAAAGCATCCTGATCGTGCACGTTGCTGCAGGTGCTGTGAAGCAGAGGCAGCCAGAGATGCATTCCAGCAGAGCTTACATGGGTGCCCTGCTTCTGGTGGCCCTTGCTATGTGTAGCCCTGTGCCCCTCAATGGCTATGTGATAAGAACAGCATCAAGTAAGCGCTTAGACAACACATATCATGACAGTGCCTTCTGGGTTTCAAAGTCTTTGACACAGCTCTTGTGTATTTGTTAAGCCCTGCTGCATTTTGTCTCATGCTGGCATGCAATTCTTTTCTTTGGCTCATTGTTATGCTCTTGCACTTCTGTCAGTTCTCAAGTGCACAGACAGGCTGAGCTGTTCCTTCAGAATTGCGCAGAGTCCTGTGCACATTGCATATTTTGCAAGATGACCTGTGATGGCTCAACAACTTGATGTCCAGCAGTTTGCCAAATCAGCAGACATGCATTCACAGCTCATGCATGTCTGTTGAAATCAAAACAGCAAGCATGCCAACCATACATACAGCCACATTCAGCTCCTGTTTGAAGTGTCATTCCTTTCTGTCTCACCTATGATTGTTCTGCTGCAGCATTTGCGACAGACACGAAGACTGCCTCATCTGTTCCAGTGGCCACAGCTGCAGACGCAACAACCGACTCAGCTGTTCCAGTGGCCACAGCAGACGCAACAACCGACTCAGCTGTCCCAGTGGCCACAGCTGCAGTTGCCGCCACGCCAACAGTCAAGACACCAGCAGCCACCACCGCTCCTACACCTACCCCCACCATCAAGGTCCCACCCCCATTCACCGTCCAGAACACCGTCAACACCACCACTGACAACAGCACAGACTCAGCCGACACTGCTTTGTACTCAGTGCTGCGCATCATTGGCAGTGAGGTCACTCCCTTCAACTTGGCTCGCCAGAGCACTCTGTTGAATGCTTTGGGTCAGGTCATCAGCACTGTGGACTTTGGGAACATCTCCATCAGTGACGTGAACCCAGTGTATAGCTTGAGCAGCTTGAGGAGGAGGCGAGTGCTCCTGGAGGCCACCTCACAGCAGGTTAGTCACTTCAGGCAATCCTTTCCATTGCTGCGGCTGATGCGTTGTACAACAGCAGGTCAGTGATGTCGAAAACTGTTTGGTATTTGTATGTACACAATGTATCTCACAGCACTTTGGTGCAATCACTCATTCTTTAATGCTTCTGTCCAAAGAGCGTGTGTCGGAGGGTACTGCTCAGCAGGTGAGTGATGCTAGCAAGCGCTCTCCCCTTTTTGTCAGTTGGCGTATGTACATCAAATGTTCAAATGCCAGCTGAGGCTGTGATCTAGCAAGCCAAAATTGCATCAACTTGACAGAGTTGCATCTGGCATGATGCTGGGACAGTATCACCAATGATCGTCATTCGCTGGCTTGACTGAAGCAAACAAAGTGTAGCGTACAAGTACTCATGACATCAGTATCATTTTGTCCATAATTACCTTGTTTGGAGCACTAATTTTGCAACTTGTACCTAGCTGGAACAGCAATTTGTTACACAGTATTGCATGTCACAGGCTCACCTGAGGCCTTTTTGTTTTGATTCTTGTTTTTGGTGTTTGTATCTCTGGTTGTGCCAGTGCTCAGGTGATGAAGTCTTATGCAGGATGCCTTCAGGTAGCTGCATAAGTTGTTTCATGTAGCCTTCCATACTGCCATGCTTCTGCCCTTAGGCAGGCTCAGCTTGGGCGTTGGTCAACGGTCAGCTTAGGTGCTGCTTAGCAGGTACCATGGAGCCATGATCTGCTACACCTATCTATACAGAAAAGGCCATATACAACTGTGGGTTCACAGCAGGCCCAAGCAGCTTCTTGTGTAGCTACTCGTGATGGTTAAAGTGCCCCACATTGACTAAGCTAGTGGTATCTGTTGCAGGAGATGTTGTCTGGTCCCCGGCGGGCTCTGTTGGCAGATGCCTTGAGCAACGTGGCTGATGTGACTGTACAAATGGTGGCAGATGACAGCTCAACTGTGCCCGCTGTTTTGACTGAGCTCAACTACTCCATTGTCAACGGCACCCTGGATGTAAGCTCTCCCCCCCCTCCCTCCCTCCCTCCCTCCCCCCGCCCCCCGCCCATACATATTTGTCTCACACGTGCAGCAAAGGTGCATTCTTGACACACAGCTGTAACTGTACACATGCTACAGGTTATGGCTGGCATGAGATTGACTGGGAAGGTGTCTAAACTGCAACGCTTTTAGTAGCTCTGGCATGTAGCCACGTCACACACGCATGCCCACTCCTTGCAGTCAGGTCCAAGCTATCATTAGCTGCACTGTGCCTCATAGCAATGCTGCCATTGACAACCATGTGCCCTACAGACAAGTTTCATGCTATGCGTATGGACATGCCCACATAAGGTAGTCAGCCTTGTTGGCACTGGCAGGCTGGCTGACGTGAGCCTTACTACACAGACACTGTCATCATTGTTGATCCAGCTGTGATTTTGCTCTGCAGACCCAGCTACAAGACTTGGGGGAGACGAGCTGGGCTGTGCAGCTCATGTACACCAACATCACCACCCCTGGTGGCATCAATGCCACTGTCAAGTCCTACTGCCATGACAAATTTGGACACTGGTGTCTAGGTAAGCTGTGTGTACAGTGCTATACATAGATTGCTAGGGCCATTGACTCACTCATCCTTACTGGGACTGCTTGTCATGGTAGAGAAGTCTGTATGTGGGACTGCTCTTGTATGGCCAGGTTTTCTTAAGAGTGATATTCTAACTTGAAATGACCTTGTTGCCATTAGTTGTTGCATGAGGAGCTTGCAACAGTTTGTTGCTTGCCAGACTGTCATGTTGCATGAATGCAACTGCAACAGTGACAGCCACAGCCAGATGATAGATAACAAGTATGCTGCAGTATCTGGCAAGTAGGCCAACTTGTCTGTGCAAGGCTCATGCTGTGCAGCAATGCACAGCTTCAGATTGTAAATTACTGTCGAACCATTGCAGGATCCAAATGTTCAACACATCACAAAGGGCTAAATGACACCTGTGTGCACTGCTGTTGCAGACAAGTACAAGCACCTGTCATCAGCTGGCATCCGGGGTGTGATTGCTGGTGGCATCATTGGCATCATTTGTGTTGCAGCTTTGGCACTGATCCTGAAGGATCTTCATGGTGCACGTAAGATGAAGGTAAGTCTGTTTCGCTGGACAACAGGCACTGAGTAGTTCGTGTCCTGGAGGCATGCCTTCAGATTCCGCATCTCACAAACCATCACCTAGCCCAGGCAGTCATTTGTTGAATCACAGCGTAGTGAAGCAAGAGCACTGTTGCACTCAAGGCTGGAGTCAGTTTGCATCACAGGCATCAATGCTGTGTAACCTGTCCTGCAGGACAACGAGGTGGTGTACAACCCCCAGACTCCCAACCTGGGTGGTGGTCCTGGCACTGGCAAGGCGGGTGCTGTGGCAGGTGTCACGGCTTTGACAGCAACAGCAGGTGGCACGCCTTCGAGTGCACGCAATGGCACTCCGACTGCAGGCTACACAGGTGGCTTGGCACCAGTTGGCCAGAAGGTCCGCAGAAAGTCCGGCGCATTTACTTCTGGTGCCGTCACTCACCCTGCCTCCCTCGCAGCTGCTGGCAAGCCTACTGGACTGGAGGAGATTATTTCCAGCCCTAGCTTCTCCCGTGGCAACACACCCGGCACCACACCCGCCCACGCGAGCGGTTTGTGATTGCATGCGGATGTCTGAAATCATCTTGCATTGCTGACCACAGTGCACCTTGGAGGTTTGATTTGCGTAAAATGCGGCCTTTAGAAGCATGTCTGTGTTTACTGCTTAAGTTCAACATCAGGCACTTACTTGCAAAAACTATGAATTGCAAATCATGGGTGTAATGATGACTTTGCATTGCCTGGTATTGCAAGCCCATTTGTTATGAACTATTGTTGCGAGTTCAGTCCAAGCCTGAGTGCCAATGTAAGGTGCAAGCCAGGTTGTCATCGTACATGCAGAAGCAACCTGAATATTGTCAAATGCTGAAGTCTCAGCATGCAGAGCAGCACTATGCATCACCGCATCAAAACAAAAGCAGCTGAGCTGTCACAGCATATGCTGTTGCGGATGCACCACAAAAGGCAGCATGCCTCACTCACATTGACACAGAATGATAGCACAATGCATGCCCTGCCAGATGATGGGATCTGTGTGAGATACTGTGTAGTTTAGCTAATCATCATCATGAGGCTGCACCAGCATTGCTGCCTGAGGCGCAAGATTCAGCTGACTAATGGTCTGCTGCAGCTTCTCAGGTCCATAGATAACCTTTGGGAAAGTGGTTGCTAGGCTGTAAGTCATGCTTGTCAGCTGCTCCAAAGAGTCCACAAAGTCATAGACAACCTGCGGCAGAACAAGACACAGTCACAACAGAGGCTTAGAACGTGACATCATCTGAGCTTTGTTGCGTCTCTGGGAACATTGAGTGCTGCTGTGCACATGGACACGTGCACATTATGCATGCTGCTGGCATAACCTGCTTATCTGGCAAGCTGTCAGATGCTGGCAGCCCAAATCAAAAGCAACTGAAGCTAAAAGCAATGCAGCTTTGACGCCTGCGATCTGTAGACTGCATTGACCACAGATGTAGGCCTCTACGCACAGCATTGTACATGCACAACATCTAACTGACTGGGGTGGAAGTCAGCAAAGCATCACGACAGTTGAAACTTTGGCCACCTTACCAGGAAGCATTCAACACAAAAGACAACACATGTTTCGGGCAAGACTGTCTTTACAACCACCAGGGTGTACTAACATTCTTGAGCACATGCTTTTACTGATTCAGGACTGGCAAGCCACAAAGGCCTCAAGGAGTGGTGTGCCCATGACTGTTACCTGCAAAGGCTGGTCAGCCAGGAACCTGCGCTGGGCAGTTGAGCCATCAGGCAGCCTGATGCGAATGGCAGCTATGTCGGGGCTGCCTGCTGGGGGCTCTGCCTGCAGGCCTGCCTTCTTGTTTGCCTTTCGCTGTTGCAGGGCAGAAGCCAGGTCAGTCTTCTTCTTCTCTGCTGCTTCCTGCTCTGCCCTGCATTTAGATGCAGCAGCAAAGTCATGTGCCGTTTGCTTTGTAAGAACTGAAGGTCTCATGCCATCTTGCTTATTGAATGGCAACAGCCAGGCTAGTCTTCCTCTCTCTTGACTGCATCCTGCCACTGTCCTGCGCAGATCTGTTTTAGAAGCCAACAGTCCTGTACCAGATCTTTAGTGCTGTACCAGATCCTTAGTGCTAAGGGATCTGGAGCTTGCTTCAATCAACGAACATCAGCAGTCTGGATACAACAGCATCAGCAGGTGCAGTGGACACTGAAGTTGGGCGAAGTCTTGCTAGCAGGCTGCCAATGCCTGCAAACCCACTGTTCTGTCTAATCTTGTATTGAGGTCAGCTTTGCTCTTAGCCATAGCATGCTCAGTACCAAGGCAGACTGAAAACAAGCAAGGCTATTTGCTGTATAATATGCGTGTGCAAGATGCCAGATGGACAGCATCCTAGAACAAGGACACAGGAAAGATCATAGGTCTCTTGTCTGGCAGACCATGCTCTTGATGCAATCAAACTGGATTGCATGAATATCAGACCGGGGTACAACGTATGACAATGCAAAATGATGCCTTTTAAAGATGACATTACAAGTTTGCCGACAGCCAGCCAGCTTATGGGCATGTGCCACAGCAGCCATGTTGCTGAGGACAAAAGCTTCCGCAATGTAGAGCACAGACTGGTTCAGTGGTTTGAGGGTGTGCAGACTGATTGCGGTCGGCACCGAATTTACCACCAGCACACAAGCAGACTTAAGTGTTGCAACAGACGCGCCCAGGCTTTGTACTGCTGGCACACGCATGTGCAGGCAGTCCAGACAACGCTCTACAGGGCAGCTTAAACACGGCTCTTGCCTTTCAGCATCTTGGGCTTGCTGTGCTGCTCGCTGTTGCTCTTCTTGAGCTGCTCTTTCAGCGACACGCTGCTTCTCTCGCTCCTGGTCAGCAAGCAAGCTACGCTGGTACTCAGCATCCTGCTCCTCCCTCAACCTCCGGTTCAATTGCTGCATCACAATTCTGCGGTGTCAGCACTTGGGCATCTACACATCTGGCAAGTCTTTGAAATCAACGAAATGTACTGCTCCATGGTCTATATTCAGCAGTCCCGGTAAATGCATAGCTGCAAAGCGATTAGTAAGCAATGGTGGGCTGACAGGAACTTCTGACAGTATTGCTGTCAACACATTGATAGCACTGTAAACACATGTTGCTGTAGCAACGGAAAATTAGCTGCCATCTGACCTGAGGTTGGATGCATGTAGGCTGTGAAGAAAGTCAGCAGGCATCCAGCACAAAAATGCAAAAGCCATGATGCAGCCTACGCAGACCTTTGCTAAGGCCAGTTGAACACGCAGCACTTCCTTGTTGGGTGTGTAGAGCAGACTGGTAAGGGAAGCATGCTGGCTTTAAATGGACTGAGAAAAGAAGCACTGACCCTTTCATTGTGATCTGCCTGGTCAGCCACAAATTGCGCCCCATGCTCTTCCACAGCAGGTTGCAGCATCTGCATGATGTCACTGGGTGTCGCAAGCCCCTCTGAGCTGGCCACCTTTTTGGTTCGCGCATTTGAGCCTGAGAGTAGCGCTACATAGGGATAGTGCGCCACATGTAGCTGGCTGCTGAACTGCGTTTCATGATGGAAACAGTGAGTCCCACAAGACGCCTGCCATGTAACATGTTTGTGACATTGAAATACGCTTTGCTGAGAGCAGGGCAGACACATTGCAATAGTGATAAGCCACTGCATGCTTGAGTTGAGCTTGTTGAACGATTGCACTAGACGGCATTGGTGCCTAACTGCATCATGTTTTATGCCTAATAATAATAATAATAATAATTAAAACGCTTTCCAGCTCATGATGAGCTAGGTACGTGCAGGACAAGTCTTGTCTCTCCAGAGCAGCCTTTCAATGATGTTGCATTACGTGATTGTCAAAACTGTCGTATTAGTAGGCCTTATAGGGATGTTTTATGCCTGCAGACATAAACCCACGTGGGGACCTGCATCAGCACTGTCTGTGTTCCTTGTACAAGCTGCAAACTTCATCAGTGAAGGTCAGTGCAAACCAAGCAAGGAAAGAGGGCCTGGCAGCTTACTGTGAAAGGGTCGCTTTTATGTATGTCCCCTCCCCAGCACAAAAAGGTTGAATTGACATACTGGACAAAGTCTGGGTCACACAATGTCTGCCGGCAAAACTGATCTGTATCCTGCATACACGACACAAGCTTTGGGCAGCGTTTGTTGTAACTCAAGAGCTCAGCAGACATCATGTTGAATAATGATGAAATGCAGCTTCCAGAGGAGCAGTCTTGCCTGAACCTGTTGCAAGGTTCAGTGCATGTTGGTGCACTCGTGTCAACTGTCTGTTTCGACTGTCTGCAGACAGTCAATCTGGAGCAGAAGATACCTCATGGTCTGGAGAGTGTAGATAGATGAACAGAAACTTGTACTGCCTATGTGCCTGCACAGCAGCATCCTGCCAGCTGGTCTCCAGGAAGTCTGGGCAGTTGGCACCATAGCGCTGTTGCAGCATTTGCTTGAAGGTGGCTGCAGATTGTGGAGGGTCCTCATATCGATTGCCTTGTAGGAGCATCTGGGTAGCTCCTGCACCCAAGTATTGGTGTTTGTGCACACAGCAAAAGTTTGCAAAAGCTGACAAATGAAACTTATGCGAATGTGCAGAAAGCTGCACATCATATAAGGTGCTGCCAGGAGGTAGCATTGAGAACATGCTTGAAAAGGAGGCCCCAATTGACCTGTATTGTGTGCCTTTGTACAGAAATATGTCAAACAACAGACCCTTGCTGCGATTTGCAGGGTGGCGAGTGTACACAGGTGCATGGCTAATTGAAGAGCCAGATAGACATGTGAGATGCAAGTTGCCGTGCAAGCACACTTGATAAGGTTAGAAAAAGAAATGGTGCTAACTCACCTTGCAAGGTGCGTGTAATTGACCGTGGCAGGACTCTGCTTCCTATGCTTGTGGTGCAAGAATACCCAAAGCGGACAACTTCAACAATGACTTTGACGCCAGCGCCTAATGCCATGAGTGGAAGCTGGACAAGCCTTTGAAACAGGCCTCGCCTTTGTCGTCTTGGGCGATGTGCAGCAGACTGAGGGGGTGTAACAGCCTGTGGGAGCCGATGAGTCGCAGCAGCAATTGAGCGATGTTGCAGCGCCTGAGGAGCTTGATCTGAAGGGCAAGTCAGAGCTGGATTTCTGTTTCACAAAACAGGAGAGGTGTGCACGTCGAGCCTAGGCAGTTTCCTTGCATGCTTGACAACGTTCAGTAGCACGTTCTGCATTCAACCAGAAGTGTCCTTCCAGGTGCGCACCGTAGAACATAGCTACAGCGCGGTCGAGGTCGTAGTTAGCTGCCTCAAGGTAAAAGGAAGCTTCAGTGTCACTGCAGTTGGTCAGGGAGACGAACTGAGACACGACCTCGTTACGATCCATAATGGATACCAGATCTCGGTCTGTTTGCGTTCCTTGAAGCCAAGCTAGCCTCACATCAGGCGCTCGGCTCAAGTGATCTTTCGCTTGCAAGCAATGATCTGCAGCTTCGGGCTGCTTACCATCAGCAACGACACGAATCACCACTGTCGACTCAGGATTGCATCACGCACTACTGCGCAGACGGAATTACCGATGCTGAGCGCCACGATCATTGTATCACAGCTACACAAGTACTCGATATCAGAAGACAGCGATGAAGAAGAAGTGCATACCTTACCAAGCGAGTCCGCCATATCTGAGCCACATCTGAGCACGCCTGAACCATACTTGCCACAAGCATTTGACATGTAGTAAATTACCTGTCGAATCTGTTGTTGCCCCCACATCCAGCAGTTGGTAAGTGAGTACCTACACAATGATTTCAAGAAGTTGCTATAGGATGCCACCATGCGCTCATGGCAGCAGGGAGAGAGGTCAGTGGCCATGTTGCGAGCATCACACACCTGCAGATCATATGGTAATGCCTCCCTGACAAGGATAGCTGCCAACCGCCCGCGTACTCATATACCAATGGCAAGTTGCCAATGGCAAGAAGGGCGGAAAGGGATATAAGGCGAAGGGCCGAGGGACTCTAGGCAAAGGCGGAGTTTATTTAAAACCCCAAAACAAGTTTGCTTGCACGATGCTCTTCGAGTCTTAGTCCTGGTTCTGCTATTGTTGTACGCCTTTGCTACAAAAGAGATAGACTCAGGACTTCTATAGGTACCAACTATCTTGACTGGTGCAGCGCGTTGCCGGGCGTAACTTGCTTTTCAGATTTGCAAGGCAGGTTTGACTTATGCCTCGACAAGGGCTGATTGCAGACACAGGTCAAACTATTTGAGGCTTGGGGCGCTCGTTCAGCAGTATTGGCGCGTCGCGACACCTCTGCGCATTGACGCGAGGCCAGGCTGCCTTGCAAGTCTGCCATCAGACTGTCTGTCCCTCGGACTTCAAGACAGCATCAGCTCTGGAGCACTTCGGCCTGGCACTCATGCCAGGTCCCGCTTGCAGCACAAGTATCGGCGAGGAACAGCAAGCCGAGAGCAATGACCAGCCCAGTGTCATATGCCCAGCTGGACAAAAGCCATCCTTTATGACAGAGCTTGAGCCTGGGTCCGCGCTTTACTTCAAGGCATTTGTAAAGGACGAGAATGGCGAAGAGCTGAAGCTGAGGTTCCCAGGTGGGTAACCAAGCACGGCGTATTGCTGTCACTGCCTCACTGTAGCAGCTGGAATCTCCTGGAAGCTGTCTGTTTGCAAAAGGTGTGTTTATGTGTGCACAGCGTGCAAAGAGACCACAAACAAGGATCTTATCCAGTGGGTGTCAAGGTGTAGCAGCAGAATCTGGCGAGGATCTCTTGCCAAGGATGCCTGGAGCAAGGTGTCAAGTGGAGAAGGAGCGTGGCGCCCAAAGAAGAGGCAAAGGGCTGTTGGCAGGCCTAGCAAGAAGAAGGGCCCCAAGCTAGATAGTGGTAAGCTACTGCTGTGCATGCTGTTCCTGTTGTCCATAAAGCTGCATCCAACAAATTTGTGACAACCCTTTCACAGCATGTTGCATGACCGGCAGCTGGTGTGAAGCTATATATGTAATTGGTTTATCTGACCATTCAGTCTCCTTTTGTTAGCACCTGGCATTGTGTATTGAGTGCCTTTAGTCCTAGTATGTGACCAAATATGCCTACGCTTGCAACCCTGAGTGTCAAACACACAAAAACATGCCCAGTCCCCAACACCTACACATGCCAGTGTTCAGCCATTGTCAACCCATTTTTTGGTCGTCTGCCTTGCCTGTAGCTGCCTTCACGCCAGACGCCCGACCACAGCTGTACAATCAGCGTTGCTGCTGGTTGCCCCAAGTGGGCTTTGCTCTTCAGGTCCGCAAACCAATTCAATCACATAAAGGCATACTTGTATGCATGCATTGCCCCTAGTGCACCTTTGCACCCACATTTGCGTTTGCTGGTCAGGTGTGATGCGAGCGTCCACCAGTGATCAGGCAGAGGAGCGCCAGGATTGCCTAGAAGGAAGTGCAGAATGCCCTGACAGGAGTGATGGCAACATGGCCACATCTCAGGCACGCTGCTGCTCACTGTGATGCTGATGCATTGTGCCTGAAGTCTCTGCAGCATGGGCGTTTGCCCTTTATACAAGGTTGTGACTACCCAGAACTGTTGCATTGTGTACATATACCTGCGCATAGCTTGGGCAACTTATAAGGCCTCTTGCACTCAGAGCAGGGCTTCATATACTGGGCATGACTGCCTAGGGGCTCTGACATGACACGAATAGCTTTTCCCTCCAAGTCAGATGGGCGCAGCAACAACGCAAGCATAATGCCTGAGCTGACTGGCTTGCAAGCTCACACTAGGCCTGGCAGGGCCAGCTCACCTTGCGTGTCTGTAGCTCTGCAGCTGTACTTAGTCCTGCCATGTATATTGACCTCCTTCATGCTCAGGTGCTTTGAAAGGCTTCACATGCTGAAGCAGCTGACCGTTTGGCTTCTTAGGGGATTGCCTTGAGCTATCTGGCCTGTTGTAGTTTGGACTTCTCTTGACATGCTTATAAATAATGACAAGCCTCTGATATGGCTGACAGGTTTGCTGTGAAAGCACCATTTCGAAGCCCAAGCTTCAGGCCAGCTGTGCAATACTATTACCAGCTGACCTGAGAACCAAAACCCAGCTTTGTTTCAGGGGCAGCTGTCAATATGTGCACCCTTTAGTTTTTTGTAGCCATAGGCTGACACACATACATCACTTTTAAGCTCACAACAATGCTGCAGGAGACCATCGTGTTTCATGACTTGCCATATGACCCCTTGGCGGCATGGTACTACAAACAAGATGAAGGCTCTGGTGGCATTGATGAGGCTGATGTGATGAAGACCGGTGACAATGCTGCTGACAACGCTGCTGACAATGCTGGTAAGAATTGGATGTTGCAACACCTACAGTGCAGTTTGTCACAGCATCTCTGCAGCTGAAAGCTCACTGCATTGCACAGTTTGGGCTCAGCTGATTTGCTGCAGTGCTTGCTACAGCTTTGCTGCATGCTGGATGCTCTTAGCAGATCAAATGCTGCGGTCGCGCTGGTGCTATTCCTGCAATGACACTTGCTCAAAAGCAAGAAACGAGTGCAGCTCACAGTAAGCAGCATTCAGCGCAATCCAACCCACAAAGAGCAAAGCATCTTTATGCGTGGACCCTCACTTGTGCAATCTGATCTGTGCCCTCGGCATTTTTGCATGGATGTCAAGCTGCCATTCCCAGGACGTGAGCTGCCTGTTTGAACCGGCGTCCTGAGCTAAAACAACACAGCAGCTGCATCAGCACCTCCATCAGGAGCTGAATGTAGCTGCACTTACTGACAGACAGAGTGCACAGGCACGCACAGCTGCCAGCATTGTTGGTCATGTTAGTGAAGGGTTGAGACTCACAGCTCAGACTAAATTGATATTTTGTGAAATATGTGCAAGATCATAGGGGGCCTGAGAATGCTATACAGCACATTGAGATACAAGTCCATATCAGAATACAGCCTCATTGTGGCTACCCTGTCATGTCACTGAAACCAGTAACATGAAGATTGCTATGTGTCAGTGCAGGCTGTGAGACCAAGCTCCAGGGAGGGAAAGCAAAGCATGGCGGCAAAGCACCACATGCTGGGTCAGCGTTGGAAAGAGATGACTCTGCAATGGAAGAATCCCTGGTATGCCCCTTGCTGACGCTTGCTCTATCAAAGAAGATCTGCAAAAGTATAGCTTAAGTGAACATACAACTTTGATGAAGGCGTCACAAGAAAACGACCTTTTGTCTGAAATTTGACCTTACAGACTTTGTTGAGACAGCTGCACCAGTCATGTTTGGGTTCACATCAAAAAGCGCAAACAGCCACTGACCTCAACCCATGCACTGTGGAATTTGGTTGTGAAGCCCAGATAGACTGTGAAATGTGAAATCTGATTTAGTCAGTAATACAGTGCTATCGTACTTGATTGACCTGATGCTCAAGATGCTGCAGATAGATTGTGAAATGTGAAATCTAATTGAGTCAGCAATACAGTGCTATAATACTTCATTGACCTGATGCTCAAGATGCTGCAGAGTCAGACACAGACGAGACCCTTTGGCAAGCACTGCTTGTAGCATAGGATGCATGTGATACACACATGCCATTACTGTCTGTGTTTGCATCTGTGGCTGGCGTGCCTCACAGACATCTGACCTGGGGATGTATGTTATTTGTGGCAATTACTGCAAAGAGGCAGTCACCTCTGGCATGCTTTGCGACCCAACCCAATGTTCAGCTTTGTGCATGTTGGCATGCAGTTGAGCTCAAAACATCTCACTTTGCAGTGTTGAGTCTGAGTCACACAATCACGTCCGACTCAACATTAATGCTTTTGCAGAGCAATGGCATGCAGACCAAAAGCGTCTCGAGGCCAATTGGCAGAAAGGCCGATGTGGGGATCCAGTCAGGGCGCGTGACCCACTCAGCTGCGCCTATCAGAGTAACAATGGCATAAAAGCACCAGCAGACCAGAAATGCAGGATAGCTGCCGTTGCAACAGAACATGCAGAAACTGCATGAGTACTATCCTTTTTTTGTATTTGCCATCGTACTGATACGGCACTGTTTATCCCCCCTCCATGTGCACAGGGCAATGCCAGTCATGCATGATATGCCTGGGAATCCTACATTCAGCCAATGGAGTATGCCAGGCACTTGTTTGGTCTTGTGGTACCTGTCAAAGCAGTGTGTTATGGACACGGCTTGCTGTGCAAACTCAGCATTGCTGATCTGAAGCTCATAGTGGAGTACACACTGAGAACTGCAGTATGTAAAGTGGGCAGTGTTCCTGTCACTGACGACTGTTGTCTTTGCGGTAACCTTAAGGGCGCTGCATTGTCAAGCATGGGCTGCGGCCGAAATTACGGGTGTTTGCTGGGCAGCCTGGCCACATTCTCTGTATCAGATCTGAGCACAACGTTGTTAATACATATACATTGGCCACAACTTGAAAGCGTTGGCAGAAATTGAGCTCTAGGCATTTCTTCTTCGGCCCGTGGAGAGGCTGGCCTAGACAACGAACGAGTGTGATTCACAATGGAGGAGATGCTCATGGAGACAAACTGCCGGAATTGTACTTGCTGAGAAAGTCAACAGGAGCCGTAGTCTTGGGAAGCTCAAGCCAACATTAGTAATTGCATATGACGAGAGCCCTTGCACATGCAAGGCAGCGACTGGCAAGAAACGCACCGACGTCGAGACGGGTCGCTATGTGCACTGTGACTCTGTTCCGTGCGTAACTGAAGTGTCATCTCTGTCGCAGTACTCCAGTGGTCCCGGGACAGTTTACTAGCGCAACTTCGAAGCCCAGCGCCGATAGCTGCCGTCAAGGTGCTGTATGCAGTGTCATTGTCAACTGCCCACAAGACATAGTCTTTATGGACAAAAAGTTTTTCAACCAGCAACTCGGACTCGCGTCCGCCAAAAGGCTGCTCGGACTCAAGCAGTGGCAGTGACCCAAATCCCCACTAGCTTGTCCACTTCAAGGTGTGTCACAAGCAAGCTTGCGGAGCCAAAGATTTTGCTGTGCATGCACATGACACAGCAAGCAATTTACGACCTTATGCAACAGCTGCTTGTCAGCTTGAGATGCTCCTTGCATACAGAGTATGGGAGGCCGCATACGAGCAGTTGCAAATGGAAAAGGGTGTCTGCAACCTGATACAAAAGTATTCACCAGAGGCAGTCAGAGAGCGAGCTCTCAGCAGTCCAGATGCCACCTTTCAGATACTGGTCAGCCAACGCTAGCTTCTATCGTTGCCATTGCACTGATCACTTGCCAAGCATCTGCCAGGCAAGGCAGCATACGGCTGCGTACTCTTGAGTCACAGCTAAGTCACCGAATCTTGCTGTAGGTACGCGGTCTGACCATGACTGGCGTTCTGGGGGGCTTTTTTCTGGGTCTTGCTTGGGATCGTATCAGTGGGCAAGCAGATACACCTGGACGAGTCCAATTTAGAGCTGCACAACTCAGGTTTGCACAAAACTAGCTCATTGCATGCTGCTAGCACCGTCATTGCAGACTGCTTTGCTCTGGGCATCAATGCACATTGCTCTCAAGAAACAAAGGCAAGTCTAGACTGAAGACATGACAGCTTATGCTTCTCACCCAAATCGAGTGACTGCATCCCACAACTGACTGTCTGTAACTGCAACAGAGTTGAGTCAGTATACCTTGTGCAGCAGCTGCAAGGAACATACCTTGCATTCAGGGTACCTGTACAGGCAATCGCGTAGATGGATAGACCACCAAGTCTGAAGTATCTCTAATTGTACAAGGTCTGGACACAACCGTCCCAATCTGTACAGATGGGTCATGGTTCATTGCAGGGAGACTCTCACTTCTCTTGGGCCCTCCTTTGTGAAAGCAGGGCAGGTTTTGGCTAGCAGGCCTGACATTGTCAGGGAAGACTATATGAATGAGCTTTGTACCCTGCAAGACGATGTGCCTTCATTCCCTGATGACCAGGTAAAGCTTCAACATGTCACTTGCTACTTCCAGGTTGGGTAGAGCAGCTTGATAAGGCAGCGTCAAGTCTGCTGGCTACAAGTTGTTGCGTCAGCACACAGCATACAGAGCCTAAGGCTGATCATTGATGACACACATGGCAGCATCGTGACTGCTCGTTAGACATCAACCATCATGCTTGTATCGTTGAGCTCACTGATGGCACTGTAAGCCTACAACATATTGCAAAAGAGTTCCTAGTCAGACCAATAGCAGAGGTGTTCAGCACCATTTCTAATCTGCCCACTGCAGCAGCTTTTCTCAGGCACATGTTTGGCCAATTGCAAGGAAAGCAACCAACACCCCTGTCCTAAGTTTGCTGCTGCTGGTTGTAGGCATTTGGGATTCTCCAAGAGGAGCTAGGCCGGCCAATTGCAGAGGTGTTCAGCAGCATCTCAGAGCGGCCCATTGCTGCTGCCTCCCTGGGGCAGGTGTACAAGGCTGTGCTGAGGGAGACCGGTCAAGAGGTTGCTGTCAAGGTGCAACGGCCGGGCGTTGAACCCATCATCTTCAGAGACCTGTTCATCTTCAGAGCTCTGGCACGCCTTGTCAACAGGTGTGCTGTCTTCCTTCCCCCCCCCCTCTTGGCTTGAGATGCCAACAGACATTTTCACAGTGCAGTGTATGCTTGAAAGGGGCTCTGACCTGCCAGCTGACTGGTCTGAAAACGACTGTAGCTTATTAGAGCCGTGCAATGCCAAATCTGCATGCCTTGCAGTCATTTGTATGGATGTGTGGCCTGCAATGCATGTTGCCACCACGCTGCAATCACTCAGCAAGTATGCTCGGTCACATTTTTCAATTTATGTTGAATAGTCAGTTAGCCATGCATACGTGGTTGTTGACATCTTGCAGCATCCGCATAGATGTCCGTCAGACCTATTTCATCTGATAGTGACGTGCTCTGTCAGTATCCTGATGAGGACATTTGTCCATGTAACCTGTGTACTGCTGTTGTGCTGCAGTACATCCAAAAAGAAGTTGGGTTGCAATGCACAACTGATTGTGGATGAGTTTGGAGAGAAGCTGCTTGAAGAGCTGGACTACCTGCAGGAGGCCCGTAACATACAGGTAATACTGAGTTACTGTACATCCATGTCATGTGGACCTGCGCTTGACATACAGGTCATACTGAACTACTGTACTCCATGTCATGTGGACCTGCGCATGACATACAGGTAATACTGCATTACCATACATCATTGTCATATAGACTGATGTGTGACAGTTGCTGGCTTGTAATGCTTGCACAGCATTTCAAGGCTAGAAGGAGTAAGGGCCTGCTGAAGACACTCCCCACCCGTTGAATGTAGCCTACAGTCACAGAACTGTTTCACATCTTGCATGTCCGTTGACCTTGGCAGTAACAGATTCACAAGGATCAAATTAGGACGTGTGTCCAGATCTTTGTTTCAAGTTCAGTGTGTATAAACAACGTGATGTCATTTGGGCCTAGCTATTGACAGCATGGACGTCCTAACTTACAATTTATGTACGTCATCTACAATCCAGTCCTGCATTCTGAGATCTCTCCACAAAGTAGAGACATCTGTGATAGTCTTTAGGCCTTCGTGAGCTTAGAACACTGGCATGGAATGGACCTTTCTGTAGACAATGTAATGCTTCTGTATCCCCAATTGCTACTTGTATGCCCATCTGATACAGCTTGGTCAGCATTCGCAGGCTGGGATGTATAACATGAAGGAGGCCACGCTCTGTAGTATAGCAGGACATCACTGTGCCCACAGCTGTCATCATATGCCTGCAAAGCAACACAGCTTATGTCACGCAAATTTTAGGCTCGTGGAGCTGCTGTTGTCTTGGCCAAAGTCCAATCCAGGACCTCAACCTTGGAATCTACTCAGGATTGTACCTCCTTGAAGCTATGGGATGACATGTTGCATGAATGAAGCAATGCCATTTTGGCCTGCAGGACTTCTACAGGAACTTCAGCAATGACCCCAAGGTGAAGATCCCCTGGGTGCGGCGGGACCTGAGTGGGCCCCGGGTGCTGACGATGGAGTGGATAGACGGCATCAGGTGCACTGACCCTGCTGCTATCCGGGCTTCTGGCATGGATGTCGCTGAGTTCATCCGCTGTGGTGTTGTCACAGGCCTCCGCCAGCTTCTAGAGGTCAGCATCTGTCTGCTGCTGTGCTGTGCTGTGCTGTGCTGTGCTGTGCTGTGCTGTGCTGTGCTGTGCTGTGCTGTGCTGTGCTGGGCTGGGCAATGTGTCGTTGGCTGCTGATACCCAGTCTTGCATATGCTTTCACGCTGGCCAAACTCATGCATGCCCACAGCACAAAGCTTTGTCATTGCATGTTCAGTCCTTGTTTTGGTGCTGGCTGACATGTTGATGCTGAGCGACAGTAATGCGTGTAGAAATGTTGGATGATGCTGCTTGCAGGTGGGAAGTGTTGCCCTATGCTTGGGGCTGCTCAGGCAGATTCAGACCAAACATTGCTGCACCACTTACACATGCAGCCGGAATTTTCAACTTGACAGATGCAAACAAGCAAACAAACTTCAAACAGAAACCAAAACAAAAAGTGAAATCTGCATTGAGCTACTGTGTCTTGCTGTGTGGTCAGCTACATGCTCAGAAACTGGTTTGCATCTTGCTTCTTGCCTGATGTGCAGTTTGGGCTGTTCCATGGGGATCCCCATCCCGGAAACATCTTTGCCATGCCAGATGGCCGCATTGCATATGTGGACTTTGGCAACGTAGCAGAGCTGAGCCAGACCAACAAGCAGACCCTGATAGATGCTATTGTACACGCCGTCAATGAGGATTACGAAGGCATGGCTGATGACTTCATCAAGCTGGTGAGGTCCTGCTGCTTGCTGGCAGTCCTTTGATGTTTTGGTGGTTTTCCCCTCAGTGGTTTGTCTGCATGACTGGGTCCTTCGATTTTCATGCTGGGCAGGCCACCAGGTCAACAAGCTTGGTTGATGGATCCCTTGGCTATTGCTGCGTTCCAATCAACAGACTGCCCAACTCACACAACTTCTTGTAGTTGGCTGTCAGCCAGAAAGCCCTATCTATCAATGCCTATCTGGTCAAGTGCCCTCTCCAGCTACGAAGTCTCACAGACAACTGCTTGTCTCAGCTCTGCGCATTTGCATCCTGTCAGTGAGCCGCATTGCCCTTTACAGCTACCTTCCAGCTTGACTGCCCCCTCAGCCTGCCCCCCACCCCCCCCCCCCCATCTTTGTTGTATATTTTGTACAGCAGTTGGTGCATTCTCTTAACACCAACATGGCTGCGTACAGGGCTTCTTGGCGCCAGGCACAGATGTGACCCCAATAGCCCCAGCCTTGCAGGAGATCTGGCAGGACAGCATGGGTCGCAGCCTGGCAGACTTCAACTTCAGAACTGTAACCTCCAAGTTCAATGATTTGGTGTACCAGTACCCCATCCGGATTCCTGAGCGTTACTCTTTGGTCATCAGGTATGCACAATTCTGCTGAACCAACCAGGTCGCTTGTTGCCACCATGCATGCTTAGCATCTCCAAATGTTAACTAGCCAAGGTCTTTAGCTACAAGCATGAAAATGTCATGCATGTCACAGGAGGCATAAGGATGCGTGTGACTCTTAACCAGCATTCCCTGGCAAAGAATGTCAACACATGCCATCAGACCACCTTTACATCATTGCTTGAATTACATGGCCTCATCTCAATCGATCCCAAGCTTGCTCACCTCTTCCCATCATGCTTGCAGGGCGTTACTGACACAAGAAGGCATTTGCTTGACGCTGTCTCCAGAGTTCCACTTCTTGGAAGTAGCCTACCCCTATGTGGCTCGCCGCCTACTCACAGCAGAGGACCCCATACTGCGAGAACGTCTGTTCCAGGTCAGCTGCCTCACCTGTGTTGTCAGTCTTGCAGCCAATGCCATCAGCATCTGCTTTTCCTGCTGCTGCTGTTGACCACTGTTGTTGTGTGAAGGCGTAAAATGCTGACCGCTGTTGCTGTCTGAAGGCATCAGACACTAACCACTGTTGTTGTCTGAATGCATAAGATGCTGACGGCTGGTACTCTCTGAAGGCATAAGATGCTCAGATGTGGCTTGGTGGTCCTGGTCATGAACTCCCGTCACGCAGGCTTCTGCACTGATGCGACTGTCACATTGTGATGAGCGGTTTGGCATCTGTAGCTTGAACGCTGGCCATTGCATGCTGCAGGTTCTGTTCCAGAATGGCAAGTTCCAATGGCAGCGTGCAGAGAAGCTGCTGGGACTGGCTAAGGAGGGCAGTGGCGGCCTGGACATCACCAGCACTGTCAGGGATGCAGTCAAGGTGGTGCTGCTGGATGACAAGCTGAGGATGCAGTTGGTCAACGCCTTCACAGAAGACAACAAGCTGCACATAGATGTAAGTCTCATTGCTTGGAGCTTGTGGGTTCGAGACTGGGACGGTCGGCAACACCAGCTGTACAGGTCATGTGGATGGTCTGGTTTCTGGCGTATTCGATGATGCGTTATGTGACAAATGCAAGTCAGTGTTTCACTTGAGTGGAAATGATGGAGCACAGGGCAGTTTGCATCAGTGCTTACTGGCTTGTTTTCTGGTTGCCAAGTGCTCAGACAACACCTGTGAATTTGCAGGAGGTGCGCAGTGTAATCAATCAAGTTCAAGGAGAGATCAACACTCAGCAGCTTCTGAGGCAGACATTGGGTGATCTGCCTGCCCTGTCCAGGCAGTTCATGCTGAGCTGGTCTGACAAGATTTTGTCTTCATGAGTGCAAGGCAGCTGAAAGCGTTCTGAGGGGAGTCGCTGCTTGCAAGTGCAGACTGCAACAGCGCAAATTTTGGCTTCTGCATATTCTACGCTTTGCCGTATTTTACAAGTGTATTACTGATTGTTTTTCCTCACCTGTATATGTTTGTGTTCATGTCTGTTGCATGTTTTTGTGAATGCAACAAACATATTTGTGACTCATTTATCTGCAGCATAGTTGCTTTGCGTGCTTTGATTGAACTGATCTTGCTGACCATGCTTCTGCTATTTTGCCTCCCGGCTCTGCCATTGTGATGACTGTCGCAAAAGTAGAGTGGGCTGTGTGGCCACAGTACACAGAGCACATGTGAATGGCCTCCAGGGAGTGTCACCAAGGGTCATGCTCCATATGACGTTCTTCAAATGCAAGCATGCGTCAGGATGCTGTGACAGGCTGGAGGATTGCTTACAGGACCAATCAAAACACTCACAATCTATCTCAAGCTTGCAAAATACACTCAAGGCTCATGTTTGCTGCTATAACAACTATTCGTTCTCAAACCTCTGCCTATCAGTGCAACCGTGAAGACGTGCTTCTGCGCCGGTTTCATCAAGCAGGCACAAAACCACGCTGACAAGTAAAGTCAATAAGGCCCCATCCGCACGGCGATTTGACCGTGGGTCATGCAGTACAATGATACCTTCCACACACGTACAACTCAGCATCCACACCTCCCTCTTAGTTGGTTTCGGAGCCATTCGTTTCCTGTCCTCTCTCTTGGTCAATCCTGATCTTGCCAAGTAAAACGCACACATCGACTGCTTCTGCACGACATGAACCTTGACTGCGGAACAACCACATCGTTGATCACTGGAAGTGCTGCGCGAGCAACGAAAGCTGTGGGCTGTCGCCGGCCCAGCTATCTGCGTAGGCGACACCGTAAGAGTGGCACCTCCTGTCGTGCTATATCCACCTCCGTCTCGCGATCTCAAAACAGCATACAAACGTGGGCAGACCAGCAGGAAAAGCAATTGCAGAACTGCCGTCTCGATTCCAGCAAAGACACCCCAGTCTTGCTCACTGCAACCTCGGCACAACCTGGCCAGTGTTTGCTGAACGTGCCGGATTCGTCCTGGATCAGCCTGAAGGTTGTTGCCAATTCACCCATTGGCAACTCGGTGGCATCATTGGAGCCCTGGTTGCAGCTCGCGCTGTTTATCCTATACGGCCTGTCGCACCGAGACTCTGACTGGTCACAATACCTGTTGTCCTTGCCGACCTCATTGAACGTCCCTCTGTTATGGAGCGAAGACGAGCTTGAACTGCTTGAAGGCACGCAATTGCTTTCGACTGTGCAGGGCTATAGGTAATGTTATTCTGTCTTCTGGTCCAACAAACATTCTCTGTCACCCTGTCCTGCAGGGACTGCATGCTGCCTGGGGCGGACAACATTGCCCATGTTTCAAGCGCGCCGTGCGCTGCACAATTTCAAGTCTATTCAAACTGCAGGGACTTCTTTGATGATCGCTGGCTCGACTTGAAGGAGCATGTGTTCGGCTCAGCGCCAGACCTCTTCCCTTCAGACCACTTTTCCTATGAAAGTTTCCTCTGGGCGGTTGCAACCCTCAGAGCACATGTACATCCTCCCCTTCAAGGTTCTCAAGTTGCACTGGTTCCTCTAGCAGACTTGGTGGGTTGTCTGCCAGCGACACAGCATTTGGTTGATTGCATATTGAGAGTCTGTTCCATGCCCTGCTGAAGGCTATTCCCAGCCCCCTCAAAAGCTTTGTGCATGCAACATGCTGAACAATCGACCATGCAACACGCTGAACAATTGACCACTCCACAAATGCTCTCCTGACCTGCATGTCCTGTGACTGAGGAGAGTTCATCTTGCTGTAGGGCATTGCTGCAGGATATTGCTGTAGCGTATTGCTGTAGGTCAGCATAAGACGCATCAGCAGCATCCATAGGTCCCTCCGCTCATGCTGCCCTGGAGTGATTTAGGAGTTTGCATAACCTGCCACCACATAGCCATGATGAGCAAGTACCTGATTTTATAGAATTTGAGATGTACACAGTGTATCACTTTTGCGATGATTGCAGGTTCAGCACGCCAGGGACGGCAACAGCCAATGGAAGCTACAGCAAACTGGCTTTGGACAGAAGAGGCAGAGCCTATTGGTGGATAGCAAAACAGAGCTCGCTGCAGGAGTGCCTCTGATGATGGATTTTGGACCTGACAAGACAGATGTACAGCTGTTGCTAGACTACGGTGTGCTGGATGATGACAACCCAAAGGTGAGTCACATTGCTCAGATTGTGCCTATGATGTCAGTGATTGCATGTTAAATGGTACTGAATCATGGGCAGCATCGTGCACAGACAGGGCAACATCTTTGTCCATTGCACAATGTGCTCACACCAGCTGACTGTATGCAGATGCATTGTACTCAAGCACAACATAGCTTTGGATGTGACACCTCCTGACATTGCAGCCAACATGCGCCTGCAATGTATGTAGGCAGGTTACTTGTTGACCCTGGCCATCCCAGATGGCGACACATGCTACGATGACAAAGCAGACATTGTTGAGCTGAACGGGCTGCAAGAGAGCACAGAATTCTTGTTGCATCCTGACAGACCGCCTTCAAGTGACCTCACGTCTTTTCTGAGACTCACAAACATCTCAGGTGCACTGTTCTTTGCCCTCCATGTCCTGTGACCGCGATACAGGTGCTTTCAAGGCGGCTGCAGAAGAGGTCACAATTTCCAATGGATGGCACATTATGCATAACGATTGAGTTTGATGCAAAGTGCTGGCGTATAGCAGTACAGCAGTGCAGCGCCAGCTGCTTCGACCAGGTTCTAGCATGCGGGCAGCTGCAGCATGTGTCCGGAGTTGCCTCCATCATGCTCAGGGCAAACTTTGCATTGTATGCCTCGTCAAAATTGAGCCTTCTCTGCTTTTGTCTGTGCAGGCCAAGATGCATTCCTAATGGAAGCCTTGTTCAGAAATGAGGTCTGGGGTCACATGCAAGTCCCTGTCAGCAGGGTCAATGAAGAAGCAGTATGCCAGTCAATGATCAGTGGTTGCAGAGAAGCATTGAAGGGTTATCCAACATCAATAAACGAGGACTTATCACTGCTGCGAGACTCGCAGCCTGGCACTCGACAAAGCATGGCAATCAGGGTACAGCATCTGCTATCGTTCCACATGAATTGTCACATGCCTGTTGTGAGGATGCTACGATGCTCTGATGCCTGTTGTGAGGACGCTCTGATGCCTGTTGTGAGAATGCATCAGAGCATGACCTCTAAATGCACTCTGCTTGTACATCAACAACTGTAGCAGGGCCAAGACTTGCTCTCTGGTGATGGGGTCCTCATCTTGTGACGCTCAGTCAGAACAATACAGCAGACTGGCACCTGATTTGACATGGGTTGCATGGCAGCATTGCTGATGACTAATGCATCAGTTTTGCTAGTCGTCTACCAGAACAGGACAGTAATGTATAAATCGACTGTTGTCCAGCCAGCTTGCTTTCAGATGTCGATGTGATGCAGGCTCGCCTAGGTGAGAAGGAAACCCTTGATGTCACTCTGCGCTACTTTGAGGACAGAAGGTCCAAGCTAGATCAACTTGAGTACTATCAGGAGCGCCGCCTGAAGGGTTTGGGCTTGCTAGATGATGATGGTAACAACACATGGGATGACTTTTTCAAGGACAGCATTGCCTGACAGCATCATCAGAAGTATGAACAGCAAAGTCTACACATCACTGATGCAGCATTGCTGCGTGCACAAAGTAGACAACTATTGTGCAAGCTTATTGCCAGCATGATGGCATTCAGTGCTTTGGAGCGATTTGAGCATTTGAACTGCTTGCCGCCGCTGCTGCTGCTCAACTTTCAATGCTCAGCGTGCCGTCCTTTCTCGGCGCAAGGACAGCTGGATCCGGACTACTAGCGATGCACCAGCTTAGCGCATTAGGCTGCGGCTGTTTGAGCTGCAAGCTGCACAGAACTGCTGGCGTGACTTCTGAGTGACACGAGTTCTGCTTTGGACGCGATGCACTTCCGCATCCCACAAGCGCTTGACGGTTTTGTGGCATCCGCGGTGGCCGGTCATGTCGTCTCGAAGCCAGCCTTCGCCAGAGCCAGTGCCAAGCCAGACCTCCATAGCTTGCAACCTCACCTGAGACCGCAGCAAGCTAGGTCTCAAGGCCATCCTGACAGGCAGCTAGTCTGGTCCGAAGACTGTTGTGCTGAGGCGTACAGCATGCTTTGCATGGTCTCAGAAGCAGGCTGGCCAAGCAGAACTCTGCTGCTCTTGCTGGCACGCTTCTTGTCCAAGGTTGGTGCTGCTGTGTCACAAGAGGCAACCAATGGAAGCACTGTGGCAGAGGGTGGCAATCCATCTGCACCTGGTGGCCAGCCAGTAGAGGTATCTCTGGGTCTTACAATCTTCTTCACTTGCCAGATGCTGCAGCACACTGAGGTACGCACAAGCACGCTGCGGAAATTGGTGCCTGTCCCGCTAGTCTCTGACAACAACTGCAGACGGGCTCACTGAAGCTCAATTGTGGGGTGCAAGCATCTGCTGACTGTGCTTCTATTACACTAAGCAACTTGGTGAAGTTTCGATTGGAACTTGACAAGACACCGCTCCTGTCCTGCAGCAATGGCTTTCTAGCTCAGAGAAAGACAGAGCAGCAGTGAAAAAGGCCAAAGGAGATGTTGCCCAGCAATGGCTGGAGGTGAAAGCCTCTGCTTTGCAAGATCTGCTGGCCTATCAGGAACCTGTGATTGGGGGCTGCCTATCATCTGCAGCCGATCGGCGCAGTGCTGGAAAGGTAAGATGCATTTACACGCAGCAAGGCAGTCTGATGCACTTATCGTGGCTGCAGTCCTTCGCAATTCAGCAATGCCCAGAATGCACATCCTGTGGCCAACCCGCCACTGTATAACATCCTTGATCATTTCTGCAAGTACTTGTTGTCCTGCTTAAAAGCGTAGCAGTCTTGTTATCCATTGGCATTTTGGGGAAGCCCATGCTGCACTCAGTAAGACTGGGCTGCGCTGCCCAGTGGTGAATTGATTTGAGTGTTGAGCCTGCAGCTCATCTGGTCAACAGTGGTGGAATTGGCTGCAAGTGACTGGCAGCCGCCACGTGGCAAGGGCAACAAAGGCCACCAGCAGAATGTGCAAGCTGCCATCATAGGTGAGGCCTTGCAGGCTGCTTGCATCTGTCCATCAGCTGATAGCCATGTGTCTCATGCTGATACTGACATTGGTCTTCAGACTGGTGACTGACCTGCTTGCAAATGCAGCACATGAGTTGCTGAAGATCTAATCTTGGTTGTGCAGGCGTTGTGGCAAAGCCCTTTCTGGTGGCTCAAAGCAATGCAGCAGCAGCAACTGAGGCACTATCACAGCTGTTAGCAGTCTGCTTGAGCAGGAAGCAAACCCACCTAACTTCTCTTCTGGCAGATGTCATCTGCATGGTACACTCAGAAGCTGCTGAAGCAGCTGTCAGTATGCTAGCTGCTGTGGCTGACTATGCTACGACTGATGCCCATGCGGCATCACACGCTGTGGCCAAAAAACAGAAGGACCAAAAGGCGGATCATGCTCACCAACAGGCTGCTGCATTGACTGTCATGCTGGAGTATGCAATGAAAGGGGAAGAGGAACAGATAGTGATGCTAGAGCTGTTTTTCTGCAAGGTGAACATAACAGAAATCTGCAGTGACACCTCTTGCATAACCTGCTACAAGACAATGCTGCTGTTTTTGCACCGGCCCCTACTGTGGTACCAGCTTGTATGCAGCTTGCACAGCATGCAGACTCCAGTGCTGTACACATTTGCCGGCATGTGCAATTTCTAAGGAGCGTTATGCAGACAATTGTGTACAGAGGTGGCTGAGCCGCGCCATTTTGTGCTTAGCACATCTCATCACTCGGCGCAAGCAGCATTGCAACAGTGCAGGCAATGCCTGTATGGGTCTGTGCAATGTGCTCTGTACCATATCATCATCATCATCATCAGCATCCAGAATGGCGACTGGCCCACATAGGACCTGCTTTCAGTGACAGGTGTGCTTGTGCAGGTGGCAGCACATGCTGCTTTCAATGACAGCATCAATGTACGCAAGCAGGCTGTGGAACTGGCAGGTTGGCAGATGACAACAAGGACGCACAATGGGGCCCTCTTCGATGCAGCTCTTTTGCTGTTGAAAGCAGGCAAGAGTTTGCCTGATGTAGGCTTTGTGGTTGTGATGACATTAACAAGTTAGAAGTGTCGTGAGTGATGGTAGAGTAGCACTTACAAATTCTCTCAAACTGATGCATCTATCCAGCCAGGAAAATGCTTGCTGTGTCCTTTCATCCATTGATTCACTTGTGCATAGAGCATCAGGCATCGACCATTCCCACACTGCAAACGTGTGTTGAGCAGCATTGAGACATGCGTGGCCATGCAGTACCACTGCAACATGAGCTCAAGTTCCACGGAGTCAAAAATCACCCATTCCTTGATTCTCGTCATGCATTACAATGCCCTGCAATGTCAGCTCAGACAGCATGTTGCACTGTGGTGCTGTTCTGACAGGTGCACAGGACAAGGACGCAAACATGCGTGTGAAGGCTGTTGGCATCGTGGGCAGCGCTGCAGCTGACATAAGGTTGCGCTCCCAGCACAGTCATGCTGAGCTTGTGGTGTTACTGACTCACAGGTTGGTACTGCTTGCATCTTGAACTCACACAAAGTGCTGAACATATCATCACATGCTTTCTCGATACCCACAGACCATGACTGCTTGTCTGGTACGTCAGTGCATCACAACTGTACCCTATATGCATGATCCATAGCTGTACTGCTATTTTATGCTGCTGCTCAATGCCCTGATGTGCACCAGCATCCTGAAACTGAGTATGTGACCTGAAATACAGTACAACGTGGATCTTTGAGAGCCATGTTGCTTGGTCCAGCTGAAATTTGACACCGGAATCTGACATCTAAAGCCGGTTAAGCCTGTTTTGTGGCGTGTCAGGCTTCTGGATACATCAGTCATGGTGAGGAAGGCTGCACTCCAGGCAGCGCAGCTAGTTGTGCAATCAAATGACCAGGCTGGTTCACTGCCAATGGCCGCATGCAACTGGCCACTGTACATCAGGCTTGCAGAGACCTTATGCAGCATGTTGACAGCAGCTCCTGACTCATCATTAGCGTCCCAAGAATTGCAGCAGGCAAGTCGTTCACTAAGTAGTTTTGCTCTTGAAATAATTGTTTACATGCTGAATCCCCAGGATACAATAGGATATAGCAGCAATGCTTGATCTGCCTTTTGCTTCATACTTCATCTCCAGGTCTAGCTTCCAAAATGCCCAAAGAACATGCCATCCGCCAGAGTCATCTCCCGCAGCCAGCAATTTCCTTCAGTGCGTAACTGTATGGATGACGAGTCACACGGTGTCAAAATCGACAATATCATTATGACAGCGCCAGTCGACACCATTACCTGCCATCATGGCTTACTAACACTCTCATGCAGGCTGCAAAAAAGGTACTGCACAAGCTGCCAGCGCTTGTCATTGCAACCGCCACAGAGGCAGATGAAGTCACCCTGTCCTTTGTCCACAAGCTGCTGGCAATGAACATGGACACAAGGACACAGTCCCAGCTTCTGCAGGCTTGGCTACCAGCCTGTGGAACGTCATCCTTGCAAGCTTGGCAATCCTTTCTGGGCACATGCTCCACATCTCAGGTGTCCAAGTCACAAATAGTGCATGTGTAGTGCATGTTTCAATGATAGTGTGGAGCACATGCCTCAATGTGAAAGCAAAAATTAGGGTCCTGGGCTCACAGGTATGTAGTCAGAATGATATGACCCATTGCTGAGATGACCACCTGCATGAATGACACTGTACAGCATATTTTCTAGCACCGTATATGCTAGCAGAAGCATGTTTTGTCAGTGAGGACAGGCATCCAATGCTGAAGAAGGTCTTGGAGCAGTGCAAGCACTATTTGAAGTGGCATGCTAGGCATGATGTTTGCTGCTCAGTGGATAATCTGCCTGCATCAATTACAGGGTGCAAGCCCCACCAGCACTTGTATGGCAGTGCTGCCGAACATAAAATGGAAAGCTGCACTTGTCTGCTCAGTCAGAAGGTGGTAACTTGTTACAGGTGGAACGCATGGCAAGCATCATGATTTCAGCCAGGCAGGAGTGCTCTGCACTACTGCAGCAATGCTACCAGCAGCTCTATGGCCTGCTAGGGACAGTCCCTGAGCAGACTCACATAACTGGGCCTCAGACAGGGCATGACTCACTGGCAGGCCCGCCTCCACCCAAGTCTGTAGACAGTGTAGAGGGGACTGCAGAGGTCACACCAGAGCAGACTCGCTCAGTTGCTGCTGCTTTGAAAGGTGATTCTTGCCTAGCACAGCAGGACTGAGCAGCATCCAATGCTGTAGCAATGCTTCCTGGACTGTGCCTACTGAGCAGGCAATGGCCCTGGGCAGCAGACAACAGCCCTGGGATGCACATGCAGAAGAAATTGCTGGTTTGATGAGTGTGCAGAATGCACTGTTAGGGTGTCACCGATGAAGGTTTGGGATAAGTCATTACATTTGCCAGGGCTTGTACACCCTGCATTTTCAGCATGCATGTCCATGAATCAGCCAGGCAAGACTTGTTGTGGCAAGCGCAACGACGAATTTACCGCTTGGTGTCTACAAACAACAGATAGCTATCGTTTTGTGTGTTTTGGGGTGATCTTTTGCGTTCCAATGCAGTGATCTATGTCCTTGGTGGCGTCTCTCAGAAAGCACAAGATGCCCCTGGTGAACTTGCATTGCTGCTGGACATCTTGGACCTTGTTCTTCACCACTCAGCAACATGCAAAGATGCTGAAGTTCATGATCAAGCCCAGCTCATCAGCATCAAGACTGCTGCCAGCACATCTGATCATGCTCCTCAACACAGCATGGACATCGCTGATACGGACATCGTTAAGGACACAGCATCAGCTGCAAAAGCTGCCCAGATGCCTGATCTGGCTGATTGTATTCTGTGGGGACTGTACGCTGTGAACGCAGCTGCCAAGATGGTGTGTGTGCACAAGTCCCAGGCTTGCAACAAGATGCTGATCCAGTATATGTTGGAGCGGATGGTGCTGTTTAGCAAAGACTGGTCGCTTGGATCAGGTCAAGTGGCTATAGAGGTGAGACTGAACATGCCTTGCAGACTTGATCAACAGCTTCCTCGTCTGTGATAGGACCATACACAGGGTTTTCCTACTGCTGAAAATCTACTGAAACAACGGGTTTTTCGCAAAATGATTACCATTTAGTGATAGCGCTTCGCACAAACAAACTTACACCAGGGCTTGAATCTTGAGCAGATTTCTGAACAAATGAATGTGCATCATACATTAGGTCTGCGCCTGTTTCTGGGTCTGTGTCATGCAGTAACATGCATCAGATGCATATATGGATGAACATGAGTCATTAACATGGGTCTGTGCCTGATTCTGGATCTGTGCTATATAGTAAATATGCATCAGATGAAGCCTATATGGATAAACGGATGATGCAACCATGCATATGTGCATGACATGCATGCACTTTCAACTGCCCTGAGCAGCAAAAGCAGCAACAGTATGACTGCTGCAGTTTCATAACCACCTTGCCGTGAAATAATGGTGTACAAGCACAATCAAGCAGCTATGGTTGCATGTCATGCAGGTCTTGTACAGCCTGCCAAGGCCGCAGCAAGCCACTGCTACAGCGCTGAAACACCTGGAGACAGCTCTGCTTTTGGTACTGCCTAACAAAGATGCCATTGATGTCCTGCCGTCACAGTCAGCTCACACAGCAGTAACGACTTCTGAGTTCTCAGCAACAACACATGCAGAAGAGACGGCCATGCAGAGGTTGACAGTGAGCTTTCTACTGTTGCTGGGGCGTATGGCTGACAACTACCAGCTTGAAAAAGCTGCCTTCCTGAAGCAGCTGCATGAGTCACATGGGGGTTTGGCAGGGCGGGACGCTGAGGCTGCACCGCACAGCCCTGTAAGCCCAGGAGTCACTCAGACAGCCAAAAGACCAAAGACAGGCACGTCCCCTCATGCTGAGTCAAGTGCTGATGCGCTGTGTACTGCATATGCAGCAGCTGCTTTGAATGGCTGTGTGCTCGCTTTCAGATGGCACTGTATCCAGCAACGCTGTCCTGTGCAAACACAAAGCACACTCCCTTTGGGAAGCGTGGGATCAGTTTGGCGCTCAAATTTCCTTGTTGAAAAGTTGCAAGCTGTTTCACGCTGTTAGTGCTCTAAGAGAAATCAATACACTTGCCAGCCCATTGAGTCATGGGGTCATATTCTCTCTTGGAAACCACCAAGCTCCACTGATGCATGGTGTCCATGTCTGTTGCATCCCATTGAGCTTTAAGGCTAGCTGCTGCCTTGTGTCATGATAGTTGAAGCTTACAAACATCCTTGGATGCCAAGACAAAGCTTTCAACCCTCAATACATTCTCGAAAACCACAGAAAGCTAATGTAGAAACCATTTTTTGCTTCTGTGCAGGCAAAATGAACAGGGCATCAGAGACAGCAGAGAGTTTTGACTACATGCGGGCTGGCAAGGAAAGCAGCCAGGCTGCAGCACTGGCACAGGAGTACATGGACAAACTACTTGATGAGTCAGCGCCAGCATCATACCTGCTCATGCTTGCCAGCTTGGCCAAGACAACTTCACTGCCTGTGCCTATCAGGGTATGCTTCACACTGGGTGTGTGAAAAATCTGTCATGATACATGCATGGCCAATGACACATGTTTGTGGTTGGAGCTGCTAACGTCGCTGCTTGAGCTGCTGATGCGTTGCCGGTTTGTCGTCACTGCTGTGCCTGACGGCTGTGCAAAGGCCATGATAAAGCTGATAACACCACTTTTTCAGCCAGAAGCTCAATGCATCCCAGGCAAACAAGCCTCTAGCAGTGCCTTGGCAGCCCCTCCAGTACTATATGTTCATCTGAACACAGTACAAAGCCACAAATGCTGTTTGCTTAATCTCAGTATGCTGCGGCATTCACAGCCCTCGCACCAGCAATGTACCTGACGTCCGATGTCTTGTAAACTTGCAACATAGCAAATCTAGCTGCCCACAATGCACAAAGTTTTGTTGCAGGTGGCAGCAGTTAGAAGCTTGGGCAAGCTTTCTGTGTTAAGTGAGGGCCTGAGCCTGCAGTACAGTCCCCTCGTATCTTCCATTCTCAGCACCACCCAAGACTTTGCCACTGATCAAGTGAAACCTGAGGCTCTCAGGAGAAGGGCACCTGATTGCCTGGAAGGACAGATAGGACAGGAAGGACAAAACAGCCATCAGAGGAGTCACAATGGCCAGCTAAGCAGTCAGGCAGACCCCACACAAAGGACTGCTGACCCCTCAGAGGGCCCCACTGGCACCTCAGCAGTCCTGGCTGATGCTTCTGTGGGGCCCACTGGCTGCTTGCAAGGGCCTTCTGACTTCTCACAGAAGCCCTCTGCCCCCCCACAAGCTGATGCAGACAAGCTGAGCCAGCTTCTGACCAGGTGGAACCAGGTTCTGGACAGAACAGCCAGATGATCATCAGCCGGCATGCTGAGAAGGCAGCTTTGACTGATGGTGACGCAGCAGTAGCCAAGAAGGCAACTGCTACAGAGTTGACGCTCTTAGACACAGCACCTTCAGCATCAGAAGGTGTTGAAGCAGCAGCACCAGTGCATGCAGAGTCAGTGCTGTTAGAGGCCATTCATGTGGCCACTGTAATGGTGGACACCTATCCTCATGCTCATGATGATTTGGTGTCTGCCTTGGCCACTGGACTGAGACAGGCTCTGGGTGAGTGTTTCAAGCTATACGATTGACGTGCAACAGGATGCCTCTGGTTGTTTGTTGCTGTCACACTGTGTGTGAGTCTGCTTGCCTGTTGGCATCAAGTATGTGGACGCTGGCTACATCCTGCATGCATGCTTGTTGCACAGGCAACCTCCAGGCACAGCAACCTCGTCTCAGTGTATGCATGGCGTGCTGCCACTGATCTTGCTACAGACTTCTGCCAGGACTGCCAGTACATTCCAGCAGAACCACTACCTATGCTGATCCATCGCCAATGGACCTGTTCCTAGCTGGACTCCAATGCAGGTGGCTCAGGAGGTGTTGCACCTACTGCTATCACAGGAGCACTAGCAGTAGCAGTCGCGTCCTTGGTGTTGCATGAGAGGTTCAAGTGGGGACAGGCCATCGGCCTTCTGGGTGAGGCAATTGTCAGTGATAACACACAGGTAGGTCCTAGCCAGTCAGCCTTTTTGCCTGTAGATGCTAGCTGTTTGTCAGTGCCTGGTAGCTTGCAAGTCCAGGACTTTGGGTGGATGAGCTTGGAATCGCCAAGTCACGTACCGCCACTGTAGCGCTGGTTATTTGGTTGAGCATGATAAGCAGGTCACATACGCCCAACCTCATCTCTGTCATTTGACCGCCTGGAGTGCTGCTTCCAGACACTGCTAATGGAATGAGTTGTGCAGGCAGGTTTTCAATCAGGTGGCCAAGCTGAGATCAGCTTTTGTCTTGCTTCTGTACAGGTGTCAGCATTGATGAAGCATGTTTTCCAGCAGCTGCAGAGGTGCAAGCCCTCACAGAGACACAAGCTGCTGCTGGACCTGCACACCCAAACATCAGCTCCACTCAAGCTGGCACTCAACAAAGTAAGCCATACCTTACCTGTGTCGCACAGGAGCTTGCTGCAGTACTTGACAGCCATAGCATGCAGCATAGTGCAAGAGTGAGTAACACTACCTGCCTGGCAAGGTAGGTTGTGGTTCCTAGCGTGGTTCATCCAGGAGCTTGCCACAGACACCTAGTGCTGATGCGTGCTGTTTTGTACAGGTGCTTGTTGGGGAGCTGATGACTAATGCAGACATGAGGGCAGATGCAGTGATCAGCCCTGCCCTGCAGAACGTCCTGCTGATGCTCTCAGCCTCAGAGGCACAAGGCCTGGCAGCTGGAGCAGACTTGCTGCAGCATTTGGTGCCGTCTCAGAAGCATCTGACAATGCTGCATCGACATGTTCAGGTATGCAGCTTGTCCACCGTGAGGTTATGCATGATGCATGGTTTGCACAAAATCTGCATTGCATGAATCACCATGTTGTGATGAGGTTAGAGTGACCTCCAAGGTTTCAAATGTCAGCATGCATAGAACTACCACTGAAGCCTTTGTGACAGTCTGTGCATCACAAACTAGTGACTTGACCATCCAATGCGGGTAAGTAGTGTACATCGGTGCCAGCCCAGCCATAACCAGGTGTCTGATTGTCATTTCGCAATTGTTTATGTAAGTCTTGTCATCAAGAGCTTTTACTGTGTACTGTTGCAGGACCACCCAGACACGCTTCAGCATTGCAGTGAGCAGGTTGTGGCCCACCTGGTCAACTTTGTCAGCAACTTTGCGGGTGAGCTGTGCTAGCAAAGGAGCCTGATCATGTGTGTTGAAACCAATATTCATGCGTAGACCTGACTTGAGGGCATTGTCGAACAAAGTTTGCTTGCAAGCTCTTTTGCACTGTCAGCCAGCTTGATGGTATGCAAACCACTTCTTGGCAAATCTTATCCGGATTGGTCAGGGCATTGGTCAGATCAGAGTGCCGTGCAACACCAAAATTGGTATGCAATGCAGGCCCTGTTCAAGCCACATCTGAGGGTCCCAGCAAAACTGATGCTGGCAGCAAACGGGCGAGTAAAGCAGTGCAGTCGGCCTTGCTGACAGCCCTGCAGGCTTTGAGGCCCAGCAATACAATGCAGAAGGTAAATTGAAGTCACTCGAGTGACTTCTTCAGCCAATAGAGGCAGGGCAGCTCATGTTGTGCTTACATGGCAGCATGACATGAAGGTAACAGTGACCTGGATGGCACTACTTCAACAGTTGCATGGTAGCTGCTCAGCATTATGCAATCGAATGGGCACATTCAATCCAAGATGCACCTGTGTAGGGGCGGAAAGCTAAACGCAAGGTAGTACAGGAGCAGGAGTCAGCACATACAGAACAGAGCAGAGAGGAACTTCAGCTGTACAAGCAAGCAGTCGCAAAAATGAAGGAGACTTCAGGGATGCCTAAAGTAGGACGCATAACAGACCTGTTCAAGGAAAGCTGATGTGTTGGAGTCCTAGCTGACACATTTGATGACCGTTGATGTTATAGCTGAACAAAACAAGCATTTACAGGACAGTCACGGCTGCTGCGCTGCAGCACCTGACCTTCCAGAAAGCATCACAAATCTCACCAGAGCCTTTTTAGCCAGTCTTGAGTGCAGCCACAAACAGCCCTGTTCATCTGCATCCCAGCCTCTGTCTGGTGATGGCATCTTCTTTGGACCACCATTTGCATGCTGCCCATGGCTGCCCTGTGGCATTCGAGACTGCTCCTCTGTGGCAACAAAACAGGGCTTCTGAGAGTTTGCGCCATGCAAAGACACCGCAACACACGGCTTTTTGCTGTCATCTGTAGCCTGTGTGACATCTGCCACTACATCAGCATGTGACATTGCCTCGCGCCAACCTGGAGTTCTGGGCGATAACAAACCGATATCACAACAGGTGAGGAAAGACACCAGCGCTGTCTGTTCTGTGGTCGAACCATCCTTGAGTCCACCCAGCTGCCTCTGAGGCACAGTCAATGAGCTGGCCAGCCATTGCACCAAAGGATAGACAGTGCTGTCATCTGCTTGATTGCCTGTCATGGCTCTGAAGCATCTGACAAGCCTGGCTATCAAAGCCTTCTGAGGCACAGACAGATGCTCAGCAACAGCGGCACACAGCTCAGCATGCTGCTGCTGTGGTGGGAACGCATTCTGAACTGCTGACAATTCAGCTGTATCTGAACCCGCATGTCCTGCAGCCTGTACGCATGGGCTGAATAGCACGTCTGCAGTGCCAGTACTGCTGCGTTTGTACGAGCTCGGTATACACGATATGGCCTTCTGTTGGCTGATGGACAGGACTGGTTCCTGAAAGCTCTGAAACCACAGCTGCAATAGCTGCAAGAGAACTGCAGGCGATGCTGCCATTAGATCATCCCATGTGCCGCGATTGACCTGCATACCATCATGGCTCTCTGCACACTGCAATGCAAACTGCTGGCAAGCTGCTGTGCCACCCATGCATATGCAGAAGCTGGGGAACCAAAAGAGGCTATACACAGCGCCTTGAACAGTGTCTCACCAAATTGTGTGCAACAGCTGAAAGAAGCCCACTAGTTCTGCTCTGCTGTGTTGTGCTTTGGCAACAATCTGCTTGCATGCAGCAGGCTGCATGTGCAATCATGCCATGCGTCAATAATAACAATTTTTAATGCGTTCCAGCTCATGGTGAGCTAGGTACGTCTTGCATTGATGCTGGATCACTTTATGGTATGCTCAACCAGTCAATGCTTAAGACGGTGAAAGGGCCTGCTGCTGACATGGTGCAAAGACAGAATGATCACCTTGAGAGCTATGGAGTCAGCATCTTGTACATCAGCTTGACCTGCACCATGTGCTACTACAACTGCAAGCTGTGTTGCCACGGATGCTGAAGGCCTATCGTGATCACATGGCCTTGGAGCATACTGTGCATTTGCCTGGGTAAGCTGAGAATCACAAGAGCGATCTTGGGCAGCATGCTCAAGAGCAGCAGCAATCATCTCGACAACCTGCATTGTTGAAACCTGATGAGTGTCAGGACTCTGTAGTGACACACAACAGCGCAACTGTGGGCCAAGTGTAACCCCAATTTGGACATGGCTGAACAAGTTAACAGCAAGCGCATGCGAGATGCCAGGTGTTTAAAGCCAAGCATGTCATGACGTGTGTCGATAACTACAGTGATGTTATGGAGATGGCCACTAAATTTAACGAATTTGCAGAATAGCAAGAGATAAGCTAAATGTCTTGAGAATCTCTGCATGACAGCAAGTCCAGCATGCCTGCACCTACAGCCGTTTTGTTTGTTTGTGCAAGCAGCAATGCACAAAGCAGACACTGCCAAGGCTTGTCAAGGCCTCAGGGACCAGACGCATAGGCAGTCACAGCATGTCCCTTGGGAATGTCACAAGATAACCATTTAAATCAAACAAATTTTTACCTTGGGGAGGTTCCAGTACTGCCTGAGCTCCTGTCCGTGCAGCAGGCGTCGTTGGCGAGCCAGGGCTTCTTGCAAGTGCCCTGGAGGGCTGGCCCTGTAGACCTGCCCCTTGTGCAGGTTATGCCTGGAACCTGCCTTTATGAACCCATCTTCGCTCCACAGCACTTCCAACCTGTTTGCTGCGTTCCTTGCTGGCTCAACAGCATGCACCTATGTCATGACAACACCAGTTTGGAAAGAATATCTCGAACATCCAGGAGGCTATGGAAACCTGTACGTGTGTAGCAACAACTATGTTGTGGATCTGTTGTGATTTCCACAACAGAAGTTCTGGAGCTTTCATTTTGCGAGCTTTGGTGGCAATGCAGGGTTATTTGAGCCCTGTTGCGCATTTGTGACCCCTCATTCGAGCTGAGCGAAGGTGAGGCCACCAAAGAACACAGATTGCAGGTATGCACAGACCTTGACAGCTAATCTTGGACAGCTAGTAGTGTGCAGAGATGGAAAATCGTCTGCAGGTTGTGCCTTCAAACTTCAAACTTCAAACCTGCCCCTGACAGATGGGATGGCTAAAAGCGTAACTGATCAGGCCAAGCATAACGGTATTGCCTGTGTTACATACGAGCTTGAAGGCGCAGACAACGACTACACTACTGCATCAGCAAATTATGGGCAGGCATGCAAAGCACTCAGAGCATGATGTTAAAAAAGTAAAACATGCAAGGTGGCATCAGGATCGCTGCCTTGTGATGGTAGGCCCACCTTTGATGCCTTGCTGCCACTTCTTGCCATCAGCCATGGCCTTCTGAACCTGTTACGCTGCTGTTCAGCTGCTGCCTGCACTGCTGTTTGATGTACTACAGCCTCTGACACACTCAAGTCATGGCCAACAAATGCACTGTCCTCAAGGCTTCCTGCTGTGCTGCGCGCTGGCTGTTCAGCCCATGCTTGAGGCTGCGA